>ERZ773272.467-NODE-467-length-16205-cov-28.532508_pt1 | contig 16205 bp, 8 predicted proteins | sample MGYA00511891_ERZ773272 | MGnify/ENA primary metagenome ERZ773272 (study PRJEB29015, sample SAMEA2738150) | human oral metagenome | biome: human oral; feature: human-associated habitat; material: saliva | place: China | collected 2198 ...
GCACTCACCCTCTACCAAGGCATCCCCAACACCGAGAAGAACCAGGCCACCTGCCTGCTCAACCTCGCTGCGACCTTGTACAACCTGGGTAGGGGTGTTGAGACTGAGCCGTTATACCATCAAGCAATCCACCTCTGCGAAGGCACCAGCGGGACCGAACAGATACACGCCTCCTGCCTCCAACACCTGGCCTTCATCGTCACATCAAAAGGTGAGGGACACCTACGCGAAGCCCTAGAATTATACGACCACGCACGCGCCCTGTACGAAAAGGTCGCTAACAGCGACGCCGACCAAGCACACTGCCTGACCCAACAAGCCAACATCACCACACACCTGGAACACCTACCCGACGCCGAAGCACTCTACCAGCAGGCCCTCGCCCTGTACGAACACATCGACGCACCCATCAAGCATGCTATCTGCCTCCAACACCTAGCCACCTGCCTATCCCACACGCCCAACCGCACCACCGACATCCTCACAACGCTCGACCACGCACTCGACATCCTCGCCCACACCAACACATCCCAAGCAGCACCCCAACGCCTCACCATCCTCCTCTCCCTCACCCACACCCACCTAATCAATGGTGACCACTTCCTCGCACAGGTTCACGCACACGCAGCACTCGACCTCTCTCACCACCCCACCATCAGCCAAGCCGACGCACACCACGCCCACTTCACCTACGCTGCCGTCCTCCACGCCCAAGCCCGTGCGACCACCAACCCCAAACACGCGAAAAACCTCCTCACCCAAGCACTCAACCACGCACTCCCCACAGCCCTCTTCAACGATGAGTACCGCTACCAACTCACCTCCTCCACCAAACGACGTGCCTGGATCACCAACCGCGCCCAACCTTCCATGAACCTGGCCCTCACCATCGCCACACTCCTAGACGACGCACCCCTCGTGGCCGAACTGGTTGCCAAATGGCGCATGGTCGGCTCCCTCGCCCCCACACCCGCAGCGCGCAACAGCGAAGACCTCCTGCTCACCACAATGCCCAACCTCACCCCACAACCCGAAGAAACCCTCACCCGCACCCCCGGCCCCAACCTCGTCCTCCCCCACCCACGCACCACACCCCTCTACCAGCACCCCACAATCGCAGACCGCCCCCGCGCCCAGTACCGCTAGCCCCACAGCAAGAAAGACCAACACCCATGCCCACCCACGACGACGCAGACAAACTCTACAAACAAGCACTAGAAGCTGGGCGCCGAGGCGACCACCCCCAAGCAACCACCCTACTCAAGCAGGCACTCACCCTCTACCAAACACTCCCCAACACGCAACGCGACCAGGCCAAGTGCCTGTTCTACCTCGCCAACACACTGAGCAAGCTTGACAAACTAGCACAGGCTGAATCCCACTACCGCCAAGCACTCACCCTCTACCAAGGCATCCCCAACACCGAGGAACATCAGGCCACCTGCCTGTACAACCTCGCCACCATCCTGGCCACGCGGGGCAAACTAGCCGACGCCGAACCCTACTACCACCAGGCACTCACCCTCTACCAAGACATCCCCAACACCGAGAAGAACCAGGCCACCTGCCTACACAACCTCGCCACCAGCCTGGCCACGCGGGGCAAACCAGCCGACGCCGAACCCTACTACCGCCAAGCACTCACCCTCTACCAAGACATCCCCAACACCGAGGATTATCAGGCCACCTGCCTGTACAACCTCGCCAACACACTACGTGAGCTGGGCCAACCAGCCCAGGCCGAACCCTACTACCACCAGGCACTCACCCTCTACCAAGACATCCCCGGAACAGAACGCGACCAGGCCGCCTGCCTGCACAACATCGCCAACACACTGGATAAGCTGGGCCAACCAGCCGACGCCGAACCCTACTACCGCCAAGCACTCACCCTCTACCAAGACATACCCAACACCGAGAGGCAGCAGGCCACCTGCCTGCACAACATCGCCAACACACTGGATAAGCTGGGCCAACCAGCCGACGCCGAACCCTACTACCGCCAAGCACTCACCCTCTACCAAGACATACCCAACACCGAGAAGAACCAGGCCAACTGCCTGCATCTCCTCGCCACCACACTGAGCGTGCTGGGCAAACCAGCCCAGGCCGAACCCCACTACCGCCAGGCACTCACCCTCTACCAAGACATCCCCGGAACAGAACGCGACCAGGCCGCCTGCCTGCACAACATCGCCAACACACTGGATAAGCTGGGCCAACCAGCCGACGCCGAATCCTACAACCACCAGGCACTCACCCTCTACCAAGACATCCCCGGAACAGAACGCGACCAGGCCGCCTGCCTGCACAACATCGCCAACACACTGAGCATGCTGGGCCAACTAGCCCAGGCCGAACCCTACTACCACCAAGCACTCACCCTCTACCAAACAATCCCCAACACCCAGCGTAGCCAGGCCGCCTGCCTGTACAACCTCGCCACCACACTACGGGCGCTGGGCCAACCAGCCGACGCCGAACCCCACTACCGCCAAGCACTCACCCTCTACCAAGACATCCCCAACACCGAGGAACAGCAGGCCGCCTGCCTGCTCGCCCTCGCCACCACACTGCATGAGCTGGGCAAACCAGCCGACGCCGAATCCTACTACCACCAGGCACTCACCCTCTACCAAACAATCCCCGGAACAGAACGCGAGCAGGCCACCTGCCTAAACAACCTCGCATCCAGCCTTCTGACCAATAAAGAACTCTCCCATACCGAAGCCCTCTACCACCGGGCATTCACTCTGTTCCAAACGATCCCAGGGACAGAATACGAACAGGCCACGAGCCTGTATAACTTGGCCTGTACCCTGCTCTCTCAGGGCAAACTGGACCAAGCTGAGTCCCTCTACCAAGACGCACTCAACCACGCCCTCCCCGCAGCCCTGTTCAACGACGAATACCGCTACCAACTCACCTCCCCCACCAAACGACGCGCCTGGATCACCAATCGCGCCCAACACTCGATGAGCGAGGCCCTCACCATCGCCGCGCGGCTGGGTGAGGCTGCCCTCGTGGCCGAACTGGTTGCCAAATGGCGCATGGTCGGCTCCCTGGCCACCACGCCCGCAGCGCGCAACAGCGATGATCCCCTACTCACATTGGTGCCCGACCTCACCCCAGAACCAGACGAATCCCTGACCCGCACCCCCGGCCCCAACCTCGTCCTCCCCCACCCACGCACCACACCCCTCTACCAGCACCCCACAATCGCAGACCGCCCCCGCGCCCACTACCGGTAGGAATCACCAGGCACCACATCAGGACCGATCGGATGCAGCCACATCTGAGTTCTGTGCGCGCTTCTCGAGCCACTCCTCCAAATAGGAGCGGGTACCCCGATCAGAGCCATACCCGCTATCGGAAACCGGCGCACCCCCCGCGCTCCTCTGATGCTCACGGGCATGACGTACCACGTCCTCGGCCCGTTTGGGCTGTATCCCTGCAAACGGATCCATCAGGCGGGCGCGCGACTGGGCACACACACGCTCCAAGCCGTGAACGACCGGAGCACCATTGATGGACCCGCGTTGCACCTGCTCATTGTGATCCACCAGCAACGTGAACGCCTGTGTCTGACCGTGCCGCGTCGCCAGCGTCGCCGCCGCGCTCAGGTTCGGAAGCCTGCTCAACGACCCGCCCGACCAGGTCCCCAAACGCTCCGCGACCTCGATCGCGTCACGAATCGACGTCCTGAACGCGATCACCGAAGAGGCATTGCCATCCAACGCGTCACGCAAGCTCGGGGTGAGCTGCCCCATGTGCTGGTGTGCCAGCGCCAACGCCAGTCCAAACTTGCGTCCCTCCGCAAGCATCTCACTCAACAGCGACTCCTGGAACAGGTGAGCCTCATCAACCACGACGTGGAACGGCTTATCGCCCAGGCGACGCTCCGGCATAGCCAACGCGATTTTGCTCAGCCACATCATTCCCAACATCTGCGCCTGGTCTCGACCAATCCGAGGCGCCGACAAGTCCACGAGCACGATCCCGTTGGATGCCATGACCTCGCGAATATCCAGGGCATCAGCTCCCGTCCCCAGCACACCTCGCATCACGGGATGACGCACGAGCCTTTCAAACTTCGAAGCCGACCAGGCAATCACCTCAGCAAAGTCACTGGATTTATTTCCGAGCAGCTCCTTCCGGATGCCTTTTGCCAGAACCTGATCGACCTCCCAGACAGACTCCATGACAAGCTTCAGCAGCCCCTCGTCGGTGAGCAGCAGCGGAATCAGCGTGATCGGAAGATCCGCACCAAACAGATAGTGCAACGCCGAGGCGAGCTGACGGAAAATACGCTCGAAACGCGGCCCAACAATGCCGGTTCGCTTCGGATCCAGGATCAGGTAGAGCATCTCGAGAAACTCCGAACACACCGTGTCAAAGTCCCCGCAATGAAACAGGTTCACGGGCACAGGATGCGCCGCATCCGCGCAGTCGATAAACAGGCAACGATCCAGTGCCTCCTCGGGCAGCTCGTCCGCGATGCGACGCACCAATTGCCCGTGGGGGTCCAAGACAATACCTCCTCTACCCGACATCGCGAACGAATGGACTAGGGACGCCGCGAGCGTCGACTTCCCCGTGCCCGAACCCCCGACAATCTGAAGGTGCTGCAAGGACCCTTCAACACTCAACTGGACATCGCTCATCGCACCCGTCGCAGTGATCGCGGCCCCCACGCGCATTCCTCCGACCTCGCACACCATCGCCTGGTCAGACAGAGGAACACTGTCGATCACGGCTTCCGCGACGGGGACACCGATAACCCGCGCGCTCGTGCCTGCCAGAGGAAGTCGCGCGAACGCCCGCACCAGTCCCTCGGGCTGAGCCGCACCGACCAGAGCATCCAGCCCACTCCACACGCTCTGCGCGACGCACTCGTCCACGTCCCGACGCCGCGCGCCATTCACCCAGTCGCGCATCGCGATCCACAGGCGAGCGGGGATGCCCTGAAGATCGTCCGACCCGAGAAAGACACGCAGCCGCATAGGCCTACCCAGGTACGAGCCGACCTCGCCGCCGGCACGAAGACGCTCAGTAGAGGTAAAGATCTCCTCCACCATCGCGGCCTCCAAAGGACTGGCGTTAGCAAGACGCACTTTCACGTATCCACCGACTTCGTTGAGAATCCCCAGGAGAAGCTGCGAATCTGATGGCTTCGGGAAGGGCCACGTTGGCATCAGCTCACCCACAGGTAGACGCTCGGCTATGCGAGACGACCAGAGCGACAAGCCTCCTCTGGCGCGGTCCTCCTGGGCCGGGAGGGCCGCGAGAACCTCACACACGTGCGCGGGGCACGAGGCCTGGGATACCTCGGCCGACTCCCATTCGTGTACGTTACGGCCGACCCAGGCCAGGTCTGACCCGAAGGATGCTCCCACGCCCATCGCCTCCAGCTCAATAGAAACCAGGCCATCGGCGTCCCCCCGCCAGGTAATCGACACGCTGGCATCCGCTGGCTGTGCCTGGATCAAAGCCAGTAGACGATTCGTAACGACCTGAGCGACCTCTTCAGAGTCCTCTGTGCGCCGCAACTGACGCAGACGCCAGACCTTGGGTTCCATATGGTGGCACGCCTCAATCTCAGGCCTGTCACCCCTGTGCGTCCACTCAGATTCCGTGTTCACAACAGCTCCTTCCACTCGCTGTCCGCCGATGACAGTCGTGATACTTCACGCCAACCTATAGAGACGGAACAACCCGCCTCAATATGAGCACAGGCGTCATCCACTGAGTGTTTTTTCCACCCTCCCTTCCGTCTATTCATGATGTGAGCAGAAAGGAGGTTGATGATGGCTCAGCAGAAACCGTGCAAGTGGTGCCTTGGCACCGGACGATCGTGGTCCGTTTACGTCAAGGCCTACGTCGTCTGCGACGCCTGCAAGGGCAGCGGGAAGGCGTGAAACTCGGGTGGTGGGGGCTTGTCCCCCTCCACCCGATCACAGTCGGGGCAGTGGGGCTGCTACTATTCGTGTAGTTTCATCTGCCGGAGGTCACCGATGATCGAACGCCATCCTGATACCAAGGAATACCCCACGATCTACGAGTCCTGGCCGAAAAGAGGCCCACGCCTGGAAGACGTCGTCACTCGCATCTTCAAGGCGAGCATCCTCCCGCAGTACCAGGAACGGTGCCTCATACTGAAGTTTGACCATCATGCTTCGATAGACACCTGGTTTGACGCGAAGAGAGACACCCTCAGGACTAGCTTTCGTCGTTCTATCTTGCCCCCAGTACTGGGCCAACTTCCTGATGGACTGACACAGAAAATGCTCGTCAAAGCAGATACACGTCTAAACAAGGAACATGGTGAGTACATCATCCACGGGATTTATGATGCGCAACACCTAATCGTACGTATCATGATCTGGTCAGATTGCCTGTATACCTACTGGCTCACTGAAACACCTCATGACAAAAGTGTACGAAAAGACGATCAGAAACGGCGAATCATCACCAGCGTGTTCCACGCCCTTACAGAGCCGCAAGATGGCGTTGAGATCGTCCCGTGGCCAGATGACATCGAGGACTTCTCTGACGTGTACGCCTACATCATGCGCACTGCTCCCACCTTCTCAAAAGCAGATGTCGATAAGCGTATTGACGAACGAGAGGAAGAGTTGAACGTGCGGATCGAGCGCCAGTGGCGGCATCTGCCGGATCATCCCCGCGCAATCGAGCAGCCGATCCATCATTTCGTCACGTACTTCACCGATCAATCCGACTGTCAATTGACGATGGTCAACGATGCTCACTGGGAGAGCCAGTGGGTCATGCTCCAGTCAGATCCCACTCCTCTTCAGATCTACTTGGCCACCATCGCGGGGACTGAAAGATCGGGTCTGACCGAAAAGGTCGAGACCAGTTCGCTCGCCTGCCCCCCAAAGGCGAAACACGCGGGTGGGTTGTCACCAGATGTTCGTTCCACTGTGTTCCTACCTGCCCCACTCAACGAATCCTTGCAGGAGAGGATCGGACACGCACTTCAAAACAAGACTCTTCCCACGTACTGGGAGAAGGTGGATGATCTACTGGACGCTAGCGCCGATCTTGCCTCCACCTGGTGTGGGCTGACCAACGTCAAGTCGCTTCTGTGCCTGGCCGCAGCATGCCGATTTGGCCCTATTATCAGCCACTACATTGAGGCAAAACCGCACGACACTAAAGAAAAGAAAAAAGGAACTCAAGAGAAGGAAAAAGGAAACCCTCCATCGGCTCTATCAATCGCCAGCAAGTTCCTGAGGCAATGGGACAAGCAGGTGTACAGAATCCAACAGGTGAAAGATGGAGAAATGGACCCCGAGACCCGAAAGGAGCTAAACGTTACGAATTTCCCAATCACAGAGTATGTGGATTCCGGATTCGTTAAACACGTATGGAGGCGCCTGCATTTCAACGAACTCAAGGGAACGGAAGCGTATAATCTGGAAAATTTCGGCGCATTCATGTCGATTACAATTGATCAATTTGTCAAACTCATCGTACGTCATAGGTTCAAATTAGATAGGGCCGATTCCACACCCACTCGCAACGCCAATAACACCAGCACCTGCACCCCCGATCAGAACCTGGAAACACTCAAGCAGTTGCGACAGAACAACGATCCAGAGGGAGTTGGCTCACAGTTAGACCAGCTTTTTCGCTCAGCTGCCGTATACGTGACATGCCCTTCGCAGGAACAGCCCGAAGCCCACGAACGGCTCGCCACAGCATGGGATGACGCTCTCACACTGACAGAAACTCACAATTCACGTGCCCACAAGGCAATGTTGTCACAGGGAATGGACGGATTCATGAGCGCCGTTCAACAGCTTCAAAAGGACCACAATGTCTAACTCATGCACCCTACATACCGGCCAATCGACAGACGGTCGCCCAACCATCGGCACAACACAACGACCCCTCACAGAGTCGTTGTATACCGTTCCCATCGAACTCGATGGCGGCACCATGTTGATCACCACCACGATCAACGTTCCCCACACAACCGAGCGGCTCCCGCTACCCGACTTCACCATGGTCTTCGACGAGGCTAAGCTGCCCACCTGGGTAGATGCCCTGTTCGGCGAAGATGTGGCTGACATCTTCTTCGAGACGCTCACAGTCCCTTCGCCGCAACCGAGAACCATACCCCTCACCCTGTCTGACCTCGCCACAGATCACCTACGCGCAATGGCCCGTTATGCAGAAGGGCTGTGGATCCGACGCTACTGGCCAGCCACAAGAGAAATTCCCATCGAAGACGAGGACGAGTCGTCCCCCCAGACCCACACAGACCTCGGATACGAGGCAATCCCAGCAACCAGCACTTTCCTCACCGACCTCGAACTGGTTGCCCTCGCCGCAGACTCGTTCCTTCGTCCCTTGCTCGGCAATTCCCCCCTCATTGCTACCGTCACCAGTCTCCGATTCGACGACGCCGCACTCATCTTTGACACACGCGAGCGTATTGCTCCGCGATATCGCCCCCTCGTCCTGGAAATCCTCCGCCGATTCTTCGACCTCGCGTCCGACGAGGAATACGACGCTTGCCTCGAAGATCCCACCGCACTGGCAATCGCCACTGAAGCACTCAACACACTTGATGAGGAATTGGAGGCGCACCAACTCGTCGAGAGCACGCCCGCAAACGTCTTCTACATCGTCCCCTTCGAGCTCGGCTGTCCCCCCGACATCGCTGAGGATGATTTGGCGTTAGCCGCAGGCTCCAGCGACCAGCAACAAGGTAGTTTCGACACCCAGGGTGCCTCATGGGAAACCGTCATCGATTGGATGAAGAACACCCATTGCCTGTTCGATCCCGCACAACGCGCGCAATGTGTCTCAAGGTATACGCAGGGCAACGGATTTATGGTGACAGTTAGTGCGCCCCTCGTAGAGGCATTTCCTGAAGGGTTGGAACCCGAACCCGCATATGCGCGCATCACATGGGAGGGGACCACTGAACCCATAGTCTTCCCTCTCCATCTCAACGCTGAAAGAACAAAGATGGAAGGTTCCGGACAGGTACCCGGACGCCCCACCTTGATCGACGTGGTTTCTGTGGATGACCCCGACCCCATAGCACACGCCAGCGAATGCTACGCCATTGAGGAGGACCAAGAACACGCCCTTGATGGAGCTTCGGCACGCATTCGCGAATGCCGCCTCAGTGAGAACGCCGTCGACGAGTACTCATGGACACCGACAGAGACTCCCCACAGCTTCCCGTGGCTATGCGAACTGGTCGCAGCCTTCCAAAAGCCATCAATCATGAGACCGACCAAACCAGAGGAGGGTGCTGGCCTCTGGGAGTAAGTGATGATTCGGGAGGTATCGCTTCCGTCTATTCATAGTATGGACAGACACAAAGATTCCTCCAACTCCATCATCCTTATTCCCGGTGAATCATCCATCACTGATTCCCCCTCCTGGTTGACGGCAACGGCGGAGCACCTCCTTACGCGCACGCCCTCGAGCCTCGCACTCATCACCCCCAACGGTGTCTCTGCGCTCGATATCGCACGACAGATCGCTGACACCGCACAGACCCTCACCCAGGGACGCCATATCCGAATCCCTGCAGCGCTGCTGATCCGGAAAAACGCGACTCGTGCCGACGCAGTCCAAGCGATCCACGCCATTCCGGGACGCATCGCGCTAATCTTCGAACCACGCGACGCCTACCTTCAGTCGGACAGCACGACGATACCCCTGTGGCATGTTGCCACAGAAGAGGGCCTCCCCCTGATCATTATGATTCCTCACAGCAAATGGGAGGAGCTGTGCAGCGAAGAGCGTGAAGAGTGCCTGCCCACCGGGACGACCGTCATCCATATGGCTCACTCGTTGTGCCACCAGGAGATCCGCACCCACCTGCTTCGAGAAGCAAAAGAACTCGAAACCTTCCACGGGGTGACGATTCCCTCCGAGACAATCGACGCGGCCGCCGACGCCATTCCGCACGGACACGATCAGGTCCAGCCCCTCCTTGGCACACGCCTGCTTGACCTCTGGTCCGCCAGGGCGTCCATTCACGGCCAGGATCTCGTCGAATCACCCGAATGTTCCCGATCAGGCACCCCCCACCTCGACAGCCTCGTCGAACACCTGCGAAAAACCGTCAGGGGACAGGACGAGGCCATCCATGTTCTCGCTCAGCAGGTGTGCCTGGGGCGCAGCGGCCTCCGCATGCGAGCAGACAGGGTGTCGAGTGCAATCTTGCTGACGGGAACCACGGGCACAGGTAAGACTCTTCTGGCACAGCAGTTGGCCTCGTTCCTGGGCAGCGATCAGCTGATTCGCGTCGACATGGCGGCACTCAACTCCGATCATCTCAACGCGACGCTCCTGGGCGCGCCTCCGGGATACGTCGGCAGTCAGGAAAGGAACGGATGGCTCACAACGAGGATTCAGGAGACCCCCAGAGGAGTTCTTCTCTTTGACGAGGTCGAAAAGGCAAGCCCCGCCATATGGATGCCCCTCTTGCTGGAGCTTCTCGGCAGCGGGACACTCACCGACTTTTCTGGGCGAACAGTCGATTGTCGGGGTTTGGACGTGATTCTCACGGCGAACATCGGTGCGGAAGAGATGACGAGGAATCCTACCGGATTCGGAGAACGCGTGGATCCCCTTCACGCGACACACAAGTCAGTCAGGGACTCAATGCCTCCCGAGATCTACAACCGCCTCGATGCCGTCGTCGTTATGAATACCCTCGATGACATCAGACTCGGAGCGATTCTCGATGACTGTCTCGCCCACGCGATCGAGACATCGGCGCAGATCGGCTATCAGCTACGTATCAGCGATGGGGCGCGCGAGCGTATGCTGCGGCAGGCAGCCACATGGCCAGACGGGGCCCGACGCCTTCACCGAGAAATAGAAACGTCGATCTTTACACAGCTGCTCACACTGACACCGGGCGCATACCAGCTCGATAGTGGAGAGAAGGGAGGATTCCACATGAATCTAGATCAATGACAACACTGCCCTGATACAACGACAACAAGGCTCGGGACTCGCCTGTTGGCGAGTCCCGAGCAACCTATGTGTCAGGCGCGTGCCGCGCACTTTGCGCGGCTACCGCGCCGAGCACGCTTAGCCTTGCGCAACTCCTTCTCCTTCTCCACTTCTTGCTCCCACTTTTCCCAGTACGCTTCAAGCTCCTTCTTGCGCTCCTTATCAGCCATTGCTTGATCCCACAGGAGGAGAGCTTCCTGGCGTGATTCATCACCTGCTCCCATCACTGCCTCGACGCCAGTAACAAAGGCCCGCTTGCGCGCCTCCTTCTTTCCAACCCGCTTCAGCAAGGCACCCACGTACGTCGCCCTCATCAGTTCCCTGATCAAGGTGCCGAGTTCCTGCTCATCACTAGCGTCACCCTCAAAGAAATCAGATTGTCCGAGACCCTCGTCGCATTCATCCCCGCTGTCGTCGTCGTTTCCCAGTTCAACGTCGTCATCGTTTCCCAGTTCAACGTCGTCATCGTTTCCCTGTTCAATGGACAACTGCCGCTCGTTAATCGAGTCGCGACTCTTGTCGTAGTACCGGGAAACATTCTCCTCCTTCATCCCATGAATGAAGAGGTTGCTCCAGATGTGCTCATTGAACTTCGGACTGGTGGCCCGCAGCTCACTGATACCGTTACGCACAGCAGCGCGAATCCCCGGAAGATCATCGTTCGACATACCTACTGCCTCGAGCCACTTATCATCCTCAGACAGGCGATTGCACACCTTATCGAACTCAATATCCCAACGTCTGGGCTTAACGCCACCAACCTTGTATGCCAGCTCACGGACAATCGGCGTCAGGCGAGGATCATCAACTTTCACATTTTTCACCAGGTCCTGTGGCCTCGTATGAAGCTCCAGGGACTTGCGAACCTCGCGACCCCAATCAGAGATCATCGATGACTTGGAAGAATTGAAGAATTTTGTAGTAGCGTCTTCAGACGCCGCATATTCACGATTGAGCTTACACACCCATTGTACCCACACAGTGTAAAAGGGACCCTCGCAATCACTCTGGGACTCTTGGACCCCCTTAAACCCCTTCCACGACTCATCGTTCATCAACTTCCAGAAAATGCTGGGATTCTGACACCCGCAGGTACCACCGTTGTGGGCCATCCTACGAGGGTAAAATCCCCTCTTCCACATCGCCGTCATCATCTTCGAGTAAAACTCGTAGCAACGCACCGGAATCACGGATCCATTCATAGTGAAACCGAGTCGGCGCATCTGATCAACCTGTTCCTTCTTGACAACGAGCACCATCTGCACAGACTTTCCCTCGTCATCAACCAACGGGCACATCCAGAACGTTGCAGCGCGTTCTTGCAGCGAGTAGTCGAAGCGCCGGGCTTTGCTCTCCTCACTCTTAGAATCCTCCTTGTCGCTCTTAGCGGCCTCCTTGATGCGCTTGATTTCCTTCCAACGTGCATCGAGCTCATCGACCACTTCTTGAACGCGCGCAACCAGCTCGTTCAACTCTTCCTTGCCTGCCCGAGGTAGACATCCCGCCTCCTCCATCGCGGCCAGGTTCAGCATCCGCTCAATCTCCCGCGCGGTAATGATGTACTTGTTCATGATCGTCCTTCCAGTCGGGAGGGGAAGTTCCCTCGTCTCTCCTGGGCGCTCCGCACAGGGATTGGAAGGGTGGCGATCAACAGAAAGCACGCGCGCGCCCCCGGGGATACAACCCCCGGGGGCACGCATCTGATTACGGGTGTTTTCCGCAGAAAATCAAGGTGCTTGGATGATGACGCGCCTGTTGACAGCCATCAGTTCTTCGATGGGAGTTCCATCTGCATTGGTGTCGACGACCTGATGCGGGCACTCATAACCAAGACCTGTAATAGATGTCACTTTTACTCCGTTGTTCTCGAGGAGACCTGCAACGACCTCCGCTCGCCGTTCAGACAAGTCCTGCCGATGCTCCGCGGTTCCCCACGAACTCGTACAGCCGGTGACGCGCACCTCGCTCACACCACTGCTTCGAATCTGCGCAGCAGCCTCCTGAATGCGAGACTTCGCAACCTCCTCGTTACGCAGCACGTCGACGTCTGCCTCGAAACCGACCTCGGTATCCGGCAAGGACACCTCAAGGGACGGTGCCGCGCCCAATTCGAAAGCGCCTACCGGAACGGGAGTTACCTCAGGAACAGCCGACAGATCGTCGCCGGTAACCTTCATCATCGGCGCATCATCGAAGACTACTTCTCCGTTGGCCGCTGCAATCAGCTTCGTCCACAGGCTCTTGAGACGGTTTTTTGCCGCCGTGTCGAGAAGTGGCTGAGGTTCCTCGACGCTACCAAGGCCAAACCAACGGACGGTCACACCCGTCAAGTCGGGCAGTGTGCCAGCACTGCGCATGCGCTCGATCATCGCGTCGACGTCAGCATGCGGTTCAAGCAGACCCGTATTCTGGAAGGCCATTGCACCAGCCGTAGACACACCGGAATCCACAACCAGGATCGTACGATCACCAGACCCATGAGCCAACGAACTCGCCGCGAGGGACAGCGCGGACAACATATCCGACTCAGGCTTTTCTGCGGGGGTCAGCATGGCCGCCAGAACAGAAACCTCGTAGGTTCGCCGCTCCTTTTTTCGAGCGTTACTGTTCCGCGCCTTGCTGGTCGAATCAATGCTGACGACCAGGCGCGGGACCCCGTCAGCGCTAATGATGTAGAAGGTGCCGCCCATGTGGTCGTCGATCGCGGAGGTGATCTGCTCGGAGGACAGGAGGTCAAAACGCTGCTGGTTGGAACGATTCGATGCAATAATCGCAACGGAACCGCTAGTCGCACCAGAATTGGCGCTATCGTCGCAGGCCGACAAAGTCAGACCAACGACAGAGCAGACGACGATAGACAGGACAGTGATGATGTATCGGCGCATGCGCCGCATGTGTGAGTTTCTCATACTGATAAGAGACGGAAGACGCTTCTCCGAATAATCACACCAATATCCAACATGTGAGATCGAAACGAGGTGGCCGGGCACCCCGGCAGGGGATGCCCGGCCACGATCACTCACGGACTAGTTCTGCGCCATGCAGTGCGGGCAGACAACGGTCACGTAGTTCCAGCTACTGTTGGCCCAGAACGCACGGCCACAGCTCCGGCAGCGGTGGGCCTCAGTGTACGTACCCGTCCTGCGTGCGGACCCAATCTTGGTCGCCACGGTATTCACCTCCTTTCGATTCGTTAGTTTCGGAATGCCTCTACGGAAGCCAGTGATTCTCGTGGATCGGACACAGCCATCCCAGGAGACAGACGCCGCATCCAGTTGCTCTCCAGTTACCCTTGCAGGAAGGACACAGGGTCATGGGAACGTCGTCACACACCAGACATGCGGGACCGGGAGGATCCGGGTGCCTGCGCTTCCATACCCACTCCCACAGGCGAATCATGGTTTTACACCGCCCTCAGGGGACTAGGAGTGATAATTTGGGGATCCTGATCGCGATACGTATCCGCGACCGCCGACGTCGCATCGGGTGCCCCCATATCCTCCAAGAGGGCAATGTCGTATCGGCGACTCCGTTCTTCCGCACAAGGCTGGACCGCATCGATGTCCGCCGCCGTCTCCAGCTCGTACAGATCTTCCTTGGCGAGCAGCGACTCACAGCGACGACGAATGGAAACTTCCTTCTCGCGCGCTGCCTCGAGGCTCTTGTGAATCTTCTTGAGCTGGCCACGATACTTCAACAGCTCGTCGTACAGAGGTTCGTAACCCGCTGCTAACACTGCGGTAAAACTGATCGGCAATAGGAACGATACGACGAACAACACGATCGTCACTACAGGCAAGTTCATTCCGCCATCACTCAATCCCCCCGTATTCTCAAACAGTCGATACAAATATTGGGATGACGTTGCAGCATTCTGGCTCTGTTCTTCACTCAGATGAGAACTACGCAAATAAGCCAATAGAGCTGCGGTACTGCTTGCGAGAAGGATCGTGACAACATCCAGGATCACAGCGATGCGAACGCGGTGCAGCGCGTGCATTTCCCCAGCCGTATGTGCTGACATCAAAGGAATACACGCCAACAAGAGAGCGATCAACAGGGTAGAGAACATATCCGCGTTAAGAACACCCAGCGCACTGTAATCGAATGCAATCTCAGCGAACAGGATCACCAAAAGCACGGCATAAGACCGCCACCGCCGCCATCGCGACAAGGTGCGCGCTTCAGCAAGTCCGTCTCGCCCTTTCTTTTCGATCACGCGCGCTTCGGTCTCGTTAATATTGGCGACGATCCGCTCTTCTTTGGCCTCCAGGTTAGCTACCTTCGCCTGCGCCTTGTCCTCCTCAGCCAACGAGTTGGCGCGCAAATCCGAGTCAATGGACAGCGCTTTGATCAGGCGCTTCTTGAGCAGGGCGCAGTGCAGTTTGACCCAACTGTCCTGAGTCCTGTCGGGCAGACCAGGGTCATTGACCGTGTCAACGTCATGACACCCTGCCCGCACCTGCCTGGCCGCAGCCTGCTCGACCTCATTGATACCCATCTCGGGATACAACACATCCGGCACCAGCGACATGGCGCTCTGGTGTACGATGTCCTGACTGGATTCAAGAACGTCGGTCTTCTTCGAGGAATTCGGTCCCCGTGCCTTCCACTTGTTGCGCATGTCTTAGATAGACGGAAGGAATCTCCAAAAAAGACACAACCCTTGCCTACCTCGCTCGCACACACGCACTTTTCATTGTGCTCGCGCGGAAACATCTGATTGTAAGGGCAAGCACATCGACTGTGGAGATTCCCTGTTCTCAGGGCCGTGAAGCTCCCGGCACGCTCTGCTCCGACGCAGCCACCAAGTAGCCAACCACCCGATTAGCGGCTCTTCGCATTTAAGGGTGTAGGAGGTGTCGAAGTGGATCGAGGCCAGAGGAGAGATACCCCGCACTCCCCGCGCAGAGAAGAACCCTGAGCGAGCGACCGCAGGACCGGATAGATGACCCCCGCTCTTCCCACAGGCCTCCGACAGGTACGAGTGCGGGCCCCGAGGATCTCCTCGGGGCCCGCACGATGCGACTACCTACGCGGCAGTAGCAGTCTCATCGAATGTTGCCGCCGCCGTTGTTTCCACCGTTAGCGCCGCCGTTGTTATTGCCGTTGCCGCCACCGTGGTTTCCACCGTTGCCGCCGCCGTTGTTTCCACCGTTGCCGCCACCATTGTTGCCGCCGCCGTTGTT
>ERZ773272.482-NODE-482-length-15992-cov-12.631486_pt1 | contig 15992 bp, 13 predicted proteins | sample MGYA00511891_ERZ773272 | MGnify/ENA primary metagenome ERZ773272 (study PRJEB29015, sample SAMEA2738150) | human oral metagenome | biome: human oral; feature: human-associated habitat; material: saliva | place: China | collected 2198 ...
TAGGATATTTATGAGTCGAGCTCCCCTACTGTCTTAGGCAGTTTTTTCAAACCGTATATAAGTATAGCATAGTCAAAAAAAGAATGCAAGATTTTTGCAAACTTTTTTAAAATTTTTTCGTGATTTTTCTTTTAAAGTTCTACTGTCAAGACTTGACCTTGCTTAACAACCTGTTCTCCGGCGATATAAACATCATCTACATCACTGGATTTGACAGCATAAACCAGGTGGGAAAGCATCTTTTCTTGTGGTTGGAGATGAACTTTTCCTTGAGGTTGAATGACAAGAAAGTCCGCTTGTTTTCCCACCTCTAAACTACCAATCTGATCTGCCATTCCCAAGACCTTAGCCCCTTCTATTGTCAGCGATTTCAAGGCAGTTTCGATAGGGAATTGACTAGCATCCCCACTCTTCATTTTTTGAAGAAGGGCTGCTGTCCGTCCTTCCTCAAACAAGTCTAGATTGTTATTGGATGCAACCGAGTCTGTTGCAATACCCACAGACACGCCTGCCCTTTGTAGCTGAATAATTGGTGCAATTCCTGATGCTAGCTTAAGATTGCTGATGGGATTGTGAGCAATAGCCACCTGAGAAGTAGCCAAGCGTTCTATTTCCCCCTTATTTAACTCAACTCCGTGTGCAAAGACAGAAGGATGGTCTAAGTAGCCAAGTTCATCAAGAAAGGCGACTGGGCGTTTCCCATAGCGTTTGAGAATAATACCTGACTCCTCCTTGGTCTCTGCAACATGAATATGGATTGGAATAGTTAACTCTTTTGCCATATTCAAGCTAGCTTTGAGTAAATCTTTACTACAACTATAAGGAGAATGTGGAGCTACCATCACCTTAAACTGAGCATCATTGTATCCTAGAATTTCTTCTATAATAGCCCGCGTTCTGTCTATCGTTTCTTCACTTGTTTCTATCTCCGATGAAAATAAGGTCGGAGAGAAATAGCAACGCATTCTGGATGCTTTCACTATCTCATAAATCTGCTTTATGTCCACACCATTTGGATTATACATATCATTGAAGGTTGTTGTTCCTGACAGAAGCATCTCTGTCAGAGCTTCTTTGACCGCCTTGGTAGTCATGTCGGGAGTAAACTCAGCTTCTGCTGGCCAGATATAGTCATTGAGCCATTCATGGAGGTTGCTATCATCACGAATTCCTCTCAAACCTGTCATGGCTGAATGAGTATGGCAATTGACCAAGCCAGGCATAATCCATGCACCTTGATAATCGATCACTTGGTCAGCCTGCTCTAAAATCGCTCGATTCTCTTGACCGACATAGACGATTTGAGAATCCTTAACGGCTAAGATTCCATCTTGATACACATGGAAATCTTGGTCACAGGTCACGATATTTACATGCTGATAGGCTTTCATGGAGACACTCCTTTTCTATAGATAATTTTACACCACATTTTTCTAGTTATTGTAACAAAAAAGTCACCCTAAGACAACTTTTCTTATATTGCTACTTAGTGGATTCGTTTGATGAAAATGCTGATGCTTGTTACATTTGATACTATTTTCCTTTTTTATCTATGAAATCATGATGATTTCCATACTCAGCAATATCACCATCCACCAAGACAAGAATCAAGGCTACATCCTGAACGGTAGATAAACGGTGGACGATCATAAAACTGGTTCGTCCCTTCATCAGTTTAGCGAAAGCATCTTGAACCAGTATTTCCGTGCGCCTATCAATGGAAGATGTTGCCTCGTCCAAGATTAAAATCTTAGAAATGGCCAGAAATACTCTCGCAATAGTTAGGAGCTTGGCTTGTCCGACCGATAAAGACTCACCAGCATTTTTCAGAAGTGTATCGTATCCCTGAGGCAACTGATGGATAAAAAAGGCTGAGTTAACATCTTTAGCAGCCACTATGACTTCTTCTCGACTGGCTTCTGGTTTTCCAAAGAAAATATTGTCATGAATGGTACCTTGCTTGAACCAAGTTTCCTGAAGAATCATGCCAAACTGCTGTCTGAGAGAGGCTAGGCTATAGTCACAAATGGAGTGTTCATCTAGTCAGATATCTCCACTGATATCATATTTGAAATAAGGTAATCAGTGTTTCATAAGTCTCTTCAATTTTAAAAGTGAAAAAGATGAGAAAGCCCACCATCACCTATTTATTTGTTCAAGTAAGGCAATAGATAGCCGTAACCTTCCTTATCCATCTCGTCCTTAGCTACAAAGCGCAAAGAAGCAGAATTAATACAATAACGAAGACCACCTTGCTCACGAGGTCCATCAGTAAATACATGCCCTAAATGAGCATTACCTACACGAGAACGAACTTCAATTCGCTCCATACCATGGCTCAAATCTTGATAATAGTGAATCAATTCCTTAGAGATGGGCCTGCTAAAACTTGGCCAACCACAACCTGATGCAAACTTATCTTTAGCAAAGAACAAGGGCTCTCCAGTTGTGATGTCTACATAAATACCCTCTTCAAAAGTCTGGTCATAAGCATTAGTGAATGGAGCTTCTGTAGCAGCTTCTTGAGTGACACGATAGGATTCTTCTGACAAATTTTCTCGCAAAAAAGTCTGACTAGGCTTCTCATAATGAGATGCATCAATCAACGGTTTAGCAGCATCTGTAACATCAATATGACAATAACCGGATGGATTTTTCTTAAGATAGTCTTGATGGTAGTCTTCAGCTGGGATATAATGACGCAGTTTCTCTACTTCTACTGCGATTTTACGCCCCATTAGGAGATCTTGTTCTCTAACCACTGTATTAATAGTCGGTATATCTGATTCATCTTGGTAATAAATCCCTGTTCGATATTGACGACCACGGTCATTCCCTTGTTGATTGACTGATAGGGGATCAATCACACGGAAGTAATAGAGTAAAATCTCACGAAGAGACACCATAGTTTCATCATAAATTACTTGAACTGTCTCCGCATGATCGGTTTCTTTTAACAATCGATAATTGGTTGTCTCAACTTTCCCGTTAGCATAACCGACACTGGTTTCAAGGACACCAGAAATACGTGAAAAATATTCTTCTAATCCCCAAAAACAACCACCTGCTAGATAAATTTCAGCCATCTTATTTTCTCCTTCATTTAATTTTTTAGTCTACTAAATCCATTTTCAAAAAAAGGATAGGAAGCTCTCTGATCGAGTGTTTCCCCATCCTAATCTCTTTTATTTATTTGGCTTCCACACGCACTCCTTGTGTATCCACCTTTAAATCATGTAACTGACCTTTAAAGGCTTGCTTTTTAAGCTCTGCCTTAATTGTTGGCATCTTATCATGAGAAGCCAAGACCATAACTGTCGGCCCAGCTCCTGAAAGATAGGTTGCGTAAGCTCCATTTTCTTTTGCTACTTGCTTAATCGTTGCAAATTCACGAACAAGACTTTGACGGAAACGTTCATGAAAGAGGTCTCCTTCGATAGCTTTCCCTGCTGTCACCATATCTCCTGCCAACAATGCTGCGACAGCAACATTGGCAATAGAACTTGCTGCAACAGCTTCCTTATAAGACAATTTCTTAGGTAGGACACCACGACTATCACGAGTTCGTAATTCATAGTTGGGAATGTAGGCAAGGAAATCACATTCTGGGAAATCTGCCATAATAGCAGAAACCTGCCCTTCAACTGAACTTGCAACAACGAGATTACCATAAATAGCTGGAGCCACATTATCAGGATGTCCCTCAATCTTAGTCGCCAACTGCAATTTTTCATAATCTGATAAGTTGAGCTGGCCCAATTGGTTAGCTAATTCAATCCCAGCCACAATGACAGAACTTGACGAACCCAAGCCACGTGCCAAAGGAATATCACTAGTCATTTTCAAGCGTCTTGGCTGTAATTCCGGTGCAATTTCAAGTGCAATCTTAAGCAAAAGATTACGCTCATCATGTGGAATCCATTTACCAATTTGGTGTTCAATCAACCATTCATCCCGTTCTTCACAGACTTCAATTTGAAGGTACTTGGTTACAGCTACACCAACAGAGTCAAAGCCCGGCCCGATATTGGCACTGGTTGCAGGTACAATAATCTTCATCCTATACTCCTAACACTTTGAAGGTATTCAAGAGATCAAAGTCTGTAACCTTCTTCAATTTATCTGAAACATTTTCAAGCTGTTTCTTATTGATTTTATGTGTGATGATTACGACGCGAGCCTTGTCGCCTTCGTTACCATCTTGAAGGATTTGCTTGAAGGAAATATCTTCTGCATTAAAGATTTCTGCAAGCTTCAATACTTGACCTTTTGAATCAGGTGCCAAGATAGAGAAGTAATAGTTTGCTTTCACATCTTCGGGATTTGCAAGAACTAAGTCCCGACTATACTCATTGAAGTCTTTACCAATAGTGCCATCATTTAAACGACGAACAATACGGACAATATCAGCGACAACACTGGTTGCAGTTGGTTTTTGACCCGCACCTGGTCCATAGTACATAGACTCACCAATACCGATAGACTCTACAAAGACAGCGTTCATCACTCCATTGACACTTGCAAGTGGGTGCGCTTTAGGAAGAAAGGTTGGTGTTACTTCTGCCGCAATACCTGAAGCAGTTTCTTCAATTGAACCAACCAACTTAACAACATAGCCAAGTTCTTGAGCAACAGCAACATCTTCTGGTGTGATATTGCGGATTCCTTTATGGGCTACATCATCAAAAGCAACCTTCATCCCAAAGGCAAATTGGCTCAAAATAACCATCTTATAAGCTGCATCAATGCCATCTACGTCATTTGTAGGATCGCTTTCAGCAAAACCTAGGCGTTGCGCTTCGGCCAAAGCATCCTCGTAAGACCAGCCTTCTTCAACCATCTTAGTCATCATGAAGTTAGATGTCCCATTAACCACACCAAGCACGCGCGTGATTTTATCTGAAGCAAATGAGTTTGCTAAGGTACGAAGAATTGGAATTCCACCTGCTACTGCTGCTTCATAGTAAAGAGCAACATTGTGTTCTTTGGCGATTTCTAACAATTCTGAACCATGAACAGCCAAAAGATCCTTGTTAGCAGTAACCACATGTTTTCCAGCTTTCAAAGCACGTGTAATAAAAGTCTTAGCTGGTTCGATACGACCCATCAACTCTACTACAATTGTGATTTCTTGATCTGATAAAATATCCTCTACATTGGTCACAAAATGATAATCATGCCCTGCTGCAAGCAAGCGATTTTTTTCATCTTCATCCTTAACCAATACTTTAGCAACTTCAATCTCTGAATGAGCTGATTGAACGATTTTTTCTCCGTTTTCCTTTAGGAGGAAAGGTACACCACTTGCCACGGTACCAAATCCTAGTAAAGCAATTTTAACTGTCATCTTTGTCTCCTCGAAATTTTCTAATATAGCCATTATAACAGAATTTTACGAAAATTCCTATTCAATAAAACCACTATTTATAGATAAAAAAAACGAGTCAAATGACTCGTCTTTCTTATGAACCAATTTTTTGCAAATCAAGTACTGCATTATGTTGAATCAAGACTTGACCATATTCTTGTAAAACTGAACGACTAATATCACTATCATCTGCAAATTCACGCATACGAGCCAAAAGCCAGGCTGGGTATGGGCTTGGGTGATTTTCAATATCCACTAAAATTGTTAGGAAATAGTCATTGTTCATCTTAAAAAGTTCAGAAGTTTCCGTATCAAAAGTCACTGTTTTGGCAAAAGCTACCAAATCTGCTAATTTTGTAAAACGTAAAATATAGTAGATATAAGGTTCTTTCTTGCTATCAGACTCTTTGTCAGTCTGCTCTTCTTCCTCTTCCTTGGCTTCGACTTGTTCTAACGATTTAATCGCTTCAATATCGTCTTTTGTTTTATCTGCAATACTCTTTTCAAGAGTTTTTAGGAATTCATCCGGCGACATTTGGGCCAATTCTTCCATATCAGGTAGGTCAGCCAAATCTTCAAAATCTAAATTTTGATCAATCTTAGACTTGGTCACAAAGACATCCACCTTATCTGGCTTTGGAGTAACACGGAAACTCAACATTCCTGTATCTAAAAAGCTCTCTGGCATCTCTAATTCATCCAAGATAGCATAAAAGAACTCTTCTGTTTTTTCCTGAGGAACGAGAAAGTCAGCAATCTCCATCCCTCGATCCATCAAATCTTCTAAAGACATCGTGATTTTTAAAGTTGTATCACTGATTTGTTTCATTTTCATTGCTAGTAACCTCATACTTTCAGTTCTATCTATTATACTAGATTTTTACGATTTTATCAAAAGAATGAAGCGAGAATGTGATATAATACTAGAGACCATTTTACAATACAAGAAAGAAAGTACAATGAAAAATATAAAAGTTAATGCACTGGCTAGCTTACTAGTCAATGTTCTCAATATCGTTTTTCCTCTGATAACCAATCCCTATCTAACACGCATCCTCAGTAAATCCAACTATGGATACTTCAATACCGCTAATACCTGGGCAAGTTTTGTTATACCACTAGCTGCTTTTGGAATCTACAACTACGGGATTCGAGCTATCAGTAAGGTAAAGGATGATAAGGAGAAAATTAACTATGTCTTCTCCAAGTTATTCTATATCTCGGTGATTACATCTGTCCTTACAACAGGTATTTACTTCTTATTTATTTTCATGGATAAGAGTATTGAAAATTTCAAAGAACTATACTATATACTTGGAGTACAAGCACTTTTTCAATTCCTCTATATCGAATGGATGAACGAGGCTTATGAGAATTATGCTTTCATATTATACAAGACTTTGATTATTCGAATTGCCATGTTGGTTGCAATCTTCACCTTTGTAAAAACTGCTGATGATATCGTGCCATATGCTATAGTCATGAGTGCAACTACTATTCTTAATTATCTACTCAGTTTTCTCTGGATTAAGCGAGAAGTTTCCTTTGTTAAGATTGGTTTTGTAGAATTAGTCAAAGCATCTAAACCGCTATTGACCATGTTGCTTCTAGCTAATGCCAATATGCTCTACACCTTGCTTGATAGAATGTTTATCACCAAGGGACCTGATGAAAACTAAATTTCTTATTACACTATTGCATCTAGCATCGTTATGTTGATTGCCAGTGTCTTGAGTGGAGCTATCAACGTCAGCATTCCGCAACTCGGCTACTACCTCGGCAAGAAAGATTACGAGTCTTATAAAAATCTTCTGAACCAAGGAGCTGCCCTCTTTTACTTTCTAATCATTCAGACTAGTATTGGAATCATGGTCTTAGGGAACTATCGACTTGGAAATAGTACCAGTTACCATTAATCTGTTTCCAGCAGTTTTCATTACTCCAGATGCTACATAATAGCTCCATTGTCCATTAACAGCAATCAACCTAGCCGGAGCCGGTCTGCGTCACACCTTCTCTATTAAATGTTCCATTTATAATTTTTTTACCAAGTGAAGGGATTCCATTATCATCGTAATAATACCAATTTCCAAACAATTTTCCCAACAGAGCGATTAATTTTTTTGTTTCAAATTCATCTGCGAATCTCGCATTCTTTCTAATAATATTTCCTTAAACATTAGCTTGCATCTTTAAGGAAGAAATATTGATTTAAGTTCATATTTCTAATTTATGATTATTACTTGTTCTCAATTAAGTATACATCAAACTCATGCCCAAAACCTCTTTCTTCTTCAGGTGGAAACTGCATGTAATCACCATAATACTGTGTTAAAATGAAATCATAATTTTGAGGAGCTGGTAGTCTAAGATGTTCAAAATCTAAAGTTATTATTTCTTCAAAAATTTTTCTTTCAAATACCTCTTTTTCTCCTAACTTTGAAGAAAGGAAAGCTATAAATTCACCATTTGGATTATAGTATTTTCTCGTAAGTTTTTCCATAAAAATAGCAAAAACTTTTGGTGGTATTGGCAGTAATATAAACCAAATAATTTGTCTTATTAAATCTTTAATTTGACTATCTTGATAGATAATATTCTTTCTCTTGCTTGATGCTAGTAATTTCAAACTATCCAATCTATAAAATAATTTTATTATTTTTTTGTCATTAAATGTATCCATAGGGAATATATCAATGAACACACCCGAGGGATAAGTTGTATATACTCTTGTATTCTCAATAACAGTGGATGTATCTACTATCTTTATAAAATTATTATAATATTCTTTTTGCGTTTCTAATGAGAGTAGCTTATATTTTGAACTATCATTTTCAAATAGGTTTATGAACTTATTATAATTTTCACGTGTCATGCTAATATCAATATCGTCATCCCACGGTATAAAACCTTTGTGCCTAACAGCTCCTATCAGTGTTCCATAATTAATAAAATATTCTATGCCATTTTTTTTACAAAAAGTATCTATATAAGATAAAATATCCAATTCTATATTTTTAGCTTCATCTACTGTTATTTTTTTCATTCTTTTCTCCCAAATTTTAAAATTTTCCTTTTGATTCGTTTAAGATGCTCAAAAACTTCTTGTAAGATTGCATCATTGGTTACATATAATAAAACTGTATAGCTTGTGATTGATAGAATTATAGTCATAACTATATTTATAATTAATTTGGAAGTTATAATCATTTCTGTAGGATTAACAATATTAACTATAAAATAAATTGGTATAAATGTAAGACTATACATAAAATATCGTATAGTGTAGTAGAATATATTTTTTAATGATATTAATTGTTTTTTTATAATAAATCTTGAATAGATTATTAATAAAATAATTTCAGAAATCATTGTAGTTATCAGGTAAAATTCTGGTTTTGAAATATTATTCATAAACAATATACTGTCTAATAAAATGTTTATAATACCCGAAAATAGAGTGAAAAGCGTTAGTTGTTTTTCATAGCCATGAGCAAATATAATTTGAGTTCCTAATATAATATCTAAAGATAAGAAAATTGATCTAAAAGCGAATAACGAGGTTAACATACCTCCCTCAACATATTTTTCACTTCCGTATATCAGTATTGCCTCAGTTCCTAACACAGTTAATCCAAGGCTTATAGGTATAATAACAAACATAAACATACGGCTTCCTCTGTTTACTAAATTGTAATAAGAAGTTTTATCCCCTTTTCCTAAATAATAATTCAGTCTAGGAACACTTACACTTACAACTCCAGTAATTAATCCAGCTATAACTCCAACAATTCTTTGAGCCATTGTATAGTATGTCACATATAACTCTTCGCCTATTTTTACTAAGAATAATCTATCAAGGAAAGTAAATAACATATTTGCACTTGAGAAAACAAGCATAGCAGTAAGTGGCAAAAACAGAGGCTTAAAATCTTTAATATCTATTCTAACTAATTTGATATCTCTTTTTATCCAAAAATAACTAATTAAATAATTTATAAGAGTAGATAAACTCATTATCAATGTATAAGGTATAATATCCTTTTCTTCTTTAACAAATATAAATATAGAAAATAACATGAGAGTTCTAATCAAAGCTGTTTTATAAAAAAGAAAATCATAGTTTTCCAATGCTTCATTAACCCATTCTATGGAAAACATTTGTGCAATTAATTGAATCCCCATTACTAAATAAACCTTTTTCAGTACAGGATTATTTTCAAAAAACAAAGGATAAGCAAATATATAGATTACAATACATAAACTGGTACAGGTTATACAAAGATAGAATAATTGAGAAAATACTTTGTTTACCTCATTTTTATTATCTTTTACGTTACTAATGCCTCTTAGACCATATGAATATACTCCGTATGTAGCAAAAGGCAAGAAAAACGAGAGTATAGTGTCAACAGAATTGAAATAACCATAGTATGTTTTATCTAATACACGAGCTACATGTGTTCCTGTTAAAAGAGGGAATATAATGTTTAGTATTCTGATCCCTAGATATGCTATAGCATTTAGTTTAATACTTTTCATGAAAAAGAATAGTTCCTTTCTAAGAAATTCTAACTACCATTATAGCATATAAAGATATAAAAGAGCTCAAAAGAACAGTTTCAATATTATCAAAATTCAATCAATTATACTAAAAAATAGAGACTTAAAGAATTTGGTCTCTATACTATTTGTAGTAGGTAACCCCCTATAGATATTATGGAGCCTATTTTGTTGTAGAAAAAAAGTCCCATATGACCTATAATGAAAAGCGACAAAACAACTCATTAGAAAGAATCCTATGGAACAATTACATTTTACAACAAAATTACTCGATATCAAGACCCTAATATCCAAATTATGGATATCGTTAATAGAGATACCCACAGCTAAACTGGACTACGATGCTCCATCTTACACCGATCTCGGAAGTCAAATGAAGAAATATGACTTTCAAAAAACTTCTAAGATCCCTTACCTTGAAACGACTGGCATGCTTACAAGAATTCTCCTTAAAGAGCGCCGTTTTAAGTGCTATCAGTGCTCAAAAATGATGGTCACTGAGACTTCCCTTGTCAAGAGAAATCATCAAATTCCTCGTATTATCAACCAAAAAATTGCTCAAAAGTTAATTGAAAAAACTTCTATGACCAATATTTCTCATCAGCTTTCCATCTCAACTTCAACTGTCATTCGCAAGCTCAATGACTTCCGTTTTAAACATGATTTTTCTCGGCTTCCAAAGACTATGTCTTGGGATGAGTACTCCTTTACCAAGGGAAAGATAAGTTTCATTGCGCAAAATTTTGATAAGCTCAATATTATCACTATTCTTGAGGACAGAACACAAGCTATCATTCGAAATCACTTTCTTAAATATGATAGAGCCGTCCGATGTCGAGTGAAAATCATTACTATGGATATGTTTAGTCCTTATTATGACTTGGCTAAACAGCTTCGCTTTCGAATTTCTAGGCTCAGGCTGAAACAGTCTCCAGACTGTTTCACTCCCAAACGCTAAAATCGTGCTGGATCGCTTTCACATTTCGTTATTATATTTCTAAACTTAGGTTAAAACAGTCCACTGGACTGTTTTACTCCAACACTTAAGTCGTGCTATGAGTCATGTGCGTATTCAAATCATGAATCAATTTGAACGAAAATCCCATGAATACAAGGCTATCAAGCACTACTAGAAACTCATTCAACAGGATAGTCGTAAACTGAGTGATAAGAGATTTTATCGCCCTACTTTTCGCATGTACTTAACCAATAAAGAGATACTAGACAAGCTTTTGAGCTATTCAGAAGATTTGAAACTCCACTATAATCTCTATCAGCTCTTGCTGTTTCACTTTCAGAATAAGAAACCTGACAAATTTTTCGGACTCATTAAGGACAATCTAAAGCAGGTTCATCCTCTTTTTCAGACTGTCTTTAAAACCTTTCTAAAGGACAAAGAGAAAATCGTCAACGCCCTTCAATTATCTTATTCTAACGCCAAATTAGAAGCGACTAATAATCTCATCAAACTTATCAAACGAAATGCCTTTGGTTTTCGAAACTTTGAAAACTTCAAAAAAAGGATTTTTATCGCTCTGAACATCAAAAAAGAAAGGACAAATTTCGTCCTTTCTCGAGCTTAGCTTTTCTTCAACCCACTACAGTTGACAAAGAGCCAGAATTTGTAGTGTATGAAATCTCTATGTATATTATGATGACTATTTTGTTGTAGAAAACATACTAAAATTAGCACTAAGGAAATCTCCTACAGGAGAGAGTACTGACTACTTTTTCTTTATGTTAAAGTAAAGGAGTCTTACAAAATTGGAGGGCTATATGGCGCTTTTCAAACTGATAAAATACTTGTTTTAGATGGAATTTAATCAAAGTATGGTAATTCAAGATGTCGCATATCGAAAAAACCTATTATTTATCTACCTGATAAATTTAGTTAACTCACTAAATAAGTTCTTTTATTGTGAATTCAAGAGAACCTCTCCAATACTGAACTACACCCCAAAAGTTAGACAACATGCGATCCCTAGCCCAGACTTTACCGTAACATGACATCGTACGATAAAAACCTGATATCACAGAAACCACAAAGACATCTATCATTGGAGAATTGGAAAATATTTGATACTTTCAATCTACCCATAAAATTAACGATTTTATGGGTAGATGGCACTGAGACACTGTAAATACGGAAACTTTCTCGCAAAAGAATACATTACTAAACAGGAAAATACCTATGCCACAAAAATCTTATTAAAATTCATTCTCAACATCATTTCAGCAATCAATACAAACCACTGTCATGTTACTGACTTCCATGAGAAACAACTGCTTCAAGACATACACATTCTATAACCGCTGTACATCTTCTCTTTTGGACAATGTATTTATTATCTCATTATACATAACAAACTTTACGATTACACATCTCCCCAAAATATAGAACTATGTCTATACCATATTATTGCACCTTAATTGACTTGACAAATGGTAGAGCATAGCCTAATGTACAATACAAAATCTGACAAAAATTTATAATAGAAATAATCTACAGTCTAAATGTTGCGACACCTATTACGTTTTTATTTAAATTTTTGATAACTTGAAGATTTTCTTCAAAGTTTTTATATCTAGTTATACCGTATTCTTCTACAAATAAAATGTTATCAGAATTTAGAATAGATTTAATGTCACTTATGTTTCCAATAACAATATTTTGGGACAGGACTTTAGCGTACTTCTTGGAAAACTTATCAATTACTTTTTTATTCGTAGCTAATAGTAATAAGTTTTTATACCCATTTTTATATTGTATCACATTCCTAAAATTATCTATATTATCTATTCTTACGACAAAATCTACACCATATTTTTCATAGTCCCCTGCTCTATTAATGGTTGGATTAAAAATATATGCTGCTATGTTAACAAATATTACTACAAATAGAGTTCCAATTCCAAGTATAATCAAACGAATTAATAGAGTTACTTTACTTATACTCGATTCTCTGTCGCTCTTCTCAATTTCCTTTGAATAAACTGTTTCCAATTTTTCAATTGTGACTCCTGAGTATACTTTTTTATACTTATCCACTAAATAATCCAATTTTTGTTCAATAATATCATTAGCCAATTTACTTGGTGTTAATATTTTCACTGTAATCCCCGCATTATTTAATAAAGAATTTACTTCTATTTTTTTATTCCAAAAATCGAAATTTGAGTTTTTAAGTGTAACTTCAGTTGTCATTAGTTCTGATGCTATTTCTTTCATATCTGATTCTGACTGGTCATTGAATAAATAAGCTCCATTTAAATTTGATTGAATTAAACGACCGTAGAAATCACTATAGCCTCCGACTGCATTACTATTAAGTGTTATAGTTCCTTCTGATGGTGCTATTATTTTATACGAAAGATAACTAGAATAGTTGCTAACATCCCTTACAACAGACTTTGTCGTAAGAACTCTATAAGAATATGGAATTGCTAAACAAAGAAATAGAACGATTAATGAAACTAGATTTAACACCTTTTTTTTATAAATATTTGCAAATAAATCTGCGATCGAATAGTTATCAAACATTATACATCTCCTTTATTATCAACTACGTGTTTTACTTTTCTATTAATTAGACCTGCTACAAAAAAGATAACAATAACTATTCCCCAAAATTGTAAAGTAAACAAATTGAAGAAACTCTCTGTAAAGCTACCTCTTGGCATAAAGAATAAATTGTTTAAAATCAATAATGTAATACTAAAAAATAGTATCCCTGATTTATACGATGATCTCATCATAAATATAAAACTAATTCCCATTATGATACTTAGAACAAATATTCCAATCATACCATAATCAGTATACATTTCCATTACATAGCTTCCACCAATACCATGGCCTGCTAAATAATCCTGCCTCAAAACAATATAGGAAATATTATGAGCATATCTATCACTCGCAAGAGCTAACTCTAAACTATTATTAGTACTAATAAATGGGGTACCTCCAAATAAAATTCCTAAATTTCCTCTAGTTATATACTCAATTATAGGACTAAAGGTGTAATTTCTAAATTCTCGTACCGGTAAGTTACTTCCGTATAGATATCCTCTCGCCAAAACACCAAAACTAGTCCCTTGTTTATAGATAAAATCTATCAAAAGTTCAAAAAGACTCATGTTACCAATGCCTTCTCCATCACGGGCATAATTCAAAAATCCCATTACAAGCATCATGATCGGCGTACCTAAATATACTATAGCTTTTTCTTTTACACCTATCCATACTCCTTTTTCTGTCTGGTTTCTCATAAAATAATAGATAAATGAAAATATCAAACTTAATACAAATGGATTTCTTGTGCCTATTAAAAGATTTATCACATTACCTGCTACAAACAAACCCAAAACTATTGTAGAATGACGTTTGTTTGGTTTAGTAGCTAAGTAGATACACATAGCATAAACTACAAACGTTGATAATATATAGGTGAAATAAGGTAGCTCACTTTTGAAATCAGCATAATATTCATAATATGAAACATTTAATCTGTACATTAATCTTTCGATTATTCTTACTAAGTAAAATGGATACGAAAACAAAAATACTAACAGCGATACTTTCCTTACGCTATCTATAAATCGCTTATTTTTAAGGGCTTTAATCTCTTCTTTTAATTTGTTTTCTCTTTTAGAAACTAAAAGACCTCCTATAGTTATGCCAATAATAGAAATTATAACAGCTAAAAACGAAAATCTATAAACATCTTCTTGATAAGTATTTATTAGTCCATATTTAAAATAATCAATCGTTGGTCTAGAAACCAAAAAAAGAAATATTGTAATGTAAAAAATAAGATGAATTATATAATACTTTATATTGTTAAAACAGTATAGGATACTACTTATAATAAGCATAACTAAAGTTATCAATAACGTAATAATCGAATTGTTATATATATATGCAATACCTAAAAAAATAGTTATAACATAGCTAAATAGCGTAATTAGATAATACACTCTTTTCCATTCTATTATCAAATACTCACCTCATTCCTTTGTATACTAATTTAAAAGACATCTCCATTAGAAACAATTTCATTCTTAAAATTATATAAATACTCTGATAATTCTAACTCTATGATTTCTACTTCAGCTTTGTATTTAACATCCCTATTGTAAACTTGCAAATTATTCACAGAAATGGCTGGATTGAAATACTTAAACTTTGTTTTGTGATGGGTAGAGTCTATACCTATGAAGTTTTCTATTTTTTCTTTTGTTTCTTCATAATGTAAAACTAAATCTTCAAAATTTAATCTTAATGTTAAAGTCTCTGTTTTTTTCTCATTTCTTCTCATCATTTTATAATATTGACAAAATTCCTTAACATCTGTTGGGTAAGGTATCTCTTGATTTCTAGGCTTCCAAAAATATTTATTCATTATAAATACATCTCTTGGATCTCTTGAAATTACTACTGGAAACAACTCTTCAAATTTATAACTATCAATAATATTAAGATTATGAGGTAATAAAAGTTGATCAAGAACTACATACTTTTCTTTATCAGATAATTCGTTTATCACAGCTAGAATAAATTTTTTGCTTTTTTCATAAAAATCATCTGGTGATACCAAACTCATTTCCAATTGTACTTGTTTTAATTTGGTTGATTTTTTAAATATTACTCTCCGCATAACTCTTATAAACCAAGCTATTTTTGATGGTTTTTGATAATAGTACCATATCCCACGATATTTACTAGTTATTATCGAATCTAAGTAACTATCTACTATATTAAGGAAATTTTTAGATATTTTATGTTTATAATTAGCAATACCCCAACCACCATAAATATATAATTTTTTCATAAGTTTTCTGAAACTCTTTACGGCTTCATCACTTCTTATAGAATTGTTATTATATAGCAATTTGTATTCTAAATCAAACAATCCATCGGGAGCATGTAAAAAAACATACTCAAAGTCCGAGTTTTTAGTGTTAATTCCATCATATTCTCTTAATAAATCTGTCACAGCTGAGGAACCACTTCCCATATAACTCATAGGAATTATTATTTTATCCATAATTTGTTCACCTA
>ERZ773272.488-NODE-488-length-15802-cov-2.954595_pt1 | contig 15802 bp, 9 predicted proteins | sample MGYA00511891_ERZ773272 | MGnify/ENA primary metagenome ERZ773272 (study PRJEB29015, sample SAMEA2738150) | human oral metagenome | biome: human oral; feature: human-associated habitat; material: saliva | place: China | collected 2198 ...
TCGGACGGCCCGACCACGCCGCGGGTTTCCATCAGATCCATCAAACGCCCAGCCTTGGCAAAACCAATACGTAGCTTGCGCTGCAGCATGGACGTAGAGCCAAACTGCGAGGTCACAACCAGTTCGACGGCCTGCAGCAAATCGTCAAGATCATCGCCAATGTCCGCGTCAATGTCCTTCTTAGCTTCGGCGGCTTTGTCGTCGGTGACGCCATCAGTGTAGTTCGGCTCGGCCTGTTCCTTCGCGGCATCAACGACCGCCTGCCCTTCTTCGTCGGTAACAAACGCACCCTGGATACGTTGCGGCTTACCTGCGCCCTGCGGGATAAACAGGCCATCGCCCATGCCGATGAGCTTCTCGGCGCCACCCTGATCGAGGATGACGCGGGAGTCCGTGAGCGAGGAGGTCGCAAAGGCCAAGCGTGACGGCACGTTGGTCTTGATCAAACCGGTCACTACGTCCACCGACGGGCGCTGAGTAGCCAACACCAGGTGAATACCAGCAGCGCGAGCCTTCTGGGTGATGCGCACAATGGAATCCTCAATTTCCTTCGGCGCGGTCATCATCAGGTCGGCGAGCTCGTCCACCACACACACAATGTAGGGGTACGCACGGTATTCGCGTTGAGAGCCTGGGGGCGCCTGCACCTCACCCGTGTTTACTTTGCGGTTGTAGTCCTTGATGTGGCGGACTCGGGCAGCCTTCATGTCCATGTAGCGCTGCTCCATTTCCTCAACCAGCCACGTTAGTGCTGCAGCGGCCTTCTTCGGCTGAGTGATAATCGGCGTGATCAGGTGCGGAATACCCTCGTACGGGGTGAGTTCCACCATCTTCGGGTCCACCAGAATCAGTCGCACCTCGTCTGGGGTGGCGCGGGTAAGCAGCGACACCAGTAGGGAGTTCACAAAGGCTGACTTACCCGAACCCGTGGAACCTGCGACCAGCAGGTGCGGCATCTTCTGCACCGAGTGTGTCACAAAGTCACCCTCAATGTCCTTGCCCAAGCCGATCAGCATCGGATCGTGGTCGGCAAGGGTACTGGGTGCATTTAACACGTCCCCCAACCGCACCATCTCACGGTCGGTGTTGGGAACCTCAATGCCCACTGCAGATTTACCGGGAATGGGTGTCAACAAACGCACGTTGTCAGTGGCCACCGCATAGGCCAGGTTGGACTGGAGGTTGGTAATTTTGGACACCTTCACGCCGGGACCGAGTTCCACCTCATAGCGAGTCACTGTCGGCCCACGCGAGAACCCCGTCACCACCGCGTCCACATTGAACTCACGGAACACATCAGTGATGGCCTCGATCATGCGGTCATTCGCCTCGGAACGGGTTTTCGGCGGGTTACCCGGAATCAGCAGCTCTGTGCTCGGAAGCTCATAGTCGCTGTCCACCGTCCGAGGCTCAGGCGTAGGCATATCCTTCTGCTCTTCGCTCTTGGGTGTGGACGCAGGCACGGCAGATGCATCAATCCCGGAACGCGCGATAATCGCGGCACGCATAGCCTCACGGCTCGCAGCCACAGCATCACCTGCTGCTTCCGCCTGCTTAGCGACGCCCGCCCCTGCCGCAGCAACGCCCGCACCGGCACTCGCCGCAGCAGCATCAACACCGGCGGTGGTTGTGGACTTCTTCTTCGGTTTCTGCGCGGCCTTCTGGCTCCGCCTCTTCGGCTGGGCAGCTGCATCAGCGATGGCAGGCATCTCGTCAGTATCGGTCAACGACGGCTGACGTCGTTCCAACACCGTCGTCGGTTCTTCAATGGGGTAGTTATCCATTGGTGACGGTTTGATCTGCGAGATCGGCAGCTCCTGTTGCTGGCCGTAACCATCCTGTTCATGGCGAGTGTCGGGGCGTCGAGAAGCACGTTCAGCGGTGCGACGGGGACGACGGGCAGGGCGCTCGGGCCGTTCGCGGCCTTCTGCAATGTCCTCCAACTCCTCATCAACGGAAGCGTACAGGTCATCCTCATCATAGGCATCGTCGTAGTCATCATAGCCGCTGCTCCCCAACGCACCTGCACGGAACTTGGACATGACATAATCCGCAAACTGGCGCACAGTAATATTGGTCAGCTTCAGTGCACCATAAAACAGCACCAGCGCGAGAATAGGAATGGCCAAGTACACGCTGAAACCAGCCGCCAACGGCGTAGCCACCACAGCACCAACGATGCCGCCTGCAGTATCGCGACCCGCCGACGTTGTCGGATTGCCAGCAAAAAGATGCACCAATCCCAGCATGGGAACCACCAGCAAAGTAGCACCAATACCAAAACGCAGGCGCTGCGACGGGGGCGGCATGTACCCCAGCATCAGGCATACCGCACAGCCCAGCAACACCAGCGGCACGATCAACGCACCAGCACCAAAAACACCATGTGCAATGCCAGCAATAAACTCACCAACCGGGCCAGCAACGTTCAACCACACCGACGCACCCAGCACCGCGGCGATACCAATCAAGGTGAAACCCACACCATCGGCGTGGGCACTCACACCGCCTCCCAGTCCAGGGCGTGGACTGGACATCACCTCAGTTGGTTCGTTGTTATTCTGTTGTTTTCCTCGTTTCTTCCGAGGCGTTGCTGGCTCCGACTTGGCCGATGCCCGCTTAGCTCTAGTAGTTCTAGGCTTATCCACTTCTTCCCAACTATCACGATCATCCTCTTCATACAGCTCGTCCTGCGAACGTCTGCGAAGAGCACTACGGGTCACACTACCCACTCCCCTAGCGGAAGCGGTAAACACCGTTGAAAGACCTCTGCCCACAGCACGAAGAGCGCTACCAGTGCGCTCATTTGAGGTTTCGGCAGCGCGTCGGGCGGGACGCGAGTTCACCATAATAGACGTGCTCGCTGTATCACCGCGATCGCTACGCTGTGGACGGGACGACGGACCCGTCTTCCTTCGCGTAGTTTTCAACGACCCACTTCGACTGTTGACAGACATGTATTCCACAATAGTCGCAGAAAGCTCAGTAGTCACAGGTGCCACACCGGTGTAGGGCAAAAATAGTATGCCCTATCTACGGTTGACGACTATGCCTGTCAGTCTTTTTATGCCTCGCGCCTGGCGATGGCATTCTGCTCACCGTCAACCCGCACCCCCACAGTCGGACGGTTATATGCCCACAGCACCAGCTCACTCACTGAGCCAATGACCTGCACACTCTGCGCCGGGTTAGCGACGCCGCGCTGCTCAACCACCACAATACGGTCCATCCCTTCGGGGTTGAGCACCAGAGGAACGGTCGTCTTGGACAATAACAACCGCGACATCGTCTGCAACACTCGGTGCAGAGCCTTACGATCCTCCTGCCCAAACGCGCGGGGCTGCCATTTCTCCTGCGCACGACGCACATCTTCGTGATGCACATAATGCTCCCCGGCATTAACCAGCGGATCAACTAAACGCATCGGATTAAACCGCGCTGGGCCTTTAGCCCACTCCCCCACCACACGCTCGTAGGTCATGGACCGCCCAACTTGTTCCGTCACCCGCTCAAGGTGGCCCTTCACCGGACCAATAAACATTCCGGCCGCCGCATCAGGCCGGTTTTCCCGCAGGTAAAGGTGAATAGCCAAATCCCTTGTGGTCCAATCTCCACACAGCGTCGGAGCGTCGGGGCCAACCTCCAGCAGCAGCTTGGCAAGCTGGGTGCGTTCAGAAGCAGAAAAACTCATACGCCCCAGCCTAACCATTCTTAGCTATGTTCGTACCGTCAAGCCTATCGACGCTCGTCCACGCAAGCCTCTTACAAGCTCGGGCGAGTCCCCTTGATGTCATCGTCATCGGCCTGCACAGGATCGGAACTCATAGGCACCACGGTGGGGATGATCATCGGCTTGCGGCGCCACTTTTGCTCCACAAACCGCGCCACACGGCGTCGCAGCTGTCGGACCATACGGTACGGGTCATTCTCGCCCTCACCAGCAAGCTCCAGCATGGTGTTTTCCACCAGCTCCGCAACCTCAGGCATCATGGCAACAGCATCCTCAGAGAATCCTGTAGCCTGTACCGTCGGATGCTCCAGCGGGCGACCAGTGCGGTTATCGATCACCACCGTGATGGAAATCAAACCACCCTCGCCCATGGATGTGCGGTCCGCCAGAACTTCTTCATCAATGTCACCCATGGTGGTGCCATCAACGTAGAGATTACCGACAGGAACCTGGCCCACAACACTCGCGCGGCCGTCAACAAGATCCACCACAACACCATTCTGCGCAAGTACCACACGATCGGCCTCAACACCAGTGGAAATAGCCAGTTCCTTATTGGCACGTAGGTGTCGCCACTCGCCGTGCACCGGCATGGCATTGGTGGGTCGCACAACGTTGTACAAGAACAACAACTCGCCAGAGTAGCCATGGCCCGAAGTATGCACCTTCGCATCCCGACCAGTCACCACTGCGGCACCGATCTGGGCAAGCATGTTGATCACACCGAACACTGCTTCCTCATTGCCCGGAACCAGTGACGAACTGAGGATAATCAAGTCCCCATCACGGACAGTAATCTGTCGGTGCTCGCGCCGGGCCATACGGGACAGGGCAGCCATCGGCTCACCTTGGGTACCAGTGGTCACCAGCATCACCTTGTGCGGAGCGAGCTTTGCGGCCTCGTCCATGGTGATGAATGTTCCACGCGGTGCCTTCAAAAAGCCCATCTTTTCCGCGATTTCCATGTTGCGGATCATGGAACGCCCATTGAATGCCACCCTGCGTCCCGCAGCAACTGCTGCATCAACAGCGGCTTGAACGCGGTACACATTGGAGGCAAATGAGGCGACAATAACACGCTGCTTAGCGTCAGCGACCAGGCGTTTCAGAGTCGGTGCAATGTCCGATTCAGACCCAGACACACCCGGTGTGGTGGCGTTAGTGGAGTCGCACATCAGCAAATCCACACCTTCATCACCGAAACGAGCCAGTGCGGGCAAATCGGTCGGACGACCATCCGGCGGGGTCTGATCAAGCTTAATATCGCCAGTATGAACGACCAGGCCAGCGCCAGTCTTAATGGCCACACCGAGGCAATCAGGAATGGAGTGATTCACCGCAAAGAAGCGAACATCAAAAGGTCCGCGCTTTTCACGAGACTTTTCGTTCACTTCAATCAGTTTCGGACGCTGGCGGTGCTCCTGCGTTTTCGCATGAATCAAGGCGCATGTAAACCGGGAGGCAATAATCGGCAGATCGGGGCGCTGTTTCAACAGCCACGGGATGGCACCAATATGGTCTTCATGTCCGTGTGTAACAACGAGCGCTTCCACCCGATCCATCTTGTCTTCTAGGTACGAGAAGTCTGGAAGGATCAAGTCCACGCCCGGCTCCCCTGACGATGGGAACAACACGCCACAGTCCACAATCAGGAGGCGGCCACGGTACTCAAAAACCGTCATGTTGCGGCCGATTTCGGAGATACCACCAAGCGCCACAATGCGTAGCCCGTCCTTCGGCGGCCGCGGCGGCGCAGGCAGACGGTGCGTCAGATCCGCACCCTGCATAGATTTCACAACATTCCGGCGACCACGATTGTTGCTGCGGTTTCCGTTACGACGCCCGCGCGCGCCACCGTTGCCGTTTCCGTTTCGGGAATTTCCGCTGTTATCTGCACTCGTTTTCGCCGGCACCTTGGATTTTTTCTTCTCCGTACTCTTCTCAGAGCGCCCGTCAGTATCTGTCGACTGCGGGGCCTGAAACTCTACGGCCTCTGGCGGGCCTGCTTTACGGGTGACTTTCCGAGTGCGATTGCGGGGTTCAGTCATATTGTAAGGACTCCAGCCTTTTCTAGATCACGTCGAAGTTCCTCCAGCTGAGCATCGCTTGCAGCGATTTGCGGCAGCCGGGGATCCCCAACTTCAATGCCTTGCAGACGCAAAGCAGCTTTAGCAAAGCTGACACCTCCCAGGCGGGCCTGGGCTGCGACCAGCGGGGTCAAGGTGGCGTTGATTTCCCGCGCACGGGCGAGGTCGCCTTCCTCGAAGCTTGTGTGAAGCTCACGCAAAATATGCGGAGCTGCATGTCCAATCACAGAAATGAAACCCGTGGCACCCACGGCAAGCCAGGGAAGATTGAGTGTATCGTCACCTGAATACCATGCCAGCCCGGTTTCGAGGATGAGCGGAGCAGAACCTGCGATGTCACCCTTAGCGTCTTTGAGCGCCTTAATATTCTTGTGGTCGGCTAGACGTCGTATCGTATCATTTTCAATCGGAATTACCGAACGCGGCGGAATGTCGTAGAGGCATATGGGAAGGTCCGTGGCATCGGCAATCATCGTGAAATGCCGGTACAGCCCTTCCTGGTTCGGCTTGGAGTAATAGGGTGTGACCACCAGCAATGCGTCCGCACCGGCCTGCGCACTCGCACGGGCGAGTTCCACTGATTCAGCTGTGTTGTAGGTTCCAGCACCAGCCACAAGTTTTACCCCATCCCCTACCTCAGCACGCACATGAGTAATGAGATTAATTTTTTCCGCCATGGTTGTGGTTGGGGACTCCCCGGTGGTTCCGGAAAGGATCAGGCTATCGCAACCCTTGTCCACCAGGTGAGCCGCAAGTGCACGTGCAGCCGCAACATCAAGTGAGCCATCAGCCGCAAACGGGGTGACCATTGCCACCGCTACGGTACCGAAGTCCTCAGCACCTGTCGTTACCGCAAAACCTGAGTTCATAGTAGTCCACGCAACCTTTTCTGCAACTATAGGGAAACTATTGGGATGAAAGAGTCTACGTAAATCATGGCACATATGGGCCACGAAGGCGTCAGCCCATATCTTAAAAATCTGTCACAAAGGGGCTGGTTGCCATTTCGGAACCGTCGCTCAGTGTGGCTACCTGAAAATCACCGAACACCACAGGTGCTACTTCCTGCAATAACTTCAAGCATTCCACCGCCACATGACGGATCTCCACATCCGCATGCTCGGTAGCCCGCATCCCGATGAAATGCCTCCACGACCGGAAATTACCACTCACCACGATTCGGGATTCCGTGGCGTTGGGCAACACCGACCGCGCGGCCTGTCGCGCCTGCTTTTTGCGCAGTAAAGCGTTAGGTTCCTCACCGAGCTTGTCTTCCAGGGCGTCGAGAAGCTCATCGAAGGCAAACCGAGATTCGTTGATAGCACGATCAAACAGCCTGGTCAGATCCTCATCCTCGCGGATCAACGGCGGCACAATCACTGATGCATCGTCCGGATGCACAAAACGCTGCGAGAGCTGCGAAAACGAAAAATGACGATGCCTCACCAGTTCATGCGTCGCCGAACGGGAAATGCCCCGGATATACATGGTGGCGCTAGCATGCTCCAGCAGCGCGGTGTGCCCCACCTCCATGATGTGCCGAAGATATGCCTCATTCGTGGCGGTACGGGGGTTGGGCTTGTCAAAGCTCTCGTAGCATGCGCGGCCCGCAAACTCGATGAGCGCCTCTCCACCTTCAGCATCCGTCGTCCACTCCACGTCCATTGGCGGGGGGAACTCGGTGCACGCAATCAACTGGACATTAAGATCCACATGGTGAGCCACAACTACATCCCTAGATAGTGTTCCAGGCCAACCGTCAGGCCAGGATGCTTATCGACGCCCCGAACCCCCACCAGCACACCCGGAATAAACGACGTGCGATCGTAAGAATCCTGGCGGATAGTGAGTGTTTGGCCCTGGGAACCGAAAATCACAGCCTCATGCGCGACCATGCCTGTCATCCGCACAGCATGCACTGGAATACCATCAACATCCGCGCCGCGGGCACCATCAAGTGACTGGTCCGTCGCATCGGGCTGCGCACCAAGACCAGCCTCACGGCGGGCCTGTGCAATCCCCTGAGCCGTATGGATCGCGGTTCCAGACGGCGCGTCTAGCTTGTTCGGGTGATGCAGTTCAATAACCTCCACCGAATCAAAGTACGGTGCGGCCTGCTTGGCAAAAGCTATAGTCAAGACGGCGGAAATAGCAAAATTGGGGGCGATCAACACGCTCACCTCCTGGTTCGCATCGCACCATTTCTGCACCTGCTGCAGGCGCTCCTCCGTAAAACCAGTGGTTCCTACCACGCAGGAAATGCCGTTGTTGATGCAAAATTCCAGGTTGTCCATCACCACGCCAGGCGCCGTGAAATCCACCACGACCTGGGCTTTATTATCCACAAGAAGCTGGAGGCTATCATCGCGATCCACCTCGGCCACCACTTCAAGATCATCAGCGGCGTTCACCCCCTCAACCACAGCCTGGCCTACCTTGCCCTTCGCCCCAAGCACACCAACCCTGATCATTGATGGTTCCCTCCATGTATCACTGTTGTCTGTTACCACCGATCAAGTCTAGGCTTTTACGACTCTGCCTGCTATTTGAGTGTACTCAAGAAGAACACCCGCTGATGAATCCTCTACTTCATCAGCGGGTGTTGTCGCTATCTACGGTGACTAGTCCTCAACTGGCACCAGGGAGATCTTGCCACGATTATCAATATCGGCGATTTCCACTTGGATCTTATCGCCTACGTTGACCACATCTTCAACCTTGTCGATACGCTTGCCGCCGCCAAGCTTGGAGATGTGTACCAGGCCATCGCGACCGGGAAGGAGGGAGACAAACGCACCGAAGGCGGTGGTTTTCACCACGGTTCCCAGGAAGCGTTCACCCACCTTGGGCAACTGCGGATTCGCAATGGAGTTAATCTTTTCAATAGCCGCATCGGCTGCCTCACCGTTGGTGGCGGACACGAAGACGGTGCCATCTTCCTCAATAGAGATGTTCGCGCCGGTTTCCTCGGTAATGGTGTTGATGGTCTTGCCCTTGGGGCCGATGAGCTCGCCAATCTTGCTGGGCGGCACGCTCACAGTGGTGATGCGCGGCGCGAAAGAACTCATCTCATCGGGGGTGTCAATCACCTCAGCCATGGTTTCCAGGATGGTAAGGCGCGCATCGCGTGCCTGGGACAGGGCGTCGGCAAGCACGGACGACGGGATGCCGTCGAGTTTGGTGTCCAGCTGCAGGGCGGTGATGAAGTCGGCGGTACCAGCAACTTTGAAGTCCATGTCACCGAAGGCATCTTCTGCACCCAGAATGTCGGTGAGGGCAACATAGCGGGTTTCGCCCTTCACTTCATCAGACACCAAGCCCATGGCAATACCGGCAACGGGCGCTTTCAGCGGCACGCCGGCGTTGTATAGGGACAACGTGGAGGCACACACGGACCCCATGGATGTGGAGCCGTTGGAGCCTAGGGCTTCAGACACCTGACGGATGGTGTACGGGAATTCTTCACGGGAAGGAATCACCGGAATGAGGGCACGCTCGGCGAGGGCACCATGGCCAATTTCGCGACGCTTCGGGGACCCCACACGCCCAGTTTCACCGGTGGAATAGGGCGGGAAATTGTAGTGGTGGATGTAGCGCTTGTGGTCAACAGGCGTGAGCGAATCGATCTGCTGCTCCATTTTCAGCATATCTAGGGTGGTTACGCCAAGGATTTGAGTTTCGCCACGCTCGAACAGCGAGGAACCGTGGGCACGTGGAATGAGGTCTACCTCCACCCCAAGGTCGCGGATGTCGGTGATGCCGCGGCCGTCGATACGGAAGTGGTCGGTGAGGATGCGGCGGCGAACAATGGCCTTCATCAGGGCATTGTAAGCGGCGCGGATGTCTTTCTCCTGCTCTTCAAAGCGGGAGGACAGGTCCTCAACGATAGAGTCCATGTGCTCGTTGGTGGCCTCATCGCGCTCTTGCTTATTTTTGATGGTCAGCAGCTGCTCCAGCTTCTTCGCTGCTTTCTTCTCCACTGCGGCATAAATGTCGTCAGTGTAGGGCGGGAACAGTGGGAATTCCTGCGTTTCTTTCGCGGCCTCTTTGGCAAGGCCCATCTGTGCACGACACAGAACTTCAATAAACGGCTTCGCCGCTTCCAGGCCCTGAGCCACAACGCTTTCCGTGGGGCTGGGCGCGCCGTCTTTGATGCGTTCTACCACCTGTGAGGTCGCACCAGCCTCCACCATCATGATGGCTACGTCATTGATGGTTTTGCGGCCTTTCTTCTTAGACACGATGCGGCCCGCAACAACGATTTCAAACAGTGCCTGCTCGTGTTGTTCATGCGTGGGGAAGGCGACCCACTGGCCCTTGGGATGGTCGTCGTCAGCGATCAATGCCATGCGGACGCCGCCGACTGGGCCGGATACCGGAAGCCCGGAAAGTTGCGTGGAGGCGGATGCGGCATTGATGGCCACGACATCGTACATGTCCTTTGGATCCATGGACATGACAGTGACAATCACCTGCACCTCGTTGCGTAGCCCCTTGACAAAGGTGGGGCGCAGCGGGCGGTCAATCAACCGAGCAGCCAGAATAGCCTCTGTGGATGGGCGGCCTTCACGCCGGAAGAACGATCCAGGTATTCGACCTGCGGCGTACATGCGTTCTTCTACGTCCACGGTAAGGGGGAAAAAGTCAAAACCCTCGCGCGGTTGGTTGGAGGCCGTTGTGGTGGATAGAAGCATCGTGTCTTCATCCAGATAGGCGGTCACTGACCCGTCAGCCTGGCGTGCGAGCTGGCCTGTTTCAAAACGAATAGTGCGGGTACCAAAATCACCGTTATCAATCGTGGCAAGTGCCTCCACAATGCCGTATTCGGTGTCCTTGTTAATCACAACGTCTTTCATGGTAAGGACAAAACTCCTCTTTAGTTTTGCTTCAGCGATGGTCGTCGGTGCCATCGAATGTCCGTCATCTTGTACCAAGACTCCCCTAGACCATAGCAGAGCACCGAGGAAAATGCCTGCCAGTATTCTCACAGCAACTCCTATTCAGTTGCCAGTGGTGTTCCATGGTGCTTGCAGTTTGCCCCAGCACGCTATGCATCATGACCACGAAAGAATCCACCCTCGAACGTGTGCCAGAGGCACTTCCAGGCCAACCGGTTCCTGCCTATTCCTCTCCACAGTCCCTGCGTCAGGCCACCGTGGACATCATCATCCCGGTGTACAACGAAGAACACTCCCTGCCGCGCTGCGTGGACCAACTCGCTGCCTTCATCAGCACAGAAATGCCAGTACCCACATCAGTGATCATCGCCGACAACGCATCCACCGACGACACCTGGGAGGTCGCTGGCACGCTGTGTGCCCAGTACGACAACGTCCATCGCATCCATCTGGATGAGAAGGGCCGCGGCCGTGCTCTCAAACGCGCATGGTTGGCTTCTAATGCAACTGTTGTTGCGTACATGGACGTAGACCTATCCACCGACCTCAACGGCCTGCTTCCGCTCGTGGCCCCACTGCTCACCGGGCATTCCGACATTGCCATTGGCACCCGCCTTGCGCGTTCCTCCCGTGTGGAGCGCGGGCCGAAGCGGGAATTCATTTCCCGCACCTACAACCTCATGCTGAAAACAGCCATGGCTGCACACTTCAGCGACGCACAATGCGGGTTCAAAGCCATGCGTACCGACGTCGCGGCACGCCTGCTGCCCCATGTGGAGGACAATGCCTGGTTTTTTGACACGGAGCTGCTGCTTCTCGCCGAAAAAGCCGGGTACCGCGTCCACGAAGTTCCTGTCGACTGGATCGACGACCCCGACTCTCGCGTCAACATCATTGACACTGCCGTCAAAGACATCCAAGGCATGTGGCGGGTAGGCACAGGTCTGATCACCGGCAAAATTCAGCCCAAGGAGTTCTCTGCATTTGCCACCGAGAAATACGTTACCAAAACCGACACCACCGGACAGATACTGCGTTTCATCACCGTCGGAGTCGCCTCCACCATTGCCTATGCGCTGTTGTATCTGGTCTTCCAAATGTTCATGGGACCGCAGGCCGCAAACTTCCTGGCCTTGCTCACCACCGCTGTGGGCAACACTGCAGCAAACCGAGCCTTCACCTTCGGCGTGAACGGACGCCACCGCATCACGTCCGATCACAGCATTGGCCTGGGAGTCTTCTTCCTTGGTTGGGCGCTCACAGCCGGTAGCCTTTGGCTGCTTCATGCCGCTTTCCCCGGTGCGGGCGCAGTGATAGAACTTGGCGTACTCACCGTGGCAAACCTCGTGTCCACGCTGATCCGCTTCGTCGCCCTGAGGATGCTGTTCAACGGCAGGGAGGGTGCACGCTAATCACCTCACATTCACACGATTCCCCAGGTAAAAATTCTTTTTCGCAGACTTCAAAGGATGTTGACACCATGAGTGTGACCCTCTCACCCGGCGCGTCAGAAACCCAGCGCCCCATTGTTCCCGGGCCAGTGCCCCCACATTCCCAGCGCGATACGGCAACGCGGCGCCTGCCGTGGGAAAAAATTGGTTTTGTTTCCCTGCTGCTTGTCACTGCAGTTCTGTACTTCTGGAACTTGTCTATCAACGATTATGGCAATAGTTTCTACGCCGCTGCGGCCCAAGCAGGTGCCAATAACTGGACGGCTTTCTTCTTCGGCTCCTCCGACATGGCTAATTCGATCACGGTGGATAAGACACCGTTGTCGCTGTGGCCGATGATGCTGGCCGTTAAGATCTTTGGCTTGAATTCCTATTCGCTTCTGGGCCCCGAGGCGTTGCTTGGTGTGGCATCGGTGGCGTTGTTGTATCGCACAGTGCACCGCCACCATGGCGTGCCTGCTGCTTTGATTGCTGGTTGGACACTGGCTCTGACGCCGGTGGCAACGCTGATGTTCCGGTTTAACAACCCTGATGCGATGCTGGTGTTCTTGATGATTGCCGCTGTGTGGGCTGGCCTGCGCGGTGTTGAAGATGGGCGTTGGCGTTGGGCCGTTGCTGCCGGCGCGTTCATTGGCCTAGGTTTCTTGGCAAAGCAGCTTCAGGTTCTGCTGATTGTTCCGCCGCTGGCTCTCATGTGGCTGATCTGTGCTCGTGGCGGTGTTATGCGCCGCATTGGGCAGCTGTTAGCTGCGGGTGCGTCTATGGTTGCGGCGGTTGCCTGGTACATTGCTGCCGTTGAGCTGTGGCCTGCCGACAAACGCCCCTACATTGGTGGCTCGCAAAACAACTCCATTATTGAACTCACGCTTGGCTACAACGGGTTGGGACGCCTGAACGGTAACGAAACCGGCTCTGTTGTGCCTGGCGGTGGCCAGGGCCAAGGTGGCGCCTGGGGCGAAACCGGAATCTTCCGCATGTTTGAATCCGCGCAGGGTGGGCAAATTGCCTGGCTTCTTCCTCTCGCCCTGGTGCTGTTCGTTGTGGGCCTATGGGTGACCCGCACCGCCGCGCGCACCAGCACCATCCGTGCCTCCTACATCGCTTGGGGCGGCTGGCTTGTGGCCACCGCGCTGACGTTCAGCTTCATGCAGGGTATTTTCCACCAGTACTACACGGTGGCACTCGCGCCTGCCATCGCTGCACTTGTTGGTGCCGGGCTTATCGACGCCCATCGCTCCACCTCCCGCGTCATCCACACCGTCCTTGCCACATCCATGTTGGGTAGTTCTATCTGGGCGTATATCCTGCTGAATCGCAGTTCCGATTTCCTGCCTTGGTTGAAGTTTGTTGTGGTGGCAGCTGGAGTTATCACCTTCGTGCTGATCATGATTCACACCTTCGCTCCAAGACTCCTCAACCCAAAGATGCTGCTAGTGAGCACACTTGTCGCAGGCTCTCTTACTTTGTTGTCCGGCCCACTGGCCTACTCCCTTGAAACAGTGAACAGCAGCAACATGGGATCTATCCCCACCGCAGGCCCGGCTGTTGCGGGCGGCATGGGCGGCCCCGATGGCCAGGGCGGGCCGGGTGGTCCTGGTGGACAAGGTGGTCCCAACGGTCACAATGGCAACATGATCCCCCCAACCGGCGGAAATGATGGAAACGCTGGACAGGCACATGGGCAACAGCGTCCAGCACCTCCCAGCCAGAACGGTAGTGCCGATGGTGCAGGCACCCCAGATGGCCAGGCAGGTCAAGGCGGTCCCGGCGGCGGCCAAGGTGGACCTGGCGGTCTACTCGGTGGCACAGATGCGAGCGCGGAGATTACCAGCCTCCTGACCGCCAATGCCGATTCCTACACCTGGGTCGCGGCCACTTCTGGGTCGCAATCCGCAGCAACCTACCAGCTTGCGGCCGGATACTCGGTCATGCCGATTGGTGGATTCAACGGGTCCGACCCCTCCCCCACTCTGGAGCAATTCAAGCAGTGGGTTGCTGAAGGTAAAATCCACTACTACATCGTGAGTGACGGTCCCGGCGGCGGTGCCGGTGGCCCTGGCGGCGAAAACTCTGATAGCTCTACTGAGCGCACATCCAGCCAGATCCAGAGCTGGATTGAAGAAAACTTCACAGCTCAGACTGTTGATGGTGTGACCATGTACGATCTAAGTTCTTAAGTCCCCAAAAACTCCCCGAAGCTTTCGGGGAGTTTTTCTTTTGGCCACCTCGAGGGGTATTCCAAAGACACCTACACAGTCAGGCTACGTCGGCTTTGGGGACCAACGCCTTTGCCATAGCGATAAGCGCTGGGCGGAACTGGGCGTAGCGTTTTTCGGGGTCGCCGCTGGCGGCAATGTCTTCACTGGCAGCACCAAGAATGGCCAGGATGAGTGACGTCGCAACTTCGAGGTCAACCTGCAGTGTCGCGGCGTCGTCATGCAGCTCGGCGTGGAGTTGTATGACTAATGGAATGATTGAATCGGCCTTAATCTGCTTACGTTCGTCGAGAGACAGTATCGCTGCAGCTTGTTGCCGCAGGACTGAGTACTCTCGGTCTTTGAGCGCGGTGGTGAGGGCGGCGTCAATAGCCATGCCCACCACATCATCTGGGGGACTGTTGCGCATGTGATCCATGGACTCCGCGACAGTCGCCACGGACCGACTAGTGGCTTCTGAAAACACGGCTTTAAACAAGGAGCGTTTATCAGGAAAGTGATGGTAGACGGCACCTTTTGAGACACGGACATCCGCAGCAATTTGAGCAATTGAGGTTGCCTCATATCCTTGTTCGACCATTCGTTGCGTGGCAGCCTCGATAAGGGCGTTTCGAGTCTGTTCAGCGTACTCCTGTCGGCGGGTAGCTGCGGGCTTTGCCATTATCCCTCCATGTTTTCACCGTTTGACCAACCGTAACACAGGTGCCCGCATATGCCTCGTGCGCAGCGTTTTTGAAAAACCGTGCACACTCAGACAAGTTGACATACTATTGGTCGGTGAAAGCTTATTGGTATGTAGCTGAACCAGCGTATCTTAATGAATGGAGACACCGTGGATACATCTTCACTTACACAGCAACACAGAGGCTGGACACTGCTCGTCACATCACTGAGTGTGTTCATGCTGCTGCTCGACATCAACGTGGTTAATGTCGCACTTCCAGAAATTCGCAAAGAACTGGATGCGTCATTTACGCAGCTCCAATGGGTGCTTGATGCCTATGCGCTCGGACTGGCAGCAATTCTCGTCGCCGCAGGATCACTAGCGGACCGTATCGGGCGACGCCGCATCTTCACCATCGGATTCGTCATTTTCACCCTCGCGTCCCTGGCCTGCGGACTCGCCTGGAACGTGAACGTGCTCATCGTTTCGCGCTTCATCCAAGGCATCGGTGGGGCAATCCTTTTTGCCGTCGGACCAGCTCTTTTAGGGTATATCTACACGGGGGCTGACCGCACCCGGGCTTTCGGAATCTTTGGTGGTGTGGGCGGCCTGGCCATCGCAGCCGGACCACTCGTCGGAGGGGGCCTCACCGATGGCCTTGATTGGCGCTGGATCTTTTTGATCAACATACCGCTTGGAATCATCGCGCTGATTATCACACGCATCCGAGTTACGGAATCACGTTCCGCAGTCACC
>ERZ773272.490-NODE-490-length-15787-cov-4.631261_pt1 | contig 15787 bp, 19 predicted proteins | sample MGYA00511891_ERZ773272 | MGnify/ENA primary metagenome ERZ773272 (study PRJEB29015, sample SAMEA2738150) | human oral metagenome | biome: human oral; feature: human-associated habitat; material: saliva | place: China | collected 2198 ...
AGATTATAAAAAAGACATTAAAACTGGTGGCGGCTCCAAGGCTAAACATACAGCGCGTCATGATAAGGGGCTGGTTAATCGCGGTTGGTCCAAACATAACGTTACGATCGAGAAGTTAGTTGATGGTGAGTCTGTTTTTCGAGTGCGAAATCATGAGATCGATGTTTTCACAAAAGGGGATAATAATGATTATCCAGGTATTGCTGATGAGATGGAATGGAATAATAAAGATCCGTTCTATCATAGAGATTTAAATAATTTCCAAGCTTTGCATCGTGAAGGTGTTATTGCGGTTGGCGTTATCATTACCCGCGGACCACGGTTACAGCAAGTTCTTGAGTATTTAGGCAAAAAAGGTGAGTTCTCAAAGGAAAAATATGGGAAGGCAACTACTCATTGGGATAAATTAATTCCTATGATCGATATGGGTGGCGGCGGTGAATGTCCTCTACTCTGTATAGGTATTGAGCCTGAAAAAGTGCGAGGTCTTCCTGCTCACGCGCTTGAAGGATTTGAATTTTCGGATGGAAGTACTCTAGAGGTACCGGGGCTCTAACAAGATACTAGCATAAGTAGATCTCATGTAAGATCTACTTATGCTAGTATTAGGACTATGAACTCATCTTTATCCTCAGTGCAAGAGAATTCTCAGATCGAGCCTTTACCGTGCGTTGGCGGTGGCTTTAAGACCATCCTTGCGGATCCCCCCTGGCGGTTCAACAATCGTACAGGTAAGGTCGCTCCTGAGCATAGGCGATTGGATCGTTATTCAACGATGTCTCTAGAAGATATCAAAAAATTACCTGTAGGAAACATAACCGCTGATAATGCTCACTTGTACCTATGGGTTCCTAATGCTTTGTTGCCAGACGGACTTGATGTGATGAAAGCATGGGGATTTCGATATGTATCTAACCTTGTATGGGCGAAGCGGCGTAAAGATGGTGGTCCTGACGGTCGGGGCGTAGGGTTTTACTTTCGTAATGTCACTGAGCTTATATTATTTGGTGTTCGTGGCTCGATGCGGACGTTAGCCCCAGCTCGTAGTCAGGTTAACATGCTTGAAACCCGGAAACGTGAGCACTCGCGTAAACCTGATGAACAATATGACCTTATAGAACAATGCTCGCCGGGGCCGTTTTTAGAGTTATTTGCCCGACACTCCCGCGAAGGGTGGGTTTCTTGGGGTGACGAATCAGCTAGTGATATTACACCTCGTGGTAAAGTCCATAAAGGATACCAGGGAGGGCCTCTTCTCGTGCCTTCAGTAAAGCCTCATGAACGATTAACGCCTGAAACACAAAAAACTGTTGGTGCTCGGCTTCGTTTAGAGTATGAGAAGGGCGCGAGTATACGGGATATAAGTGCCCAAACGGGTTACTCTATCACACGAGTACGAACACTCCTTGCAAATTCTGGGGTTTATTTTAGGGATCCAGGTAAGCATGTAGATACCCTATTTTAATATTTAATGTCTATATTGAGGGTTATTCATTAGGGGTTATCCCGTAGCCAGAAAAATACTACCCTGACCACGGAAAACACTCTCCGATACGAGGTCATAGGTCTGCGGAAAATTGCAGATATCACCCGCCAGCATTTGACGTGCGCGATCACACGCTCGATGACGACCCTGTGGCGGTTGATGCGGCGGTTCAGCTGCTTGTCGGTCTTGTTGAGTTTTCCTCCGGGTGGCTTCTTAGCGGGGGGGGGGTGATGAGTCCGAGTCCTTGGTAGCCTTTATCAGCGAGAGTATCGTGTGGATCCAGGAACTGATTGAGGTCGTGATACCAGTAGGCAAAAGCGTCATGGTGTGCCCCAGCCACGGGGGCGGTGATGACCAAGGGTGTCCCGTCCAAGGTGCAGATGATCTGGTGATTGAAACCAGCATGGTGGTGTTTGCCGCTGTATAAACGCGACCCGAATCCTGAGGTGGTGTGTCAGTTATAGGTAGGCACGAGAGTGCCGTCCACGATCACAGCCCCGGTGGCCTGCAGCAGAATATCAGGTATGGAGGGTACGAACGGCTTCAGGATGTCCAGCAGTGCTGTCTCAACTCTGGTGATGATTCGACTGATTGTCGGTTGTGAGACGTTGAAGCGTTCGGCGAGGGTTTCTTCGGTTTGGTTCTGACGCAAATACCGCAGGGTGACTTTCAGCGCCTGGGCGAGGGGGGAGTTTATGGGGTTTAGTGTTTGGACTGTTCCAGGTGAGGCTCGTGGTGAGCATGCTCAGCAGGGCGGCGAATTGTGTGGTGGTCAGGCCAGTGGTACGGTGAGAAGGCAACGGTTCCTACCTGTACGGGTATGGTTGGTGGTTGGTTTTGGTATTTTATCACCATCATACGTGGACAAGAGGTTAGGGGTCGTTGTTCTTTATGTCTCGGGCAGGTGCTTCTATCGTAATGAATAACCCTCATTTTTGAAACTTTTTTAGTTCAGGAATTCTTCGTTATACCATAACACCTGACCAAGCAGTTTTATGCTAGGTCAGGTGTTAGCCGTAACAATTGATATGTAAACTAAATATGTCTCTTAGATTAATCTTAATGTATAGTGTTTAATGAAGTATATAAATCTCTTTATTGGAGGGTAAAGTGGCGAAGAAAAAGAGCAACAAAGTTCGCATGACATTATACAGACTGATGAATCTCCCATCTTTAGAACTGGCGATACGTGAAAAGTACCGTGATGATAGTAATGAAAATTACAGCCATAAGACTATTTCTATTAGTGGTAGGGCGGCAGAGCTTTACTGGGGCTCCGTAGAGCGGGATAGGGCGGGCTGGACGTCCACTGTGCACTCACTAACTACTGAAAGCTTGAATGTAGGACAGACTACAGCATCATCAGTTATTGTGATTCGAGATGATGAAGAGCAAAGCGGTAGCCGAGATAATAGTGTAGAAGCTGTAGAAGGTTATGGAGGAAAACTTCTATCCGCTTGGGCCATATCGTTTGGAATGGGTTTTCAAATGATTGACCCATATTATACAGACCCAAGATTTGGGCAGCGAGTAGCAATACGTTGTGCGACTGGTGAAGGACTAAGCGTCTTGAATAAGACGACCCTGGATGAGAGTCCCCGGATGATCCGTTCCACTATTCCTTCAGGTGCTACACTGCGACGTTTTGGGTTCGAGGAATTCGGTGATCTTGCGACAAATCTTGTGGTCGAAGGAAGTTTAGAGTCTGAAGGCGTAGAGAAGCTTGTAAAGATTAAGGGGGGAGATTCTTTGAATCTCCCACTGTCAATAAACCCAGAAGAACTATTAGCTAGCCTGAATAATATAAAAGATATATTAAAGAGGGAACCGGCAACTCCTGAATTAGCTGCATTAGAGCATTTGACTGTCGTAAAAGATGCTGACATAAAGGGTAAACTTGATGAATTTCTGATAAAAGAAATTAAAGATAAAAGTGATCAGATTGCTATATCTTACCCTTACGAGATTATCGATGAGTTTGGGAACGCTAGTGCATTTAAGATAACGGGAAAACAAGGGGGCGGGAAGAGGGATTTCTTGCCTACAGTAGATGAGATTCTTAAGCCTTTAAAGGATGTGCCTAAAGAAAAGTGCATGGATAAGCTAAAGGATACATCGATCCTTTTATATCAAAAAATTGAGGATAATGACCCATCTAGCTCAAAGATTCCAATTAAAAAATGGTTAACGTTCCAGAAAACTTTGGATGACGGTAATCGGTATTTCCTGCAGAATGGTATTTGGTATGCCATGGATGGAAGCTATATTAATTCTATTCAAAAACGTGTAGATGAAATATTTGAACGTGAAACGGAAGTTCTTGATAGTATTCATGACTGGAAAATTTATGAAGCGCCAAAAGATAATAGCGAGGAAAACAAGCGTAAAGCTGAAGATGCGTATAATCGAGAGATTGCAAATCAACTCGGTGGGCTATGTCTTGACCGCATGCTTATATATCCAGAGAGTAGTAAATCTGGTATTGAAGCATGTGATGTTCTTCTGCCAAATGGAATTTTCATACATGTTAAACATGTATCGTCATCAGCACCTGCTAGTCATTTATTAGCTCAATCTCTTGTGTCAACTAGCTTATTGCGAAATGATGAATACTCTCAGGATAAATTGCGTGAGATGATTGATGGTATGGGTGAAGATACGGATAAATATGACGTTAGACCTCGCAAAGTTGTAATAGTTATGGCTAAGGATGATAAACTGTTAACCGCAGAATCCTTGTTTACTTTTACGAAAATTAATCTCGTTCGACATGATCAGAATCTCGCAAATTTGGATGTTAAGCTAAATATCGTTCCCGTTATAAGGAGAAAGTAATTTGGTTAATTAAAATACTTTTAGGGATAGAATAACTTAATCCTATAAAATCATAGATAAGGCTTATAGGAATTATTGGCATACGCGATTATAGTAATATTAGTTTAGTGCTTATATAATAGTAGATTTTACTCTAGCTATTCTTAATACACGCCTGTACCCAGGTACCATAGTTTCATGGGTAAAAGAATCTTACATATCGTGACGAATGTGGGGCAGTACGATAATGGCGACCCGACGGGGCTGTGGCTTTCTGGGCTGACGACCGCTTGGGATAGGTTTGAACGGGAGGGGTTCGAGCAGGACATTGCCAGTCCACGTGGGGGAGACGTCCCTTTAGATCCCCGCTCTCTGAAGTTCCCGTTCCGCAATGAGAGCGCAAAATCCTGGCTGAATAACCCGGAACGCATGATGCTCCTGAAAAACACCCTTCCCATCCGGTCCGTAGACCCGAACACGTACGATGCTATATGCCTGGCTGGTGGGCATGGCGCCATGTTCGACTTCACGCATAACTCCGAGCTGCACAACCTCATCGCCAGTGCATACGAGCGGGGCGCGATTGTCGCATCTGTGGGGCACGGGTACTGCGGCATCCTCAACGTGCGCCTGAGCGACGGAAGCTATCTGGTGAACGGCAAAATACTGACCGGCCCCTCCTGGAGGGAAGAGAAACTCGCTTTAGTGTCTCAGAAGGTACCCTACAATGCTGAAGAGCTAGCAAAAGAACGCGGGGCAGACTATATTCGCTGGAGGAGGCCTTACAGGGGCTCAGCGGCAGCGACTAACGGACTGGTTACGGGGCATAACAACTCCTCATCAGGTAATCTTGTTGCTTCTTCTGTGTGTGAAGAACTCGATCGGCTCGACTCTCTGAAGGCTAAAGGCTCGGAGCCTCTGTAACTAGTTTCAACGTGCTCGACCCCGGTACGGTCATTACGAACCATACCGGGATCGAGCTTTGCTTCTTTTGTATTGCCCGGTGCCGGGAGCCCCTGGGCGCACAGGGAGAGGAGTTAGTCCTCAACACCAACCATGACGTTGGATGCCTTGATAATAGCGGTAGCGGGCTTGCCAACCTGCAGCCCAAGCTCCTCAATAGCGGCGTTGGTAATCGAGGAAGAAACAATCAGACCGGGAGCGATCTCAATCTTCACAATGCCGTTGGTAGCGCCTTCGGTAATCTCAACAATGGTGCCAGCGAGCTGGTTGCGGGCAGAAAGCTTCATGCTCGGTTCCTTCCAGAGTAAACGAATATCCTCTACATGTTACATGTCTTAGTTTATGCAAGCATCTTCTTATGCGGGTAGTAACTCTCAACCCCCAGGGCTTACGCTAATTCCTGCGATGCGAAGCCGGGGTAATACTTGGATAGACCTAACTCAAGCACATATATTTCATAGATAAAATATTCAATATTTCTTATTGTAAAAAGTTTAGAGAAAGGGTTATTTTAGTTTTATAATACATATCTATTCTTTATTATGTAATATATCCACTTATTTACACCCTGTTATAAAAAATATTTGCAAAATCTGGAAAATTCCTGACAATACACATGGGCTTATGCGACGGTTAAAATACCAGCTGATATTTATCAGGAGAAAGGATGCGAATTATGACTACCACGAAGGTACCTGTATATGTATCCCTGGCTGTTGCTGGCATTATGGCTTTGAGCGCCTGTGGTTCAAATAGCTCTAATGATGCTTCGAATTCTTCCCCATCGTCTTCATCATCAACAACAGCCTCCAAGACGGCTAGCGCCGGTGGAGCTGGCACGGTGAATAGTGGCGGTGGAACTTCCGCAAACTCCGGTTCAGGCGCTAACGGCGGCGCAGCAAATTCTGGTGCTGAAGGCGGCACTGGGGCGGATCAAAACTCCGGCACTGGCGCACAGAGTGGCAGTGTAACCGGCGCCGATACCAACGGCGGAGCACAAGCGAACCAGGGCGCTGAAGCCCAAGGCGGTGCCCAGCAGCAACAGGCCGATCCTGGAGGGGCGAATGCTGCGAATGATGAACATAATGTCACGAAAAACCCCAACGCATTGACCCCTGGCGAATACGTAATCCACCGCGAAGCTTCCTGGGACTACGTTGATACCACGGGCTCTCGGTATCATGTCGACGGCGACGGTGGCTGGACGAGCGTTGGGGAAGACGGTACCAGTACCGTTGCGGCGGATGGTTCTTGGACTAAGAACTATGCCGACGGGCACACGGTAGCCCGGGTAGAGGCTGACGGAACCTACCGGGTTACCTATGACGGTCAGCTTTCCCCCGAGATACCCAGTAACGCTGTCCCGGTGTCTCCTGGAAAACTCCCCGACCCGAAGGCAGTCCCGGCAGTAAATCCGGTACAGCCCACTAAGCCGGGCATGTAATAACCAGCAGAGATACTTTCGCAAAGTGCTTTGCGCGAAACGGGTGCGCATCCTCAATACCTGAGGATGCGCACCCTATTGTGTGCACGGCGTACACACCCGCTGAAATTTGGGGGCTAACGTCGTCGGGGTTACGGGTTGGGGTGAACGTCAAAAAATTCTATACCGGTGGAAGCCACCGTCTTGCGAAATATGTGAGACAGTATAAATTTATGATTTTTCAAAATATTAATAATCGTTAGTTGATTCGTTCATAAATAAAATTTAGTTTAGGTATATAAGCTAATTCAATTTCTTTAATGTGTAATACACGGGTGTAATGCATTTTGTGGTAAAAATATTTGCAAAATCTGGAAAATTCCTGACAATACATGTGAGCTATGCGACGGTTAAAATACCAGCTGATATTTATCAGGAGAAAGGATGCGAATCATGACTACCAAGAAGGCTACCGCATGCGTATCTCTGGCTGTTGCTGGCATCTTAGCTTTGAGTGCATGCGGCTCAAATAGTGCGAATGATTCTTCAAGTTCGTCCTCGGCTTCTTCTTCATCAAGTTCATCTCGTGCTTCTAGTTCCACAGGAAGCTCCAACGCTGTGAATAACGGCGGTGGAACATCTGGAAATTCCGGTTCAGGCGCTAATAGTGGCGCAGGTGCGGAACAGAATTCCGGTAATGGCGCAGTGCAGGGTGACGGCGGTACCAGTGCTGGTACCGGCGCTAATGGAGGCGGCGCCCAGGCAGATCAGGGCGCGGGAACTAACGGCGGTGTCGCTGGCGGCGGAGCTCAACAACAGGGCGCCCCCGGAAAGACAGCGAACCAAAATCCCGGTTCTGAAGGGTATGTGCAGGTTGCTGAAGACGGATCCTGGACTGCAACCGAACCCGACGGCGAGATCGTGAGGGTGTATCCCGATGGGTCATGGGACCGGAGTAATCCAGCCACCGGAAACACCGATTGGGTGGGTGCCGATGGGTCCTGGATTACAAATGAGAATGGTCTGCCCAACGGCTCCAATAAGAACTCACAGGTGCAACCTAACGGTACCTACGAGGTCAGGATGAACGGTGAAGCGTCTCGTGAGACCCCAAGTGGAACGCCTGAAACCCCCGTGATGCCCAATGGTTCGAATGCGGTAACCCCTAAGGGAGCGGTTCAGCCTGCAAAACGCTGATACCCCTTTGAAAGAAACGGTTAGGCGCGTATCCTCAACCATCGCAGGATGCGCGCCTATCTGCGTCTGTGAGGTGAAGGCTAGCAAGAACCACCCTCAGGAGTACTGTGACCCGCGGAAAATACTGCCCGGTATAGTTCGCGCTTACCTGAAATCTTGAACCTGCCACCGTGCTACAGGTAGCGTGGAGTACAGGTACACGATAAACACCCACCTCAGGAGGCTTTATGCGCGAGCAACACACTATGCCGAAAGATATTGCGGCGGCCCTAAAAAACGCGGGGTTACGCACCGACTATAAGGCTCGACCAGCGTATCAGCGCAACGACTATATTGGTTGGATCAACCGCGCCAAGACACCGGCGATGCGTATCGAGCGCCTCGAACAAATGCTCACCGAGCTGGCGCAGGGCGGTATCTATATGGGCAAGGAGCATAAGGCCTCACGTAAATAGGTTCAATTGCACCGCCACGAGCAGTCATGCTAAAAACGCACCCTAGGCTGTATCTTGCACCCTGTCGGGGTGCGGAATGCGGTTTAATCTGTATTATTCAGACTGGCTTATGATGAAGACAACCCCGATGGGGCGGACCATGATTATTACTGTTCTCTAGCTCACCGGTGTAATGCACAATAGGCAGCATTATTATCTACATCAAGGGTGTGCTGTTTACTGATGCGGAGGGTATTATGCGTACAACTGTGACTTTGGATGAAGAGATTGTTGCTAAAGCGGCTAAGCTCACCGGTATCGAAGAACATTCTTCTCTAGTGCGTGCTGCCTTGGAAACTCTGGTACGTGTTGAAAACGGACGCCTGCTTGCTACAATAGGAGGTTCCGAACCTCAAGCCCAGGCAGCTCCACGGCACCAAGATACATGAGTGCATATAAGGGCGGTTTCTAATAAAACGCACCCATAACGCACAATAAAAGCGGATCCTCGAAACAGAATGTTCGAGGATCCGCTTTTGCAGAATGTGGAAGAAGCTACTTCTTGTGTGTGACGCTCAGATAGATGGAGATAGCGACCATCGCGGCGATAATCGAAAGAATCCAGCGGATCCAGTCGATACCGGCGGTTTCAGCAACACCAAGCAGACCAGCTACCCAGCCTCCGACAAATGCGCCAACAGCGCCCAAGATGATGGTCCAGAGAATAGAAATATTCTGCTGACCCTTCATGAACAGGCGGGCAAGGGCGCCAATAATAGCACCCGCAATAATCATCCCAATAAGCTGACCCATAGATACCTCCTTGCGGTTTGGATGAGTCATACTACTGCGCAGAGTCCTATAGACTTTGCACACGAGCGATAATGTGTGGTTATCGCATATGAACCCTCAATTGTACAGTACAAATTACTTGATGGGTAAACTATGCGTGTATGCGGTTCCGACCCGGACTGTACACTATGCGGAACCTGCGAAGCTATAACCCCAGGAGCAGAAAAGAATAGCTGGGGTAAGGCGTGCTAAAAGGCAACGGGTTCTGGCTTGTTACTTTACCCGTTCTTGGAAAACAGTTTATTTCCTGTTGTGCTTGAAATAGTGCTCCGGCGGGTAAATTTCCGGATCCTGCTTGTGCAGGAAGAATAATCTGCTGACGCTCAAAATAAGCAATGTCAGTCTATCCGGTAGTGGAGCATACGGAAGGATTCCTTCAGGAATGGTAAACGCCGCGTTATCATGGCAGACAGTGCCCCGCTCTTCTTCCACGCCGGAAAGTCTGTCATCAGTCGTTTAGCGCTCACCAAATGCAGGTTATGAGCCCAACGCTCGGGTTCATGATCGTCGTCGCATCCAAAAACGAATCGCGCGCGGGAGTGCTTAAGTGCTTCGTGCTGATCGGAGTGCGAAGCCATCCACGAGTTTATGACGTCGAACGCGATCTCACTGCCGTGAAAACGCTGCGCAAGATCGCGGAACAGGGCGCGCACCGTGTAACGATCAAAGTACATCATCATGCCTTCAATCACGAACAGAAATTGGGCGTTTGGCTGCAGATCGTTCAGCTCGTCCATCCAACCCGCGTCGAAGGCTGAGGTTCCCAGGAAAACTTCACTGCCTTGCGGGGGCAGCAACTTTATACGCAAAGTCATCACATCGGGTAAATCTAGGCTGTAAAACGGTACGTTCTGCGCGATTTCGCCGATGCGCTCCCGGCGGCTGTCTAGACCGCATCCAACATTAACGATCACCGGATTAGGTTGGCGCTTAATAAAATCAGCCGCGAGACGGTCAAAGTAATCCGCACGAATTGCGGTGCCGACAACGGTGTGAATGACGTTATCAAATTTAGAGAAATTGTAGTCTAACTCTGAAACGATACGCCCCGCTGCCTCATCTTTGATGATTGGATCAGGCTGTTGCGAGGCGAGGTGCTTCATGTACAGGGGGATAAGTAAGGTCTCGCTGATGGCATCTTCGATTTTCAGCATAGGAAAAAGGCCCCTTTCAGCTTTGACGAGGAGGTTAGCTTATCCTTAGTATACCGCGCGAGAACCTTTATTTTTAGGGTCTTGTCCGAAGGTTTTTATGCGGCGGCGCAAGATTGAGGAGTGCTACCGCAGGCGAGAGGCGGCTCTAAACATGTAAAGAAGAACCGTGTGAGGCAAATGCTGGTGCATATTCAGGCTCTTATTCTGGCGTTACAACCACAACATGACAAAGCGGGAGCATTTTCTTCATTCGGGAGCACTTTAACTGCTCCCGAATGAAGAAAATGCTCCCGAATTGAGCGTTACCGCAAGAGAAGAACTCTTCCATTACCTAAACAAATCCCACACGCTGAAGGTCGTGCGGCGGTAGATAGCCCCTTTTACGGCTCGCTTTGGGTTTTTCACAAACCCCATACCGCGCTTACCATAACCAGGAATCACAGCTCTTTTTACGGCGCGTTTTGCCCGGCCGGTGGTGCGGGCCTTAATCATTCGTTTCACACTGGGTTTACGCATACCAATTCTCATACCTTTAGCCTACTCCCAGCGTCGCAAACATGCGTGCCGCATCGTCACGGGCACGCATAAAGGCGAGGCTTTGAGGGCATAGCCACAACATTGTGGCCATATGTCAAAACCTCGCCCGTATGAATAACCCAAGAGTTACATAACCACTACGAGTTTGCCGCGTGTATGTTTCTCGGCTACACGATCTTGCGCGGCACCAAGTTCCTCAAGCGAGTATTTCTTCTCAATGACCGGGCGCAGCTGACCGCGCTCAACGGCATTGGTAATCCACTTCATGGCCTCGGACGATGCCTTGGTCGCCAGCAGGAAACCCACGCGACGGTTCGTGAACAGCGAGGTCAGCACCGCCGGAAGACCGTCAGGCGAGACCGTCATCATGCGCCCGCCCGGCTTCAAGTAGTTGCGGTAAAACGCGGTCACAACGCCTCCGCAGTCCAGGATCGCATCGAATTTCTCAACCTTTTCGGGGTCTGGCAGAGCCTCATGGTCGTATGCCTCAATCGAACCTAGCTCGCGGCACAGAGCTATATTTTCTTCGGCAGAAACAGTCGCCACCTGAGCCCCCAAAATCTGCCCAATCTGCAGCGCGGCATGCCCCACACCGCCGCTGGCACCCACCACCAGCAGACGCTGACCGGCCTGGAGTTTCAGGTTCTTGCGGAGCACCTGCAGGGCGGCAAGGCTCACGAGCGGCAGTGCCGCCGCATCAATCTGGTTCTGGATGCGCGGCGCATGGTGAATCCGGTTCTCACGGAATAGCACGTATTCGGCTGCTGTGCCGGTGGGTGCCATAGAAATGGAGCCGTTGAACCCCCACACAATATCGCCAACTTTGTAGTCCATCACGCCGGTGCCCACGCTGACAACCTCGCCGAGCGCATCCACACCGGTACCTTTGGGGAAGCGTTTGCCCGTAAAAAGCCGCATTTCGCCTTCGCGCACGATCACGTCAATGCGATTCACGCTGAAGGCCTGCACGCGTACCAACACCTGGCCGGGGCGGGGAGATGGCACGGGAACCTCGTTGATCGTGAGCAGATCAGACCCGCCAAATTTGTCGTATTGTACGGCGCGCATTGTGGTTGGTAGCGACATATTTATCTCTTTCTTATCGGTCATTGTGGAAGCATCGGTGTAGGATGCACGGCATTCGACATGAGAACCGCAGCTGTGTAATGGGCGACGGCACCCAAAATAATGCCTCTGTGTTTAACTCTAACCTGTATGCGTGCCAAACCGTGATAAATGACGGTTTTACGACGGGCACCCGGGTATATTTCCAGGCGTACAAACCTGCAGCACATGCCTGAGCGCATAATAAAAACCCTTGATGTGAATAAAACGTTGAAGAATCGTGCTTGATTCACATAAAGACCCTTTTTAGCATGGGTGCTATGACGACTACATCTGTGTACTGTCTTTTCTTCGACGGTTATGAGACTCTCGACGCTATGGGACCCATCGAATTTTTGCACCGTGTGCCTGATGTGTGTATGCGGTATATCTCGGTGGCGGGCGCATCTGAGAGCGGCGGTTCATCGGTGAAGTCCGCCCAGGGCTTTACCCTCAAGACGGAAATTGTTGAAAGTCTTCCTCCAGGGAGCATTCTTCTGATTCCAGGAGGTATAGGTACGCGCTCTCTCGTCATGAACGACCTATTCCTGCAAAACCTTGCGAAATTGGTACAGCAAAGCCAAACCTGCCTGACGGTCTGCACCGGAGCGGCACTTCTTGCTGCCACAGGTGTTCTTGACGGGAAGCCTGCTACTACTAACAAACGTGCCTTCGAGTGGGTGCGTGGGACGCGCCCACAGGTGGGGTGGCGGCAGAAGGCGCGTTGGGTGAGCACAGAGAAGTTTTATACATCCTCGGGAGTTTCGGCGGGTATGGATATGACTCTAGGTTTTATCGCCGACCAGTGGGGCTTGGAAACGGCTCAAGAGATCGCGTCCCGCTGCGAATATCTGTGGCAAAATGACCCGGACACTGACCCATTTGCACATTCTGCCGAGTTCGAGTCAGCGTAGCTGCCTCCCAGCGTATAAAAAGGCTCTCTATACGAATAAAGCGGATTTTCTAAAGCTTGATTCGTATAAAGAGCCTTTTTTTACAGCGCTAGAGAGAGGGGAGGAGAGAATGGGGTAGCGAGCCTAGTGCGTCGTAATACCGCCATCCACGCTCAATACCGCGCCGGTCACCCATGCGGCCGCATCCGATGCCAAAAACGCGGCGGCACGCCCAATATCAGCAACATTCCCGATGCGCCCCAATGGAATCAACGCCGAAGCATTTTGCTTCATGTGCTCCTGCGCTTCAGGCGGCATCGCAGAAACATTGCGCAGCAATTGCGGAGTTTCGACCATTCCCGGCGCAATCGCATTCACGCGCACTCCGGCGGAACCCGCCTCAAACGCTAGTGACTGTGTGAAAAGATTTAATGCGCCCTTTGTCATGGAATAGACCGTCGAAGGGCGCCCGGGAAGCATTCGCTTCGAAAAATATGACGAAATGTTAACAATATTGCCAGAATTTTTAGCGAGTTCAGGCAATAACTTTTGTGCCAAGAAATACGGGGCTTTGACGTTGAGATTAAAATGCTCGTCAAAAGCGTTCTCATCGGTTTGCTCAAAGGGAATAAACCGTGCAATACCGGCATTATTGACCAGCACATCAATACTTCCCAAAATATCGAGGGCGTGTTCGGCGGCGCGGTTTACCTCAGAAATATCCGTTAAATCTGCTGCGAAGGTGTGCACGGTCACGGGGTATTCACTCAAGCGAGCGCTGGCTTCTGCAAGTTTTGTGGGGGTGCGAGCAATGAGGAATAGGTTAGCACCTTGGCGGGCAAATTCTTCGGCAATACCGTAGCCGATACCGTCGCTGCCGCCGGTAATAACAGCATTCTTGCCGGAAAGAGCAGAATTGGTATTCATGATGATCTCCTTGGGGGAGGGAATGAGTGATAAAGAGTAATTCCCGCATAAAACCTGCTATCTCAGGCGAGAGCAGCGAATGTGCTGCGGGTATTTAGGAATTTGCTGAAGTTGAATGAAAGTGGCTAGAGAGCTTTACTCGCCTTTTATAAAGGCCATAAAGGCGGCGCCGTCAAGATAAATGCTGGAGGCAATAATTTTGCCGTCTCGCACTGTGAGAAATTCCGGAACCTCAAAAATCTGGGTGTCTCCTGCGGGGGACTTTGCGGTGTAGCGCGCAATAACCGCCGCTTTGTCGCCTTCAACCACAAGATGTGCAAGCTCAACATTAGTGGTGGAATTAAAAAAATTTCCGGCACCCTGCAGATAATCTTGTTTGCCAAGATTTTGTTCTGCACTGTTGAATCCGTAGGCTAATTTATCGGAAATGTAGTCTTGCCAATTTTCGGCGTGAATTGCCGAATAGTAATTCAGGACGGTCTGCTTAGTAGTCATTTGACCCTCTCGCGAATAGAATATATGACATGCGGGTATAACCCACGCATTTAACTGTAACAGACATGTTCTATTTATTAGGGTAATAACTACGTGATTGATTCATCTAAGCCATTGCGAGCTGATGCGCGGCGCACGGTCAATATCGTGCTTCACGCCGCCGAACAAGTATTGCGCCGAGACCCAACCGCCTCGCTAGAGCAGGTGGCTACGGTTGCAGGAGTCACTCGAACAACTATTCATCGCAGATTCGCCAGCCGCGAGGTTCTTCTCGCGGAGCTGAGTAATATTGCCGTTAGAGAATTTTATGAAGCATTTGAGTCAGCAAGTCCTGAGACCGCTCCCGTCATGGTGGCGCTGCATCGCCTGACTGTTAACGTGATGCGGGTGAAGGCGATCTGGTTGTATGCGATGGCGCATCTGAGCGATGACGATCCCGCCGTGATTACAAAACAACGCACTCTTTTAGGGCGTTTGGGTAAGGTTTTTGAGCGTGCACAGCGTGAGGGCTATATCGCTGCAGATGTAGACCTTATCTGGGCGCAGCGTATGTTCCGTGCCATGACTGACGAGGCGGTAGCTGGTATCACCGGCACCGGTATGGGAGCTAAAGCCCCGCCAATGCCGACCGGGCCGGATGATTTAGCCAGACTGGAGGCGGTTGTAGACGATGCCGAGCTAGACCGCCTGACCACTTTGATTATGCACACTTTGTTCACTGGAATTGGAACTCACGAACCCTCTATATGACATGCAATCAGCGAGATGGATACAAGACCTTATTTGGTAGAAAGTATCTAACCTAGCTCGTGAAATATTGCATTATTGCCCGCCTTGGGTCATAAGAGCGAAGGATAAAAATACGCAGAGTTTAGCCGCGTTTCGGTAGTCCACCAGGCAGATACCCACTGGGAAAAAAGTTGGTGAGAAACGACATATACTCCTCAACAAAAGGTATGGATCACCCCGCAATACCGTGGGGAGCCGGTAGACGCTATTGTGCACCAGAACGGTTTTACCCAACCAACGTGAGAATAGAGGCTGTATCTCGCGGTACTCAACGCCTCACGACGTGGGCGGTGTGCGGTATGTTTTGTGGGCCTCCACCTTGTCGCGCTCATGGCGCGCTTCGGGTAGAAACGCTCAGTGTAATCGAACATCAGGGAGAGTCGGGGAACCTGTTTGCCAACGCGCGTACAAGATCGGTGAGCTACGTCAAAATATCTAATGGATAAGGTGCGCTCATAATAATTCTGATACATCCCTACAATTCAATATATGCTTCGCCTGTATCAAAAACGAGAGGCGGAGCTATATTTTTCTGTAAAAACTTAATGGAGAAATTTTTCATAAAACCTTGACTAAATAACTTCGAATATTTCTATATCAACGTAAAAAATTCGTTCTCAGAATAATTATTGTGATGATTCCTCGATATCTCTTGTATCTCGGTCCTCAATTATGTTTAGGGTTGAATTGTTCATGTCACCGATGAATGGAGTTTATGA
>ERZ773272.501-NODE-501-length-15539-cov-9.291591_pt1 | contig 15539 bp, 22 predicted proteins | sample MGYA00511891_ERZ773272 | MGnify/ENA primary metagenome ERZ773272 (study PRJEB29015, sample SAMEA2738150) | human oral metagenome | biome: human oral; feature: human-associated habitat; material: saliva | place: China | collected 2198 ...
ACCTGTGCAACGAATTTCGTACCAGGAACGCCGCTTAGCTGACCAAACTTTTATTACCGCCGCCCGCGACGATCACACGCTAATTCACGACGGCGCTAGCGTGCTCAGGCAAGCTATTTCAGCCGCGCAGATTCGCCGCGTGAACGGAATGGAACTACTCGACCGCGAAAAAAGCCTGGCACCCATCCCATCGCTTATCGCCGCGTCAATCGCGATCTACGCAGATACACACCGCGTGGAAGACTACGTACCCACGCTTGTTGCCTAACAGCCCGCAGCGTGGCATGAATGACCCTGGATAACCCAAACGCGGCCGATTAGTAGACGCGCGCGTACCCACCCGCGTTTTATTGCCGGTATGGACATTCGTTCGAAATTGCTTTCCGCGATCGGCTTCACGACCCGCGCCGCCGTGCCTCAGTCGCTAAACAATACGCTGACCGCGTTGCGATCGACGACGAACGTTCAACCCCTCCCACCCGAAGCCGCCGTATCGCTTTCCGCTGTTTACAGGTCAATTAGCATTATCTCTACCGCTATGCGACAGCTCAGCTTGACAGTGGAACGCGGCGGCGCACAACTTCCGGCGAAGGATATCCCCGCGTGTATCCGGCGACCGAATTTGCACCAATCGCGCGGCGATTTCATCGAAGCGGCGACAATCTCCCTAGCATCGACCGGCAACGCATACATTAAAGTTAACCGTTTCGGCGACAGTGTAGACGCGCTTACCGTGCTTAATCCGTGGGAATGCCAAGCTGTCATAGACACCGACACAGGTGTGAAGACTGTTTCCTACCGTGGCAAGGTCTATCAGTTCGATGAAATCCTACACGTTCCACTGCTCACGCTACCCGGCGCAACGAACGGCCTTGGACCTATCCAAGCTTCCTATATGGAACTCTCGACGGCCCGCGACGTTCGCGACTTCGCCGCCGGCTGGTTCCGAAACAGCGGACAACCTTCGGGAATTCTTTCCACTGACCAGAAGGTGAGCACCGACGATCTTATAGCCATGCGAAACGCGTGGAATTACCTAGACCCAGACGGTAACCCGCTTGACATGTCCGCGAACCCTTCACGTATTCGCGTCTTCCCGCATGGACTTACCTACACGCCTATTCTTATTTCCCCGCGTGAAGCGCAATGGCTTGAAGCGCAGCAATTCAACACGACGCAGATCGCGCGTATTTTCGGCATTCCCGCGCCGCTCCTGCTCGCCGCCGTTGAAGGCAATGCGCAGACCTATAGCAACGTTGAACAGGAATGGATCGCGTTCACTCGCTTCACATTGCAGTCTTACATTTCCAAACTCGAAGACGCTCTAACAATGTGCGTACCGCGCGGGCAACGCGTGAAATTCAACGTTGAAGCACTGCTGCGATCAGACACCGCAAGCCGCTACGCCGCGCACAAGACAGCTATTGAAATCGGACTGTATTCACCGCAATACGCACGCGAAATTGAAGGTATCCCAGACACAGCCGCACCGAACCAGACACACGAAAGCGAAGGCGAAGGCGAATGAACCTAGACCAGCTACAGACACGTTCGCTTGCATTTAGGGCGAAAATCGACGGCTTGACCGTTGAAGGTATCGGCGTACCTTTTAATCGAGAAATCGAATTCGGCGGCTGGTACGAACAGTTCGCGCCCGGAAGCATCGACGACGAAGGCGCAATCCTGCGCTATGGACACACCGAACCTATCGGCGTAATCACCCACGCCGAAGACACCGACCATGGCCGCAAGATTACCGCCCGCATCTCTGATACGCAGCGCGGCCGCGATATCGCGCAGCTTATCCGTGACGGTGTGCTCACTAAATTTTCGATTGGATTCGAACCACTCGAATACACCACCGACGAAAACCAGGAATCTACGCACATCACCTACACCCGCGTGAAGGCGCGTGAATTCTCAGTAGTCGAATTCCCAGCCTACGACACCGCGACAATTTCCGAAATCCGCAAACAACCAGACCAGGAACCCGTTAGGACCCAGCACATGAACATTGAAGAAATCCGTTCCCAGATCACCGAAGCCATTACACCGCTCACGTCTGCTATCGACGACTGCGAACGCGAAATCCGTTCCCTTCGCACTGCGACAGATCGCAACGCCGAAACCCCGTTCGAATTCCGTTCCCTTGGCGCATACGTGAAGGCTCTCGCCGCCCGCGACGAAATGGCAACCCGCGCATTTGAAGGCGCAACCATTGGCCGCACCGTCGCCCGCCCGGCCTGGCTTGGCTCGCTTGAAAAGCGAATGAACGCAAAGCAAGTCGTTACGAACTTGTTCACTCACACGACCGATTTGCCCGCCGAAGGAATGACCGTCGAATACGCCGTGAAGAAGGGCGCAACCACGATCGGCATTGACAACGATCACAAGGAAGGCGAAGCGCTTCCCACCGGTAAGCCCGCCGAATACGAAGTGAAGTCCGCGCCTGTCCTTACCTACGCCGGCGGCGCTGAAATCAGCTTCGAAGCCGTTGAACGCGCCTCAATCTCCCTGCTTGACGACATGCTATTTGATCAGGCATTCGCCTATGCAACGGCAATTGAGACGAAGACCCGCGAAGTCTTCAATACTGCCGTGACTACCGCCGAAACCACGCCGTTGAAGACGATTGCTAGCCTTCGCGCCGCGACCGTGAACGACTGGACCGACTTCGTTCTAGCACTGATCGACGCATACGACGCAACGCCGTATGTGCTCGACGGCCTGGCAGTCTCGCCGGCCGTGTTCCAGGCTCTCGCCGGACTCGATCGCGCACCCAAGGCCCTGCAATTCTCTGGTGCACCCGTCGACCATCAGGGCACGATTACCCTTCCTTCGGGACGCGGCGACTTCGCAACGATCACCGTTCAGCGAATCCCGAACTGGACTGGTAACCACGCGGTTGGCTACGCCCGCGAAGCTATCCGAATCAAGGAAGCGCCCGGCGCGCCGTACCGCTTGCAGGACTCGCAGATTTTCAGCCTCACCAAGCAATTCGCCGTTTACGGCTACGCTTCGCACTTCGCGCCGAAGCCTGAACTGATTAAGGCACTCAAGTTCAATGCAGCCTGATGAAGCCATGATTAGCGCGGCCGCTGAATACGTACATGCAACCGGCGGCGATAGGCAGTTTGTCGCCGAATGCACGACGGCGGCGGCCGCGCTAGTCGACCGGTTTATAGGCACTAGCAAGGTGCCCGCCGATATCCGAAAGTCAGCGATTCTAGAAGTCACTGCGAACCTCTTTAATCGCCGCTCTTCTAGCCGCGACGCGTCAACCGCGTTGGACGCTGATTCTACGGCCTCATTCTTTAGGCCCGCTCTCGACCCGCTCACGCCCGCATATCCCATGCTACGCCCGTTCATGAAAGCCGCGTTTGTCTGATGTTTTACGACATTAACGAAATCATTGAAGACGCGACAATACAGGGCCTAACTGTAACCGCTGACCCTACCGCGCTTCGCCCGGCGCTAGCCGCCGGCGAAACGTGCCTATGGATTGGCGCACCCGAAGCAATCGAGTTCGAAGGTTATGGACAAGGAACCTGCACATGGGCAACCGTGATCGTTCACCCGAACTACCGCGACCACATGGCCGCACTGCCCGAAATGCTTGCCCTGGCCGAAACCCTTGAACCGCGCCTGGCAGTTACCAGGATTCGACCGGACACGATCGACCTGGCAGGAACCGTTTACCCAGCCCTTGAACTTTCGTTCGAAACAACATTTAGGAAGTGAAAAACATGGCCGAAAAATTCCCTAAGCTTGGCCCTGGAACCTTGAAGTTCGGCGAAACCGCTAGTGCACGCGAATTCGCCGCGCGCCTGTCTAGCGTGAAATACACGCCTTCAATGAAAGACGAAGACCCTATCGCTCTCTTGGACGGCTCAGAATTCGTTCCTAGCGGCGACGTGACCGGCGAACTGTCTGGAACGTTCTATCAAGACTTTGATAAGACCGGAATTGTCGCATGGACCTATGCGCACGCCGGCGAAGTCATGCCCTACATTTTCAAGCCGAACAACAATGAGCAAATGACCTTGAAGGGCAAGGTGAAGATTACGCCGGTTGTGATCGGCGGCGACGTAAAGAAGGAGAACACCACCGACTTCACGTTTACGACCGTAGGCGGGCTTCCCACAATCGAATTCGGAAACGTGCCCGGGTAATCGTGGGAAGCGGACGCGGTAAAAGCCCGCTCTTCGAAGTCGCAAACGCTAGAGAGTATCGCCGGCGAATGAAAGCCGCCGGCGACTCTCTAGAAGACCTCAAACAACTTCACAAAGACGTTGCAACGCTTGTTGTCGCCGAAGCGCAGCGACTTGTTCCGCGCAAAGACCAAGACCTAGCCGGGACAATCCGCGCAAGTGGAACAAAAACCGCCGCAATCGCCCGCGCCGGTAACAAGCGAATCAGGTACGCAGGAATGATTCAGTGGGGACGAAAGATTTGGCCCTCTGTACGTGCTAAAAAACCGCCGTCTGGCCGCGAAAAGCATGATTCTGTGTACCTTCCTAGTCTGTTCCTCACCCGCGCCGCCGCTGACAGCGAACCGAAGTGGGTAGGAATGTATATCGACCATATTGAGAACTCATTAGAGAAAGCCGCCGAATCATGATTCAAAAGACATTCGTTTCTTACGAACTCGCAGACGGACAAACCGGAACCGCGCGCATTTTGGCGTTCGACAAGATCATTGCCGAACGTACCTGCCAAATGAATTCATGGGAATTCAAGGACGGCCCGCGCCTGGCCTCAGTCATTCTTTACGCCGCGCTTCAGCGCCTTCACGTCATTGAAGAAGTGTCCTACGAAGAGTTCGCAGAAAAGATTCTTGTTGACTACTCACCCAGCGACGCGCCCGAAGACACGGGAAACCCTACCCGGTAGGCGAATGGACCGCCGCCGTTGTCGCACTAGCCATGCGAACAGGTATCCCCGTTTCCGCATGGCTTAGCGAACCCGCCGAAATTCTTGAAACAGCTTTAACGATCGCCTTCAATTCTGAAAAGGGGTAACCACATGGGTTCAGGTAAGAGCGCAATTCTTGCCGTGAAGATTCTTGGCGACGCACAAGGCGCAGTTAAGGCAATTAAAGACACTGAGGATGCCGGCGGCGGCCTATTCTCCAAAATCACAGGCGGCCTTCCAAGCTTCGCAATGATTGGCACGGTAGCCGCCGGCGCGGCGATCGCCGCCGGTAAGGCTCTTTACGGTATCGGCGAAGCGTTCGACGAAGTAGAAGACACTATCCGCGTGGGCACAGGCGCTACCGGCGACGCTCTAAAAGGCTTGGTAGACGATGCCCACGCCGTCGCTACCAGTATCCCCACATCTTTCGAAGATGCCGGGAAAACGGTAGCCGACTTAAACACGCGCCTTGGTTTATCCGGCGACCAGCTGCAAACCGTCGCTAAACAATATCTTGAAGCCGGCCGCATTCTCGGCGAAGACGTTGACGTAAACACAACCACCGCAGCGTTCCACGCGTTCAACCTGGAAAACGACCAGGTCAGCGGCGCAATGGACAACCTATTCAGGGTATCGCAAGCAACCGGCGTGGGAATTAACGACCTTGCCGGGAAAATGACCGCCGGCGCTGAAACGCTGAACAACCTTGGATTTAGCTTCGAAGAAGGCGCTGCCCTCATTGGCGCTCTCGATAAGGCCGGCGTAGACAGCGCCGCAACGCTTGGCGTAATGAAAAAGGGAATGCTTGCCGTCGCTAAGCCCGGCGAAGATATGCAATCCGCATTTTTCCGCGTCACACGCGAAATTGAAGAATTCACCGCCCGCGGCGACACGGCCGGCGCGCTCGACCTGGCCGGAAAGGTCTTCGGTACCAAGGGCGCGGCTCAAATGGTACAAGCGATTAAAAGCGGTTCCATTAACATTGACGACCTCATGGGGAAGATCGGCGCTACTGGTGATTCGATTCTCAAGGTAGGAGAAGAAACCCAGGACGCAGCGGAAAAATGGACGATTCTTAAAAACCGTGGAATGGAAGCGCTTCGCCCGCTCGCCGAAGGGGCGTTTAGCCTGGTAGGCGATGCGCTAGGCAAGCTCATGGATTTTATCGACGGACTAGACTTCACGCCGGTAACAAGCGCGTTCCAGGCCGCCGCGCCTTGGCTTTCAAGCACCGCCGAAAACCTTATGACGCTTGGCGCGTCCGTTATGAATATGGTGTCTTCCGTTTGGTCATTCGTTCAGCCTATCCTTATGCAGTTCGCGCCAGTCGTTATGTCGATTATCGACACGGTTAAAACGTACATTGGCGACCTGATCGGCGTTATTCAGAACGTCGTTTCATTCGTTACTGCAATCTTTAACGGCGATTGGTCCGCCGCGTGGGAAGCCGCAAAGAACATCGTTTCGGGTACGCTGTCGCTAGTTTCTAATCTCATTTCCAACATTTGGAACACGATTAGCAACATTTTCACCGGAATTAAGAACGTCATTGTGAACCTCTGGTCTTCCGCGTGGGACTTCGTGAAAACCGCCGCTTCTAACGGTGCTTCCGCACTGTGGAACACGATTAGCGGAATTCCAGGGCAAATTCTGTCAGCGCTAGGAAACGTTGGAAGCCTTCTTTACAACGTGGGCCGCGACATTATCCAGGGCCTTATTAACGGTATTAAGAACATGGCCGGCGCGCTCTGGAACGGTATTAAAAGCACCGTTTCGGGCGCTGTGGACGGTATTAAAAACTTCCTTGGCATTCATTCGCCTTCGCGCGTCTTTATGGAAATCGGCGAATTTTCCGGAACCGGCTTGATACTAGGACTAGAAAAGAAGAAGAACGCTGTACATAAGGCATACACAGACCTAGCGGCCGTTCCAAACCCCGGCGAATTCGCTATCCCTAATCCACGCTTCGCCGGCGGCCCCGGCGCTGCAAACGATCGCAACGCCGCCGTAACGATCAACATCACTGTTAACGGCGCGTTGGACGCAGACGCGACAGCCCGCGAAATTCAACGCGTACTACAGCGCGCTAATTGGCGTAACCAAGGGGTGCAACTCTAATGCTTGCCTCTTGTACTCTTAGCGTTGCAGGTCAGCGCGTTACCGCACTAGATAGCCTTACTGTCACGTGGGGACGCGATAACGCGACGACACAGCCGCCGGCGGCTACCTGCACCGCAAGCCTGTTCGTTGACGACGCAGCAACCGCACTGCAAATGTACACGATCGGCCGCAAGGTAACCGTTTCGTCTGATATTTCGACGTACACCACCGGAACCGCCGCAGTTTACCCGATTGCGCTTGCAGCTGCGCTTTACGGAACAATCGACACGGCCGGCCGCATCCGCTCAGACGCAGACGGCGACGACCTAGCAATTTTGACATTGCCACCCGCGCAGATAAGCGACGACCCCGCCGCGTGGGACGCTATTCCCGTCGCCGAATCAGGCACAACATGGACTATTGAAGCGGCGCTAGACCTACCGCCCGGCGCTAGCGTCTCTATCAGGCCCTGTTATTACGCGTCGCCGTCCGCGTCACCGACCTTCGGCGAAGAAATCGCGTCAATCAGGCAAACCGGAACAGTTCGCGCCGCGTTCACTATCCAACCTAACGCCCGCCGCAAGTGGGTTGGCGTTGTCTTGGTAGCCGGACCGACCGGCGTTACCTGGAATACCAGCCCCGTGCCCTGGAAGCCAGGCCCGCGCACCTGGACTGGCCTAAACACGATCACGCTTCGAAGCATGCAAGTCACGCGCCCGAAGGAAGCGACAACGATTCAGGCCGAAGTTTTTGCTGGTTCGATTACAGACGTTTCCCTAGAGTTCAACGAACAGGCCAAGCGGCCGGTACTACAGATCACAGCCGCCGATATGCTTGCCGAACTAGAGCATGTTCGCGTGTCAGCAGAGCCGTGGGCAACGCAACGGCTTTCCGACCGGTTAAACAATATCGTTCGCGCTCTCCCGCAATCTGTGACCCCTTCTATTACTGTTGACCCGGTTCCCGCGTCCCGTTCTTTGATCTGGCAAGATGCAGATAGCCAAAGCGCAGCAACCTTGTTTAAATCGGCGGCGACCAGTACCGGCGCGGTTCTTTGGTCAGCGACGCACAGGCTTACCGGCCCGTACCTCAAATTCGAAGACCCGTCGACGCGCGGCGCGCTAGGCAAGCTCACCCTTGAAAACGGACAACTGCACGTTTCGGCGCAGAAAGCCGCGCACACGCTTTCAGCTTCCCAGCTACTCAGGGAAGGAACGCTAACGCAGTCTAACGGCGACGCGGCTAGCGTTGTGCGCTTGACGTGGAAAGAACCCGGCGTAGACGCAGACGGTAAGCGAACGGCAACAGATCGCACAATCACGATCGCAGATAAGGACCTCATTTCACGAATCGGTTACCGCGAAATCAGCCTATCAACGTCACTGGCTATCCAGGCCGAAGCCGAAGCCGCCGCCGCACGTCTATTCCGCACCTACCTACCAGGCGGCTTTAACATTCCGCGCCTGACGTGGGATACCCGCGTACACCCTGAGAAGATCAACCCGGACACCCTGGCGACACTGCTCGACGCTACCCGGCGGCTTGGACTGATGCTATCGGTAACTGATCTTCCCGCATGGTATCCGGCGCGCACAATGACAACCTACATTGACGGCGGCCGCTACACGTATGAAAACCAGCGTTGGAAGCTAGAACTTAACGCGTCTACCACCGCCGCAACGGGACGCGGCTTGACCTGGAACCAGCTACCGCCCGTTACCTGGAACAAGTCACGCCCGCTCACGTGGGCTCTTAGCGCTCGAATCACCTACTAGAAAGGACAAAAGGACATGCCGGCAACAACAAGCACGCTAAACCTGCCCTATCCTCTTGACAGTGATCGCTTGGAAGACTTTCCGACGATCGCAAAGCAATCCGCGCAACTGATCGACCAAGCCGCAACCACAAAAGCCGTTGTTTTGCCGGTATTTGATGACGCTTGGCGACATGACCCAGACGGCGGCCTGGTACGAAGCGTGAACGGCGTACACCACCTAAACATTTCATTGCGCCGCATTAAAAACAGCTTCCACATGGACGCAAACGGCATCGTTGACATTTATCGCGTTAACAATCTTGTTAAGGTTCCCAACACGCGCGAATGGGTATTCTGTGGCTCTATCTACGGCCCGGGTGTTTGGCCTATGCCAGTGTTCCTAGATAAAGGCCTTGTTCGAGTGCTCTGTTATGGCCCGGTGGACTTTACAAAGGATTCTGTTTACCGTGGTTCGGCGGTGTGGACAGCATGACCATTCACCCGAACTACGCTGTAACCGACGTTCGCGAATCCCCGAACTACGACCCAGGCCGCCCGCTAGGCGGCCCCACGGGAATCGTCATCCACTGGTGGGGCCTCCCCGAACGGGGACAAACACACGACCAGGTAGTTAATTACCTCATAAACGGCAACCGTGCTAACCCCACATCCGCCCATTACGTCGCATCTGTAGGCCGTGTCACTCAGCTTGTGTCGGACGGTGACCGCGCGTGGCATTGCGCCGGAAACAACATGCGGACAATCGGTATCGAGTGCCATCCCGCCGCGCTCGACGGCGACATGAAGACGATCGCCCGCCTTATCGCAGCGATTCGGAGCGAATGGGGACCGCTACCGCTTTCACGGCATTGTGACCACTTCGCTACCGCTTGCCCTGGCAACTATAAAGACAAACTCGAAACTCTCGACTATCTCGCAACACACGAAGGAGACAATGATATGCAACTCAGCGACCAGGTAACCCGACCCGACGGACACACCGCAACCGTGAACGACGTTCTTGCCTATATTGACATGCGCATTGAACGCATCGAATCCGTGCTAATCGGTGGACAAGACAAGAAAGGCGAAGACGGCAAACCAACCGGCGCACGCACCAACGTCTTTGATGAAGCCGCCTGGAACGCAACCAATTTCGCGCGCGTGTACGCCGGCATTGAAGCGCTTTCGAAGCGCGTTGACGACCTTGTGAACCTTATTGAAGTTGGTGCATCAAAGTGAGCGAATCCCCGCGCCATGCAACCCCTCAGCCCATCACGTGGTTAACGCCGCAAGTTCGCGCCTGGCTCTACGGTATCGTCACCGCGCTTGTGCCTATCTTGACGATTTACGGAATTGTTGACCAGACGGCCGCGCCACTCTGGCTTGCCCTGGCCGCTTCCGTTCTTGGAACGTCAACGGCCCTTGCACACACACCGTTTGGCGGCGACAGTGCACGCGATCGCTGAAATTATCACAGCAACCGGCGGGCTTGGCGGCCTGTCCGCCGCGCTCACAGGCGCAGCGACCTTGCTTGCCGCCCGCCGCACCCGCGCGCAGCTTGAACCGAATCATGGTTCCAGCGTGAAGGACCAGCTGAACAGGATTGAACAGGAGCTAAATAACCACGGTACGCAGTTGCTCCAAATCACGCATCGAATAGATAGCGTTGACGATCATGCGCATGACACGCACCGTGAAATTAACCAGCGACTTTCAGCCCTGGAACACGGCCGGCGACGCTAGGCGGCGGCTTCGACAACACGCCTTAGCGTATCGTCAGCGAGCTGCAAATACACTAGCGTCGTTTCCGGCGACGCGTGCCCAAGAATCCGCTGCACAGCAACCAAATCGCGCGTAGCCCTGTACGCGCGCGTCGTAAACCTATGACGAAGCGAATGCATGGAAACGCCGGCCGGCATTTCCCGCGAAATCAACTTCCCTAGCCACGCGGCGCTAATATGGCCGTCTTCCTTCCCCGGAAAAACAAAGCCATTGAAGCGCTGTAATTCGCCGGCAATCGCCGCAGGTAGTGGGACAATCCTTGTTTTATTGCCCTTGCCATGAACGATTAGCGCCATGCCTTCCGGTGTTTCGATTAGATCGCGATCGACATTGATACACGCCACTTCCGCGCGCCTTAAACCCGTTTCTACGGATATCCGCGCTGCTAGGCGTACCCTCCAATCTCTGGATAGTAGGCACGCTTGTAAAGTCGCGTCGCTTGCAGGATGGGGAGCCGCCGGCGTTTTTCGCACGCTTGGAATCTTCGGCACGTCTTGAATGTAGCCATTTGATTTAGCCCAGGCGTAGAACCCCTTCACGGTCTGGTGCGCACTTCGCCGCGTTGCCTGTGACCAGTTTTGAGCCGCTGACCAGTCAATAACGCTAGTCAGTTCCACGTTAAACGGCTCTACCTGGACCCAGCGCGCAAACCGCGCTAACCAATCTCGCCTAAGCGCCGCCGTCTTCGGCGTACAGCCCGCCGCTAGTAAGAATCTTTCATACGCCGCTACCGGTCCCGCCCAACCCGCCGGCATCGTCATAGTGAACATATACAGATAATTACGCGGCGGCGCTCAGCTCGCATTCAGAATCGCTAACGGCGTAACCGTCGATAGTCTCCCAATCCCGAGGTTGCAGGTTCGAGTCCTGTCGGGGGCGCAACTCGATACTTGGCGTGCCGTCTGAGTTATCCGTTACGAGATAAGCGACAGACACACCAAGGACATCGGCAACTGTGGGAAGGTCTTCAAGTGGCCATGCCCGCCCGCCGCGCCACCGCTTCGAAATCGTCGCTTGCTGCAAGCCAAGCGCATGTGCAATATCCCCTTGATAAAGGCCACGACGCGCCGCCTCTGCACGAATGTTTGACGCGACCACATCAACAAGATTTGTTGTACTCATGCGGAAAGTGTATACCGAAACGGCATAACTAGCAATAGTTTGGACACTAAAAGTTCAATACGGCTTGATTTTTTATTTTCCGATATGGAATACTAATTTCCATGACATCAACGCAAACCGTCGTGACTCGCGTAGTACGGAACTACCTGCACGACTCAGGAATTTCGCAGCGGTCACTAGCCGCTGAACTTGGCGTTACACAAGCCACTTTGAGCCGCAAGCTTTCAGGAATCCGCACCTGGTCACTAGATGATCTTGACCAACTTATTCAAATCGGCGTGCCGATTGGTCTTGATGTTTTTGGCGCTGCGGTCAATGAGGAATACGCACAAAAGGAGTCCAAATGAACCCGGTAAGCAATCTTCGACAGCTTGTTTATGTAATGAACGCACTCTGCAAGGTTGATTGTCTGCTTGCTGACCTGCAGCTTAAGGCAAAAGACGAGCTCGCAGAGTCAGAGAAAGCCGAGCGCGCGCTACTGATTCTGCGCTTAGAACTTCGAAAGGGAATCGCTGACGGCTTCGGCATTTTTGGAGACGAAGGTGAAACCGATGAACTTTAATAAATCGCTGTTTGCTTCGTTCGTTGTCTTCGCGTTAATGCTTATCTCAATTCTTGTTGCGTCGTTCATGTTCGACGGTTACCGCATTACGTGGCCTCATTACGCGGCTTTCGGTACTGCTCTTGCCTGGTACGGTGTAGAGCTTCACAGGAGCGAAGAAAAGTGACGCGCCGGCTTACCGCTCACGCTAGCGTTTTCACAATCCTTGACGCGCTCAGGCGCGCAGGGTGGGGTGTTCTACGCGGCCCGGCGTTCCGTTGTCACCGCGCTATTCTTGACTCGCTTGTAGCCGCTTCGCGTAATCAACGATCGGATTACGCAGGATTCTTCACGATCACCACTAACCAGCTCGCAGACCGCGCAGGTTATACAGATCGACACATTCGCGCTTGCTTACCTGACCTTGAAGACCTTGGCGTGATTACGTGGCACAGGGGCGGCGTTGTGGAAGGCCGCCCGCGTCCTGGACACATGCGCATTAACAAGAAGACGCTTGTTGACCTGGTACACGCCGCGCGACCTGTTTATGACCGACTGTTGAACCAGCGTCGCCGTGAAACGTCTGAACGTTTGCGCAAGCTCAACCGCGCCGTTCTATTTCCGCAAAAACCCCGCCGTGTTTCAGTGGATAACTCCCATGCGGAAATGAATTCATGCCTTCCTCTTAACAGGAGAGCAAGCGCAACCAGCGCGCTTGCTCATGCACAGAAAGCTTCTCCCGCTGTGGATACAGCGGTTAAGAAGAAAGGACAAACTGAATTGCGTGTAATCACGTTCCAATCATACATGAATAAGAAGTATCCGAACGCTCACACTGACCTATGGGCACTGTGCGATATTGACCCGGTAGCACAGGAGCTAGCAGAGCGCGGCGCAATGACTTATGAAGAGATTCGACGGCTGGAAACTGATTCGCATTTAGAACATGCGAACTTGGCCGGCGTTAGCGTGGTAGATATATATGAACGCTGAGGACGATCGTTACCGAATCAAGGTCGCTATTCACTCTGTTCTAGACAGCATTCTGGACGCGAAGGAAACTCTTCCTAGCTCACCTTCTTCATGCTCTACAACGCAGCTCAAATTACATACGCAGCTTAACGAAGCTCATAATCTCATGCTGCACGCGCTGTATCTCACGAATCAGGTGGACTAATGCAAGCGACAGCATGGACCGAAGAAGACTGCGCAAACTTCCTACAGGTTGATAAAGAGCTATTGAGGAAGCTCAGGCAGCGCGGCGGCGGGCCGCCGTTCGTGAAAGTAGGTAGAGCCGTTAGGTATATTCCCGCGCACGTCTCACGTTGGCTAGACGCTAACGCATCGACCACCACACAGACCGAACAACGACCGCTAATAATCTCATGAGAGACGATTGGACCAGCCTATCTAACAAGAAACGCAGAGCGTTCACGCTTGAACTTATCCGCATCTACGGCAACATCTGTTGCCTATGCGGACTAAGGATTAAGCCAGGCGAAGAATCATGCGAACACCTTGTCCCCAGGAGCAAAGGCGGACGCACTACCTTCGCGAACTGTAGACCAGCGCACATTAGTTGTAACTGCTCTAAGCGAGACACTGAATATTTAGGCCCATCAGCGGTTATTTACGAAGGATTGTCTTCGCTGCTCGACGCACAAACCCGTTTTTCTGGCTAAAAGCACGGTGGTACACCGTGCGCTAGCTCGAAAAGTCCCCCCCCAAAAACACCTAAAAAAAATGGAAGTTGCAAAAAATGGACTTTGAAGACGTCCCGTTATCTACCGAAATATTCGGTAAATATACAGGGGATTCAGTCGAAAAGCCCGGGATTGTGGAAGATGCCTACCGTAGGCAGATAGATTCACTCAAAAACGCCGGGTATTTGGACGACACACACGCCGGCCTTATCTCCCTGGTGCTTAAAGCCGCGCGCGCCGTGGACGATATTAAACCGACCGACGCAGCTAGCGGCCGCGCTCAGCTGTTTAAGGCCCTGAACGACATTGCGGACAAACTTCCGCGCGCCGTTGAACAAGCCGCTGACCCGTTGCACGCCTTGACGGCCCTTCTTGACTCTCGCACACTTCCTATGCCCGCTGACCCACGCGAAAACTGATGTTTACCCACTTCCCACCACCTGCCTACGGCCCGCGCCGTGACCCTGCCTATCTCAGCGAAGAACCGCGCCTAACCGCGCTGTCTCTCTCGCTTGGCAAGGAACCTCAGCCCTGGCAACGCTACGTGTGGGACGTTGGAACTCAATTCAAGTACGACAACGACGGCCGCAAGATTTACAAGTACAGCGACGTTCTTGTAACCGTGCCCAGGCAATCCGGTAAAACAACGCTACTTCGCCCGCTTCGCCTTCTTCGTATGATCGAAAACCCCGCCGCGCGCCTGTTCGCGACAGCGCAAACAGGTAAACACTCTTCCCTGCGAATGCTAGATATGATTAGCGAAGTTGAACACTCGCCGCTGTCTTCGTTCTTCAAGCCCAGGAAGGGCAAAGGCGACGCAGGTTTAGAACTTATCGCGAACGGTTCGAAGCTCTCGCAGTTCACGCCTAACGAAGAAGCTATCCACGGCGAAACAGCGATCTACGTTGACCTAGATGAAATTTGGTATTTCTCAAAAGCCCAAGGCGAAGCGATTCTAGGCGGCGTGCGACCGGCCGCCGCGACACTCTACGGGAAAGCTCAACGCTGGTACACGTCAACCATGGGAACACTCGCAAGCGAATTCATGAATGAAATGGTAGACCGTGGCCGAAAAGGCGAAGATCAATCCCTCTGCTATATCGAATTCTCGCTACCCGAAGGCTTGGACTACAAAGACCCCGCGAACTGGTGGAAATTCCACCCCGCGTTAGGGAACACGATTAACGAAGCCGTCTTAGCTGACGAACTCGCTCATATGAGCGAAGGCGAATTCATGCGTGCCTATATGAACCGGCTAACAGACGTTCAAGATGCGATTATTCCGCTGCAAATGTGGGACGACCTGGCAGACACTACGGTAATCCCGCCGGCCCTGGACGAACTCACCGTGGCGTTCGAAGTTGCACCGTCGAATGCCTGTTCCGCTGTTGTGGCCGCGTGGAATACAGACGACGGCCCGGCCGTCCGCGTCCTGCACCAAGCGCCTGGCACGGCCTGGCTAATCCCCTATTTGAACGATCTTATGGACCGTGGCATTACTCGATTCACCGCAGACGACGCAGGGCCGGTTAAACGTATCCTGGATAAGATCGGCGACACGCTACCTGTGCAACGAATTTCGTACCAGGAACGCCGCTTAGCTGACCAAACTTTTATT
>ERZ773272.502-NODE-502-length-15473-cov-4.889804_pt1 | contig 15473 bp, 31 predicted proteins | sample MGYA00511891_ERZ773272 | MGnify/ENA primary metagenome ERZ773272 (study PRJEB29015, sample SAMEA2738150) | human oral metagenome | biome: human oral; feature: human-associated habitat; material: saliva | place: China | collected 2198 ...
CTAAAGGTTTATCAATTATTTTCAATTCGTTGTCCTGGAACCAAAAAACACACACCTCTGAGGTCTGCGTTTTTCGGGTTATATGGTCTCTCGATTTTACTTTTTGTAATATCGAGGTGGCTACTGACCTCGAATAGAATCGATATTATATTTACCTTTCTTATTTATTTTTGTGTAGCCTTTAAGGCGGTGCTCGGAGTCGAACCGAAGAAAAGTTTTTGTTTGAGTTTGGAGATAAAACAATATACCCGTCACCGCCATGCGAGGGCGAAGCCCTCAGATTTTCATAAAGGAGTATCATCTGCTGCAGCATTTGATACTACCATTTTATCAGTTTAAAAACTTCATGCCTGTACAATCACTATCATTTACTATCAATTCGCTAAGAATACCATCAAGCTCTTTTATTGCTTGTTTTTTTAAACGATAATAGGTTGGTGAACTGATGCCGCCAAGACTGTCGCAGATATCATCTACATACATCTTATTGATGTAAGTCATCCTCAAGATTGTCCGATGTTTAGGATTGGCCAATTTATTGATCATGCGCCCGAGTTCTATTTTTCGATTGATTATGACATTCGTGTCTTTCTCGATTTCCCCCTTCATGGTTATGAGTTGAGCGTAGACATCATCAATCTTCCTAGGTTGTCCCCCTTTAACTTTAACCTCGGACCATTTAGGACTTGAGAGCAGGCCAGCTTCAAGTTCGTTGATTTCGTCTATTCTGCTCTGGATATCCATGTCGAGGTTCTGCAACTCGCTCAAAAGCTCTTTTGCCTTCACTCTCTATCTCCTTTATGATATAATAATATTATTGAAAACGTTGTCGAGGCAGAGAGTGCCTTGGCTTTTTTTATTTTAGTAGCTATTGAGTATCATCATCGTCTTTTCGTAGCTTAGATATACTTTTGCTCTTTCCTCCTCGTATCCGAATACTTTTGGAATTCTGAAGTAAATGATTGTAGAGTTGTCATGTTGTTTGACAACTGAGAAAATGTGCTTGAGCAAGCTTTTTTTAAAAGCTACGTTAGGAAAAACTACAAGCTCTCGAGCTCCTATTCCTGTTGTAGTCACTTTATTTATTTTGCTCCCTGAATACGGATATTTTTTAGGTCTCATTTTTTCTCTCCATTTCCTCGATCAACCAATCAAGGTTCTTGCGTGCTTTCTTCAGGTCTTCAAGACCGTTTTTATTTTGATGGCGTAGTAAATACTTCAAGCTATTTCCTAAGTAGAAGCCTTTCATTTGTTCATCTGTCATGAAATTCCTTAAAGCATCGATAGACTCCATACCGTACCGACCTTGATAATGGCTTGGTTTGTTTACGTTGTCAATTTTTTCAGGTTTCATTATTCATCCCCCTACTTGTTTTCTAAAACGGCATTCTGTATAAAAGTATTGCCGATTTTATAGTATTTGTATTCATCAGCTGTCACTTCAAATGTTTCTTCAACTTGCTTATTACCTACATATCCTGAAACGACCAGAATATATTTTCTTTTGGTTCTGGTTGGCACAAGTACCGAACTTTTACCATTCATAATAGGTATGAATGTTGTGTGAGGTTCATCAATGTACTTATCTACCACTGTCCCACTCGAAATCTGGTGACATGCTACGAGTAAGGATGCGAATAAAACAATACATAGGATTTTAAAATATCTCATTCCTTAACCTCCAAAAGTTCTGGATTTTCGTAGATATTGCCGACAACTTCAAAATTTCCACCATGCGAAAAATTAGACATATAATCAACATTCCAGCGGTCATCATGTGGTTTCAAACGATAACTTCCTTTTTCGTTATCGTAAAAAACAGTATAAGGACTATCCAGAACTAGAACTATATCTCCTTCAAAGATTTCTTTACCATTCTTGTCTTTGAGGCCTGTTGATTGCATGAGAACGATATTCTCATCCCTTGGATGTAATTCAATTTCTTGATTTCTATTTCTATAAATCTCTGCCATCCCGTTCATGGTTTTTGTTTCTTTATCCCACGCTCTAAATTTCGGTATCATTTCAAATCTCCCTCTTTCACAAACGAACCGTTAACCATTTTGCCTTTTCGGTTCTTGATTTCGTTATACGCTAGTTCAAAACATTCTGCGATGCTCCAACCTTTTTGCTGGCAGTAAATCGTTAATACTACCAAAATATCCCCGACTGCATCTTTCCCGTCTTGCTCACGCTCTTTTAAATGTGATTGTGCAAGTTCTCCCGCTTCTTCAAATAATTTCAACGCTTGAGCCGTGCTATTATCCGGATTGTCCAATCCTCGTTCTTTTGCCCATTGCTCGACACGATGCGCTAATAGTTCCATGTTTGTTGTCATTTTTTTACTATCTCCTTTCTGTTCCTTGAAAGCATCAATATAGGCATCAATATTCGTTCTCATGAAAATTTTTGATGGCGATTTTGATTTAAAAAATCTTTTTTTTATTTTAAGTATGACTTTTTTCATATCCCCACTTCTTGACCTACTTCAATATTTTTATATTTTTCTTCACTAACCACAAACACGTTACCATTTACCGTGATAGTGAATAGATTTCCGATTTTTCGTTTTTCTGTAACCTTACCAGTGATAGCGTATTTGCTATCAGCGTGATAGACTAGCAAGGGTTTCTGTGCTTCACGCTGCATAAACAGCAAGCAAGTAGTTAATAGGCAATATCCAATTAAGAAACGTTTCATTCCCTGGTTTCTCCCGTGATTTCATTTCGCTCAACTCTTAACTTAAAAGTTCTGTTATCGCTCATATGAGCTATTGTAATCTCTTCACCCCATTGACTTCTTGTGTACGGGTATCTGTTTGGTCGTGTCATTATTTTCTCTCCAACTTCTTAATTTCCTGTTCAACCTGTTCTTTTTTGCGGTTCAGGTCTGATAACTTCTGTACCTCGATTGCTTTTTTAATAACTTCGAGTCGTTCGATTTCTTCTTTAAACTTAATAAGCTTATCTACTTTTCGTGCGTAATCTCCGAAATTTTCAGCCCAGTCATATTCTTCCCATCCAAAAGCTCTTCTTAATTCTCTTTTTTGCTCATTGAATTTTCTTGCCAACTCGTTATTAAGCAAGGCTTGTGCAATCAGGATGTAAATAGACATACCAATCACTAACAAAGAAATCAAAAGCATTCCCCAAAACATTAAATTTTCCATTTATTCCACCTCTTCCTTCGCATACTGCAGCCATACAAGACTCTCATATAAATCCCGTGCATGGCTCTTGATATTTCCTAACTCATAGCTGTCTAGATTATCTGAGTTTTTTATAATATCAATTTTTAAATTATTGATAGCTAAAATAAAATCTTTTACATCTGTCATCACTCCACCTCCTCGATTTCAAACAATGTACTGTTAAACACTTCACCAAAGCCTGCTTGTTCTAATTTACTGTACATGTGTCCATGCCTTTCTATTTACTACGGAAGAAATTGTCTGCCTAGCAACTCCATAGCGTTCGGCTAGTTCAATTTGAAGACATCCGTCTTCATATTCTTTTCTGATATTTCGAACATCTTCTTCATCTAATTTGGATAAAGGTTTTTCACTCCCTTTCAGCACTTTCACAAGATTGTTATCGTAAGCGTGTTGTTCATTTTCACTTCGGGTAACCCATTCAAGATTTTCTGCTTTATTATTTTCTTTATTGCCGTCCTTATGGTTGATTTCATCTTTGTCTTCTGGGTTATCGCAAAAAGCTTCTGCGACTAGTCTATGGACTCTTTTTGTAACTCTAGTTTCATCATTCCCTGTAATTAGACAAACATTAACATAACCAGATTTAGTGATAATAGGTTTTAAGATTTTCCCTTGATAAGTTTTTCCATTTCCAGCTACATGAGTTACGCTACGCACCCTGCCTTGATTAGAAACTTCATTGTAAAATCCGACGATAGGCTTCCACTTTTCTTCAACTTCAAACGTTTGGTATCCTTCAATCCACGCTCGAGCGAAAGTATTTCTATTTTCAAGCTTCATAAACCATTCGCAAAGTTCTCCTCTAAAGGCTGCGTCCCGAGCATACTCAAACGCATCTTCCAACTCTGCGCTTTGTTCTCTTGCGCCCTCAATCACATCCGCCACAACCTGCGGGATTGTGACTTTCTGCGGTTCGTCTAGTTGCTCTAAATCTTGTAAAAAGATTTTGCGCGCTAGCTCTGCTCCTTCAGCATTCCATACACCCTCAAGTTTTTTATACTTCTCAATCAACTGTTTTACATTCATCTTCCAACTCCTTTATTTTAGCTTCATAATATTTAACTTTCTTCTTGAGAAAGTCACGCTCTGCTGAGCGTGTATGCACCGATGACTTGACAGTCGGTTTAGATAACTCCGCTATCCTTTCTTTTGCCAGCTCCAGCGAATGTTTGTAGCCTTTGAGTAGCTCTTCCTTTAAGCTCATCATTCCACCTTTTCGAGTTTGACTCGATACAATCGCTCTCCTCGATACTTGCTCTCAAGCTGAGCCTTGCATTTAGCAGCATCTCCCTCTTTCTTAAAGAAGTGAGTTTCATCTACCATGTTGTCAAAAAATAATGTTACAGTATAACTCATATTTCTACCTCTCAACTTATCTTATGGCTTTCCAGGCCTCCAAATTCGTGTCCATGGCTTACGAAATACGAACCAATCAGAATCGCATCAGCCTCGTCGTCTTTGACGTTTAGGTTAAATTCATCCGAAATCTTAGCGATGGCCTGCAGCTTCATTGATTTCTTACTTCGATCTTTATAGCTGAACTTCCAATACTTGCGCCAGGTCGACACATTCACAAAATACACATTGTCAGCAATCAACCGTCCAAGGATGATACCCGTTACAATTCCGATGCTGATCATAGATTGTTGATTAGGCCCCATGACTGAGTTCTTCTCGACTACAATAGATTCAAACGGTCCTTCATAGCGTTGTAAGGCTCTTAATTGAATGGTTCTTAATTCTCCAGCCATAAAGCGCCCACGTTCAAAGAATGACTTGCTTTTATATTTTAAGACACCACTCTCGACAAGGTCAGAGCCTTCAAATAAGGCCCAGCCTGTCGCAGCAGTTGAAATGTCTAACGACAAGGTCAGATTTTTCATTGTAGCTCCTTTGCTATTGCAGCAATAACATTGACTGTCACGCTATTGCCTGCTTGTTTGTATAATTGACTGTTGCTATTTACCTCTTGAGCTTTATCAAAAGCCCAGTCTGGAAATCCTTGTAATCTCCAACACTCACGAGGTGTCAGTTTTCTAATTCTGAAATCAGGCTCAACCACCCCTTGACTTTCTCCAGTCAAAAGAGTGTTTGCTATCTGTTTACCAACTCTACCTCTGCAAGTTTTAGAGTTTGGATGAGATAGATTTACACTATCTCCAATTTCTGCTTCAGCATATCCTTGCGATGTTGCTTCTTTAACTCGGATTTTAGGTTCAAGACCTCCACCTTGATATGCTCTGATTGTTGGTGCGATACCGTCTGTTTCGTAAACAACACCACTCTGATTGAAATTAGGCTCGATTGTTCCATACTTTTTGATTTCATTCCCTACAACCACACCGTGCCTATCTTGAGCAGTCAACGTAAACATAGGTTCTCCGTCTGTTTTAAATCTGCGCCCATTTTGTCGCTTCTCTGCCCTGTCAGGAGTTAGTACAGGTATAGCTATCTTTTGCCCTTCTCCCTTGTTCGTTGTAAGTGTAGGAGCTAGACCGTTAGCCTGATAGACTTCTCCATTCATGCCACTACCAGATGGGTTTACATTACCAATTTTTACGACTGATTGGTTACTAGTTGACTGACTTTCTCCGCTGAGAGGAAAAATGTTTCTGGTACGTTGTCCTCTAAGATGTCCGATAATGAACACACGCTCCCGATTTTGTGGGACTCCAAAATTCTTGCTATTAAGCACTTGCCATTCCACATCATACCCCAATCCGTCCAAGTTTCTGATGATGGTTTCAAATGTAGCCCCCCCGTCATGGTTGAGGAGTCCTCTGACGTTTTCAAGGAATAAATATTTAGGTCTGAGAATAGATGCGAACCGACAGATTTCAAAGAACAAAGTTCCTCGTGTATCTTCAAAACCTCGTCTATGTCCCGCAATGCTGAAAGCTTGGCACGGAAATCCTCCACAGATAATGTCCACACTTCCGAATCCTCGAATAGACTCGTCTGATACTGTTGTGATGTCATGTAGCTCTATTTCTCCTTTTGTGTTATGTATCGCTTTATAACTGGCTCTAGCGTATTTGTCTATTTCACAAAATCCAACGCATTCATGACCAGCGGACTCCATACCTAGACGAAAACCACCAATGCCAGCGAATAGATCCAAAAATTTCATCTGTTTATTTAAAAAATGCGACTGCCTCTGTGTGTGAGTTTGGCTAAATACGGGCAGTCGCTCGTCCAAGGTCACATAACCTTTAATGACGCTTTCTAGTTCGCAGTTTTACAAGAATGCACGGCTTGTTTAATTTATTTACATTTCAATCAGGTCGTTCAGAGTAACGACTGCATCTAGTTTTTTCTGACTTCTGCAGTAGTCACAATGCCCGCACTTCTTAGGCTTCTGTTTGCTTTGAATCACGTTCCAAACTTCGACGATTTCAGACTTGATTTTTTCCAAGCCTTCCTCAAGCCATTCATCATCGATTTTCAGAATTTCACGGTCTGGCACTGCTTCCTTGCTGACCGCTACAATGTAAGGCCTAAAATCCTTACCAGTCATCTGCTTTAAGAGTTCTCGATACAAACCGAGTTGTCCGTGATACCCAAAATTCAAAATGTTATTGACTGCAGCGGGTACTTTCTTCTTAAGTTCTGCGCTCCACTCTTCAGAGTAGATAGACTTCATAGTCTTTAAATCCACAAAGTAGCCACGGCTCAGATTGACACTGTCTAACTTACCTTTGACTGGTACGCCTTCGATTTCGCCGTAGACAATCAATTCTTTTTGAACTTCGTCCGATGAGTAGCCATGGTACAAACGGTTGAAGCCTTCATCATCCTTCAGGCTTTCAATCATCTTGTCGCCGATCACAAAGTCGGATTTGAGGTTTCCTTTATTCTTGCCAGTCTTAGCTAGGAGCTTCTCGCCATTTTCGTCCATGAACTGCTGATGCGCTTCTGGACTTTCAAAGTAACTGTGAACGTAGTTACCGAGTAGGAGAGGGGTCTCGTCCCTCTCTTCTACCCATTCTCCGCTATCCACGGCAAAAGCCTTCGCTTGGCATTGCTGATACCGTTTAAAGCGTGAGTTAGTCAAGTAGCTTGTGTCCTGGTAATAATTCTCTTGTGTTAGTTCTTCCATGGATCCTACTCCTTCACATTGATAGTGTTACCTTCAAACAAGCTGACCTCTTCCAAAACTTCGCCCGTTTCTTCGTCAAAGTTTGGAATTTCTTCTGCAGGGTAGCTTGTATCAGTGGTTGTCACTTCTTGCTCAATGACCTCTTTTTTCTTGCGAGGTGCTTTTTTAGGTTTTTCAGGCTCTTGAACTTCTGGCACTTCTTCAGGTTCGACCACCTCGCCCATGATAGCGTCCAGCGTTTCTACTGGTTCGCTTGGAGTGATGTCTTTCACGTTGCGCTCATTGTCAAACTCATTTTCAGTAGTTCGATTGACGGCATCGATAAATAAGTCGTTGTCGTCTGATGTGTTAAAGAATTGTTTGGCAGCACGATTGATGACAGTGCGCTTGGCCATTTCTTGAGGGAAGTTCTTCTGGACGCTTCCGTTTCGTGATTGCGCCCAGGACTTATCAATTTCTTTCTTAGTCATGATCGTGAGGATTTTCTCCCCGTCTGTTTTTTCAATCACACAATAAGCCCCCTCGATTGGATTGTCCTGGTTCTTCCAGCTTGACTTGTGACTGACAAATTTCCAGCGACCGTCCACGTTTTCAGCCTCGAACTCGTCGCCTTCAAAGATAATCTGAGCGTAGATGTCTTTTACTTCAGGTAACTGTTTAACGACCTTCATGGTTCCGAAGTATGAACGGTTCAATTTGACCGTATTCCCGTAAGGAATGAAGTAGCATTGTGTCTTAGCAGGGCTTAGACCTTGTGTTACCATATCAAGCAAGGCATTATACACACTTTCAGGTGTGCATTTTTCTAGCAAGTTCCCACTCGCTGAATTTTTAAGTGCGTAGTAGGCTGAACTTAGAGCGTTGCTTACGCTATAATTTGGTGCGATTAGCAAGCCTTCGCCTTTCATGGCTTCAATTCGTGTTGCAACGTTCGATGTGATTTGTTTCTGTGTTAGTTCGTTTGTCATTTCTTATTTCTCCTCTTCTTTTTCATCTGAATAGATTTCTGCCAATTGTTTAATAATGTCTAGGTTTTTCGTGATTGCTTTGATTTTCTCAATTCTGTAACGCTCATAGTCTGCCAAATCACGTTTGAATGAAATCTCAATCATCTTTAGTTTTTCTTCTAATTCATCATTCAAATATCCTTTGAACTCTTCGTAAAAATCCCCGTCATCATCAACTTTCTTCTCTGTAAGTGCATTGCGTTTACGAATATCATTTATGACATCTAGTGTTTCAAAACGAGGTTCAGATACCCATCTATCTTGATTTTCAAGTGTAATTAAAATTGTTTTAGCTAACATTTTTGTTGTATTTTCCATCATTTCTTTCTACCTTTCGTTTTCTTAAGGTTCCAATTTTCACGCTTCAAGCGTTTATTTTCGTTTTGCAATTTCAAAATAATATCTTGTTGCTCGTTGATAATTTCTCCGAGCTCTCGGCCAAGATGGATATAATCCGAGCGCCATTGCCTGATTTCTGCTTGTAATTCTTCAATCATATTTCATCACCTACATAGCGCCATTGACCACAACCAATATATACAAACTCGCTTGGGTCAAGTTCTTCTCGCTCTTCAGGTGGTTCCATCATGTCCCTGTCATAGTTAAACAATCCGCCCATCAAGTTTGTCCTCGTACTTTCTCCAAAGTTTAGCGATTTCTTTCAGGTACTTCTTGATGTCATGTTTTTTGTACCAATCAAGTCGCTTGCATTCATTGACTGATACACAGGGATAGAGCTTATTCTCAATCTCTAGTATCGTCATCCTCTTCCTGCTCCTCTTCTTTGGTTTCTTCTTTGGTTTCAATCTTGATTGAAAGTCTCTCTGTGGCTTCATCAACCGACTTGCCGTCCAAGACGTCCTTGATCATGTGACTGACATCGTGCATCGCTTTGGCTTTAGCTTTCGACTTTTCATCGTCTGGCATCAATCCGACATCTTGGAGAGCCAGAAAGGCTAAACTGAAAGTGTGCATTTCTTTCTGAAGTTGTTCAATTTTCTTGATTGTTTTGATTGCTTTTAGTGCTTTAAACATATTGTTCTCCTTGTTCTTTATTCTCCGACTTTCCAAATTCGACAACGGGATTCTACTCCAGAAGAAGTTTTGTCTTGGAATTCCCAGTCATTACCATAAGCACCTGTAGCTTCGTATGAAGCTGATTTCAAATAAGCAATAGCTTCTTCTTTCGTCTCGAAAACAGTAGCTGAATAATCTTGCTCTCCAGTTGGCAAAAAGTCACTTCCGATCAAACTGAAATCCTCGTTTCCAGTTTCAGTATTCTTGACATAGATTGATATAATGTACATCTAATTCTCTCCTTGTTGTGCTCCCTTTTGATTTAATTGTTCTTTTTCTTTGTAGATGGCCAATTGTTGTTTTAGATCATGATTTTCTAGTTTGCAGGCAAAATGGCTCTGCTGTTCTTCGATAAGGTCGTTCATAAGCTCGACTGCAACTACTCTCCAGTCAAGATTGATTGCCTTGAAAAAGCCTTCGTGTTTGAGTTTAAATTTAGTAAATAGTTTCATGGTTACGCCCCCTCATAAAATGGCTTGATGATGTCATAGTATGAATGACCAGCTGGGATTGCGTACCCTGTCAAGTCATCAATTACGGATCCGTCAACCATGATGTTGATGATTTGTGGTTTCCATTGCTCTTTTTTATTTTTCATGTTATAATCCTTTTAGAAATATTTTGTTGTGCGCCTGATTGCCGTCAGGGGCTTTTTTGTTATTTTGAGAATGTATAAACGCTACCGTTTGTGGCATAATAGGTCATTTCATTTAATTTATTAGTGAACCTTTCGTCAGTCGTGACCAGTAGCCTATCCTTAAGCAAGGTTGATAATTTGAAATATTTATTTTCAAAATCAGCAATCATTTGCTTTCTTTCTTCTACAACTTCGCTAGACAATTGTCCTTCTTGAGTTTGTGCCTGCGTTAAATTTAAAGGCATTACTTTTCATGTCTCCTTTCATAATTCTGTCAACAAGGCTCTTCTCGTAAAGCCCCTCTAAATGTTTGCTCCCATAATTTGTTGTGATGATTGTATTGGTCCTATTTTCGAGTATTTGATACAGGATTTTTTGCATCCAGCTACTGCCTTGCTTGATTTCCTGACCAACGCTCGACTCTTTCCCTAAATCATCCAAAATCAGGAAGTCGACGTTTTGTAGAAATTTAACTGTCTTTCGTTGTTCCCACTTCGAGTCTTTATAGGTAAAAGCCTCTTGGATCCTGTCGAGTAATTCAACCGTTGGAATATATAGCACTGACTTTCTTATTTGAAATTTTTGAAAGCTATCATTCAAAGCCTTAGCAATTCCGATAGCAAGATGGCTCTTCCCTACTCCAGGAGGTCCACTGATAATCGTATTCCCTCTGTATCGTTCTTTCACATAGTCGGCCGTGATGCGTTTAGCGAAATTGACTGCTGCAGCATCCTGTTCTGTGTGGATTTCAAAATTCCCTATTGTAGCATTCGCTAAATCCTTAGGAATAATACTCTCTTTCAAAAACAATGCATAAGACCTAGTGTCTCGGATTTGCGCTTCTGCTTCAGCAAGCAACTCGCCAGCTTGACGATCGATTTCTTCCTGGGTACACTCTGGACAGTAGCTCTGTGTTACGTTTGTACAGGGATTTGTCGAGCGCCAAAGATACACTCCTGGATGCTTGACACATTGTTTTGAAAGTGTCTCGATTTGCAAAGCTCGTGCTTGCAATTCTTTACTTGAAATTGACTTCATACATACCTCCTAAAAACCATACCGTGGATTGTACCCGTCATCATCTAGCGTTATACGTCCCGATTTACTATTTGATCGTTTAGGTCTTTTTCTGTTTTCAACCAACTCAACCGTGACCAGACCTTTTTGTTTCCAGTCTTTCAAGATACTGCTGAGATACTTGAAATAAGGCTTGCCGTTGCCTACGCATTCCTTGATGGCTAACTTGATGACTTCTTTATTGTGATCTTGCAAGAATGACTTTAAATCCTCAATTTCAAATGGTGTAGGATATCGTCCAAACTCTGAAAAAATCCAATCATGAACAATCCCTAAATCATTTTGTGGTGATGTGTCCTCTATACTATATAAAGTTTTATCACCAGCACCATCTGGTTCGTTTAGTCTTGATATATTAGTCTTGATATTATCAGTCTTGATTCCGTCTAATTTTTGGACTTCTTGAAGTCTATTTTCTAGACTTCCCGAGTCTAATTTTTGGACTTCTTGAAGTCTATTTTCTAGACTTCCGTTGATATATATACGATTAGGTCTATTTACTCCTTGTTGGTCCTCTCTGATTAAGCCGTAGTCACTCAGTTCTTTCTTCGCATTTATTACTGATTGGCGGCTACAGGATAGCTTATCCATGAACTCTTCAATAGTGAAGTAAACAAAGACCTCTCCGTTTCTGTCGTGCCATTTATTCTGGATCGACAATGTACGTCTGTCAAAGACTAGCATATACATGACTTTAGCCCTCAAACTCAAGCCTTTGTATTTTTTATCAAGCAACCACTGAGGAAACTGATAAAAAGCATTGTTTTTGACTTCGCTTATTTTCAACCATTCAAACCCCCTCTTTTAAATTGAGTGTTCCACTTCGGGAACATTATCTTCAAAAAAAATTGTGATTTTTTCCATTGGCAGACCAAAAATCAAGGTTAGTTTTGCTAACTCGTCTGCACCAATAGATACAATCCCGTTCTCCCGTTTGGCGTATGGGGTGCGTGTATTCCATCCCATTTTTTCTGCTACTTCATCCTGAGTCATGCCACTAGCAATTCTCTCAGCTTTCAATCGTTTTAAATTGATCTCCATAGCGTACCTCCTTTTTATTTTTATCGTTCCCGTTTTGGAACAAGTCCATTGTACTACATTTGTTCCAAAATGGCAACCTTTTTTTAAAAAAATATCAAAAAAATATTTTATAGCGTTTCTGTTGTTTATTTTTGGGAACGATGATATAATGTAACTATAGAAAAAGGGGGCGAAAAAATGAGGAGCAACAATGAAATAATTAATCTTATTCAGGATCGAATAGATGAAAAAGGAATGTCAATGAGCGAATTAGCTAGACAGGTAGGAATTGCCAAATCTACAATGTCTAGATATTTCAATCGGACAAGGGAGTTCCCTCTTAATAAGACAGACGACTTCGCTAAGGCTTTAGGAATGACACCTGAATATTTGCTAGGTATTCAAAAAGTAAATAACATTGAACCTGAAATTCTAACCATCTTCAATCAACTAGACGAAGATAGACAATCAAATGTAATCGACTATGCGACAGTTCTATTAAACGAGCAAGCCAGCATGAAAACAACCACAGTTCTAGAAAAGTACAAAGACGATGACTACATTATAGACTACGTCGAGGGATTGGTTGCAGCAGGTCACGGAACATTTCAGGAAGATAATCTTCACATGGAAGTTAGACTCAGAGCTAAAGATGTGCCAGAAAGCTATGACACAATCGCTAAAGTTGCAGGCGATAGTATGGAACCACTAATCGAAGATAACGACCTATTGTTTATCAAGGTTACTAGTCAAGTGGATATCAACTCAATCGGTATCTTTCAAATCAATGGCAAGAACTTTGTCAAGAAACTAAAAAGAGATTATGACGGATCCTGGTACTTGCAAAGTTTAAATAGTGGATACGAGGAAATCCACTTGTCAGAGAATGACGATATCCGCACTATCGGAGAGGTAGTCGACATTTACAAGGTTTAAAAAATGTGCAATCACTGAATCACGTTAGAGAGGTTTTTATATGGGATTATTTAATTTTTTATTTGGAAGTAAAAAACCAAAAGAGTCGCAACAAATTTCTGTCACTGTTTCCCAATCTAATGGGGTTGACTACTATGGGCCTGAATATTTCAGGATACTAAACTCAAGACCTAATATGCATGAAATCTATGGAAGAGGTTTTGATTTCCCAAAATACAACGATAGATTTATAACTCCAGAGGGGTATCCTCTTAGAGAGTTACTGCTCTTGGTTTGGTGGGGTAAAACAAAAAGTGGAAGAAAATCGACTATCTCAATTCCTCAGTATTTTTTCTATGATTACAATCTAAACGCTGAGAAAATAACAAGAAAATTCAAAGACGATTCATTGCTTTATGATGATGACGGCAAAACACTTTTGACCGAAAAAGGTAGGGTTATTGCTGACAAATACTCGTCACTATGGGAGATACATTCAGCTAAAGAATATCCAACAAATCTTGATATTGATTTTCCGACATGGGACAAAAATAAATTTGATTTAATGATGTGCCAAATGCAAATAAGGTATCATAGTGAGTACGCTAAATTTTGCAAAGAATTAGTTGATTATTTCAACTCCCTAAATGCACCAACAAGCGCTTTAGAAATTCACAATGAAATAAATCGCTACATCAATGAAATGAATAGTAATTTAGCAATAGTGAATGACTTGAAAGAAAAATTGATCATCTTACAAGATAGAGTAGATGATAACATGTAACAAACAAAAAAAGCCCCACGCTCTCAAACTTTGGCGAGTCTGAGCGTGAGGCGATCAGGGTAGTAAAAGGCATTAAATGGCCCGTTTTACTATACCCATTTTATCAAAAAGGGGGTATAAAAGCAATGAAAAAAGCGAATAAAGTCGCTATCTATGTTCGTGTTTCTACTTCAATTCAAGCTGAAGAGGGGTACTCAATAGACGAGCAGAAAGACAAGCTAGAAGCCTATTGTAAAATCAAAGACTGGAAGATATATGACACTTATATAGACGGCGGTTTTTCCGGTTCAAACACAAAACGCCCCGAACTTGAACGCTTAATAAACGATGCGAAAAGAAAAAGATTTGATATTGTGCTAGTTTACAAGTTAGATCGTTTGAGCCGTAGCCAAAAAGACACACTTTTTCTAATCGAAGACGTATTTTTAAAAAATGACGTTGCTTTCATCAGCTTACAAGAAAATTTTGACACCTCTACGCCTTTCGGAAAAGCCTCTATCGGTATGCTTTCAGTATTCGCCCAGCTTGAGCGTGAGCAGATAAAAGAAAGAATGATTTTAGGCAAGGAAGGACGGGCAAAAAAGGGTAAAACAATGTCATGGACGACTATCCCTTTTGGTTATGACTATTCAAAAGAAACGGGGATATTATCCGTAAATCCAACTCAAGCGCTTATTGTCAAGCGGATATACGAGGAATACTTAAACGGAAAATCAGTAGTTAAAATCATTAGAGATTTAAACAAAGAAGGGCATATCGGACGAAAAAGACCATGGGGCGAAACAATAACAAAGTATTTACTCAAAAATGAAACATATCTTGGTATCGTGAAATACCGAGGGCAAAAGTACGAGGGGCAGCATGAACCGATTATCTCTCAAGAATTATTTGACCTTGTGCAATTAGAACTTAAAAAACGGCAAATAGATGCTTTAAAAAGAAATAACAATCCAAGACCTTTTCAAGCTAAGTATATGCTCTCAGGCTTGTTAAAATGCGGGTATTGTGGTAATTCTTTAGGCTTATATGTCACTTCAAAAAATCGGAAAGGGAAAGCCTATCAACGTTACCAATGCAGACATAGGTTTGATAAAGACAAGTCAAAAAGATGTAACTCAAAATGGTACGACAAAAGCGAGTTAGAAAAAAAGGTTTTAGAACAACTTTCAAGAATTAAACTAGAACCGAAATATCGAAAAGAAACGCTAGCTAAAAATGATGAAACGATGAAAGTTGAAGAAATAAAAGAGCAACTTAAAAAAATAAACAATAGACTTGATAAGCTGACCGAATTATACTTAGACGAGATCATCACACGAAAAGAATTAAACGCCAAAAACGAAAAGCTCAAAACCGAAAAAGCGTTTTTGGAAGAACAACTAGAAAGTAAGAAGAAAAATACGATCAACATAAGACAACGAAAACTTGCTAGACTTTTAAAGGATTTTAACCCCGAAAAACTAGGCTATGAAGATGCCTCAAAAATTGTAAAATCAGTCATAAAAGAAATTGTTGTTACAAAAGAAGAAATGAATATAACGCTAGACTTTTAAGGGTTTAGCGTTGTTTTTGTATTTTAGACTAACTGATAAGAATAACTTTATTATACATTTTTCATCCTCCTACTTATCTATTCGAAGGAA
>ERZ773272.508-NODE-508-length-15386-cov-8.779401_pt1 | contig 15386 bp, 19 predicted proteins | sample MGYA00511891_ERZ773272 | MGnify/ENA primary metagenome ERZ773272 (study PRJEB29015, sample SAMEA2738150) | human oral metagenome | biome: human oral; feature: human-associated habitat; material: saliva | place: China | collected 2198 ...
AAATATGCATAAAAAAAGAACCTACCCTCAATTAAGAGAGTAGGCTTTGTTTACTTCAAATCTTCTTCTGCTTTTGCTTCTTTGTATTGCTTGTTCGATACATGAAGAATAGCGCCTAAGAAAGCATCAATCGCCATGATCGTGCCGCTTACTTGCTGTGGATAAGGCAATCCCCACAAGCCAGCAAGTGCTAAGTACAATACTGATAAAGCTGGTAATACTGTTAGTGCGATTTCTTTGAGTGTGTCATAAACTTTGTTGTTTGTAATAAGCATTTTCTTTCCCTCCTATTTTAGAAAACTGTCATGCTTTAAGTGATCTTGATAAGTGTCTTTAATAAGTTTTGTTGCTTCAGTAATTACACCATTTTTGAGGTGATGTTCTTCCACGTGCTGTTCGTATGCATCACACTTGGACACGATAAATCTAAATTGTTCTTTGCTATGGATAATTCCCCTTTGACATTCGTTAGCGAAAACAAGAATAGTATTGCGTATGTCATCTACTCTGCGTGCTGTGTCTGTAGCAATATGATCGTCTAGTTTTTCTTCCAACTTGTCTATCTTTTGATTTACATTGTGATTTATCCTATCGCCAGCCCATTTTAAAAGTTTATCCCAAGGATTTAACTTAATCGGCGCAATTTGGATAAAGAAAGAAACAACAAATAGAACAGTAATTACAGCACTTACTAGATCTTTGAATTCAATCAACGTAAATAAATCTTTCAAAAGCATAGTTCACCTATTGTTCTCTAATTGTTCCGTCTGGATTAGCATATACTGTCAAATTAACAGAATCATTTTGCACCAGTATGCCATTTTCGTTGAATAAATAAGTACTTGTCACACCCGCCCAACTAAGAGTTTGAAGTCCTTTTAGCATTACACCATTTGTGTTGAAGTAGTACCAATGATTGTCTAAATACTGCCAACCCGTTACCATTTGGCAAGAATTATTAAAGAAGAACTTTTCTTTCTTTCCGTTGTATTCGATTTCTTGCCAACCTGTTACAGCATATCCATTCTCATTGAAATAGTACCAATCCCAATATACTCGAAGCCATTCTGACTTTGGATAAGTCCCGTCGGCATTTTGAAACCACCAACCTTTAGCATCTTCATGCCAGCCGACAGTGGATAGAGTAGGCGCAATACCAAAGCAAGCTAAGACACCACGTGCGATTGTGTCGATATTTGCGTTAAAAATAGCCAAATCTTCTTCCGATGTAATAAAGCCACATTCTAACAATCTATAACCATATCCCTTTACGTATGCACGATATGGATTTGCTAAATCATTGCGATATTGTAATGGATTTGCTCTGCCGGCTAAAATATTTGAAATGAACGCCGCTAAAGCATAATCGTAACTATCCGCTTCAACGCCACTATACACGATCACATGTCCACCACGCGCCGTGCTTCCTGCACCGTCCATGTGTAGTTCGATAATTTGCGTGTCTAGTGGTAAATCTAAATAACTAATTCCATTATCTGCATAGTAGTCGCGTGACATGTCCCCTAAGATAACATTGTCACCGCCTAGTTCTTTGATGCGTTGTCCTAAAACGCGGACTCTTTCTGCTTCCGTGTAGCCATAGGCAATAGCGCCACTATCCCCAGCACCATGCCCACAAATAACAAGTAATTTCATTTCCCTTTTCCTCTTTTCTATCTAAAAAAGCGACCTTTTAAGCCGCTTTAATAGCAAAATATTTACTTTTCTTTGTAATAGTCCCAAGCATTGCCAAAGCCCGGCTCATTGCCTTTGTTATTGTCAATGTTAGAGATAAATGTAATTCCACGTATGATAACTAAGTCGCCTTTTGAATAAGTTGTTTTATCGTTCCACGGCTTTATTTCTTGCTTTTTCTTCAGCAAGTTTTCGTACAATCTTTCTGATACATCAGGCGTTTGTGCTTCCTCTGCTGTGACATCTGCTATAACACTATACGGCACGTTTTTATAAGATATTCTTTGCCCTTTTTTGTACCGCGTTCCAGCTGTCCAAGTATTCAGAAACGATATGTATTTCTTTACAACTTCAATGCTTGCTGTCTGTAAGCAATCATTGACTAACGGTTTCACTTCATTAAAGTTTTTTGCTTCGATGTCCTTTTGTGGAACATCGGATAAAATGAATGAGATTGTATATCCGTTGTCATTTTTGGAAAACGTCATAGGCTCTGTATACATTTTATGTGTGACGTTTTCATCATCAAAACTAATCTCATGTATAGTACCTACTTCAAAACTATCAATAAGTGGTTTTAGGTTTTCAAATATCTTGCGTTGAAATGTGACAACGCTTTTATTCATATCTTGAATTTCTGTAAACTTTTTACCGTCAATTAACATTCTATTCAGCCTTTCTAACAAATAAGATTTCGACGGAAATATCGCCTATTGGCAAAACGTACCCATCGTTCCACATATTGCCTGTGTAAATTTTTACGGTTGTTTCGTCCCAGCTCATTATGTTACATAAACAACCTGTAGTTGTAGCGCTAATCGGTGCTATCACTTTATATCCTGCAGGTGCTTTTATCGGAACAGTAGTAACGTTTGAACTGTTGCTTAACACAGTAGATCGCTTAGAACTAAACCGCTTAATAATAAAAGTATCATTTCCACCAATTGCTAAACCACCTTTAGCATATGTAGTTCCAAGAGCGTATGTATTTCCAAGCGTTGAAGTGTCGCCCTCGTTATAAATTCCGCATGGATTGTTACCGTTTTTTCTTACCCATAGCATGTGTACGCTTGTGGTTAGTTTACCGATAACCATTGCCCACAAATTGCCAGTCAGTACGTATGATTTTTCAGTTGTCTGTCCGTAACTATCTGTGACTTTTAATTTCAGATTGTAATTTTTATCGTATGAATAGCCATTGATGCGTTGCTTCACGGTAAATTCATTGCCCGATAAAGTACCCGTTGAGTTTACACTATGACCGCTTTCATCATTTACTGTGATTGTAAGTGCATTATTTTCGCCATTATAGAATGTTCCCTTTGCATTCGCATAACCGTCATTGACTGTTGGATTGTCACGCTCAGCAGTAAATTCTGTAATGGTTGGGAAGAAGTATGGAACATACGTTCCTTGCCATTTTTGCGTTGTTTTGAACCCTCTGCTATCTTCAATAACAAATTCTATGTCCCCGTTATTCATACCCTCTAAATCAACACTATACACGCCGTCAGCAAGTGTTAAAGGGAATTGTTGCTTGTTATGTAAAGCATACACGTTTTTAACCGTTGCATATCCCCTTACATCTGCTCGCATGGATAACTTTTTCTTAGATAAATAACGGAATACTTTATCTGCTGGAACATTCACATTTCCTATTTCTTTGACCGTGGCACTATTGATTACTGGTGCATATTTTTCAGCTGATAAATCAATATAAAAGCCAATGGTAGTTGTACCAATCAATGTAGCATTCTGTGTTCCGTCAGAGTATGTGCCAATGCTTAGATAACCATATACAGATTGTGTATCAGTCGCATATTTAATCATTTCTTCAGTAGGCTTGAATACGTATTCAGTATCAATACCATTGTTGTTTAGCAATTTCGACCCGCTATCACCAACTACCCAACTAAGAGAATGTCTGTACTTATTTACTTTTTTATCCAATAGCAAAGTAAGCGTATCTGTGCCATCTAATTTCACATGGTTTTTACCATCTTTCCATGATGGTTTGCTTGATCGCGGAATATTAGGAAGCGTAATGACTTCCGCCAAATAAGCGTTTGCCGCTGAAAAGTAGAAGTCTAAAGTGGCGCTAACGCCTACACTATAATCGCCGTTGTTATCATGGTAAGCCCAAAAGCCACCACTTAATAGCGTTCCGCTACCTCTTAGTGTTCCACCACCTTTTACAGTTTCGCACCCTGTACCAGCAAAAGTCCACGTACCAGAATAGATGTAACCACTATTCATTGTATAAGTGGTTTCTAAATCTACCCAATCTCGATTTAACTCGATACTGTGATACTGTGCATTTACTCTAGCCCATAATTGATAAGTGACATTTGCTTGCCCGACTTGTTGTGTTACTTCTTTTATAACTTGCCATGCGTTACTTAGTAGTACCATTGCTTATATCTCCAATCCAGTTGATAACACTTGCTTTAACTGTGGCTGTCTTGATCGTGCCATTGACAAACTGTGTTATCTCACTTTCCACGTTTTGTGCTTCAATTCTATGTGCGCCGGCACTTAGATATTCAAGAACCCGCAAATACGCAAGCATACTGTCCACTTTGTCAAACTTTGCTAACAGTGTACCGTCTGACTTTTTAACATTTACACCGTTTGTATCAACGGTTGTCACGGTGTCCTCTTTATCTGAACCAATATGCAAGCCGTTTTCGTCCAGTTTTTCGGAAATAGTGCTAACTGTTTTATCAAATTCTGTACGCTGTACGGTACGGCTGAAGCCGTCCGCTGTTTGTTTCTGCAACGTTTGAATTTCTGTCTTTGCACTTTCAATCCCAGTTCTATTTTCTGCTGTCTGATTGACTAAGTGTGTAATGCTTCCATTAAGTTGTTCAATGGTTGATTTGTTGGTGATAGACACTTCAACCAAACCATTTAACACATCGTCCCTAATAGCATCAGAATAGCCCACGCTTTCGTCCGTGAATGTAATCTTGTATCGTTGCCATATCCAAGTATCAGCCGTTTTCTGTGGCTGCGTATCTTGCCATGTTCCGCCTGTTGCTTCAGCCTTTGAAGTTGATAGATAGTATTCAGGTTTTACCGACTTGATACCCTTGCCAGCTTTGCCAGCGATTGACGGTGTATATACTTCACTTGTTGTATTGTCGCTATACTTCCATACGGCTTTAGTCCATAGTGTGTAACCCTCATTTACTAAAGGAATATCACTAGACCATGTGCCAGTAGGGATAACCGTTGCGCTAGTGCTTGCTTGATATGTTAGTGTTGGGCTTCCAACGATGCCACGCCCACTTTCACCCTTGATGCCCGTTAGTTCAAATGGTTCATGTCTAATTTCACTACCATTTGCGGTGATGTCCACAAGCATATACCACATGTGTTGTCCACTGATACTAGCCGGTTGCGTTTCAGTCCATGCATTATCAGTCTTTGACGGCTTATTTGCTGATGCCGTTTGTAAGTAGTATTGCTTTGTCCCTTTATTAGCGTTTCCAACTTCCGTTGTGATGTTTTTAATCTCGCTTCTAAAGGTTTCCAAAGTGTTTTCCATTTCGTGAACGTTCCACGATAAAACCTGAATTTGCTTTGCTGAAGATACAGTCTTCTTTTGTTCCTTTTTGCCCTTTGTTTCTACCGTATCAGCAATCAAATTTATGTCGCTTAATTCACGGCTGAAAATAGGGAATGTAGCCACGCTGCCCTTGAATGTTGTAACTGTTACCCAGTCGCCAACTTCAAGATAAGGAAGACTCTTATATGATGCCTTGCAAGGCTTGTATGCTTGCCATTTATACGCCGGAAAGAGTTTATCCGATATAGACTTCATCTGCGCTGTGGATAGCCCAAATAAGAGTGGATTTGCAAGTATTACATATGTATTACCTTCCATCTTTCCTGAAAATACGCCCAAATCTTTTTCACTCGACTTGATAGAAAGTTTTTCGATAGCTGGTGTTACAGTATCGGAAATAGTCGCATCATTGAATAACCTAGTAAAAGGAATTTCTGTTGGTGTTTTATTAGGATTGATTGCTTTCAATTTGCCTGATCGTGACATTCTAAAGAATGTGCCGCTTGCTTCCTGAATATATCCAAGCAATTCACTAGCCTTTAAGTTCTGAAAGTATGCTGTTTTAGTAACTTGCATGTCTGAGTTCGTCCATGCGTTAGGTAGTTCGGCTTGAACACCAACACGATCGCATAACTTAATCAGCAAGTCTTTAAGACTCAACGGGAAAACAAGTTGCGTATTCCACCAATCCGACACATCAGTATCAACAAACTTCTTCAAATCATCGTAACATTCAATGTCCGTTGTGTAGTCCGTTGATAACTTTGCATTCGTGATTGTGTACACGCCCAAATCTAATTCGCCTTGCTTTGCCGAAACACGCTTACCGACTAAACCTGTAACGTTGCCATCTTCATTAGCAATCGTGACTTTAAGTGATGATGCTTCAACGCTCGTTAGATCTAGCGTGTCCTTTGAACAAAGCGACTCTTTGATTTTAAGCGAACCGCTTGTAAAGTCTTTGTTTGTGTATGCTGTTCCGGCTATGTCCAAAACAATATCAGGCGGTAGCAAATCACCTGTGTATTTCTGCTTCAAATCATTAGGAATATTCAGCATTTGCTACCTCCTTAAACTTCAATAAATGAAAGGGCAACGTCCAAATATGCGACATCGCCCGTATTCTTGTCTGTAACTCGTTTCTTGTATGTGAGATTAGCGCCAGTATATACCGTTCTAACCTCGCCCGATATGCTTTCAAACGTATATGTTCCTTGCATATCTTTTCGGCAAAGGTTCTTTAATTTATCAAATTCTGCTTTTGATAACCAATGCCATTTCAATTTTTCTGATGTAACATCACGGCGCAAAATAACAAAGTGCAACTTGCCAGCACCGTCACGCCAACTCTTCCCGTGCATATCTTCGCCAGTACAATCAGGATCTATGTCAGGTGTTGGCAATAACACGCCATTGATTTTATACCCTATTTCTGCCATGTTACCTCCTAACCTAAAGCAGTAACAGGGTTTTCGCCTGTTCTGCTTGTTTCTTCGATAATGTACGAAACAGCCGCCTTGCCAACGTCTTCGATCAGCAAGTTCTTTTCTTGCACAACTCTAATCAGTGTGGCCAACATGTTAATCACGTCAGCAATACCGCTTCTTTCGTCCATTACTGTACGCATAGCATCTTGAATTGTTGATAATGGCGCTTCAATGTTTGTGCCACTCTTTTGGTCGCCCAATACGGCCAAGAATTCATGGTTGGCCGGAATGACAGCACCATTAGCAAGGTATGGAATGCTTGGCACGCTAACGCTTGGTATCCAAGAGAATGGAGAAGCACCCATGATAGAGAAGTTTCTGAGCCCATTTAATGCGCCGTTGATTGCGTTAAAAGGCACGGAAACAACTGTATTGATACCACCGATAATGTGGTTAACAATGCTTCTAAAAGTGCTTGCGATTGCTTCTGTTATGCCTTGGAAGATTGCGCCACCTGTGCTGAACACGTCCTTAACGGCTTGCCATGCGCCGCCAAAAGTGTCACCGAACCATTGAGCAACTGTACCAAACACTTGTTTGATACCGTCCCATACGCCGCCAAAAAAGCCTGTAACACCGTCCCATACGGACTTGATGTTATCCCATGCACTTGTAAATATCTTTGCAATACCAGTCCACATTTTTTCTGTATTCTTGGAAATGTCTGTCCATGCTTCAGAGATAAACTTCTTCAGGTTTCCAAATGTTTCGTCAAACCATGCTTTGATGTCTTCCCAAATCTTTTTGATACCATTCAGCATACCTTGCATTAGAAATTCACCAAGTTCAGCGAAGACTGTGGACGGTGAATGAATGCCAAAGTGCGTTTTAACAGCATCAATTATCGGCTTGCATACATTATCCCAAAGCCAGTTAGCAATACCCTTTAAACCGTCTAAAATACCCTTTAGAATACCCATTATGATATTTGCACCAACGCTTCCATAGTCGCTATCGTCAATATAGCCTTTGAAATAGTTATAAATGCCGTCACATACTGAGCCAATGATACCAGTCAATAGATCAAGCGCCGCTAATAATGCGTTAGTAATGAATGTTACAAAACTAGAAGCAACGCCTCCAGCATCAAGATTGCTAAAGAAGTCACTAATTGCACTTACGATGAATTCGCCCAGTTTAGTCCAGTCATAACTCTGTAACCACTCGCTTGCTTCGTCGTATGCACCCTTTAAGAAGTCAGATATAGACTTTGCAATCTCGCCATAATCAAGCCCAGTTATAAAGCCAATCAGGAAATCTAAGGCGGCTAATGTCTTACGCACTAATAGCCGTCCTAATATTCCAAAGTCGATATTTTCAATAGCATTGTTAAACAGTGTAGCCAAGTCCGTACCGATTGCCTTAAAATCAATCGTTTTAAGTGTGTAATAGAGTGTTTGAATAACACCATCTATACCCTTTCCAACGGTTGCACCAACACCAGCCCAGTCGATACTAGCAAATGCTTCATTTATCTTTGTTCCGATGGTAGTTCCTAAGCCTTTCCAGTCAGCATCTGCAATCATCTTCCATATACCGTCCAGTGCGCCTGTGTCCACGGTTTCAAACATGGTGTCAAGTCCTGCTGTACCTCCACCACCTCCGCCACCGCCACCACTTCCGGCGTTGGATTTATCGGATATATCGTTTATTTCATCAATGCCAGCTAATGCGCCCTGTTCTTCTTTCAGTGCTTTTGTTGCACCCTTAGCAGCACCAGCCATTTTCTTTTGTTCGCTTGATACGCTTGCAATACTCTTTTTTGCCACGATATATGATCCTGCACCAGTTAGCACGGCGAAAAAGTGCGCCACGGCGTTAGCTGCTGAGGTGAACCAGTCAATAACCTGTGACAATACAGGCGCTATCATGTTGATTAGTGGCGCTATCATTGCGCCTAGTGAGTTGGCAAATGCACCTGTACTCATTTCTAACCCGTTCATAGATGTTTTTAATGCTTCAGAATATTCAACAGCGTGTCCAAATCCTTGTGTGATGCCTGACAATACTTGTCGCATTGCCATTCTTAATGCAAGCAATTTGAACATGTTGCCAAGTGAGAAAATCGAATTGCCTAACGACTTAGCAAATGTGTTAGTTTCGTTTTGTTCTTGGTTAAATCCAAACAGTGCTTTTGTTGCGCTTATCACGCCGCCACCTAAAGCATTAGCGACTTTCCCAAGTGATGCGCCAGCGTTGCCTAATGCGCCCTTTAATGAGAATTTAGGCGCTTCCCCTTGTGGCATTGCATCTTTTAGTGATGTCTTAGGCATTGTAGCAAGTTGTGTTTTGACAGCTTCGATACTGTTTCTTAATCTTGATGCTTCGCCGTCTGCTTCGGATAGTGCTTGCCGTAACTTGTTATCTTTAAAGTTTCCTTTTTCCCAAGCGTTATATAACGATTTTGAATTGTTTTCCGCTGTTTTAAGTTGTGATTGTAAGTCCTTTAATTCAGCCTTTAATTCAGATGCGCCCTTTTTAAATTCTGACGTGTCTATTTTTGTATCAAATACAATTCCACCGTCTGACATTAAAAACCTCCTTTCTATTTAAAACGTTCGTTGATCTTACGTATTTCTTCTTTTTCTGCTTCCGTATAAACAGTCTTAAAATCAATCAAGTCTTTGTTATCTCTATAAAAGTCTTGTTCCCACTTTTCCAACTGTTTATGTTTCGCTTTTTTCTGTCTAATATTCAGGATATTAGAGAACAGTCCCTCTTGAATTTCATTGAAATACCCTAAGAAAGACCACCAATGCAAATATGACTCTGTACGTACTTCCTTACCAGCTACACGGTTTATGGCACTGAAGATAATTTGCTCGTCTTGTTCCCAGTCCATTAGTTTTGGCTTGTTCTTGGCTTTGGAATAGTCCTTGCCGCCGTCCATAAACCATGAGCATTGTTTTATTGCTTCTTCCACGTCTTCCTGTGCCAAGTTCTCAAAGCCAACAAGCGCATCAACCATGATATAAACCTTTTCTCTGTCCGATAGTTCGACATCATTGCATGCAACAAGCACTAATAGCGCCGTTCTGAAGTCCGTTTCTATGTTTAGTTCTTTACCATTTACCGTGATAGTTGTCGGTAATTGCCCTATCATTTCTTCTTATATGCCTTGCGATACTTTTCGATGTTCTTTTGCATCTTCTTTGTTTCTTTTTCGATAAATGGCTTTATATACTCAGCGAAAGCCGTCATAAAGTTATTGAAAATGGTATTCCCGTTACTCATGGATAAAGGGTTCTGCTTTCCAAATACAATTTCACTTGCGCCATCATAGAAGATGCTGTCAAATTCTTTGCGCATTTCTTCATTCATCTTGCGTACAGTTTCAGCAATTTCAGGTACAGTTGCTTCACCGTCACTTGTGATTGTTAGTTCTTCACCTAGTGTTTTGATTTGGTTTTGGAAGTTGTCTGTTACATGTTGGACACGATCTAAAATTCCGATGTCACGGACATTCACTCTTAAAACTCTGTTTTTATCGTTGTTGATGGTGATTTCCTCAATACCATCATCAAAGTTGATATTCATAGCCATATTGTTTGGTTTCCTTTCTTAAAATAAATAAAAAAGGCGGTTTTTATTACCGCCTATTAGTTGCTGTCAGCTGTGAAAGCGTTAGTTGTTTCGTTAAACTTGCCTTTCTTACGCTTGCCTGTATAGTGTACGTCAAATGGGATTTGGTATCCGTCACTCTTACCACCATACTTCTTCACTTCGATAAACACTTCTTCTTCATACGCAACGTATGCGCCAGTAGTGCCGTCCCAAGTATGTACTTCAAGTACAGTTGTCTTGACATCGTCTAACTTCTTACGGTTATCCACGATGTCTTGTAAGAATGTGTATAATGCATTCCCTTTTTCAGCATAGTATGTATCGACTGAGCTGGAAGGATCATATGAAGATACCTTGACTGAGTTTTCGCCTAAGATGTTCTTCTTCTTAGTAACTTCAGCATTTAGAGTAATGTCGTACTCTTCCAAGTCCTTACCGATACGAACATACTTCGCTGTTGCTTCCTTTGGTGTTGCGTTGATGTAATGTGCTAAGAATTCACGCGCAATAGCACCATTTGTCTGTGTTTGTGTTGCTGGCTGTGGCATTTTCTAGCCCTCCTTTATTTGTATATTGTGTAATCCACACCGATTTGGATTTGGTATGTGACACCATCATTGATATCCCCACTTGGAACGCTAAACAGCAAGCCGTTTCCGGCGCTAATCTTTGTGATAGTGCCGTTCTTTGCTTCGCCGTTTACGTCTTCGGTTATCGCTATGTCTTTAAGTTGGTTCAGGTAATAAGTAAGCGACAATAGAAAGCCGCTATTATTCAAACGATCATAGTCTTCATACGCTTTTTTATCAGCAAATACACTGAAGTTGATATGATACTTCTTGTTGCCTAAGATGTCCCCACTTACTAGCGATGTTCCTAGTGGATATACGCCTGTGTCCATTTCCTGTTTGTCACCTAGTGACATGTAGTCAATGTGGATATTGTCGTTAAATTCGTCCATTAAAGGACATTCGGTTAAAATCTTCTTAATTGTTTCAATGACGTTCATTTGACAAACCTACCTTTCGCTAATCTTGCGGCGGCACGTCCTATGCTTTCGCCGTGGTCTTTCATGGCTCTATCGAACCAATGAGAACCAGCTAATGCATTTTTTGAAGTGTTATAGTTTAGCATTCTACCGTTTGGGTCAGGTATTTTTGCAACGCCCTTGCGACTCCAATGTCTGCCCGTTCTAGCATCATAAAATGAGCCTTTTAGGGTGATAGGGTCAACAAATAGCACGCCATAATACTGATACCGTGCATACGGTGTATTCTGCCTTATCTGCCCTGAACCGATAACCGTTTGTGACATCATCGCATTCTGTAACACGCCATTCATATTAGGCATGTATGGCAATGATTGCCGCATAACTTCATTGTCTATAAACTTTTGAACCTCGCCACCGTCATTGAGTCCATGCTCTGCAAGCAACTGTTCAACTTCTTTGAAGTGTATCTTGCCAACTATTTGCATGATATTTCCCAATGTTGCATCGACTGTGTGCCGTACTTTTTGTAGTCGGCAAGCATGATTGTAAATGCGCCAGCCTTTACCAGTTTATCCATGCTTTCTGATTGCTTGCGTGCATCTGTGCTATCTATTTCAATATCACATACGCCCTCAATCAGTAAGTCTTTCCCCTTAGTAAACTGTAAGTCTGTGTGTCCATCAAACATACAAAAGGCGCTTTCGTCATACGTGCGCCCTTGCTTGTTCATACTTGCGATACTGGTCTTTGTCAAAAAGCACTTATCAATAAAGACTTTTTTATAACCGTTACTTTTAAGATAAAGGGTACATGATGTATTTGTGTACATGATCATATACCCCTGTAAAGATAGCCCGTTTTACCCAACCACTTTTTGAGAACACTTGTCACTTTCAACGTATAATCACGCTCGATTTCAATGTTTGAATTGCCTTTATAAGTGACTGTATATTCCCCAACTTTCTCGCTCGCAACACCTAACGGAACACTTGCAGAATTGCTATTTGACTGGCTGAATTGTACCTCTGCCAATTCACACATAGCCTGTTTCATTTCTTCAATCGGTTCACCGTTAAAGTCAAACTTAATTCTGTTCAGTATCTCGTTACTGGCTTTGTTCGCGTAAAATTTGAATTCGTTTTCAGGTATCAAAGGGCTTTTACCTAATAGGTATTGTTCTTTATAAAACTGATAGTCAGCAAATATCATGCACCCTCCTTTTTACTTCTTCTCTTTTGGTTTCTTTGGTTCTTCCGGCTTCTTTTCTTCCGTTGTTTCTTCCTCTAATTGTGAATCAATAACGGTGGACAATTCACCAATACAGATGATTTGTTCCCCACCGTTAAAGATCACGCCTGTGATTTTAGCCATTAAGCCTTAGAGTGAGAATAGATGCCGGCTTTCTTGTTCTCGTACACTTCATTGATACCGTATAAGTGGAAGAAGAATTTCCACCAGTCGCCGTCCTGATTTGTTTCAGGGTCAATAATCTTATTGACGATGTCCTTAGCAACCTGCATTAGTGCGCTTGGGTGTACGATTTGGAAGTTTAATTCCTTACCAGTTGTAGCCTTTTCAAAGCCACCCTTTTCTTCGCCAGTCTTGCCGGATAATGACTTGATTGCGGTATAGAAACGTGCCTGTGGTACTTTCACGATAGCTGCGAAAGATGTCAATACTTCACGGGACTTGGTTGTATCTAAGTCCTGAATAGCACGTAAGCCAGTTGGTGTGATGTAAAGGATACGTCCCTCGCTTGGCACTTCTGCTTCGTCCATCTTTGCAACGGCATCAGATACAGCCTTAATCCATGCTTCACCTGTTGCTAATGCAGCGCTAACAACTGGTGTGCCCTTTGCGCAATATGTTGCGAAACGTGTCGCATCAATTTCAGGTACTGCCTTTGTTCTGATGAATTCAGATGCTAAACGTCCGAAAGCAATCTTTGCTGTTTCGATGTCGTCCATCTTATCAACTTGGAACATTCTCGCACGGTCAAAGTTAGGCGCTTTTGTTTCAAATTCTAATGTTACTGAGCCAGCAGGATAGCCATTTGTACGGCTGTATTCACCTAAGCCGTCCATTTCCATCTTAGGAATAAGGAATTCTTTACCGTTGGCTGTCATCTGTAATAGGCTAGTGTCGCTATCTAAGATGGCTGTAAGTGATGCTTGTTTGTAAACTGTGTCTAGTAAGTCGATGTAATTCTTAAATAATTGAATGTTGTTTGGCATTTTATCTAGTCTCCTTTTCTGCCTTAATACCCATGATTGCTTTCGCTAGATCAATGGCGTTGCTTCCTGTGTCACCGTTGCTTGATGTACTGGAAACAGGGTTTTTCACTGGTTCAGTTGAAGTAAACAAATAATCATGGTCTTGTTTAACCGCATCAATCGCATTCTTGATGTCTGTTTCTTGGTTCTGAGAAGTCTTTAGTGCTTCAACGTCCAAGAATGGAATGATTGCTTTTGCTTCACGTCCTCCAGCCGTTGCAACTGACTTTGTTAATAGATCATTGAAGTTTCTATCAGCGATTTGTTTTTCAAAATCTGCTTTCTGTGTTGCAAGTTTTTCGTTTAGGTCGCTTACTTGCTTGCTTAGTTCTTCAGGTTTCAACTCTTGCAACTTCTTCAGTTCTGCCTGTGTGCTTGTAAACTGTGCTTTGTAGTTCTCTAATTCTTTTTTGGCGTTCTCTAATTCGCCCTTAGCACCGTTTACGTCTAAGCCATTCATCTTAAAAACTTCGTTGATTTGTTCCTCTGTGAGTCCCAACTTTTGCAATTCTTCTTTTTTCATTTCTTCCTCCTGTTAGGCGTTGTTAAAGCAGGTCGCCAATCTGCTAAGAGTTGCTATTTAAGGCATAGTTGCCAATAGAAAAAAGCGCATATAGCGCTTTAGTTCTCTTTTGTGAATACCCTTGCCATTTCTTCAGGCAAGCCCATTGCTTTTGCAAATTCTTTATATTCGTTATATGTCGCTGTTCTGCGGTTTTTCATAATAGTTATGTCCGCTTTATCAGCGTTTCCCATCTTCAATAACTCTATTCTTTCGTCTTGCACACGCATTCGTCTTTCTAGTGCGCGCATGCGTTGCGTTGCTTCGTATAGAGTGTATTCCTTGCCGCCGTATTCGTGCGTTTCTAGCGTTCTTTGGTACAGTTTGGATAATTCTTCATCTGTATATATTCTTTCGCTAAAACCACTCACAAATGGCATGTAATGGTGATAACAGTTCACACCACACAATCCACCAGCTTCACCAAGTCCGCAAATGTCTATGAGTTGCTGTTTGGTGTATATCTTGCCTTGCCATAACGCATGTGATGGTCTAGCCGTTGGGTGTGCTGATACTTCAAATAACTCTGTGTGTAGTTTTTCGGCGTTATCATCTTCAATCTTTGCTGTGACTTGCCGCATACCAGTCATAACGGCACGTCTTACGGCAACATCAACGCGATCATGTCGCCCGCTTTCGTATTCGATGTATCGTACACCACTAGCCGTCAATTCGTTTACGGTCTTTTTTAGCGCCGTATTATAGTCAAATGCGCCCGTTGATACTTCAATCAAGGTTTTATTCAATAACTCGCCATAATAGCCCTGTACGCTCTTGAATTGCCCGTCCACTGTGAAGCCTAATGCGTTTGTTATATTGCTAATGTCTGATAGTGTTTGTTTCTGTACGGCTTCCATTAGTTGCAATAGTTCCGTGTTCTCTGATAATGGTACAAAGTCCACGCCCACGCCTTTATATAGTGCTTCATCGCGTGCATACCCGTCAGCAATCACACGATCATACAGTTCTTTCATTTGCTCGTCTGATAGTTCTAATGCTTGTTGTATGAGTTTCCGATAGTCTTTATTAAATCCATTCAACTGTGACAGCCTATACAATTCATAATCTGCTGTACGTGTAATGTGTCCAGCCTGTTCTATTCTTCGGATAATGTCGGCAAGTATTTCACTTTCTAATCGTTGCATTGATTGCGCTAGAAATTCAGGCACTTTTTTTAGGTCTTCTTCGCTGAACATTAAGGCTGTTCACCCTCTGTGATTGTTCCCCTGATTTCTGCAATCTT
>ERZ773272.509-NODE-509-length-15382-cov-6.284596_pt1 | contig 15382 bp, 10 predicted proteins | sample MGYA00511891_ERZ773272 | MGnify/ENA primary metagenome ERZ773272 (study PRJEB29015, sample SAMEA2738150) | human oral metagenome | biome: human oral; feature: human-associated habitat; material: saliva | place: China | collected 2198 ...
TGGCTGGGCGCGCCGACATCATGGACCTACTGGCGCCGCTGGGGCCGGTGTACCAGGCGGGCACGCTCTCAGGTAACCCGCTAGCCACCGCCGCCGGCCTAGCCACGCTGCAGCTGGCCGACGTCGACGTTTACAACGCCGTCAACGCCAACGCCCAGGCCGTGGGTGAGATTGTGGGGCAGGCGCTCACCCAGGCCGGGGTGGCGCACCGCGTGCAACGTACCGGCTCGCTGATGTCCATCATGTTCGGCCCGCAGGCAGCCCGCGACGGCGTCTACAACTACGACCAGGCGCGCCAGCAGGAAACCTGGCGTTACGCGCCCTTCTTCCACAGCTTCCTGGAGGCGGGGGTGGCATTGCCGCCGTCGATCTTTGAAGTGTGGTTCCTATCCGCAGCTCACGGCGAGACCGAGCTGGAAAAGATCGCTAGTGCTGCCCCGCGCGCTGCCGCAGCAGCCGCTGCAGCCCAAGCACCAGAGCAGTAACCAGCGCGCCAAACGCCAGGCCGAACACGCCTGAGCAGGCCGTCTCCACGCACCACTTGACCACGCCGCTTAGCGAGTCGCCCAGACCCTGGGCGGCGTGGGTGGCTGCGTGGGCGGCGTGTTCCACCAGGTGATGCAGGGCGCCTACCCCCAGGTTGTTGAGGGCTTCAATCACGATGTGACCGCCCACCCAGAGCATGGCCACGGTGCCAACCACCTCAATCACGCGGAAAACGCGCGGCATGGTTTTGACGATGGCGCGTCCCAGTTTCTCCTGACCGCGACGCACCAGGGCCAAGCCCAGGTCATCCATTTTCACCAGCAGCGCCACCAGGCCGTAGACGAAGAACGTCATGATGAAGCCCACCACCACCATGATGGCGACTTTGCTCAGGTTGTCGTTGGTGTGCAGGCCCGCCAAAGATACCAGCATGATCTCAGTGGAAAGAATCAGGTCTGTGCGCACGGCTGAGCTAACAATGGCTTTTTCTACTGCGGCCGGGTCTGCGGACTTGTCGCTGGCGCCGTGGGACTCCTCATGTTCCTTGATGATTCCCCAGGCGCTAAGTACTTTCTCTGCGCCCTCAAAACACAGATAAGTGCCGCCCACCAGCAGCAAAATAGGTAGCGACCAGGGTGCCAGCCAGGTCAGCAATAGGGCCACTGGCAAAATAATGCCTAGCTTGTTGATCAGTGAGCCGCGCGCGATGCGTTTAATCACCGGCAGTTCGCGTTCAGGTTTGAGGCCCTGCACATATTGGGGAGTCACGGCGGTGTCGTCGATAACCACCCCGATTGCCTTGCTAGATGCTTTGGTTGCGGCTCCCGCCACGTCGTCAACCGAGGCGGCGGCGGCTTTGGCCAGGGCGGCAATGTCGTCAAGAAGGGCGACTAGACCGATACTCAAGTGACTCCTAAAACTGGTTTTGCATTCAGTGTTAGTTAATATCCAAACTGATTTTGTCTCTCATGACAAGCACAGGCAGGCATGCATCCAGGCACAGACAAATACAGGCAGACAGGCAGTACAAATACAGGCATGTAGACAAATACAGGCAAAATCATCCCTTCCCTATGATTTTTCCATGGGGTTTTATAGGGAACGGACGAAATCTGCGTATCTGTAAACCATATCTGCGCGTCTAGCCATGTATGCCTGGAAACTACAAGGGCAAGGTAGACATGCAAAGCTATCGCGCCGTCTAGCCATGTATGCCTGGAAACTACGTGTACTTGGTTGACCAGAGACATGGTCAGACAAAGGGGGCCTCTGGCTGGTCAGGGTTAGCAAAATGGGCACACGCCTGCAGAGTCCGGCGTCGGAGAACTATGCGGCCAGTGAGATCGCAACCAGCCAGGCCGGCGTCGTCGGTACCGTCGGCGTCGACGTTTATGAGGTTGAGCCAAAAACCAGGCTACTCAGGTGAACATGCAACATACATGCCTTGAGCCGCATAGGTATACACAATGTGAGCATGCGCCGCGTAAGTGCCATGCAAATACTGACATTTCGTCCGTTCCCTATAAAACCCCATGAATTTTTTATAGGGAAGGGACGATTTTGCCTGTATTTGGGGTTGTATACCCTGAAGTGCGTGAGTAAGACTTATACCCCCGCCTCGGCTTACACCCCTGCCTCGGCACTGGGTCGAAATGCGCGTCTGATTTACGGCACGATTGCAGCAATAACTTGGTTCGGTTTCAGTGCTACTGTAATTATTACTGCCTGCGACGGCTATGCGCGCGGCAATGTGGACCCTGGCATGTTTGGCGCCAGCGCCCCGGGCTGGTCCGGCGCCCCTACCCGACTGTTTGAAACCTTTAGCTACTTCACGGAATGGTCAAACATCCTGGTGGCAGTGGTGGCCACGTACCTGGCACGCCATCAGGGCCCGGCCAGTAACTGGTGGCGAGCCTTGCAGTTGTGCGCCACCATGATGATCACTGTGACCGGCATTGTTTACGCCGGTTTTATTGGCCCATACAAAGAGCTTTCGGGCTGGGATTACCTAACTAACCCAATTCAGCACATCATAGTTCCCCTGGCCATGGTGCTGGCCTGGTTTATCACCGGCCCGCGCGGAGGCATTGATCGCGGCGTGATTTTGCGATCCCTAGTGATTCCGGTGGCCTGGGTGCCTTTCATTCTGATTCGCGGCGCCATCACCCACACTTATCCTTATGGATTTTTGAACGTGGAGGTGCTTGGTTACGCGGTCTCGCTAATGGCCATTGGTTTCACACTGGTTTTTGCGCTGGTGTGCATCTTGATTTTCGCCGGTTTTGACCGGTGGCTCACGCGCCGCGCTCAGCATTAAACGCCTGTTTGCTGGGCATTTGGGGTCGACGTCGTGGCGCGCCGGCCCTTTTTTCTTGCCTAGTTCTCTTGCCCACGCAGGCCCAAGCATCCTTTTGCGTTAGCTCTTTTGTATGTCACGTCTCCTTATATATAGGTACAAAAACGACGACGCCGTTCGCCGCCCTTCCTCGACGCCGCGCCACAGCATCTCCCAGTCGCCAGCACCTCCCACTTGTCAGCATTCCCCTTGCCTGCTGGGCTTTCCCTGCCAGCATCCCCCATCAGTTATCTGCCAGCTTCCGCGTCAGTTATCAACTCCAGCGGAGTCTAGTCCGGTTCCCCAGGGTCCAATCCGGTCCAGACCAGTACAGCCGGCGCTGGGCTTAGCCGAGCACCTCAGTGGCGCCGTCGAGCCAAATATCAGCAAAACGCAACTCATCAGACCTTCAGGGCACAACGGTGAAATTCGGGTTTAGGCAGTTTTAATGGTAGGACACAGCTTGCCAGCCCTCCCGCTTGGGTCAACCCAGGGGCAAACTTCGAGGTAAAAAGCCGCACCTGGCACTTATAAAACGCCAAAGTCGATCGGCATCAACCAGCTAGCAAACCAGCTCCTACCTGCAACTATGCATATATTTTCAACCATCTAACCTTGTTAAATAAGCTGCAACACCACCCCCTTGACAAGCCCTAACCAACCGCTTTGAAACAACGCCTGACAAACTGATTGTGACGTGCAGTCATGCGCACAAAGACTGTCGCGAAGGAGCCGCTATCACACTTTAGGTTAACAACTAATACGGTTTTAATATAACTTGTTAACTTAAATTCGAGGTTTTTTCCTTAAAGTTTCCTGAGAGTATTCTTGGGCGCCACTTAAGGAATGATCACGCTTCGTTAACATATTGTCACACCACCCCTAGCTCCTACCCGCAAAAGTGCCTCTGACCTGCGCTTTCAGCATATTCTCAGGTAAGAGAAAAGATAACAACTAATAAAATTAAGCTTTTATAACGCCTGTCACTGGGCTTTAATTCTGCCCAAATTAAGACCTATTCTGACACCACTTGAGTTCCCAAGAAGAGTTATCGGAGTAGTAGACGTGGCACAGGAAATTTCACGGCGTAACATCGCCAAGGGTGCTGCCTGGTCGGTACCAGCCATTGCGATCGCCAGCCCTGCGGTTGCGGCTGCAACCAGTGCTTGCACCCCCCAAAAGAAGCGCATCATCGACGAGGCATTCAGCTGCATTTGCCTGATGGCCTATTGGACCGAGCCTAGCTGGGGTCTGGGCAACGGCTGCAACAAGGTGCCTAGCTTCAACGTGATCAACCTCAGCCGTTACGAGGTTAACGCCAGCATCAAGAACCCTCTGAAGATTCACTTCGAGGCCATTCGTACCTCTCGCTCTGGACGCGTGCCCAACGGCCCGGCCAAGCCCACCACCAGCTGGGGTTACATTGACAACTACGCCCGCAACGTCGATGTTTACACCGGCGACATGGGCAACCAGAAGGGCATCTCCTGGAACTGGACCTTCAACCAGGTTCAGGGCGGTCACGCCGGCACCCCCATTCGCTCTGCCGAGTGGGCTGTTGACCGTGACAACCAGGCTGACTTCTCCTTCAGCACCGGTGTAACCGAGGGCGGCGGCGTTATTGTTCAGGCCACCCTGCTGTCCCTGCCTAAGGTGACCATCAAGCGCGAGTCGATCGAAGAGATCCACCACATCGACCTCAAGCGCTGCGAGGAATACATCAAGATCAAGAACGAGACCGCTACCGTAAAGATGATTTACGGCGGCCCGCTGCTGAGCAGCTCTACCGGCGTTCTGTGGAAGACCAACGGCAAGAGCTACGCCCTCTCCGGCGGCACCCACTCCTGGAACGTGGGCGAGTCTTGGTGGAGCTGCTCGGTTGGTAACTGGGTTTCTGACACCCTGCCTCCGCGCGGTAGCCGTGGCTACGAGTCCACCGACGGTCGTTTCTGATCCTAGAAGCCCCCATACTTTAAGGACGAATTATGGTTTCGCGTCGCGAACTAATCATTGGCACCGCCACCGCTACGGCGGCTGTGTCACTGTCGGCCGGTGCTTTTGCGGCCCCTTCCCCCGACAAAAAGAAGGTTTCCTCTACCGAAGCCCGCAAGGTTATCGACGAGGTTCTCTCTGCTGTCGCCTGGGACGGCCTAACCGCCTACTGGACCGAGCCGAGCGACGGCCTGGCCAACGGCTTTAGCAAGGTACCCAGCTTCAACCTGATCAACCTCAGCGACTACGCCCTGACCGTAGCTAGCCCCTGGATGATCACTTTCTCTGCGGTGCGCGCTGACGGTACTGCCGCTCGCCCCAATGGCCCGCTACTAGCGTCCACCTCCTGGGGTAAGACCAGCCGCGTAAACCGTAACGACGCCGTCGACGAACAGGCCGCCCGCACCTGGACTTGGACCGCCAAGGGGCTAAACGGCAAGGGTTACGTACCCGCAGCTCGTCGTCGCGGTGGCGACAACATCGCAGACATGGCCTTCTCTACCGGCACTACCTGGGGCGGCATCAAGATCCGCGCCACCCTGAGCCAGGCGCCGGTGCTCTACCCGAGCCTGCAGGAGATCGAGGCCGTTAAGGGCGTGTCCCTGGCTGGCGAAAGCGCTTACTACGCCAACGCCATTAAGTCTCAGCCCAAGTCCTACTTCCACCTCTACGACCACCACGCTCAGGCTGGTAAGGCCGTGTGGCGCAACAACGGTGACTCCTTCAACCTGCCCGGCGGTACTTTGCGCTGGAGCGAGGGAGACTCCTTCTGGAGCACCGAAGTAGGTAACTTCTGCTCGGAGATGCGCCCCATCGGCGTAGTTCGCGGCCAGAACGCTGACGGTATCTTCTAAAAGACACCTTCTTCCTCTCTACGACGACGCAGGCAATGCCTCAAGATTTTCTTGGGTATTGCCTGCGTCATTTACATATGTAAAGTTGACCAAATCCAACTTTGAGAGTATGTGCACAGTTTTCTCAGGTTATTTTAAGGAACGGTCATTTTTACGCGAGATTTCAAGACTTTTATAGAGATCATACAAGTTTTGCCGGTTTTCTTTGGCTCAGTTATAGTTCTTGGTGTTGATGGGAGTTAAGACATCAGATCAGCTTAGGTTGTCAACATCGTGCCCTTACGGTGGCGACAGGCTTTGATTCGCGGGTGCGTATCTTTCCCCAGGTGCGTATTCAGGTCAGGCAAAGCTGCTCTGCGGCCTTCAACTGGATGAGGCTTGCCATCCATTAAATTGCAGGCCATCCCCGACTTGCGTCGGAGCGGACTGTGCCTCACCCCTTTCCTATCGTCCGCTCCGGCGCGTTCCCGTATTCAGGCCAGCCTCCCCACATTCAGGCCCGTTTGCGCATGTCAATGAGCGGGCAGCGGCTTAAATCTAGGCGCACATTGATCCACTGTTCTACTTCTAGACGCTGACTAGTGCGTAGCGTGAGCGGGTCGGCTGCAGCCGCCTCCAAGCTGGCTTGCACCAGGTAGCTGCCCTGACTCATGGTCACTGACTCGACGCCGGCCTCCGCAATCCCCTCCCCCAGGCTTGCTTCAGCAGGGGCTAGCGACCAGGCCCCCGGTGCAGGGGCGAGGATCTGCCCGTACTCTAGCTTTAGCGGCAGGTCCAGGGCTGCGACGGCGTCGGCATCCAAGAAGGGACCAAAACCCAAAAAGCGAGCCACCTGCACGCCACCAGGATCAGCCCACAGCCTTTCCGGAGTGTCCAGACGAAGCAGGCGCCCACCAGCCATAATGCCCACCACGTCAGCCACTCGCATGGCTTCGTCTTGATCGTGGGTGACGTAAATGGCGCTGGTGCCGCGCTCGCGCAAAATACTGCGGATGTCGCGCGCCAGGCCTTCACGCAGCGAGCGGTCAAGCGCCGAGAGCGGCTCATCTAGCAGCAGCAGGCGCGGATTGGGGGCTAGGGCGCGCGCCAGGGCCACACGCTGAGCCTGGCCCCCTGAAAGCTCAGTCACCGGCGAGTTTGCGTAAGCACTCATACCCACCAGCTCAAGCATTTGGGCCACTATCTCTTCAGAGTTGCGCCCCACCCCATAGGCCACATTTTCAGCCACGCTCAGGTTGTTGAACAGCTGGCCATCTTGGAACATCAACACGAATCCGCGCTTATGCACCGGCACTTGCAGCACTGATTCACCCGCGTAGCAGATGTCGCCGCCACTGACGTCCACCAGTCCGCCCACCGCGCGCAGCAGCGTGGATTTGCCACTGCCACTGTCTCCCAGTAGGGCCAGGGTTTGTCCGGGGGCTAGGTTTAGGCTCACGTTGGCGACGGCGTCGACGTCGCGCCCGGGGTAGCGCACCCGTAGGTTTTTTATTTCTAGCTGCGCGCTAGTGGCGGCGGGCGTAGAACTGTTGGAGGCCGCCGGCGCTGGGGCCTGGGACGCGCCGCTGCGTCGCGAAAAAATACCTTTTAGATTCATAATCAATCCTTATTAATTGCGCTGGTGGTGCGCTTCCTGCCCACACCTGGCCTGTGGCTGCTGGCAGTCTTTTGGCCGACCAACCCCTTGGCGCTGACAGTCTTTTGGCTGGCCGCAGCCTTGGCGCTGGTGGTGCGCTTCCTGCCCACGCCTGGCTTGCGACTGCCTGGCCTGCGGGTAGTGGCGCGGCCTTGCAGATACTCGCAGATCAGCATGATTGAGGCGCTTCCTAGGGCCAATACCACTGCGCCCGCAATCGCCATACCCTGGTTTACAGCGCCCGGGCGGCTAATTAGCTGGGCCACCACCACCGGCAGGGTGGGGCTTTGCGGGCGAGCCAGGAATGAGGTGGCACCAAACTCGCCCAGGCTTGTGGCCAGGGCAAAACCTGCGGCTAAACCGCCGCTGCGCCACAGCACCGGCCCGTCCACGCTGCAAATTACCCGGCCCGGCCCTGCCCCCAGGGAGGCGGCAGCCTCGCGTTGGCGCGGGTCAATTCCTCGCAGCGCCGGCACCAAAGTGCGCACCACCAGCGGCACTGCCACCACAGCTTGGGCCAGCGGCACAATCCACCAGGATTTAGTTAAGGCCAGCGGCGGGCGTGCCAGGGTGATTAGGAAACCAAAACCCACAGTTACTGCGCTAACCCCCAGCGGCAGCATGAAGAAGCCATCTAGCCACACCAGGCCACGTTTAGCCCAGGTGGAGCGGGGTTGGCGTGAAACCACTACGGCAATACACACCCCTACCACCATGGCGATAGCCCCGGCGGTTAGGGCCGTGCGCAGCGAGAACCAGGCGGCTTGCTCCACACTCACCAGCAAAGCTGGGGTGGCTTGTGGGTTAAACAGATCCAGGTAGTTGGCCAGGGTCCACTCGCCGCTACGTTTAAATGAACGCACCAGCAGGGAGGCAATCGGGGCCACCAGCAGGAAGCCAATCAGCGCCGTCGTGACCGCAATAGCCGGCAGGTCACGCCAGCTAAGGGCGCTAGCAGGCACCTGCCCCACCCAGTCGCTGCGTGCCCCAAAGCGGCGTCGGGCCCGCTCAGCAACCAGCAAACAGGCCGCCACCAGCACAATCTGCGCAACCGAAAGCACCGCAGCGCCACGCAAATCAAGGAACTGGGCAGTGAGCACGTAGATTTCAGTTTCAATCGTGCTCACCCCGCGCCCACCAAGCACCAGCACCACCCCGTAAGCGGTGCAGCAGTACAGGAAGGTCACTGAGGCGGCCGCCGCGATCATGGGAGCCAGGCGCGGCAAGGTGATGGTGAAAAACACTCGCGCCGGCCCGGCCCCCAAACTGGCTGCCGCCTGGGCGGGACGCGGGTCCAGCTGCGCCCAGAAGCTACCCACTTGGCGCAGCATGAAGCCATAGTTGAAAAACACCATGGCGGCTATAACCGCCTGTGAGGTGCCATCTAAGCCCAGTGATTCTAGCCAGCCGCCCTTGGTTAACAGCGAATGGAAAGCCACCCCCACGGCCACGCTCGGCAGCACGAAAGGCACAATAACCAGTGCTTTTAGCAGCCCCACCCCCACAAAACGACGGCGGTAAAGCAGGTGCGCCCCGGGCAGGGCGGCGAGTGCGCTAATTCCTGTGGCCCAGGCGGCCTGGTACAGGGTTTGGCCCACCACGCGGCTGGTGCGTTCGCGCAGGAACACTTCGCCCACCCCGGCCAGGTCAAGACGGCCATTATCGAGCAGGCCGCGCATCACCAAACTGGCCACTGGCCAGGCGAAAAACAGTCCCAGGAAGCCTAGCGGTAAAGCTATTGCCAGGCTCCAAGCCAATTTTTGGCTGAAGGTGACGCGCGGCCCGATGCGCTGGGTCCCGGCAGACTCGCCTGCGGTGCGCTGGGTTCCGGTATGGCGGTCCCCGCTCTGGATTTTTTCTGGCGTGCCGCTCACTTGCCGACGGCGCTGGCCCACAGCTTGAGCCACTGTTCACGCTCCGCCGCGATCTTGTTGGGGGCAACCTCTACCGGCTTTTCAGCTAGCGGACCGAACTTGGCCAGCGCCTCGGGCAGCTGCACAGATGAATCCACCGGGTACATGTACATCTTCTTGGGAATGTCTGCCTGCACAGCTTTAGACAGCATCCAGTTGATGAATGCCTGACCACCTGCCGGGTTGGCGGCACCCTTGAGTACGCCAGCGTATTCCACCTGGCGGAAGGCAGTGTCTAGCAGGGCTGCGGTGGTGGTGGAGGCGCCGTCCTTGCTGACCGTGTAGGAGGGCGAGGAGGCGTAGGAAACTACGATCGGGTAGGCGCCTTTACCTTCACCGGCACTGAAATCGGTGTTGTATGCTTCGGTCCAACCTGAGGCGATCTTGGCGCCGCCCTTAACCAGGGTCTTCCAGTAGTCGCTGAACTTGTCGGCGCCGAAGTGGCCTACCGTTGCCAGCATCCAGGCCAGGCCAGGGGTGGAGGTGGTGGGGTTGATGGCCACCAACAGCTTGGCGTATTCAGGCTTAGCCAGGTCCTCGAAAGTCTTGGGCTCAGCCAGCTTGTGGCTGGTGAAGTAGGTTTTGTCGATGTTGATGGCCACGTCACCCATGTCGATGGGCACCAGCGCACGGTTGTTGTCTACCAGGTATTTTTCGGCGCTTTCCGGAATGGTGTCCACGGTGCGGTCTTTGTCGATCACGCCTTGAGATAGCAGGCGGGAGGCGTAGGTGTTGTCCACGCCGAAGCACACGTCACCTTGGGGGGCGTCTTTGGACAGGATCAGCTTGTTGACCAGCTCGCCGCCGTCACCGCCATCCACGATTTCCAGCTTGAAACCGCTGGTTTTCTCAAATTCTTTCTTTAGGTTGTCAGAAACCTGGAAAGAACTGTGGGTTACCAGCGTGACTTTTTTGGCGTCAGCCTTGGTGTCTTGCCCACATGCCGCCAGTGTGGCCGCGCTGGCCAGGGCGAGGGCGCCACCAATTACTCCACGACGAGTTAGCACGTGACCAGTTAGCATTACTTCCTCCTGCTTGAGCTGGAGGGGAAGAGAGCCCGACTCCCTTACGCCGGTATTACCCGGATCAGGTTCGAGGGTCTGCGCCAAGCGCACTCTCAGCACCGCTGTGGTGCTCCCCTGGGGTTTGCATTTACATGGTACTAGTTATTGCCGCGTTTTACTGCCTCTAGCATCAGCTGGGCCACGTCCATAACCCGCACGTCTTCAGCGCCTTGGCTGGCCACGCCGTCGGAAAGCATGGTGGTACAGAAGGGGCAAGCGGTGGCCACGATTTTGGCTCCAGTGTCTAGGGCTTCGCGGGCGCGGGTGGCTGCGATGCGGGTGCCGATGGTTTCTTCCATGAAGGCGCGCGCGCCACCGCCACCACAGCAGAAGGCGCGTTCGTGGTTGCGCGGCATTTCCACCTGTTCGGCCCCGGTTGCGGCCAGGAGTTCACGCGGCGGAGAGTAGATCCGGTTGTGTCGTCCCAGGTAGCAGGCGTCGTGGTAGGTGACTTTGGGGGTTAGTTGCAGCCCCTGCACTGCAGCAGGTTTTGCCGACGCCGTCGCTTCTGCCGACGACGCCGCAGAGTCCGCCTGGGTGCTTGCCGCTGCGGATGGTTCCTGCTGCTCCGGGACAGTTTTCGATGCCGTCGCTTCTGCCGACGCCGTCGCTGCCTGCTGCACGGACGCCGTCGCCGCTGTGGGGGCCACCGGCTTTAGACGACCTTCACGCACCAACTGATTTAGCAGCTGGGTGTGGTGCAGCACCTGATAATTGCCGCCCACCTGCGGATATTCACGCGAAATAGTGTTGAAGCAGTGGGCACAGGTAACCACGATACGCTTGGCACCAACCTCGTTTAAGGTTTCAACGTTTTGCGCAGCCAAAGTTTGGAACAGGATCTCATTACCGGCGCGGCGGGCGGGGTCACCAGTGCAGGATTCGCCGTCGCCCAAAACCGCGAAAGAAACCCCGGCAATATGCAGTAGCTCAGCCACCGCGCGGGTAGTTTTCTTGGCGCGATCCTCATAGGCACCGGCGCAACCCACCCAGAACAGGTAGTCCACTTCGCTGGCGTCTTCCACATCCACACCCACCACGGGCACATCAAATTCCAGGCCCTTAGCCCACTCCAGGCGCTTACGTGGGGGCAGACCCCAAGGGTTGCCTTTAGATTCAAGCTTGCGGAACATTTGCCCAAGTTCCTTGGGGAAAGCCGACTCCATCAACACCTGGTTGCGGCGCAGGTCAATCACGCGGTCAATATGCTCAATGTCCACCGGGCACTGATCCACGCAAGCCCCGCAGGTGGTGCAGGCCCACAGCGCAGCCTCGCCGATGACTTCGCCAACCAGTGGGGCGGGTTTGGTGGCCACGCCAGTTTCCGACGGCGCCGCTTTGGCCTGCAGCAGCGCCCCCAAAACGTCTTGGGTGTGGGCACTGTTTTCGGCCAGGCCCAGGGAGGTGTTTACGCTCAAACCGTCACGCACCCCCAGGCGCACTGGGCGCTGCACGAGCTGCTCTTCGCTGACCTCTTCAGGTTCCACCCCTAGCTGCCGGGCGGCGGCAATGAAGGGGGCCACGGCGGCGTGGTGGTCACGCAAAGCCAGGGTGAAAAGCTTGGGTGAAAGTGGCTTGCCGGTGTTCCAGGCCGGACATAGATCCTGGCAGCGACCACATTCCGTGCAGGCAGAAAAGTCCGCTAGAGCTTTCCAATGGAACTGCTCGATCCGGCTAACCCCAAAGGTAGGTTCGGCGTCAGACTCTTCAAGCTCATCAAGCAAATCGACAGTTAAGGGTTTGCCGTCCACAACCATGGGGTCAAGCGGACCCAAAGCGGAGGTGCCGTCGTCGTGCTTGCGGGCGTAGATGGTGATAAAAGCCAGGAAGCGGTGCCAGGCCACGCCCATAGATGGCTGCAAGCCCACAATCACAAACCAGGTCATGGAGCACAGAATCTTAACCAGCGCCAACACTGCAATGACGTTAGCCAGCGTATCCGGATTGGCGCCCTGACCCAGCGGGCGACCCAACCAACCAAAAATCGGGAAATGCACCCAGCTAGCCGACTGCTCGTGCTGGGAGGCGTTAAGCCAAGCTGATTCGGCCACGCGCAGCAAATCTACGCAACCCACCACGGCCACAATAGTTGCCTCCACAAACCGCGCCTGCCAGCGGGTTGAGCCGGTAAAACGCGACTTGCGGCCGTGGGCGGTGTTAACGCTGCGCACCACAATCAAGCCAATAATGGCGATCGTGGAGGCTAAAGCAATAAATTCAACAAGCCATTCCCAGGGTGGAAAATGCCCGATTAGCGGCAGTGCCCAGTCGGGGCTAAAAATCTGCGCATAGCCGGTGACCAGCGTAAAGAACAGGATCGGGAAGGATACCATCACTAGCCAGTGGGCTAGGCGGATCCAGGGGCGGCCTTTAAAGTCCTGGTGGCATAGGACTTTCACCAGCAAAGTTTTAAGGCGCTTGCCCACCGGGTGCAGGCGCTGACGGTCTACCGGGGCGCCCAGGCGGAAGCGGTTAGCGATAGTTAGGCAGGCGCGAGTGAAGAAACCCAGGCCTACCAGGGTGGCGATGACGGCTAGTGCGCCGCAGACCCACTGGATTACAGAAATATGGTTCATGCGCCCAGCCCCTGCCAGTAGCCCAGCCCCTGCCAGTATTGGCGAACAAAACGCAGCCCGGTTAAGGATGCTGTAAAACTCAGCCAAATTGCTTCGCCGGATTGCGTTAGGCGGTATGCCAACATGCCAGGCCCACAAACACTCATACTTATAGCCTACCGGCAGCTAGTTATGTGCACTGTTAGCTAAGCCCGCCCCCTGGTGTGGCAAGGGCCGCGCGCTTAGGCTCTGCCAACCTAAGGGGTCGCAGCTGGTCGCGCAGGGCTTGCCGGACAAGCAGCCCTTACCAGTCCGGCAAGGCTCGCCGGGCCAAGCGGCCCCGGACAAGCAGCTGCCGAGCCAGCCAAACAAGTCCTGTTACCAGCCCGGCAAGTGGAAAGTCCAGCAGCGAGTGTCAGGCTTCGAGCTGCTTGGGCTGGTTGTGGCCCTCGAACCAGACGGCGGCGCTACGCAGGGTGAGCTCGCGGGTAAGGGTTAGCACTGCGCCAGAAATAATGGCGAATGCAGCCAGTTCAGCCACCGCGTAGCTCGATAGCTGGCTTTGGTCTTTGGGAGCCGGGCGGCCGGTCACTGCCCGCCAGCTTAGGGAAACTACCTTGTCAGCCACATAGCCGGAGGCGAAGGTGGCCGCTGCTGCAGTCAGCTTCCAGGTGAGGTCTTGCTTCTTGTTGCTCTTAGCCATGGCTAAATTCTAGCGACGACGCCGCCCACTCTCGACCTACTTACGGCCACGCTTGCGGCCTCTGGCCACCTACGAGCCCCACCAAATGCGCCGCCACCAGCAATTTTAGGCAGCACCGGTTTAATTAGTGTCGATTTCTATCACAACCTGCCCACTATTATCATAACTATACATTAGTCTATTTAACTCACACCAGTCACACTAAAGATAATTCTATACCTCAAGATTAACTTTAGATTTTTAAATTAGTTCTTTCTAAGGGTTTAAATATTTACCTTTAATTAGTTTGTTTACTGTGCGCGAAACCTGGGCAAAATCGCCTCGCGTAGCAACCTGAAGATATAAACTGATCAGACCTCCCCTAAGAAGCTTTCCAATTATTAGCTAAGCGGAGGTACTTACATACTCACAACCTCAAGGAAGGTGTATCAATGCTAGACAAAAAGGCTTTCGCAAAATGGCTGCAGGCGCGGCCTAGGCTAAACGTTGCCACAACTAACGCCTCAACTACTTTCAGCCAGGATCCGCCCACCGTTACTAGCGAACCTGACATCAGCCTGGAAATTGCTAAGCAGACCATTGTTGGTCAGGCTGCGCAGTTGATCCAGCAGGCCCAGGAGCTTGAGCAACAGGAGCAACTGCTTGAACAGCAAGCCCAGGAGCTTGAGCAGCGGACCGCAGAACTCGAACAAGAGACCGAAGCTCACAAGCTCGACATAGATTACATCGACGATCTAGATACCCGAAAAAACCAGATTGAACAGGAACTAGAAGAAACTAAACAGGAACTAGCTTCAACTAAACAGAAGCTAGCAGAGACTAAAGAACTGACTACCAACCAGGCAGCTAACGAATCCTTGGTTGAAGAAAACAAACAACTAACCCAGCAGTTAGATCAGAGGCAAGGGCAGATCGATAGCCTCAAAAACGATGTAATCGAAATGCAGAAAGAACTGAAAAAAACTGTAAGTCAGAAGGACTACTTCCAGAGTCAAGTCAGTGTTGCTGACCAGGAACGTCTTGATGCGGAAGAAGAACGCAAGAACGCACAAAGCGAGATGCGTAAATTAAGGCAGCAAGTTGACCGCCTTAAGAAATCTGGCAATTCTGCAGCTGAGCCAAACTCTAAGCTTACTAAAGATTGGTTTACCCACCCTGACCTAAAGCTTAGCGATTACGCTAGGTTTAAGCTCGATGTTGAGATTTGCTGGAATACCCTCGACAGCAAACTACGTGAAGATTACCCACTTAAGGATTACACCATTAAGGATGGGTTCCTTGAGAGCGCTAAAGAGACGTTGCCAAACGAATACACTCGCCTGGTACGTATCTGTACCGAGATTATCTGCGGCATTTCGCGTGCTCCCCGATCTGGCAATTGGTCCGGCATTGCGGGAGTTGACCGCGTCAACCACAACGGCCCCAACAACAACTGCCCGACAGTAACCCGCCAGCAGGATGACGCTACCTCGCGCAAGGTTTACGTCAAGCAGAAGAGCCCGGCGGCGCCGCGCTTGTACTACTGGCTGCTGCCAGACCAAAGCGTAGAGCTGGCCAGGGTCGGCTTCCACGACGATTTCGACCCCGGCCGCTAATCACCAAGCTCGGTTTCTATATCTAGCACCACCCCTTTAACTAGGCCAACCCAGACAAACATACATGTTCCACAGAAAACAATTAGGCAGGGGAAGTAAGTCGGCAAATCTCCAATAAATCACGCTATACATAACCGGCTCTTCGCATTTGAGGGTGTAGGTGTTGTGGGCGGCGTTGGGCGTGTCCTGGTTGCGTAGGGGTCGAGGTCTTTCGATGATGGGGGTTCCTACACCGTCCATCCGAAAGAC
>ERZ773272.512-NODE-512-length-15329-cov-47.752128_pt1 | contig 15329 bp, 11 predicted proteins | sample MGYA00511891_ERZ773272 | MGnify/ENA primary metagenome ERZ773272 (study PRJEB29015, sample SAMEA2738150) | human oral metagenome | biome: human oral; feature: human-associated habitat; material: saliva | place: China | collected 2198 ...
GAGAAGCGCGAGTTCTAATCTTTATAGATACAGAATTCTGTTGCAAACCGCTCCCCAACCGCATTCCGCGGGCAAGGAGCGGTTTTTGCATATTCTGAAGAACCTTTTGCCGCTCTCAGAAAATAAAAGCCCAAGAGCGCAAGCACTCTCGATACAATAGCTAGGTACCGTTTCACTCGAGCTAGGTATCTCTCAAACGAAAGGCTCACTCCAGCATGGCAGACGATAAGAACACTGCGAACACCAGCCCCTTCCCTGAGGGATACCAGCCTCAAAGCCGCCGCGAGCGCCGCGAAATGGAAGAATACTTTGCGCGCCTCGCCGACGAAAAGGTGGCTGCAGAGAAAACGGCTACCGAGCAGAGCGCCGCAGAGAACGCGGACGCTGAGAAGGCCGCGACCGAGAAGGATACCCCCTGGGCGGCATCCGCGGGCGCTACTGAGGCGAGCGAAGACGATACCAAGAGCATCCGCGAGGTGGTAGCTAGCGCCGAGGCGAGCACCGCCTCCACCGGTGCTTCTGAGAGTGCCGCCGCAGCTTCTTCCGCGGCGACTTCTTCATCTGCGAAGGACGTGAAGAAGAGTGCCGCAGCGAAGAATACCGAGGGCGAAAAAACCACCGATAAGGAGAACGCTGCAGACGTGGAAACCACCAAGGACTTCTCCGAAATGACCCCCAAGGAACGCCGCAAGGCAAAGCGCGCCGAACAGGCAGAGCTGACCTACTCCCAGGCGCAGGAAGAAGGCCGCCTCGGCGAATGGTTCTGGGTGCAGGCACGTGAGGGCGGCACCGTCATCCTCTACGCGCTGGTCATCGCGTTCCTGGTCAAGACCTTCCTGCTGCGCGGCTTCTACATTCCCTCCGGCTCCATGGAGCAGACCCTGCAGGTCAACGACCGCGTGTTCATTAACGTGGCGGGCTCCTACTTTAGCGAGCCCAAGCGCGGCGACGTGATCGTTTTCAAGGACTCTCAGGGTTGGATCCCCTCCACCCAGAAGACCAGCAGCCCGCTCAAGGACGCCCTGTCCTTCGCGGGTATTCTGCCGGATACCTCCTCGAACTTCCTGGTCAAGCGCGTTATCGGCACCCCCGGTGACGTGGTCGAAAGCGACGGCAACGGCAAAGTCAAGGTCAACGGCGTAGAAATCACCGAACCGTACCTGTACCCCGGCAACCCGCCCTCGGAGGTCCCCTTCAAGGTGACCGTGCCCGCCGGCAAGTACTTCGTGATGGGTGACCACCGCAGCAACTCCGCTGACTCCCGCTACCACATTAGCGACGGTACCGCGTTCATCTCCAAGGATGACGTGCAGGGTAACGTGTTCGTGGTGGCGTGGCCGCTGAATCACTTCGGTCTGTTGCAGGATGAGAGCTCGGTGTTCTCCTCCGTTCCTGCGCCGACCTCCACCCCGAGCGAGTAAGCGAGCTTGGCAATGATGGTGAGCGCCCAGAAGAGCGCAACGAAACCCGCTCAAGCTAAGCCCGTGAAAGCAACCCCGCCCGCCGCCGACCTCGAGTACGAGCAGCAGCTCTTCGCCTCCGGCGCCAGCACGGTTGCCGGAATCGACGAGGTAGGCCGCGGCTCCATGGCGGGTCCGGTCACCGTGGGCGTCGCAATCCTCACCCCGGACGCCACCCTCGAAGTGGGCGGGCTAATCGACTCCAAGGCGCTCTCACCGGCACGCCGCGAATCCATGGTTCCCGAAATCCGCCAGTGGTGCGCCGTGGCGGTCGGCCACGTGGAACCGGCAGATATTGACCGGCTCGGCATGACCCTCTCGCTGAGGCTTGCCGCCCAGCGTGCGCTCGCCGAGCTGGCGCGCCGCGGATACCGCGCCGAAGCCGCCCTGCTGGACGGTAAGCACGACTGGTTCACCCCTCCGCAGGAGGACCTGTTCAGCGCGCTGGCACCGGACCCGGCGCAGGTACACTACAACGCACTGCTCGCCCAGGCGTGGGAGGGTGCGGGTGAGCCCGCGCAGATGCCGGTGACCATGGTCATTAAGGGCGACTACAAGTGCGCCTCCATTGCCGCCGCATCGGTGGTTGCGAAGGTGGAACGTGACGAGCTGATGGTCCAGCTGGATACCCGCTACCCGGGGTACGGCTGGGCAAAGAACAAGGGCTACGGATCCGCCGCTCACCGCGAGGCGATTAGCATGCAGGGCCCCAGCCCGCAGCATCGACTGTCATGGTCGCTTCCGGCGACTGCCGAGCAGATTGAGGCCGCCGCGGCACAGCGCGGCTAAGGTTCTGCTAGGGTGCGGGGCACTCCTGAAAACCGCGCCTCCGAAGGCTGCGAAAACCTAACGTGCTACCGCTGAATCAGTACTAGAAAGCCCAGGAAAGGAAGAGTAGTGAGCGCAGAAGACCTCGAAAACTACGAGACCGACGCCCAAATGGCGCTCTACCGCGAATACAAAGACGTCATGTCGCTCTTTAGCTACGCGGTAGAAACCGACCGACGCTTCTACCTGGCAAACCAGGTGGACGTCACCCCGCACGTGCAGGACGGCACCCTCTACTTTGAGGTGAGCATGAGCGACGTGTGGGTGTGGGATGTATTCCGCTCCAACCGCTTTGTGAAGAAGGTGCACGCCTACTCGGTGCGTGACGTGAACGTGGAGGAGCGCCTGCCCAACCAGGAGTTCACCGTGCCGGAAATGCCGGACTTCAACGCCTAGATTACGAACGCCTAGATCACGCCCGGTTCACCGCCTTGCCGGTGGTAAGCGCGGTTGCTGAGTTGCCGGGCGGCAGCGCTTAGGTGATGAAGCCGCGTGATGAAGCTGCGCTATGAAACCGCGTGATTAACTCGCGCGAATATGACGCGGCGAATCGGCACCCGAGCGGTGTTTTTGAAAAATATGCCCCAAAATTTCAAATAAATGGCTGTGGATAACCTCTAATTCCTTCTGGGAACCGAGGTTATCCACAGTTTTTCGTTAACCGCGTTCGGGTACGCGCGCGGCGGGCACAGTAGAAGCACTACCGCTATCTACCGGGGGAGAGACCCATGACAACAGCCCGAATAACAGCCCGCGCCGCAACCCGAAGCGCACCCATCAGACCCCAGCTCCGCAGAACCCCACCCCGCGCCCACAGCGTCGGTAGGTGGGGCGAGGAACTGACCGCCCGCATCCTGGAGACGAACGGCTACCGGATTCTTGAGAAGAATTGGCGACCGCCCGCCGGACTGGAACACGAGCAGATCCGCGGCGAGCTCGACCTGATCGCTATCGACCCCGAGGACGAACTGGTTTTCATTGAGGTCAAGACCCGCAGTAGCGAAGACTTTGGGCACCCGTTTGCGTCCATTGACCGCGATAAGGCTCGCCGCACGCGCTCGCTGGCGATTCTGTGGTGCAGGCTGCGCGAGAACCTGGATTTTCCGCGCTTTCGCATTGACGCAATTGCGGTGACCGGAACCTGCGAAACCTTCACCTTCGAGCATCTGAAGGCGGTGGCGTAATGGGATTCGCACGCACCTATTCCGTGGCGCTCGTGGGCTTGCGCGGGCACATTGTTGACGTTGAGGCAGACATCTCGCAGGGCCTGCCCGGCTTCGTGCTGCTGGGCCTGCCGGACACCGCCCTCAATGAGTCTAAAGAGCGTGTGCGCTCCGCGGCGAAAAACACCGGCATCACCCTCACTCAGCACCGGCTCACCGTGAACCTGACCCCGGCGACCCTGCCCAAACGCGGCTCGGCGTTCGATCTAGCCATTGTGGTTGCGGCGCTGCAGGCGGAGAAGAAACTGCACCCCAGCGGCGATAGCGTCTTCCTGGGCGAGCTTGGACTGGACGGAACGCTACGCCCCGTGCCGGGCATCCTGCCTGCGGTCAAAGCCGCCGTGGATGCCGGACACCACCGCGTGATTGTGCCCGCCGAAAACGCTGAGGAGGCGGCGCTCATTCCCGGCGCTCAGGTGAGCGGTTTCCGCTGCCTGGCGGAGGTTTTTGCCGCTCTCGGCGCTGAGAGCCAGAAGCTGACCTATCCGCCCGCCCCGCAGACGGAGGCGAGCGCACCGGTAGCGAAACCGGCTGAAATTCCCTCGGATATGAGCGATGTTGCCGGTCAGTCGCAGGGTCGTTTCGCCCTGGAAATTGCTGCTGCGGGTGGCCACCACATGCTACTGACCGGGCCGCCCGGTTCGGGTAAAACCATGCTGGCGGAGCGCCTGCCGAGCATCCTGCCGACCCTCGACAACGATGCCGCGATGGAGGTGACCGCGATTCGTTCCCTCTGCTCGGCGGGGGAGCACCTGAGCGAGCTGGTGCGTCAGCCGCCGTTTGAGGCACCGCATCATAGCGCCTCCGCGCCGGCGATTCTGGGCGGCGGTAGCGGCATTCCCCGCCCGGGCTGCGTGTCTAAAGCACACCGCGGCGTGCTCTTTCTCGACGAGGCGCCGGAGTTCAAACGCACGGTGCTCGATTCGCTCCGTCAGCCCCTGGAGTCGGGGACCGTGACCCTGGATCGTTCGAGCGCGTCGGCGACGTATCCGGCGCGTTTTCAGCTGATTTTGGCGGCGAACCCGTGCCCCTGCGGCATGAACGTTGGCACCGGTACGGAGTGCACGTGTGCCCCGCGTGAGCGTCGCGCCTATTTTGGGCGGCTGTCAGGCCCGCTGGTGGACCGCATTGACGTGAATGTGACGGTTCCGAAGGTGTCATCCACGGAGCTTGCGGGCGGTCAGGTGAATGAGAGTTCGGCGCAGATTCGCGAGCGCGTCATGGCGGCGCGGCAGGCTCAGAAGGAGCGCCTGGAGCCGTACGGGTTGAAGACGAATGCGGAGATGAACGGCAAGATTCTGCGCGGCCCTCTGCGTCTGGATGCGAAGCTCACCGGCGAGCTGAACGCCGCCGTGGATCGCGGAACGCTGACGGCTCGCGGCTACGACCGGGTGTTGCGTATCGCCTGGACCCTCGCCGATTTGGAGGGTGCCACCTACCCGAGCCGGGAGCACCTGGACGTGGCGCTCTTTTTGAGGCAGCAGGGGCAGTTGAAATAGCGTGCCGACGCTTTGAGCGCCGAGGCGTTAACGAAGAAGTGTTCACGAGATTGAGCAACTCACGAGAGGAGAAGATCATGAGTGAGAAGAAACTAAGAAAACGAGCTGAAGAGGCTGAACTGAAAGGCAACGGGCTGAGAGAAACAGCGCCTGAAGAGCGTGTGCCTGAACAGCACGTGCCCGAAGATGTGCCGCAGGATTTTGTGCAGGAGGAACTGCAGATCCGCCTACCCGGTCGCACCCTGGATGTGCACGCCCTGGTGCGTGAGAGGGTGACGCATATCCTATCGCTGGGGCAGGAGCCCTCGCCGAGCCCCTATAATGCGGCGCGGTTGCCGGGTTTCCTCGCCTCCTGCCTGAATCCGGTGTATCTAGAAGAGATAGGCCTGGAGGAACAGCAGAGTGAGGAACAGCCGGGGGAGGAGCCACAGAGCGAGGGGCTACAGGGCGAGCGCCCCGAAGCTGCGGCGGGCACAGCCTCCAGCGGCTCTGATCCCGCACCGCTCTTCAATCCCGCCCTCAGCGCGGAGGAGCTTGAGGCGGCGTACCGCGAGTACATCCGCTGCTGTACCGCTCAGCTGATGCGCTATGCCGAGCCCGCCGATGAGTTCGTGGTCGAATCCCTCGCCAGCCTGGGCGCGCCGCTGACCCTGCACTACCTGCTGACCGGGCACATCCCGGATGAGCACACCTGGGAGCACGGCGAACCGGACGAACAGCTCAGTGAATTTCTGCACTCGGTGGGTGCGTCCGCCGAGGGGGAGTCCACCCTGTTTTTCAGCGCGAATGACTACTACACGCCGGGTGAGCATCAGATGAGCCGCGATAAGTTCGGCAAGGCGCTCGCGACCCGCCGCCTGCGTTGGAACCGCCGCATGGAACGCACCCTGAACGCGGAGGCGCACATGGCGGCAACCTGCGGGGCGTGGCTGGTTACTCCCGCCGATCCGCTGTGGCCGCCGCAGCTGAACGATTTGGGGCCTGCCCGACCGTACGGGCTGTGGTGCCGAGGCGATTCGCGGCACCTGCTGGATGTGGCGTCTGCCCCGAGCGTGGCGCTGGTCGGTTCGCGCGACCCGAGCATCTACGGTACGGAGGCGACGACCCACCTTGCCGCGGAGCTGGCGCGCCGCGGGTACACGGTGATTTCTGGTGGCGCGATGGGTATTGATATTGCGGCGCATCGGGCGGCGCTGACCCAGCAGGGTAGCGACCTGCCGACTATCGCCTTCATGGCGGGTGGGTTGGATCGGCTGTACCCCGCGCAGAACTCGGATGCTCTGAACATGATTGTTGACCGTGGGCTCATCATGAGCGAAGTGAGCGTGGGCAACACCCCCACGCGGTGGCGTTTTCTGGAGCGTAACCGGCTGATTGCGGCGTTGGCGCGGCACACCATTGTGGTGGAGGCGCGCTGGCGTTCCGGTGCGCTGAACACGGCTCGTCACGCGATGGAGATTGGGCGTACTCTTTGGGCTGTTCCGGGGCAGATTAACTCGCCGAACTCGGTGGGCACGAACCGTCTGCTGCGCGATGGACTAGCGCAAACGCTCACCGAGGCCGCCGACATTCTCGAGTACGATGCCGCCGCGGGTTTTGAGCTGGGCACCGAGCACGAGAGCGAATGGGACCGGGCTGCCTCCTCCAGCGCGCTGGACGAGCTGACCGAACGACAGGGCAGGGTCTGGGACGATTTGAGCCCACGCTCCTACCGCGGCGTGGACGAGATTGCCGCAGCTCTCGGGCTGAGCGCTCGCGACGTGATGGCTGATCTGTTCCACCTGGGACGTTGCGGTCTGGCGGAGAGTAGAGGAACGAGCTGGCGGAAGGTCCGCCCGGTTGCCGCGGCGTAGAAGAGCCCCGGCTGAACGCCCGTAGTGAACATCCAGGCAGTAGCGGGTTGCGGCGGTCGGTCATGACGGGCGGCACGTAGAGAGCTCGGAACCTCTCTACAATTGGGGGTAGGCTTGCGCGCACTGGTATGGAGCTTACCCCTGACGCCGCATCATCGATAGGCGCATCGAGAACACACGAAAGGAGGGACGTATGACTCCCGCCCGCCAGTACGAAAACCGAGCTGAAAACCAGGCAGAAAACCGGAGTGAGAACCGGGAAGAGTACCGGGACGAGGCTCCCTCCACGACCCTGCCGGTGACCTACACCCGCAGCCTTGCCGCCGATCATCCCCAGACTCACGGCGAAAGCCTGGACTCAGCCCTACCCGGCTCTGCTCTACCTGATTCTGCACTGGGTGTTTCCGGCGAGGTGTTCCGCCCCGTCCTGGACCGTTTTGAGCGTTTTCTGCGCTACGAGAAGCACCGTTCCGAAGAGACGATCCGCTCGTATATCTCCGATTTGGAGGGCTTCTTCGGCTACATGGCGCGCCGCGGTGTGCGGCATCTGGATAGCATTGATGCGTCCCTGATTCGTGAGTGGTTGGGTTCGCTACATCTGCGGCAGGCGGCTCGTTCTACGGTGGCGCGCCGCGGTTCGACCCTGCGCACGTTCTTCACCTGGGCTCAGGAGGAGGAGCTGGTGCACGCCAACCCGACCCGCGGTATGCGCACCCCCAAGCGGGAGAATCACCTGCCGCCGGTGCTGAGCCGTGAACAGATGAACCAGCTGCTGACTACCCTGCAGGAGCGTCGGGCGCAGGATCCTCGTGATGCGCGCCTGCTGCGCCTGGAAGCTGTGGTTGAGGTTCTGTACGCCTCGGGCATGCGTATTTCTGAGCTGACCGGCCTGGATTTGCAGAGCGTGGACCGGGCGAATAAGACGGTACGCGTGCTGGGTAAGGGCAATAAGGAGCGCGTGGTGCCGCTGGGCACCCCGGCGCTTAAGGCGTTGAATCGTTGGGTGTCCTATGGTCGTCCGCAGTGGATCCCGGAGGGTGCTCAGGGCGTGACGGCGCTGTTTATTGGTCCTCGGGGTGGGCGTGCGAATGCCCGTCAGATTCGTGAGGATCTGACCCGCCTGTTGCGCACGGTGGAGAATACTCAGGCGTCGGGTGCGCACGTTTTGCGTCATTCGGCGGCGACTCACCTGGTGGATGGTGGTGCCGATATTCGTTCGGTGCAGGAGTTGCTGGGGCATTCGTCGTTGGCGACCACCCAGATTTACACGCACGTGTCGATGAAGCGTTTGGCGGAGACGTACGCGCGGGCGCATCCGCGAGCATAGGGTATTCGCGCGTCTAAGGGGGCGCGCACCGATGCGGGGGAGCGCGTTGGGCTGTGTTGGACTGTGCTTTGAATAGTGCGTTGAGCGCCGCCGTTTAATGTCTCTCTATTTGAACCTTGTGCGGCTGAACTGTACGAATGGGAGAAATCGTTCTAAGCTATACACTGTTCAATGTCTGCCTAAATATCCCGCGCAGCCCAAAGTTTCTGCACAGTGATGTTTATACAGGGCGGCTGAACAAGGTAGCATAGGTAACAGACTAACCGTGGTCTCCGTCTCTATAATGGCACCGCGTACGAGTACTAAAAACCAGAAAGGTCGCACCGCATGCGCGCACTCGTTTGCCCCGGACAGGGCTCCCAGAAGAAGGGCTTCCTGAGCCCCTGGCTCGAGATTGAAGGTGTGCGTGAGCACCTGGAACGACTCTCCGAAGCGGCAGGCATCGACCTGATTCACTACGGCACCGAAGCCGAAGAAGAAACCATCAAGGACACCGCAATCGCCCAGCCCCTCATTGTGGCTGCAGGCATCGTCACCGGTCGCCTCGCCCTGCGCGAACTCGACGGTGAAGAACTCATCTTCGCGGGCCACTCCGTCGGCGAAATCACCGCAGCAGCCCTCGCGGGCGTACTCAGCGACGAAGACGCAATGCGTTTCGTGCGCGTGCGCGCCAACGGCATGGCGGAGGCGGCAGCTGCCTCCCCGACCGGCATGGCTGCAGTACTCGGCGGCGTTGAAGAAAACGTCCGCGAAGCCATCGACGCAGCAGGCCTCGTCGCAGCAAACTCCAACGGCGGCGGCCAGATCGTAGCCGCAGGCCCCATCCCCGCCATCGAGGCATTCGCCGCGAACCCGCCCGCACGCGCTCGCGTCATCCCCCTAAAGGTCGCTGGCGCATTCCACACCGAGGCAATGGCACCCGCCGTGCCCGCCCTGGAAGAGTTCGCCGCATCCCTGCAGGTCTCCGACCCGACCTCCGCACTGCTGACCAACCGCGACGGTTCCGCCGTGGCATCCGGTGAAGAGTTCGTCAAGACCCTCGTCTCCCAGGTCACCAGCCCCGTCCGCTGGGATCTGTGCATGGCAACCCTGCTTGAACGTGAGGTCGCCGGCATTATCGAGGTCGCCCCCGCAGGCACCCTGGTCGGCCTGGCAAAGCGTGCGATGCGCGGCGTGCCCGGCACCTCCATCAACACTCCCGAGGACCTCGCCTCGCTGAAGGGCTAAACGCCGGGGGAGAGCACCCCGCCCTCCCCGCACTGGGAACCCTTCACACTAGACATGCACTTTAGACCTGCGAGGCACACAGTGTCTTGCGAGCATCAGCACTAAGGATTGAATACGTGACTACCCTCAAGCAGTACGAAATCAACCGCTACTCCCGCATCCTCGGTTACGGCGCAGCCCGCGGTGAGGTCATCGTCCCCAACGACGACATCGTTGAGGCAATCGACTCCTCCGACGAGTGGATCAAGCAGCGCACCGGCATCGCAACTCGCCACCGCGCCAGCGGAAACCAGTCGGTAACCGACCTTGCCATCGGTGCCGCCAAGGACGCCCTCGAAGCATCCGGTGTAGCCGGTGAGGACATTGAGGCGGTCATCATCTCGACCATCTCGCACCCCTACGCAACCCCCTCCCTGGCAACCCTGGTCGCCGACGCAATCGGCTCCAAGTGCCCCGCATACGACATCTCCGCAGCGTGTGCAGGTTTCTGCTACGCCATCGCCCAGGCAGACGCCCTCGTCCGCGCTGGCACCGCAAAGCACGTGCTGGTCATCGGCGTTGAGAAGCTCTCGGACTTCATCGACAACACCGAACGCACCATCTCCTTCCTGCTCGGCGACGGCGCAGGCGCAGCAGTCGTAGGCGTCTCCGACGAACCCGGCATCGCCCCGACCGTATGGGGTTCGGACGGCTCCCGCTGGGGCACCGTCGGCATGACCCACTCCCTGCTGGACATCCGCAACCGCGACTTCGCCGCAAACCCCGTCGAAGAAGGCGAAAAGATCTGGCCCACCCTGCGTCAGGACGGCCCCTCCGTCTTCCGATGGGCAGTGTGGGAAATGGCGAAGGTCGCCAAGCAAGCACTCGAAACCGCCGGCATCACCCCCGACGAGCTCGGCGCGCTCATCCCGCACCAGGCAAATGCCCGCATCATTGACCAGATGGTCAAGACCCTCAAGCTTCCCGACACGGTGGCAGTGGCACGCGACATCGTCGATGCCGGTAACACCTCCGCCGCATCGGTCCCCCTCGCCGCGCACCGCCTGCTCAAGGAGAACCCGGAACTCTCCGGCAAGTTCGCCCTGCAGATTGGTTTCGGTGCCGGCCTGGCATTCGCAGCTCAGGTAGTCGTCCTTCCCTAAGGAAATCCCGGAGCCCGATGCTCCCCGCCCCTCACGACCGGCACAGCGCCGGTGCGCGAGAAAGAAAATAAAGCGGGAAAGCATCCCCACAAACTCCGAGTTGACGCATGCGTACACCACGCAGACACGATAAACTCGGTAATGCACGCGTACCCCCATCCGGCGGGTGCGATGACCATCGAAAAAACAAAGGAGCCCCTGAATGGCTAACAAGGAAGAGATCCTCGCAGGTCTGGCAGAAATCGTTAACGAAGAGACCGGCGTTGAGGTTGAGGACGTTCAGCTGGACAAGTCCTTCACCGAGGACCTGGACATCGACTCCATCTCGATGATGACCATCGTCGTGAACGCTGAGGAGAAGTTCGAGGTGACCATCCCGGACGAAGAGGTCCAGAACCTCAAGACCGTTGGCGACGCAGTCGAGTTCATCGCGAACGCTGCCTAAGCTATAACCAATAACGAGGCGGCGCGGGCTCTCACCGGCCCGCGCCGCATCGCTATTCACTCTGCTTCATTTCAATACACTCCGGGCTCCCATAGGGGTGTTCCCTACACGCAGTATCAGCCCGGACCCCACAGGTTTATATCCACACACCACCGGATAAACCACCAAATCGACCACCGAAGAGAAAGTGCCACAATGTCTCGAAAAGTGCTGGTGACCGGCCTCGGCGCGACCACCCCCATTGGCGGCGACGTCCCCACCACCTGGGAAAACGCAACCAAGGGCGTATCTGGTGTATCCACCCTCGACCACCCCTGGGTCAAGGAATACGACCTACCCGTATACATTGCAGGCCAGCTCGCCGTGCCCGCCCTCGAATCCGGCCGCCTCACCAAGGTAGAAGCAAAGCGCCTGGATCCCTCGGGCCAGCTCGCCCTCATCGCTGCACGCGAAGCATGGGAAGACGCAGGATTCTCCGGCCCCGACGCCGAATCCGCAGAAGAAGTCGACCCCGAACGCACTGGCGTAGCCTTCGGCACCGGCATCGGCGGCGTGTGGACCCTCCTCGACGCATGGGACACCCTCCGCGAAAAGGGCCCCCGCCGCGTCCTGCCCATGACCGTCCCGATGCTCATGCCCAACGGCAACGCAGCAGCCGTCTCCATGAACCTCAAGGCACGCGCCGCAGCACAGACCGTCGTCTCCGCATGCGCATCGTCCACCGAAGCCATGCAGCTGGGCGCCGAAATGATCCGCAGCGGCAAGGCAGACGTCGTCATCGTCGGCGGCGCCGAAGCAGCAATCCACCCGCTCCCCATGGCAGCCTTCGCCAAGATGCAGGCACTCTCCTCCCGCAACGACGAACCCGAAAAGGCATCCCGCCCCTACGACGTCGACCGCGACGGCTTCGTCATGGGTGAAGGCGCAGCAGCACTCATCCTCGAATCCGAAGAGCACGCCAAGGCACGCGGCGCACGCGTCTACGCGGAACTGGCAGGCACCGGCGTATCCGCCGACTCCTACCACATCACCGCACCGGACCCCGCAGCACTCGGCGCAACCCGCGCACTGCGCGAAGCCCTCGAAGACGGCAACATCGACCCGAAGACCGTCGTGCACATCAACGCGCACGCCACCAGCACCCCCGCCGGTGACCTGCCCGAAGCAACCGCAATGCACGAAACCTTCGGCGAGCACACCAAGAACATCGCCGTCTCCGCAACCAAGTCCATGACCGGCCACCTGCTCGGCGGCGCGGGTGCCCTGGAGGCTGTGCTGACCGTCCTGGCTCTGCACCACCGCACCGCGCCCTGCACCATCAACCTGGACAACAAGGACCCCCAGATTGACCTGGATGTGGTGACCGAGGCACGCGAGCTGCCCGCCGGCGAGATTGTGGCACTGTCGAACTCCTTCGGTTTCGGTGGCCACAACGCGGTTGTAGCATTCCGCTCCGTAGAGGACTAATACTTTAGGGCTTCTAGCCTTATAAAGACGTAACGCTCCCTCAATCTACTACCTGTAGATGGGGGAGCGTTACGTTTTCTGAATGCGTTTACGAGAGAGTGGCATACCGGACGCCGCTCGCGGGGTTTGGGTTCCGTGGGGTAGTTGTTTGGGGAGAGTGCATACCGGACGCCGCTCGCGGGGGAGTGCCCCCTCTTCAGCGCCTGGGGGCGCTTCGAGGACGGAGCCCCCGCTTCGCGTGTCCGGTACGCACTCTAGGTCGCCTATCCCTCGGGTAGAGGAGAGAAGGGGTTGGTCTGGGGTTTCCTTTTTGGGTCAGCTTGCCTCAGTCTGGGGTATATGAGGCTGGTCTGGGGCTGAGTTTCGTGCGCAGCTCGCCTGAGTTTGGGGTGGGCAGGGTATCACAGGTTAAAAACGGGTGGCGTATCCGCTCCGGCACTGCGAATACGCCACCCAAACACACCACACTCCACAAGACAATGCAGAGCGCGCGGGATCAACCATCCCGCAAGGTTCCCGTAACCTCCATCGCGCACCACGGTAGGCGACGACAGAAGAACGGGAGCTTATGACCGTTTGACACGCACAACGCCCCCTCGTACAGGTATACAAAGGCGCACGCCATGCGATCTTCCGGAAGTTTATTCGGAAGAGCTCCCACGCCGGTTCCGTTGAGAAAACAATTCGGTGTGGTTGCCTCCCGATGGTGAAGCACATCAACATCGTGTGCCGCAATACTGCGCAATCCAGTACGCGCAGATGTTGCGTGAAAACCATCCTTAGGAATGCAGTCCGCGGGCCAGTTTTCCAGCTTCAAATGGCAGAAGCTTAAGGGTTTGATGTGAGTGCTCGGATGGTCCGAATCATGTTGCTCTCAACGGAACCGGTTTATCGGTGATGGGAGCTCCTGTAGATAAGAATAACCTTAAATCACCCCTGGAGTAAACCTTAAACCAATAATTTAACCTTATTGTTATAATTCCTTGTCATAAAGGTATTGACGAGTGTTCAATATGCTCTGAGTAACCCCCTGGAGGCCCTCATAACTCTTTGGTCTGTTTGGCGCTCTCCACCGTTATGAAACCGTGATAAATCATTCCCGAAAATTGAAGAATTGGGTTCCAAAACGGTTCCGCAAGTGACTACCGCGAGGGCTTGTTGAGAGGGTCTTGAAGGCGCACTGAGAGTACAGTCATAAAACGTCATCTTGTCATGGAAGTTATCCCAGAGAAAACAAATTAAACCCCCAGCATGCGCTGTGGCATAATCAGTATCAACATCGTGCTCCGGGGTCGGTGAAATTCCGAACCGGCGGTCACAGCCCGCGAACCGCTCTCGCAAGCAGGTAAAAATCGTACGAATCTTCGCATCCGCACAGGACGCCAAGACTCCGCTAGAGAAGCCCGCCCGCAAGAGAGGCCGAACCGGTGAAAATCCGGTGCCGACAGTACAGTCTGGATGGAAGGTAGCACGAGCAGAAAAAGGCAGGAGCGCACTCTGCCGAGCCTCCCGAAAACCGGGATAGCATGCAGGGTGCACTGACGCGATTGCTTGAGAAAACTGTTGCTCACGAAAACTGTTGCTCGAAAAAGCTGTTACTCGAGAGCACAGCGGTTTTTTGCGAGACGGCTTTTTGCGAGACAGGGGAAAGGCACCTTTCGTAGGTGCCGGTACGTTATTCCCCTCGACCGCAGCCGGCTGATCTCAGCTGCGGTTTTCAGTCACGGTTGGCTGATTCGCCGCTCCCGCCTCACCGCGGATACCAGGCCCTCCATAAGATGCCCGCGGTAGCCGCCCTTTTCTGTTCCTCTCCCCGGAGCCGCCGCAGATGCGCACACAGCGCATCCGAAACACGGTCCAACTCAGAGAGGAAAGAAACAATGGACATCTTGCGGTGGCTCTTCGACGCACAAATTCACGTGGGGGACCAGTCCCTTCTCGTGCGCGAAGTTCTCGGAAACGCATTCGGCCTGGCATCGGCGCTCGGCGGCATGCGACGCAAAGTATGGGCGTGGCCCGTCGGCATTCTCGGCAACCTGCTGCTCCTCACCGTCTTCCTGGGCGCCCTCGTCGGCAGCCCTCACCCCGTCACCATGCTCGGCCAGGCAGGCCGCCAAATCATGTTCATTGCCGTGTCCATCTGGGGCTGGCACCGTTGGCGCGCCACCCGCGCCGCCGGTGGTGACGCCTCCGAAGGTGCCGCGGTAATCCCCAAGTGGGCTACCAACACCGAACGCGCAGGCCTGGTTGTCGCCATGGTCGCGGGCACCCTGTTGCTCACCCCCATCTTCCGCGCCCTCGGCTCCTACGAACCCGTCTGGTCCGACGCCTGGATCTTCACCGGCTCGCTGCTCGCCACCTACGGCATGGCGCGCGGCTGGGTTGAATTCTGGCTCATCTGGGTTGCCGTCGACCTGGTCGGCGTGCCGCTGCTGTGGAGCGCAGGCTACTACGCAACCTCCTTCATGTACGTGTTCTACGGATGCTTCACCCTGGTCGGCTTCTTCGTCTGGTGGCGCACCCGCAACCTGGAGGCGCAGAAGACCCAGGTGCAGACCCAGTTCCCCGACGTGACCGTTGAGGTTACCGACGTGCAGAAGGGCCGTGCATAAATGCCGCAGAACCCCTCACTGCAGGTGCTGGCGAGCGCGCACCTGCCCGTAACCGTCGCCCCGAGCGTATCTTCGCCGCGCAACGATGCGGACTACTCCGCCGCGGAGTACGGTCACCTCGCCGGGTTGCCCGCCGCACGCACCCTCCAGCTGCCCGGCCCCGAGCAGGAGCTCAGCCACGCAGAGGCCATGACCCTGGCACTGCAGGCGGCACGCCAGGGTATCCGCGGCGCGAACCCCCTCGTC
>ERZ773272.513-NODE-513-length-15326-cov-5.403772_pt1 | contig 15326 bp, 10 predicted proteins | sample MGYA00511891_ERZ773272 | MGnify/ENA primary metagenome ERZ773272 (study PRJEB29015, sample SAMEA2738150) | human oral metagenome | biome: human oral; feature: human-associated habitat; material: saliva | place: China | collected 2198 ...
CTGAGCTCACTAATTATGGCGCCGTTCCTGATAATGCTCCTGTACACGAAGTTCCCGAGTTCACTGGCTATGGCACCGTTCCCGACACTGCTCCCGTGCACGAGGTTCCTGAATTAACTGATTATGGTACAGTTCCAGATAGCGCTCCCGTTCATGAAGTTCCCGAGTTAACTGGTTATGGAAAAGTCCCAGATACTGCTCCAGTCCATAGACTTCCTGAGTTAGAGTTGGTTGCAAAGGATGAAACTCGTGTGGAGAAGATTGCTTTTAACATCGAGGAACAATATACTGATGAGTTACCTCAGGATGCTCGCCAAATCGTGACTCCAGGTGTTCAGGGCGAACGGACCATCAATACTCGTATCTATACTTCCAACGGTCAAGAGATTGCCCGCCAAGAGTTGTCCAACGAGGAGACGCTAGCTCCAGTCACACAAGTTGTCAAAATTGGCACTGCCAAGTCCTATATGGTACCGAGCACTGCCCCGCAAACATCTACCCTTCCAGAATATCCGCTTACTTATAGGGATGAAACTCGAGTAGAGAAAATTGACTTTACCACACGTGAAGAAGAAACAGATGAGCTTGTACAAGGTGCCCGCCAAATCGTCACTCCAGGTGTTCAGGGTGAACGTACGATCAAGACTCGAGTTTATACTTCCAACGGTCAAGAGATTGCCCGCCAAGAGTTGTCTAACGAGGAAACGCTAGCTCCAGTCACACAAGTTGTCAAAATTGGCACGGCCAAGCCACACATGGTACCGAGCACCGCTCCGCAAGAGTCTGCCCTACCAGAGTACCCGCTGACTTATAAGGATGAAACGCGAGTAGAGAAAATCGACTTCACCACGCGAGAGGAAGAAACGGATGAGCTTGTACAAGGTGCCCGCCACATCGTCATTCCAGGTGTTCATGGCGAACGTACGATCAAGACTCGAGTTTATACTTCCAATGGTCAAGAACTTGCCCGCCAAGAGTTGTCCAACGAAGAAACGCTAGCTCCAGTCACACAAGTTGTCAAAATTGGCACAGCCAAGCCACATATGGTACCTAGTACTGCGCCGCAAGCATCTGCCCTACCAGAGTACCCGCTGACTTATAAGGATGAAACGCGAGTAGAGAAAATCGACTTCACCACGCGAGAGGAAGAAACGGATGAACTTGTCCAAGGTGCTCGTCAAATCGTCACTCCAGGTGTTCAGGGTGAACGTACGATCAAGACTCGTATCTATAGTTCCAACGGACAAGAGATTGCCCGCCAAGAGTTGTCTAATGAGGAGACGCTAGCCCCAGTCACGCAGCTTGTCAAAGTTGGCACGGCCAAGCCACATATGGTCCCGAGCACCGCTCCGCAAGCATCTGCCCTTCCAGAATATCCGCTGACCTATAAGGATGAAACACGAGTAGAGGAAATCGCCTTTACCACGCGAGAGGAAGAAACGGATGAACTTGTCCAAGGTGCCCGCCACATCGTCATTCCAGGTGTTCAGGGTGAACGGACCATCAAGACTAGAGTTTATACTTCTAACGGCCAAGAACTTGACCGTCAAGAGTTGTCCAATGAGGAAACGCGGGCAGCAGTTGCTCAGCTTGTCAAAGTTGGCACAATAAAACCGCACACGGTACCAAGTGATGCCCCGCAAGTGGAAGCCTTGAGAGAGTTCGATCTGATTTCGCTTCACAATCTACTGACAGAAGCAGAGAAAATCAAGGCTCAGGCTCGCTATTTCAATGATAGTCAAAGTCACCAAGCAGCCTATGATACTGCTTTGGCGGCAGGCCAAGCGCTTCTCAATCAGTCACAAGCCAGCCAAGAAGAAGTCAATCAGCTGGTGGACCAAATCAATCAAGCAAAGGCTCAGTTACAGGGTCTTGAAGTAGACAAAACACGCTTGCGGAATGAACATGATTTGGGCAGCACTGTGCAGACGACCGTCCAATATAAGAATGCTGATGAAGATAAGAAAGCAGCCTATACAAACGAATTGGCCAAGGCAGAAGGAGTTCTGAATAATCAAATCGCCACACAAGTGCAGGTCAATCAAGCTTTTGCCAGCCTGACAGCAAGCAAGACGGCTCTAAATGGTGTGCCTAAGGTCAAGCCGACAGTTTCGATCTTAAGTCTGATAGAAAATCCAGAGGATAAGTCGGTCACGGTTCAATACAGCTTGGAAGACAAGACAAAATCCTTGCGCTCAGCGACAGCTGAATTGTACAAGGGAGACCAGCTTGTTCGCTCGCTTCCGATTGACAATGTAGCAGGAAGTCTGAAGATCGATGACTTGGACTACTATACAGGCTATACCCTGAAAACCAAGCTGACTTATGAGCTGGATACGGGCAGCATGACTGACCTTGAAAAAGATAGCCGCAACTTTGAGTTGCAATACAAGAAGATTGCCTTCCGCGATATTGATTCGGCTGAGTTTTACAGAAAAGAAAAGGACCAGTTCAAGCGTGTCGTTTCCATGAGCGCTATACCTACGGACCTGTCTACCTACTTTGTCAAAGTCAAATCGAGTGAATCCAAGGACATGCTCCTTCCGGTTCACAGCATGGCAGAAGGCCAGAAGGATGGCAAGGCTGTCTACAAGGTTAGGGTCTCTTTGCCTGAGCTGGTACAAGAGGGTGACACAGGCTACAAGTCTGGCTATGACTTCTATATCAGCAGGGCAGTGCCTAGCCAGCAAAATGTCTACACGAGTTTTGCTGGTTTGGTAGACGCCATGAAGAAAAATATGGCTGGCAACTTTGTTCTAGGAGCCGATTTGGATGCGAGCGAGGTCAGTCTGGCACCTGCGGATTATGTCTATCTCCGAGGAAACTTCACAGGCAGTCTGACTGGCAATCACAATGGCAAGCAGTATGCGATTTATAATCTAGCCAAGCCTTTGTTTGAAAACCTCAAGAGCGGTTCCTCTATTTCTAATTTGGATCTGAAAGAGGTCAATATTGTCGGGACCTATGACTCTGCTGCCTTGGCCCGTAGTGCAGATAATGCGCAAATCACAGATGTTTCGGCCCAAGGTAGGGTGTCGGTAGTGGGCAATGCTTCGCAAGCGGCTGGTTTGGTCGTTATTGCTAACAATACCCAAATTACCAATAGCTCCTTTACTGGAACTATTCAGACCAATGACAAGCAGTACAAGGCTTATAATGTCGGCGGTTTGGTTGCCAACCTCAAGGGAGGAAATTCCTTGCTGAGTCAGAGCAGGGCGGATGTGACCATTCTAGCAGGTGCTCGAACAAACGAACAGCGCTTCGGCGGTCTGGTCGGTCGCTTGGAAGACAATGCCCGCATCAGCCGTTCTTATGTGACTGGAAAGATCCAAAATTCCACGAAGAACGGTCAAATCGGGGGAGTGGTTGGTTCTAATTATTTCAATGGCTTGATTGACAATGTTATCAGCAATGTCAGCGGTGCAAATGTCTACAGCATTTCTGGCGACCAAGATTACAAGAATGATCGCATTAAAGAAGCCTATGCCGTTGAAGGAAACGAAACTCTAGGCAATGATCAGTTTGTCACGTCTACCCTAAGCTTGGACGAGGCCGAAGAGAAACTAGCGAGACTAGACATCACGACCACGCTAGAAGACAGCAATCTCAATCTCCATACTGTTGACTACAGCAAGGAAAAGAATGCTCGTGCAGACCGTCTGATAGCCTATGCTAATATGGAAAAACTCCTGCCATTCTACAATAAGGAAACCATCGTTGCTTACGGAAATAAACTTCCAGAAAATCACAAGCTCACTAGAGAGTACTTGCTGGATGTGGTTCCGATGAAGGGCGACCAGATGATCACCGATATCCATAGCAACAAGACTGCGATTAACCGCCTGATGCTGCACTTTGAGGATAAGACGGTTGATTATCTAAATCTGACCTATAAGGGAGACTTCAAACATCAAGCTATCGCAGAGTATGCTGTGAATGGTTTAGACCTCCTTTATACTCCAGAAGCCTTCCTATCAGACTATAGCAGAATTCTCAATCAAGTGCTGCCAGAGTTGAACAAGGTTGTCCTTGACTCACCAGCCATGCGAACTGTTTTAGGCGTGAATGCGGATGCTTCTCTGGATGAGCTCTATCTGGACACAGCCTTTGAGCAAGTCAAGACCAAGTTGGCAGAAGAGTTACGCAAAGTTCTAGCTATGGACAAGTCCATCAATACTGAAGGCGATGTCGTAGCTGACTATGTAGCTCAGAAGATTAGGGACAATAAGGAAGCCTTCCTGCTCGGTCTGACCTATCTCAACCGTTGGTATAATATCAACTATGACAAGACCAATGTCAAGGATTTGTCGGCCTATAAATTTGACTTCTTTGGAAAACATAATGCTTCAACACTGGATACCATTATTTCACTTGGTCAGTCTGGTTTTGAAAATCTCAAGGCCAAGAACAACCATCTGGCCTACGATAACTCGCTCTCTGAAGCGACTGGCAAGCGCGGCCTCTTTAACTATCTGGAAAGCTATCGCCAGCTCTTCCTTCCAGACAAGACCAATAACGAATGGCTCAAGACCAATACAAAAGCCTACATCGTTGAGGCTAAGTCGGATGTGGCAGAAGCTAGACAGCTTCAGGATGCAGCCGAGGGCAAGAGCAAGTATTCTGTCGGCGTTTATGACAAGATTACTGCAGACAATTGGGAACATAAGGGCATGCTCCTGCCACTCTTGACCATGACTGAGAAGGGTGTCTATGTCATCTCCAATATGTCCACTGTCTCCATGGGAGCTTATGATCGCTACCGCCTTGATGCCAATAACAGGGTGCGAACAGATGCAGAATTGGTTGAGTATGTCGAAGACCGAGTTAGAAAGTCAGCTGAATGGCAGCGTGACCACTATGATTTCTGGTATAAGATTTTAACTCCTGAAAGCAAGGACAAGCTCTTCCGTTCTGTTCTGGTTTACGATGGATTCTCATTGGTTGACAAGGATGGTAAAAGATATTGGGCTCCAGCTAATGACAAGAAATCACTAGCTATGCAGGAATTCTTTGGACCAGCCGGCAAGTGGTATCCAAGCAAGGGATACAATGCCTATGCTACGGGAAGTGTCACCCACTTTGATGCTGCTCGCTTGTTAGAAGACTATGGGAACTCTGTTTACACCCATGAGATGACGCATAACTCTGATGGTTCGATCTATTTTGAAGGTTATGGTCGCCGCGAAGGACTGGGGGCTGAGCTCTATGCGCGTGGTCTCTTGCAGTCTACACCAAGTCCAAATGAACCTACCATTACCCTCAATACCCTCTTCAAGACGGACAAGGACTCTAAGACACGGATGCATACCTATAACTTTAAGGAACGTGTCCAAAATGCGGCAGACTTGCAGCACTATGTTCATGGCATGTTTGACATGATTTACACGCTGGATTACCTAGAGGGTACTTCGATGGTCAAGCAGAGCGATGCAGCCAAGCTTCAGTGGTTCAGAAAGATGGAAAATTACTATATTACGGATAAATATGGTAAGCAGACCCATGCTGGTAACCAGACGCGCAGCTTTACTGCTGAGGAAATCAAGCAACTAACCAGCTTTGAATCTCTGATTGACAATGATGTCATCACCCGTCGGGAGAATAAGGATAGCGGACAGTATCCGCGTAATGGCTACCTGAGTCTCAGCCTCTTCTCGCCAATCTACTCAGCCTTGAGCAATCCAAATGGGGCGCCGGGTGACGTCATGTTCCGTCGCACAGCCTATGAATTGCTGGCAGCCAAGGGCTACCATGAAGGATTCGTCCCTTATGTTTCAGGGAAATTCTCCGAAGAGGCTGCTGCAGAAGGCAAGACAACTTGGGATGGCTGGCTCAGGAGAGATGTTGGTCTGGTGACAGACCAGAAGGTCTTGGAAAATGTATTCAAAGGTGAGTATGCTTCGTGGGCGGCCTTCAAGAAGGCCATGTACCAAGAGCGGATTGACCAGCTAACCAAGCTCAAACCAATCACCATTGAGTACGAACTCAGAAATCCTAACAGTACCAAGCAAGTAACCATTCGCTCCTATGCAGAGATGCAGAAGCTGATGGACGAAGCAGTCGCAGAGGATGTGCGCAACATTACCAATGCGACAAATCGTGTTGAAGCTAGCTGGGTCAACCTGCTCAAGAAGAAGATTTACAATGCCTATCTTCGTGAGACAGACGACTTCAGACAGTCAATCTTTAACAAATAAGCCTTAGGTTGCTTGTCGAAAATAGCAAAAAGCTCATGAACCAGCTGAAAAACTGGTTTCATGAGCTTTTTATTTGTTGAAATTCTAGATAGCTGCTTCAATCAATTGCTTAAGATTGTCTAGAAGGCTATCCAAGGCTAGGACGGCTTCCTGCTGATGGTCTGGCTGGTAGAGATGTTGGAAGTAGTCTTGGATATTGGCTTCAAAATCCCGAGGCAGGCGGGAGCAATTTTCTTTGGCATACTGGAGCATGCGCTTTTCGCCTGGATGGAGCTGCTCATTGAGGGCAAAGAGGGCATCAAAGTAAGAGGCGAAAAACTCACTGCTGCGGTGATTGATGCTGAGTAGATCTTGGCGCTTGAGGGCCTTTTTAATCTGTCTTGAAAAAGCTGGCATAGCTTGGTCGAGAAGTAGGAGCTGCTTACTGATGATATTCTTTTTCAGCTCAGCTGGATAGGGCAGGCTGTACTTGCTCTGGAGGGCAGCATAGCGGCCGTCTCGATCGTAGAGAATCTTGCTTTGGACCAGATTGTACCACATGCAGGTGGTGTAAGAGTTCTGAGCTTGATGCTCTAAAACGACGGTCTGCAGGTCTTGGTCAAAGTCGTCCAGCGAGCGGTAAATCAGCTCAATCTCGATACCATTATTGAGGACGCAGTCGTCTTCCAGTTCCCAAAATTGATTGCCGATTTCCATATAGGAACAGTACTTGCTGAGGATTTCCTGACGGATGGCTGGCTCGAGAGGAGCGCTCAGGTAGACATAGACATCATAGTCTGAGTCTTGGTCAAAATGTTGGCCGGCCCGTGAGCCTCCTAGAGCCAGAGCTTCCACTTGCTCCAGTTGAGCCAATTCTTTAAAGAGATGTTGTGGCATAATTTGTCCTTCTTAATTTTTTGACATCATTCTAGCAAAAAGTGAAAAGGTTTGCAAGGGGGTAAATGGGATATTTTCTTTCTTTTAAAAAACGTGATGAAGTGGAAGTGTCTAGAGTATTATTTTGATCAGAAAAGCCCTGGTCTTTCTAGGAGGTTTGTGATGTGATTTGGTTGTTTTCTATAAATCTTTCTATTGATTTAATTTATTCTTTTCAGTAAGGTAGATAGGATTTTTCCTAAAAAACTCCATAATTCCTGCTAAAACAATTATAGAGCATATGATATCGGATACGAACAATAAGAGGTTAGGATGTCCCAGCCTCCTATTCTTCCTTCATCTGTTCGAAGACATAGAGAAAAAATTCTTTTGAAACTTCGAAATGTCCGTATCTTATCAGAGAAGCATATTGACGCCACTGAGGATGCTGTCGGACTTGCTCAATGGGGCAGTCTCTGACTGGCTGGTAGTAGCTGACATCTCGCCGAAATGGGACAAAACCTTCAAACATTTCTACTTGATAGGCTGTGTCATCTAGAATCTTGCCAACTGCTGTAAAGGCCTGCAACTTTTCCTGGCCGTTCAGCTGATACTTGGGGCTGTAGTACAGAAGATAGTCCCCTTTTTTCATTCGGTTTAGCGGTGCTTTCTTTCCATGGCAGACTTGGCAAAAGCCTCCCTCTACACCTCTTAGGACGTGTTCTTTTGATACGACACCAATCCAAAATCTAGTCATTTTCTGCCTCCAGTTCTATTAAGAGTTGGTTTAATGTTTCTGTATTATTTTCTAATTTTCCAAAGAACGTCTGATCAATGCCTTCTACTAGAGGAAGGGCTTGATTGACCTTTTGCAGCCCCGTATCCGTTAGAAGTATGATGTTGGCGCGGCTGTCCTTGGGATGGACTTCCCGCATGATCAAATCTTTCTTGACCAAGAGGCGGATGATTTGGGATACGGTCATGACATCCATGTCAGAAAATCGGGCAATATCGGTCTGACTTACCCATTCTTGCTGACGCAGAAGCGCTGCAAGAGTGGTCAGAACGACAAACTGAGGATGGGTTAAATCAATGGTTTTCAGCTCATTTTTAATCAGCCCATGCCACTTGTGGTAGGCGCGGATAAAGAGCAGACCGATTGATTTTTTATATTCATCCTTGTAGATGGAGTTAAACTGCGATTTTTCCATTAGCTTTCCCTCTGGATTTTTATAAGTATACTTATTATATTCTGACATCTTATTTTTGTCAATAAAAAACCAGTTTAAGACGAAAAAGTCTGAACTGGGTTCTGTTTATAGTTTTTCTACATAAATCTGCTGGGCAATCATAGGGCTAACTTGGATTACTTGGTCATCCACTTCCAGTTGATAGAGCTGGCTGTAGTCGTCATACTGGAGGAAATTGATTTCTTGGTCTATATTTAGATTGTGCTTTTCCAGATAAGCCAAAAGCTCAAAGTCGTCGTGGACACGGCGGATGAGGTAGTTACCGGGCTCTTGAGCGGAGGCCAGAGTTTGATGGTATTTTTCTTTCAGCAGCTGGTGTTTGGCTGGGATTGTGCCACCATGAGGGCAGGTCTCAGGGAAATCTAGCATTTTTTCCAAGCCTGCGACAAAGCGTTCAGAAACGGTATGTTCCAGAATTTCGGCTTCCTGATGGATTTCGTCCGTGGTGTAGCCCAGCTTTTGGACCAGAAATACTTCAATCAATCGATGCTTGCGGTAGAGGTCAGAGACCAGTTGTAGGCCTAGGTCGGTCAGCAGATAGCCCGCCTTTTTGTCCTTGATTAGGAGTTCTTCAGCCAGCATTTTCTTCATCATTTCCGTCACGGCTGGCGGGGAAACCTGCATGTGCTGGGCGATTTCTTTATTGGTGATTTTTCCCTGGCGCGTGCCAATCTCGTAAATACATTTTAAATAGTCTTCTTTATTTGGCGTCATCTTTTGTCCTCGTTGTTTTCCTAAGACTAGTATAGCAAAAAATGCTGAAAGAATACAATTTGAGGCCGAAAGTTCCTTTGTACGTTGACTTTTACATGAAATTTTGGCATATTTAGAGATAAATAGGAGAGGTCTCAAGACTGCATGAACCTACTAGCGGAGCCCTAAATGGTGCTGAAGAAATTTCATATGATGGATGTGGATGGTGATGGAAGTAGAAATCAAGCAATACGGCCTAGAATTACAAGCGCTCGGCTGGTCCCAAGCTGCTCTTGATAAAGTTTTTCTAGCAGAAATGGCGTCATTGCCACATGAATCAGCTCGCCAAGGTCTTTTTGAGGAGGCCCTTATATTTGGCAGTCCCCTCTTTCAGAAGATATGGTCTTTTGAATGCCGAGTCGCTCAGCCTCATCAAGCTGAGAAATTGTTAGAGCTAGCTATGTTGTATATGGATATGCCTGACGAATTGAGCGGAGAAGAAGCAGAAATCACCCGTTTGCTCTCACGTATACATCCGGACTTATCGCCTCACGCTTCCTTTTGGCACCAGTTTTCTCAAACGATTCGGCAGGCTTTTTCCCCGACAGACTTTATTGCAGACAGTGGCAATCAAAGGTTAAAAGGTCAGTTACACCAGTTTCGCTACGTCATTTCCAGTCAGCAGGCCCAGTGGGTCAGACAGCATTTTCGTAAGCCGGGGATGACAGACGGCCAGGCTCTTGTAGCCTATTTTCAGGCGCATCCTGACCTAGACTGCCAGCTCTGGGAATCTTCGCGGCTGCACAATAAAGCCTTTGTCAATAAGGACAAGGTGCTCTACCCAGACCAGCAGCCCTATCAGGCCAATATAAAGATTCTCCATCGTTTCCATACCGAGTTTATTCTGGATAGGGAAGGGCGATTTCTTAATGTTTTGGATCCAGAAAGTAGCAGTCAAAATGGGCTAGTCAATGGAGCCAGTTTTAATTATGGGGAGAAACCTTCGCTTTTCAATCACAGTTCCCATTATTACTACGATGTCAAAAGTCCAGCCCAGTGGGATCCCCAGTTTCGCAGGCTGGCGATCCGAAATGGCGGGCAAGCCTTCAAAGCCCCTCAAAATAATCGAGGATCGGCTGGTTACCATACGGCTAGAAGTTGCTATGCAATTGCGGGGAAAAGCGTTAAAAGTCAAGTTGATGCCCAAGTAAAAGATTTTGAAAAATCATTAGTCGAAAAGTTAAAAGGGAAAGCTTATCTCAAATATTTATGGAATAAAGTGAAAAATAAGTATCTGAGACTATAGAAATGAGGTGGGAAGATGCCGATTAAAATGATCGCTACGGATATGGACGGTACCCTTTTGGATCCGAAAGGAGAGCTGGATTTGCCACGTTTGACAGCAGTTTTAGACCAGCTGGAAGAGCGGGACATCAAGTTTGTCATTGCGACGGGCAATGAAATCCAACGAATGCGCTTATTGTTGGGCGATTTGACAGAGCGTATGACCCTGATCGTCGCCAACGGAGCTAGAATCTTTGAAAAGAATGAAATGTTGCTGGGCACTTTCTGGCAGCCTGATTTGATTGCGGACACGCTGGCTTATTTTCAGGGTCAAGAACGAGAGGTGCATCTGGTGGTTACTTCCACTAAAGGTGGCTTTGTTCAGGACGGCACCGCTTTTCCGATGATTAGCAAGATTATGACAGAGGAAATGGCGGCCCATTTCTACAAACGAATGAATTTCGTACCCAATCTGCAAGATCATCCGTTTGAAGAAGTGCTAAAGATGAGCGTTATGGTAGATGAATCGCAAGCGGCAGAGATTACGCAGCAGATCAATACAGTATTTGCTGGAAGATTGAGTGCTGTGACCAGCGGCTATGGCGCTATTGACATTATCCAAGAAGGCCTTCACAAGGCTTGGGGGCTTCGTCAGCTCATGGATCGGTGGCAAATCAAAAGCAAGGAAATCATGGCTTTTGGCGACAGCGAAAATGACTTGGAAATGCTGGAACTAGCGGATTTCTCTTATGCTATGGAAAATGGGGACGAGAAGATTAAGCGTATTGCCAGTCGCTTGGCACCAGCCAATGCAGAGGCCGGTGTTTTGCAGGTGATTGAGCAATACTTAGAAAAAGGAGTCTAAATGGCAGTTCAACTATTAGAACAGTGGCTTTTAAATGAGCAGGCAAAGATCCAGAAAAATTATCGGGATCTGAATCAGCTTGCAGTAAAAGAGCCAGCGATTATTTTTATCGGTGATTCGATTGTGGAATATTTCCCGCTGCATGAGCTATTGCAAAGCCCTAAAACCTTGGTCAATCGTGGCATTCGTGGCTACAAGACTGATTTGCTTTTAGAGAACTTGGATGCCCATCTCTTTGGGCAGGCTCTAGACAAGGTCTTTCTTCTGATTGGAACCAACGACATTGGCAAGGAGATGCCTCAGACTGAAACGCTGGCCAATCTGGAAGCAGTTGTTCAGGAGATTTCCCGTGACTATCCTTTGGCTCAGATCCAGTTGCTGTCCGTCCTACCTGTGAATGAGAAAGAACAGTACAAAAGGACGGTTTATATCCGGACGAATGAGAAAATCCAAGCCCTCAATCGTGCCTACCAAGACCTAGCAAGCATCTATACCAATGTCCATTTTATCGACCTTTATGATAGATTCTTGGATGAGAGCGGTCAGCTGCGGGAGGATTTTACGACGGATGGCTTGCACTTGACTATTGCTGGTTATGCGATGCTGTCAAAGACTCTGCAGGGCTACCTGTAGTTTCTTCGAAAAATATATCATAAATTAAATATATTGTTTTTTAATTATGAGTATGATACTGAAAAATCTTAAATTTAGGATAAAAGATTATAATTAGGAGATTATTTATGAAAAAAGAAGGTTTTCTAATAGTAGCTTGGGTGTGTATTCTGAGTCTAATACCATTCGTGAGTGTTTTTTCTGATGAGCAAAGATTTTATGATGGTTCAAATGTACAAAAAACAGACAAAGAATTTGGAACCCCAGTTCCCGTCAGAGCTAAAGATAGACATGCTGGGTGGAAATTAGGAGATTTTGCTGTATCAGACTACTCTGATTGGGTGACTGATAAAACAGGTGAAGATGTATTTTTAAAGAAAAGAGGAGATAAAATTACGGTATCCTTCAAGTTGCAGCAAGACATTACAAAACTGAATGGGAACGATAACTTTCAAATTGTTGACATCGAAAAAGGAGATATGACTGACCCTGCAATTAATGATGGGGTAAATGGTTTAGGAACACTTTTTGTAGAACAAGAAGATTATACTGGTAAAAAATCGTCACAGAAGAAATACGCTGACTATTTAAAAGCTGTTTCATTAAATGCAAATACTAAAGTATTAACCCTGGAAGAAGGGAACTATCATTTTGTATTGGTTTACGCTATTGATGATACATCTCTGTTTGGGGATTTTTTGAATCGTCATCAATACTATCGGATTGATTATCATTTTAAAGTTCGTAATGGAAATGCAATGGCTTTCATTAAGGATGCAGAGACTGGTGAAGAATTGAAGCATGAATCAACGACAAAAGGTTTTGTGGTTGATACAGCTCAGTCACACTATCTAAATATCCAAGTATCAAAAAGAGACAAAAATGGTGACATTAGAAAAAATGTTCCATATAAAAACGGTGAAGTCATTTCTGAGGAAGGGGATTATATTATTTCTATCATGACGGATTATTCTCATGAATCAACGCAAAAACAGATTCATGTTGTTGGAAGTAGTCAAAACAGTACAAATAAAGATAAAACAGACTCCTCTACTAAAACATCTGAAAATATAATAGACAAAAAAGAGGTAAAAGAATACAAAAATAAGAATAGCATGATTTGGATTTTATTACTGATGGGGATTATTTCGGTAGGATTTGTAGTTTTGAAAATTAAAAATAAAAAAAGGGAGAATAAAAGGTATGAAAATTAGTAAGAAAATTTTTCATTTCCTCTTAATTTGTATAGTTTCATTACCATCACTACTAGCATGTTCATCAGCAAATAATCAAAATCAAGAAAATTCAAAAACTAAATATACCAATACTCGAATTAATAATGTAGAGGAAGTTGATAAAAGTAATCTATCTTATCTAGTCTCTGAGAGCCTTGAAAATAGTAAATATCCAGTTTTAGTAGAAGATATTGCTATTCAAACAATGTCGCAAGAATACTATGAGGAGTTAGAATTTAATTCTCAAGAAAACATTTATTTTGGTCATACTGAAAGCCAGCTACTCCAAATGTTTGATACCGCTAAATATAGTTTTACTGTTAATTCAAATGGAAAAACAATTGTAGGATTAGATAGTGACTTGTTTAAAGAAGACTATCTAACCAAAGCGATGAAGAATGTTGTAATTGGTAGTGGCGTTATCATTGTTTGTGCCTCAGTTTCTGTAGTTTTATCAGGTGGTGCAACAACCCCAATGGCAATAATGATAGTAGCTGGACAACTAACAACTGAGGCAGCGCTAGCATCAGCTATCTCAGGTGTTGTGACAGCGGGTATTTCTAAATTTAATGGTGAGTCGAATGAGGAAATTTTAGAAAATACAATAATTTCGGCATCTGAAGGATTTAAGTACGCAGCTATCTTTTCAGGTGCAACAAAAGTATTAACAAGTACAGGAAGATATATTTCAACAAATGTTTATCCGAAATCAAACAGTTTCTTAACCCAGAAACAGGCGATTAAAGAAGGTGGTACTTATCGCGAATTGTTTTCTAAGTTTAAAGGAAATTTAAAAGATAATAAATTACAAATTCATCATGTTCCTGCTAATGCATCTAGTTCGGAGACTGTTATGAGTCGATTGGATGGTCCTAGTATCTTAATGACAGAAAAGGATCATGCCTTAACAGCTAGTTATGGAAATTCACTAAGCGCACAAAGTTATCGAGCTAAGCAAGCTAAGTATATTGAAGAGGGGAATTGGAAAAAAGCTTTTGAGATGGATGTTAATGATATCCGATCCAAATTTGGGGAAAAATATGACGAAGCGTTAAAAGCCGCAGATAGAGCAGCAAGAGAGAAGAAACTTTGGTAGTGACTTGTTTAATAAACTATTTTTTGTAAAAGGAGACTTTAGTGTCTTTCATAAGAGGTAAATAGAGACAAATTTTGATAACTGATAGCCTCTTTTTCTATCATTTTTCAAGTATATCAATGATTTTATAGTACAATAATTATGAGGTAGTAGAATTGTAGGTCTACTATCTTATTTTCTACAGCTATTCCAGAAAAGTGCACGAAAACAAGGACTTATCTACTAGTTCTTCAATATATAATATGAGCTCCCATAATTTTTGCGAGGATTTTACCAATTACAGGAATTATAGAATCTTTTATAGATATAGACAGTCTAATCCACCAGTTAATCTAAACATTTCAAAACGAGTGTGATTTTTTTGTCACACTCGTTTTCTATATTATTAGAGATTATTAAAGATTTTTGCTTGCTTTAGTCTAGCCACTGGATAAAGGCCATCTTATCTTGGTGATTGTAGCCAGCCCGTTTATAAAATTCCCAGGTGCTTTCTTTCTTGGAGCCCGTCAGCAGCATCATTTTGTAGCAATTGGCTTCGGTTGCTATTTTCTTAGCAAAATCAAGGCATCCACTGGCATAGCCCTTGCCTCTAAAGTCATGATGAGTAACGACATTTTCAATCAAGGCGTAGGGGCGTAGTCCTCTCGTGAGATTGGGAATGACGACACAAATACAAGAAGAAACAATCTTTCCGTCAAGCACTTTGACAATGATATGGTGATCTGGATCTTCTACCATCCGCTGCCAGACTTTTTGTAAGGTTGGGCTTTTTTCTGGAATGGCCGTCTCGTGCAAGGAGAGATATAAATGGAGTAATTCATCTAGGTCGTTTGGACTGGCTTCTCTGATCATCTTTTTACCTACTATTTTGGAATCTTTTCGTTTACCTAGCAATATTATAGCATGTTTAGCCCTTAAATTTCTAGCTTTCTCCAAATTAAAATCTTCCCCATGTTCAAAGGTCAGCGAGAGGCACTTTCACCTTTTTCTGAAATCTATTATACTATACATTTCAAAAGTCAGAAAAATCTCATAATTGTTATGTAATAGTTCTAAAGCGTTCCTGAGCATATTCTTATACAAGCGGTGGAAAAAGTGATAAATTTGTAGAGTAAGTTTATTGAAACGTTTTCATTATATTATCTGAAAGTTTTCGATAAATAATTTAATTTTGAAGGAGAGTTATTATGACTCAAGGGAAAATTACTGCATCTGCAGCAATGCTCAACGTATTGAAAACAT
>ERZ773272.514-NODE-514-length-15316-cov-89.189372_pt1 | contig 15316 bp, 6 predicted proteins | sample MGYA00511891_ERZ773272 | MGnify/ENA primary metagenome ERZ773272 (study PRJEB29015, sample SAMEA2738150) | human oral metagenome | biome: human oral; feature: human-associated habitat; material: saliva | place: China | collected 2198 ...
GGTCAATCGGGCTTATGATGTATGCCTGGTACGTACACATTGCCTATGTGAAGATTTCCCCTGAAGGTATTGAGCAGCGTATGTGGTCGGCGCGTACAACTGTTTACCCGGTCAACGCTATTGACGGAATCGAATACTATAAGGCACTTGCTGTAGATAGTCAGGACCTCGTCTCTTTCTATAGCAAGTCTGGGAAGTTGATTGCTGCTTTCTCTCCGATTATTCACAAGAATTATCGTCTGATGGCGATTGTGCGGTTCAGGATTGATAATGACCGCTGGCCTGATATGAATAATCCGAGTGATATTGCTCGGGTGGATGCCCTAGATAGTGGCCCTGATACAGTCCCGTACTTCAGGGAAAAGGAGAAGGTCACCGGCCTCGCCGACGTTGATATGTAGCACCGTATAGAGAAAGCCCGTGGGTTGAGAGATGATCTCAGCCGCGGGGTTTTCTATGTTGCACAGAGTTCGGTAAGTGCACTAGGTTGAAATGAAATGAAAAATACTTTTAACTATCACCTCAAGGTTGAATTGAATATCCTGATGAGGCACCGACTAGGAGGAAAAAATATCAACCTTCTCATATTGGACTGATAAAGTGGTACGGGGCTTTTTCTCTTTCCGGCTTTGCCCCTGACCCTTTCCACTCAGGTGGGCACTATCAGTGGCGTTTCAAACTTTCCACTGTTATGTGTCTGCACGGTATATAACTCAACGAAAAGATCATCATGACCAACCACACCACGGCGCGTCAGCGTCTACTCCGCTTCCCTTTGATTTTGGGCGTCACGACGGCACTTATTTTCTCGTCCTGCTCCACGGGCACGAACAATAACAGCACCCCTTCCGATAAGGGTACTGTTACTTCTCAGAGCCCCCGCCAGGTAGAGAACGCTACTAATGTTCTGCAGAACGTGAATGTTCAGATGGGCCGTGACGGCGAGGTTTCGTCGATTGAGTCGACCAACATTTACGTTAATGACAAGGATCGTACGAGCTCCACGAGCAATGTGCAGTTCAAGCCGAAGGACGTCGTTAATGACCTTCCTGTGCGCGTGAGCCTGCAGTATTCTACTGAACGCGGTAGCGGCACTAACCTGAATGATTTGAACGGCTACAGTGGCGAAATCACGATTAAGGTTACGGTTGAGAACCTGACGGTGAAGACCGAGGACGTCACCTATGATGCATCCGGTACTAGCCGTACTAGCCCTGCACCGGTTGGTACTCCGTTCTCCATCGCTGCTTCTACTGTTCTTTCTGGTTCTCCTACTCAGGTTATTACGACCCCTGATGCGGCTGATTCGTCGACGAATGGTGTGGTGAGCACTAATGATGAAGGTAAGGCTGTTGTTCAGTGGGGTGCTATTTCGGCGCCTCCGGTGACTGGTAGTTCCTCTTCTTTTGTGTTAAAGGTTAAGGCGAAGGATTTTAGTGCGCCTACCTTCAATATTTCGGTGCAGCCTGGTTTTGCTTCTGATTTGTCTGGTGCGGGAATCATTACTAATGGTTTCACCTCTCAGGATGCGTCTCAGGTGGCGCTTCTGCAGCGCACTATTGATACGGTCAACGAGGTTAATACGACGTTGACTAGCGCTAGTTCGCAGGTTGCTCAGGTGCGTCAGAGCCTGGATGACACGTCCGCGACTTTGGGTAAGGACACTGCCGAGCATCTGAAGACTCAGAATGAATCGTTGACGAAGACCATGCAGGGTCTGCAGGCGAATATTGAGAGCCTGCAGAAGGATCTTTCTGAGGCTTCGCGTACTAACAATTCTCAGCTGATTTCTCAGTTGGAGCGTACTGTTGCTGCTCTTCACTCGATGTTGGGTGATACGACGGCGCGCCCCAATGTGTCTGTTTCGCATAGCGGCGGTCGTTGTGTTGTACACCGTGAGGAGAGTGCGAATAGCCGCAGTGTGTACGGTAATTTGGTTCAGCTGTCTGCTGTTCTGAATGCATATGCGGAGGCAAGCTCGGATTGTCAGCAGGATCTTACGGCTTCGATTCGTGAGATTGTTGGCCCGGAGCACCCGACCGCTGAGACTTGCTCTTCTAACGGTTCGGTGACCTGTGCCCTGTTTGGTGCGTCGGTGACCGTGCAGAGTTCTTTGATTGCACTGGTTGCTACCGGTGAGAAGATTGTGGATCACCTGCAGCCGGAATATTTGAAGGGTGCGAACAACAACTATTCGGCGTTGAAGCGTCAGATGGATGAGCTTGTTGAGCAGGTGGAGAAGGACCCGTCTTCTCTTGATGGTGATGCTGTGCGTTCTTTGAGTGAGAAGGTTAGTGCGGCTCGTCAGAGTGTGAATCAGATGAAGGAAACGTCGAGTCGTCTGATTGAGAGCATCAAGAACGTTCATTCTCGTGCGGCTTCTGCTCGTGCGGAGCTGGTGGACGGTTCTGGTTCTATGAGCGCTCAGAATAAGGAACTGGCGGAGCAGCTTTGTGCTCTGTCTACTGAGCGTGGCGGTTCTCTGTCCGCTGAGCAGGTTGAGCATCTGCGTGGGTACTTGACGGCTTCTTCTTGTGGTGGCGCGGCTTCGCCCTCTGCTACCCCCTCGTCTGAGGCGCCGTCTGAGGCTCCTAGCCCTGCGCCGTCTGAGTCTGCTTCTGTGGCTCCTTCTGAGGAGCCGTCGAAGAAGGTTGAGGCTCCTTCCGCTGAGCCTACTGCTACGGAAGGTAATACTCGCGTCATTACGGTGGAGAACGCGAACGAGCGTACCTACACTTCGAACACTCCTGCCGCACGCACTCCGATGGAGCAGCGTATTGCTGCCGCGGTAGCTGCGTGGGATGAGGTTCTTGCCGCTACTTCGATGGATGACCCCAAGGAGGGTCTGGCTCGCGACGCCAAGGACCTTAACGATGCTGTGAACGCGGTAGATGGTGCCCTGGGCGAGATTGAGAAGACCCTGAACGATGCCGCAAACGCGCAGAACCAGGATGCGGAGAAGAAGGAAGAACCTACTGATCAGGCTAAGGTTTCTCTGCGCGATCGTATCCGTTCGGCTTCGGATGCCGTCAATGCTTTGGGTAAGAACCTTGAGGATATGACGAACATGCAGGCTGACCTCTCCACCGCTATTAAGGAAGCGTTCAAGGAGTCTGCCGATGAGACTCGTGAGAGCCTGACGAGCATGATTAGCGAGGAGATTCGTAAGGTTTCGAGCGATGGTTCTTCTAGCGCTTCGGCTGCTAAGGCGGCGTTCTCTGCTTCGATTGCTGGCATTACTGATACCGCGAATACTGTGGTTCAGGTGGCTGGTGAATCCATCGAGGTTCAGCACAAGGATATGAATGATCGTATTGAGGGCCTGCGTCAGTCTCTGGATTCGGTGACTGAGCGCTCTCTGGTTGCTCTGAGCACCCGCGCTGAGAACGCTACCCGAGATTTGGCTGGTGCGTCCGTTCAGCTGAATAACGACCTGTCGAAGCTCATGCTTGATTTGGGCGATAGCAACGCTGAGGGTGCTGGTCTCTTGGGCGCGCTCAAGAGCAATAGCGCAAAGGCTGGTGCGGCTGATTACCAGCTTGCTTTGGCGATGCAGAATGCTCAGGGTTACACGAACCTCCGTTCTGAGGATATTGCTGCTCTGCAGAAGCGTCAGGCGCAGTTCAAGGCGTCCCTGCAGCGTCTGCGTTCGTTGCCGACCTTCCATCTGTCGAATGCCGGCAGTGCAGAGGTGAAGACGGTGTACACCTTCCAGATTGGTGATTAGCCGTGGGGTTTTCCCCTCATTTGGGTTCTGATTCAGGTCCTCACCGCCGCGAGGGCAGGCGGCTCACTCAGCGCACCGTGGTGTGGTGTGTCAGTCTGTGTGTGCTGTTTAGCCTTGCGGTGGTGGGGATCTGGTATGGCGTGCGCGCTGTGACTCCTCAGCCTTTGCCGCTTGGTACGGGTACGAACCCTGCGTCTGCGGTGACGGTTCAGCAGGCTATTTCTCTTCCTGCGTCTGGTCGTGAGCCTGTTATTGGTGTTGTCGCTACTTTTGGTGATGATGCTGAGGGGTCTGCGTGGCGTCTGAGTGCTCAGGGTGCTCGTGTTGCCCAGTACCGTCTGGCTCTGGGTAATTCTTCTGTGAAGGTTCTTTATGCGAACGATAAGGGAACGGAGCAGGGGGCCCGTGAGGCGGTAGAGAAGCTCTCGTCTGAGGGCGCTTTAGGTATTGTGCTTGCTTCTCGGGGTGAGCATCTTCGGGGTGCTACGGCTGCCGCTAAGGAACGCAATGTTGCGGTGATTGAGGCGTATGACCGGGTAGATGCTGGCGATGGGGTGTGGAGTTTGGCTCTGGACCCTGAGCAGGAGAAGCAGGCCTATACGGCTGCTATTCGTTCGCTTGCCGGTGTGTCTAGCACGGGTTCTTCGCAGCAGCTTGATGGTGTGCGCACCATCCTGTTGGATGCGGGCGAGGGCTCTGCGCCGAACCTTCCCTATACGAATCGGGTTCAGGTTTCTGCTGATGAAGACGGCATGAAGGACACTCTCAAGGAGCTGACGCGTCTTCTGGGTGATAAGTCTTCGGGATCTTCTCCTGTTCTGGTTTTGACGGGTTCGGCGTCGACACAGGCGAAGGTGCTTCGTTCTCTTCAGAGGGCGGGTATTACTTCTCCGGTGATTGCGGGTGAGGAAGCTTTGACGGAGCCTTTTATGCGTCTTCTTCTGGAGAACGGTGGTTCCCTGACTGACAATATTCGCGTTGTGGGGCGTGTGCAGGCACGTGCTGCGGCGTTGAGTGCTGATGATGCCGGTCGTGCTTCTTCGGCATTTGTATCAACGGTTGAGCGTATGAAGAACGATTCTTCGCTAAAGGACTTGTCGGGCGAACAGGCGTTCTCGAAATCGGCAGCGTGGGCGGATGCTCCCTCCCATAACGCGCTCTTGGCTTTTGCGTATGCCACGAGTCAGGTTCGTGAATACACTCCCGAGGCGGTTCGACGGGTTTTAGGAACTCTCCGGCTGGACGCTAAAGATTCTACGGTCGCGTATCCGTTGGATTTTTCGTCTTCTTACGCCGCTGGCGGGCAGCTGGGTCTTCTTTACCCGACCGCGGAAGCTTCGATGATTCAGGGTGGATCTTCCTCAACGGATGCGGTGAATCCGCCGGTGTGGATGCTTCGCACGTTCACCTCAGAATCTCGCGACTAGCTTTTCCGAGCAAAGCCTCATCCATACAGAGCCAGCCCATCACGCCCCGGCTTTCGGGGGTTCCCTCCTAGTCCGTTCACCAGCGGGGCTCACGATTTATCTATTTTGGAGAACACCTTATGCGCTTTTTCCTTGATCTTGAAGAGCATAACGGGAGCTATGAACTAGACTCCTGGCAGCCTGAGACGACCATCGCTGATCTCATTCAGGCAACCGGTGGTCCCTCCCTGCCTGCAGACGAGCCGCTGTATTGCGATAACCGCCCGGTGACGGCATCCTCCACCCTGGCGGAGGTCAAGCCGATGGAAGGTATGCGCATCTCTAGGGCACCGCTCTCCTACCCTTCCCTGGTGCAGGGCTGGAGCGTCTGTTTGAGCGGCGGTTCGACGGTTACCCTGCCGCACCCTATCCCTTCTTCACGTCCTCTGGTGGCGGGTCGTTCCCCGTACGCCGACATTGTGCTGCCCACGGCGAGCGCGTCGTGGGAGCATCTGCACCTGCAGGTGGTTCATGATGAGTCGACGAATACTCAGAAGGTGCGTATCACTGATCCGGGTTCTACGAACGGTAGTTTTGTGGACGGTCAGAAAATCCCTGAGGAGGGTCTGACTGTTTCTGAGAGCACCACTATCCATGTTGGTGATTGTGTGCTGACTCTGCAGCCTGCGACTCAGGAGAAGGCTGCGCCGCGCCCCGGTAGCGCCCCGAACGTGAGTGCGTCGGGTACTGCACCGTTTAACCGTCCGCCGCGTCAGGGCGCGTTGAGCGCCCCGGATAAGGTGGAGGCGCCTACCCGCAAGAATGTTTCTGATCCGCCAAAGTTCAATCTTGCGATGGCGGTGGGCCCGATTATTATGGCGGCGGCGATGGTCGCGATTATGCAGGAGATTCGTTACGCCCTTTTCGCGATGCTCAGCCCCATTCTGAGTATTGGCATGTGGGTGGAGCAGAAGCGTCGTCACGCTAAGGATAAGGTGAAGGAGCGTGTGCGTTTTGAGCAGGAAATGGAGAAGTTCAAGGGACGTATCGCTCTGAGTAACCGTGAGGAAATTGAGCGTCTTCACGACCTTGCCCCGGCACCGGATGCCGTTCAGCTGCGGGCGCTTCTTCCTGCAATGACGCTGTGGCGTCGCCGGAGCACCAGCCCTGACCTGTTAACTTTCCATGTGGGTACTGGGCATATTCATTGGGCTCCTGAGCTGACGAAGCCGAGCAATCCTGAGCCTGAGGTTCAGCATATTCTTGAGCACAATACCCTGTGGGATGCCCCGCTGGTTGCTGACCTGCGTGAGGGTGGCGCTATCGGTATTGTGGGTCCGCGTGAGCAGTCTCTTGCCTTGGCGCGTAGCCTGGTGCTGCAGGCGGCGACCCACACGGGTCCTGCTGATATGACGATTGCGGTCTGTGCTGATTCGGCGCGCTCGCAGGACTGGGTGTGGACGTCGTGGCTTCCGCATATGCATATGGCGCAGAACCAGCAGATGCGTTGGTTTGCTTCTGGTAAGGAGCAGTCGGATCAGATGCTGCGCTCTCTTTACAACGATATTGAGTCTCTTCCGACCCGTGGCCTGTGCGTGGTCGTTGATTCGGATACCCTCACTGAGGGCCGTGAGTCGCCGGCACGCGACCTTTTGGCGTATGGCGATGAAGTGCGTCTGATGGCGAATAAGACTGCTGCTGCGGGTGCTCGCCGTGTTGCCGGTATTGTGTTGGCTTCTTCTGTTGATCGTCTTCCTGCGTCGTGTACTTCGGTCGTGGAGATTGGTGAGGAGGCTTCCATCACCTATTCGGAGCCTCGCCGCCGTTACACGGTGAATGATGGTGTGCTCGCCGGTGTGAGCGCTGAGGATGCTCTTCATGTGGCGCGTACTCTGGCGCATCACGAGGACCCTGAGCGTCTGCTGTTGGGTGGTGGTTTGCCGCAGCTGGTGAAGCTGCCTGAGCTGGTTGGTTTGCCGACCCCTCCGGGTGCTGAGGATATTGAGGCGTTTTGGTCGCAGGCTAATGGTTTTAGCACTGAGATTGGTGTGGGCGACTCTGGCGCGTTCACCCTGGACTTGGTGAAGGACGGTCCTCACGGTCTGGTGGGTGGTACCACTGGTTCGGGTAAGAGTGAGTTTTTGCGTTCGTTGGTGGCGGGTTTGGCTGCGCACCATGATCCGAGCCGTTTGAACTTTATTCTGGTTGACTTTAAGGGTGGTGCGGCGTTTAAGACGTGTGAGCGTCTGCCGCATACGATTGGTACTTTGAGCAACTTGGATGCTCAGTTGGCACACCGCGCTATTGAGTCGTTGGAGGCGGAGATGGACCGTCGTCAGCGCCTGTTTGCGGCTGCTGGCGAGGGCGTGGACAACATTAAGGATTATTTGGCGACGAACCCGCCGGAGCCGATGCCTCGCTTGCTGCTGGTGATTGACGAGTTTGCGATGCTGGCGAAGGACTTCCCTGATGTCCTGTCGTCGCTGGTGAGCATTGGTGCGGTGGGTCGTACCCTGGGTGTGCACATGATTTTGGCGACTCAGCGTCCTGCCGGCGTGGTGAATGATGACATTCTGGCGAATACGAACTTGCGTGTGGCGTTGCGTGTGCAGAGCCGTGAGGATTCTTCGAACGTGATTGGTGTTCCGGATGCTTCAGAGATTTCGCGTTCGCAGATGGGTCGCGCCTACGTGAAGCTGGGCCAGAACGATATTTCGCCGGTGCAGACTGCCCTGGTGACGGGTCAGAGTGGCACTGAGGTGGTGACTTCTCTGGAGGTTCGTGCGACCGATAGTATCGGTATTCCTCGTTCGGAGCGTGCGCGCCCGAAGGTGTCGTCGAGTGATGCGAATGACCTGGATCTGCTGATTGATGCTGTTGTGGCAGCCCATGCGGCTCGTGGTGCAGTTGCTCCTCGTAAGGTGTGGCCTGAGCCGTTGGGTTCGTATGTTGATTTGGCTGATTTTGGTGTTCGCGGCTTCCCGGACCCGGATCTTCCCACTGTGGGTGGTGTCCGGGACGGTGTTCTGATGTGCACTTTGGGTGATGAGCCTGAGCTGCAGCGTCAGGTGCCTATGGGCTGGAATATTGAGATGAGCAACCTGCTGTTGGTGGGTGTTGCCGGTAGTGGTACAACTACGACGATTCAGTCTGTGGTGCTGGGTTTGGCTCAGCATTACTCGCCGGAGGACATCGATATTGTTCTGGTGGATATGGGCGCTGATGGCTTGTTGCCCTTGGGTTCTTTGCCGCATGTTGTTTCTGCTGTGGGTACCGGTCAGGGCGCGAGGGAACGTCAGGCTCGTTTCTTGCGTTTTGTGAAGTCGGAGCTTGATGCTCGCCGTGCTGATGCGTCACGCCGTAAGCCTCTTTTCATTGTTTTGGATGGTTTTGCGACGCTGCGCGATGAGTTCTCTGACGCTGTGAGCATGGATTTGTTGGCGAATTTCTACCGCGTGTATGCGGATGGTCCTGCTGTTGGTATTCACTGCGTGGTGTCGACGAGTCGCGCGAAGAATATTCCCTCGCAGATTCTTGATGCTTCGTTGCAGACGTGGTTCTTCCAGCTGAGCGATGTCCACGATTATTCGTCGCACGGTATTCGCGGTACGAATGTTCCGGCTGCGGTTCCTGGGCGTTGTGTTGATCCGAAGCGTCTGCGTCAGATGCAGGTGGCTACTCCCGCTGTTGGCGTGGAAGAGGCGGTCTCTATGATTTGTGAGCGCTTCCCGCAGGCTCCTGCTAAGCGTGATGTGATTGGTCAGCTGCCGACGTGGGTTTCGTGGGAGAGCATGCCTGCTGCCGAGTTTTCTCCGAGCCTGTGGCGTATCCCTGTGGGTATTGCGGAGGCTACGTTGGAGGCTTGTGCTTTCGAACTGTATGAGGGTGAGCACGCCATGGTTGCGGGTAATCCGCGTTCGGGTAAGTCTTCTCTGCTGGTTGCATTTGCTCGTCTGGTTTCTCGGGCGAGGACTGCGGCGGAGCAGGCGGTGTCTGCCGCGTTGGCGTCTGGTGACGCTGTCGCAGCGGAGAACGCACGCATGGATGCCGTGGAGGTTCCGGAGGTTTGGGCTGTCTTTGATCAGCGTTCCGGTCTGGTGAATGCGCCGGAGGGCGTTTTTGACCGGGTGTTTGAGAGCAAGAATGCTTCTGCTCAGGTGCAGGCGGCGTTGCAGGATGCCGCGGGCCCGGTGCTGTTGCTGATTGATGACGGTGACCGTGTGGATGACCCGATGAACGTTTTTGATGCCATTGTGAAGGGTGACTTCCCGGACGTTCACATTATTGCTACGGGTAAGCCGACTGATTTGCGTCCTTTGTATAGCCATTGGACGAAGGCTATTCGTAAGTTCCGTACTGGTGCTGTGGTTCAGCCGAATGTTGATACGGATATGGACATGTTCGGTTCTATTCCAAGGCGCGCCCCGGTTCAGCTGAGTGTTGGTCGTGGCTACGCGTTCCTTGCCGGGTCGCCGGTTCTGGTGCAGCTGATGAGCCCTGAGGATTCTCAGCACCGTGGCGGGCTGTAGGGCTTGTCTGGCGTGTGGTGAGGTATGGTGTAACTTTACCGACTGTTTTGCTGTAGGGGTCGCCCCGTCTGGGGCGTCTTCCTGCTTGTTGTGAAGTTGATGTTAAGGAGTTAGCCCGTGACTGTACCTGCTGGTTCACCGCAGTACTCCGGCTCGGAGCGTCGTGATGCTCATCCTGCCCCGCAGGCTGCTGGTCAGCCTGTGGGGGGCCTGGCTGCGGGCGCTCCCCTTGGCTCTTCGTATCGTTTGGTGCGCCGGGTGGGTTCTGGTGCGGTCGGTGAGGTGTGGGCTGCTACGATGAGCGGCTCGTGGGCTCTGTATGCGGCGAAGGTTTTGCGTCCGGAGCTTGCGGAGAACCCTGTGGTTCTTGAGTCTTTTGTGCGTGAGCGTTCGGTGTTGTTGGCGCTGTCGCATCCTCATATTGTGCCGTTGACGGACATGGTGGTTGAGGGCGGCGTGCTGGCTCTGGTGACGGAGTTTCAGCATGGCGGTTCGTTGCGTCAGAAGCTGGATTCTGAGGGGCCGCTGCCGGTTCGTTTGGCGTTGAGTCTGATGGTGCAGGTTCTGAATGCGGTGGAGTTTGCTCACCGTCAGGGCGTGATGCATCTGGATATTAAGCCGGAGAATGTTCTGCTGAGCGGTGTTTTGGGGGAGTCCCTGGATCAGCAGGTTCGTGTGGCTGATTTCGGTATAGCTTCTTTTACTGGCTCTGCGGGTTCGGGGGCTTCTCGTTCGTTTTCTGGTACTCCGGGGTATATGGCTCCGGAGCGTTCTGCGCATGGTGTGGCTACTCCGGCGGTGGATGTTTATGCGTGCGCGGTGACTCTTCATGAGTTGTTGGTGGCGGCGCGTCCTCTTCCGGCGCGTGGTGGTGCGGTGCAGGTGTCGCCGCAGATTCCGGCTGAGGTGGCTGAGGTTCTTCACGGGATGTTGGCGGAGAACCCGGTTCAGCGTCCTGGTGCGGCTGAGGCTGCCGCTAAGTTGCGTCTTTTAGCTGAGGGTTTCACGGCTGATACGGTGCTTCCTCGCTGGGTTGAGGTGTCTTCGGGTGCTGTGGGGTACACGCCTACGGTGGTTCATGGTGCTGAGCCTGCGGTTTCTTCGGTGCCTGGGCAGAATGTTACGGAGCTGTATGGTGCGGGCATGCCGTCGCTGGGTCAGGCGCAGAATGAGACGGTTATCCGTGCTCCTTTTGTGGTGGAGCAGCCGGTATATGTGCCTGACGAGGTTATTGAGGAAGAGGAGCCTGCCCGTTCGCCGTTGCGCCGCCCGCTGGTGTGGGGCGCTATTCTGGGTTCTTTGATTCTTGTGGGTGTGCTCGCTTTTGTGGGTTTGAGCGGCGGTAAGGGTTCGTCTAAGACGGCTGAGTCGTGGTCTGCTTCGAGCCGTAGTTCGGCGTCTTTGCCGAGTGGATTGGGTACCCGTATTGAGGGTACGTATAACCCGCGGGATAAGAGTGCCCGCCTGACTTTTGAGTTTTCCTCGCAGAAGTCGGCTCTTCGGGGCGATATTTTGCAGGTGCTTCCCGGTGTTGAGGGTGGTTCATGTGCTTCGGTGACGTGGGATGCCGGTCAGGCGTCTTCTGGTGTGTCGAAGAATCAGTCGAGTGTGACTGCGGTGGATGTTCCGTGTTCGTGGAATCTGTCTGGGGTGAGTATCCCGGCTAATGGTGTGGTGCAGGTTCGGGCGAATGTGTCTGCTGAGTTTAAGGATTCGCGTGCTTTTGAGGAGTGGGTGAACCGTATTGATTCTGAGACGTCGAAGGCTATTTCTGATCGGGAGGTTCGTTCGACGGCGTACCCGATTCAGCGCTTGCGGTCGATTGAGTTGCGGGTTCCTTCTCGTGTGGTGAATCAGAGTGTTTTGCCGGTGACGGTGGTTCCGGTGTGGCCCAGTGGTGCGGATGAGTTGAATCCGTTGATGGTTTTGCCGCGTACGGGTGAGTTTTCGACGCTGGTTCAGGCGATTTCTCCGGATGCTCAGTTGATTAGTTTTTCGGATGGTTGTTCGGGGCATGTGTTGGTGTCTGAGGATCAGCGGGTGGTGACGGCGCTGTCGGTGACGTCTAAGTGCCGCCTGAACGCGCAGATTGGTAATTTCACGAACCTGTCCAGTAGCGACTTCGCGATTATTACCCGCTAACGCTGGTGCTCAGGCGAGCAGCTCCTGGTATGCAGAAAGCCTCTGGGCTGAGAAATTGCCTCTCAGCCCAGAGGCTTTCTCTATATTCGAAACTAACGCCGTGCAGTGCTACATGTCAACGTCGGCAAGACCAGCAACCTTCCCCAAATCCTCAAAATAACGAATCGTCCTCGAGGCACAATCCAAGAAATCTACCTGCGCCACATCATCCGGATTATCCATATCAGGCCAACGCTCGTTCTCAATCCTGAAGCGCACAATCGCCAAAAGCCGGTAATTGTTATGAGTCATCGGACCAAAAGCAGCAATCTGCTTACCCGACTTCGTGTAAAAACCCACCATATCCTGATCTTCAACATCCACAGTCTCGTAATAGGTAACGCTATCAATCGCACCTATCGGGTAGACCGTTGGGTTAGCTGACCAGACACGCTGCTCGATACCTTCAGGAGAAAGCTTCACATAAGCGACATGCACATAACGCAAAAAGGCAATGAACATAGCCGATAGCAAAAAGACCAATATTTCAGTCCCTGTATTTATTGAATCAGGGCTGTATATATGGGCTACAAACGAAAGACAGGGGAAGGCGGGGGTAAATATCATAATGAGAGCTTCAGCCTGATTAGCTCGTCGAATATAAATACCCTCACGCCGCCGCTTTTTATCTTTCCAGCGCTGCACCTCGTAATTAATGAGGACGTAGAATGTCGCAACTGTTGTGAGCGCAGCGAAGATACCCCAGAAGATAATCAAGAAAGTGCGCATGGCGGGTTCTCGTTTCGTGTGGTTGGTGAATATCCGGAAGCGCACCACCGGCAGGTGGCGTACCTTCCCCCCAGGATACTCTATGTGCTTGAAAGCTCTGATAAGTGGAAATACAGAGCAATATGATGCTCTATGGGCTAATCGACCAGAAGGATAACTAGGCGCAAGGCTCGGGTAAAGACTGGGCGACCATTCACCAGCGGCTGGGCTTGGGCCCGTATCCACCCGAGTTTCATGGCTGACCCTGGTATACAAAAAGCCTCTGGGCTGAGAGGTAATCTCTCAGCCCAGAGGCTTTCTCTATATTCGAAACTAACGCCGTGCAGTGCTACATGTCAACGTCGGCAAGGCCGGTGACCTTCTCCAGATTCCTGAAATAAGAAATTGTCATACCCCTCTTATCAAGCGCGTCCACCTGCGCCACATCGTCCGGGTTATCCATATCAGGCCAATGCTCGTTCTCAATCCTGAAACGCACAATCGCCAAGAGCCGGTAATTGTTATGGGTTATCGGATCAAACAAGGCAATCTGGAAGCCAGATTTGGCGTAGAAACCCACCATATCCGGTTCATCAATATCTGGCCTTTCGTAGTACACGACACGGTTAATCGCATCGAAAGGGTAACGGGTTGGGTTGGAGAACCAGATGCGCTGCTCGACGCCTTCGGAAGAAATCTTCACATAGGCAACGTGCACATACCGCAAGTATGCAACAAATATCGCTGATGCCAATAAACCCACTATCCCAAGCGTCACACCTTCTGTACCAGGTTCAAGAATGTAGACTGCAGCCATAAGAATTGGAAGAGCGGGGGTAAATATCACAATGAGAGCTTCGAGCCGAGTAACCCGTCGAATATAAATACCCTCGCGCTGCCGTTGCTTATCTTTCCAACGCTGCACCTCGTAATTGATGAGGACATAAAATGTCGCAATTGTTATAAGTGTAGCGAGGGTGCTCCAGAAAATCAGGGGGAGACTAGGCATAACTATTTACCTTCACTAGTTTCAGTAGCAGATACAGTCGTAGTATCTGTCCCAGCATTAGCTGAATCCTTCATCTCGCTCCTATGAGATTTAATACTACCGGCTCCCGACTTCAACAAATCTTTCGGAGTACCCAAAATAGCGTCCGTAAAATCCTTTCCCTTCAACATCTGAGCTCGACGCTCAGATACAGGCGTCTGGTCCCGTGCAGACTTTTGCAACGCATCACGTTGAAAATTTTTATCCAACCAGCCAAAGGTTGCATTTGATCCACGCGCTGCAAACTCATTAATTACAGTCTGTTTTGTTGCACCCCGAGTGAACTCATTTGCGATATCCCATTTTTCCTGAAGTTTCACCTTAATCGGAGCTTTCTCCCCCGGTGTAATTTTACTTTGATACGAGTCCTTAATCTTAGTGATTGAATCATTAGTCTTAGACGCAACCTTATCAGAATACCCAACCTTAACGCCCTTAGCTACACCACCTTTAGCAAAGCCAAAAATTAATCCCGAAGTAAAAGCCTTAGCAGCCTCCCCGGCGTTAAAATTCTCAGCCTTCCTCGTATAATCCCATACTGCGCCTATGCCCGAGGAAAGACCATCAGCCACAATATCGGGGGCATGTACACTTGCCCTCTTTTCCAGCCACTTCCACCCTAATCTTTTATCCTTAATTGCCTGCGCAATACCATCCTTCCGGGCATTAATAAACGAAGCAGTCTTCTCCGCAGGCTTCTGAACCCACGAAGGCACAAACCTATCAAAGCCTTTCTTAGAGGCAGCCTTAGAAGCCACCCTGGACGCAAACTTTTCAGTCCCACCATTCACAAAATAACTAGCAAACTTCGTGGAATGGGTAATAACCTTAGCGCTAGCACCTAGAACCACACCCTTAACAGCACCCAAGATTGCTTCCTTTACCACATTCGCAACGTCCACCTGACCGTTCTTAGTCTTCTCCAAACCAGTTGCGGCACCTTCGAGTGCACCAGCTAGACCAGCCAACAGGATACCCGCAACCGGTCCACCAACAAATACTGAACCAACCACTACCGCAACAGCAGCCACCTGCAACCAACGAGCCGCCATAATCGCACCCTTATTCTTAATGCGCTCCTGACGATACTGCTCATACTCCTCCACCGACACCGGCGACAGGCCCCACGGATCCACCAAAGAAACCGGGTTACCACCCACCAACGAGAACGGGTCAGCACCCCAACCAGCACCCACCGGCGCGGCCAAAGGATCAGGCGCAGTAAAGCGACCCACGCGCGAATCCACCACACGGGCACCCAACACCTCAAAACCAGAAGAACCCAGCACCACACCCGAAGCCGCAGAAACACCAACCAGCAAATCCGGCAACACAGGCGCAACACCAGCCCCCTGAGCAGACGGCACAGCAGGCGCAGCAACACCCAAAGAAGCCCAACCATACGGATCCAACAGACCGGCACCAGAACCGGCACCAGGAACCAGCGAACCCACAGAAGGCAACGACGAGCCGCCCACACCCAGCACACGCGGAACAAAAGAATTCTCATCCCACACCAGCGGGTGCATCACCGAAGCATCAAAACCAGCCACAGAACCCGCACCGGCGTGAGCACCGGTTGAGGGTACACCAAACTCGGGCACACCAGCAGGCACACCACCGGCAGCAAGCACACGACCATCAGTAGAAGCACACAGCAGCGAGAAGGACACAGCCGAATCCTCAGCAGAACCCCACGACGCCACCGAATTCACAA
>ERZ773272.517-NODE-517-length-15277-cov-53.304888_pt1 | contig 15277 bp, 6 predicted proteins | sample MGYA00511891_ERZ773272 | MGnify/ENA primary metagenome ERZ773272 (study PRJEB29015, sample SAMEA2738150) | human oral metagenome | biome: human oral; feature: human-associated habitat; material: saliva | place: China | collected 2198 ...
ACGACGTGGACTTCGACTCGGAGCTGCAGAAGCTGCTGGACGGCGGCTTCGGCGACGCGCCCGAAGAAAAGTAAAGCTGAGCAAAGTAAAGCGGCAAAAGTAAATAGCTGACATTTGAGCGGGGGTGGCTTGTGATTCTACAAGCCACCCCCGCTCAAGTGTTTTTGTTGGAGTGTTTTGGTTGCTAGGTTTTCAGCGATGCTTTAGTCGGCGCTGTTTTCGCCGCGCTCACCTTCAGCACGTTCGCCCTCGGCACGCGAGCGCCCCAGCGCGTACCCCTCCAGGTAGGCCTGCGCCCGCAGCAGCTGCGGGTAGCGCGCCTCCAGGGTACGGAATGCCGCCGAATGATTCGGTTGCAGCAGGTGGCAGAGCTCGTGGTGAATCACCGAATCCAGCACGTACTCGGGTACGCCCTGCAGCTCCGAGGAGATGCGGATCTGCGTGTTCGCGTAGGTTGCCGAGCCCCAGCGCTGACGCTGATTGCTCACCCAACGAATCGACAGCTTCTCCAGCCTGCCCGAGGCGACCAGCTCCGGCAGGTGCTTCTGCGCCAGGTGCAGGGCGCGGGAGCGCAGGTACTCGTCCGTGACCGTCAGCTGCGTGGCACGCTCACGGCGGGCGGCACGACGCTGAATGCGCGGCAGCAGGCGGGCAATATGCTCGTCAATCTCTTCGCTCGTGCTCGCGGCGGGAATGAGCAGGCGGTAGGCGGGGTTGCCGTGCGCATCCTCACCGTCGCGTTGCATGCTGATGGTGCGGGTGCGGCGCGCCGAGCGGACCAGCTCAATCTGCGGGCGGTCCTTAGTGGCGGGCAGAATTTCACGCTTAAAACGCTGAGCCATAGTCTCCTCTTCCCCTCGACGAACGGCGGGGCTGTGTGGCACGGGGCTGAGTTGAGCGGGCCTGGCTATACGACGAGCCGGCGCCCTCAGCCCTGCGGCGGCGCTTCGCCGGATCAATATCGTCCAGGAAACGCGAACGCTTCCGCTGACCGCGACCGCCCACGGTGCGGGTCATCGTCCAGGTCAGCCACAGGTACTTGCGGGCGCGCGTAATGCCCACGTACAGCAGGCGGCGCTCCTCATCCACCTCATCCGGGGTGGTCGCAAAAGTAATCGGCATGAGGCCCTCGTTCAGGCCGCACAGGAACACGGCGTCCCACTCCAGACCCTTAGCCGCGTGCAGGGAGGCGAGGGTTACACCATTGACCTGCGGGGCGTCATTGAATTCGCTGCGGTGGTTCAGAGTTGCCACCACCTCGTGCATGGTCAACGGTAGCGGCTCGGGCACGCCCGGGCGCGGGTTCACACGGTGCTCCCGAAGTTGCTCCTGGCGGTTCTGCGCCATCATGTCCACCATGTGCACCAGGGCGGCGAGGGACTCCCACTTCTGGCGGGCAGCACCGCCAGTGAGCGGGCCTTCCTCCTTAAAACCCAGGCCGCCGAGCACATCGCGGGTGTAGCGGGTGACGTCCTCGGTACCGTCCGTGGACTTCGCCGAACCACGCAGGGCAAGCATCGCCTGCTTGACCTCGGGGCGCTCAAAGAAACGCTCCGCGCCACGCAGCTGGTACGGAATGTGGGCGGCAGCCAGAGCAGACTCAATCGCCGCCGACTGCGCGTTCGTGCGGAACAGCACCGCAATCTCCGAAGGCGGCACACCGTCCTTCTCGATCAGGTCGCGGATGTCCTCGGCAATGCCGGCGGCTTCCTGCTCGTCGTCCGCGTAGCCGAACCACTCCACATCCACGCCGGGGCCTCGCTGAGACATCAGCTCCAGCGGCGGTGCCCACGAATGCGGGCTCGAATCCGGATGCGGACGACGCGCCGCCAACAGACGGTTCGCCAACTCCACCACCTGCGAATGGGAACGGTAGTCGCGGGTCAATTTCACCGTATGCGCGCCACGGTACCGGCGCGGAAAATCCAGCAGGTAGCGGCTCGTCGCGCCGGTAAAAGAGTAAATCGTCTGGGAGGCGTCGCCCACCACGCAAATATCATCGCGGCCGCCCAGCCACACATCCAGCAGACGCTGCTGCAGCGGGGACACGTCCTGGTACTCGTCCACCACAAAATGGCGGTACTGGTTGCGGACGGTCGCGGCGAGCTTCTCGTCCTCCTCCAGCATGGCGATGGTCAGCAGCAGCACGTCCTCAAAATCGATGAGGTTACGCTCATCCTTCAAATCCTCGTACGCTTGGAAAATTCGCTGCATATTCTGCGGGGTAATCGCCGAGGGCAGCTGCTTCTCACTCAGACGCTGCATGATGGTGTCCGGGGTGAGCAGCTGAACCTTCGCCCACTCAATCAGCGACGCCAAATCACGCAGCAGGGAACGGTCCGTGCTGATGCGCAGACGGTTCGCCGCCTCCGTAATGAGCGAGGCTTTGTTCTGCACGATGGACGGGAAGGTACCGCCCACCACCTGCGGCCAGAAATACACCAGCTGACGCAGCGCCGCCGAGTGGAAAGTACGCGCCTGCACGCCGTGCGCCCCCAGCTGGTGCAGGCGGGTGCGCATCTCCTCCGCCGCACGCAGGGTAAAGGTCAGGGCGAGCACGCGCGGGCCCTGGTAGCGACCAATCGCAATACCGTAGGCGATGCGGTGCGTAATCGCGCGGGTCTTACCGGTACCGGCACCCGCCAGCACGCGCATAGGACCGTCCAGCTCGGTGGCGACCGCACGCTGATCCGGGTCAAGCCCGGCAAGAATATCGTCTGCGGAGATCATATGCTGAGGCTGCTGAGGTGTGGCGGTCATAATGCTCCATCAGTAAGGCGGTCGGTACGGGCAGGCGGCAAGCGCTCGCGCGGGGCATGCGGATATACGGGCATACGGGTGCGCGAGGCGGTGATAGCCGGTCTTCCATTGTATTCTCCCAGATTGTTTTCTCCAGACCCGCCGTGGCCTCTTAGCCGTTGCGTTCATTCAGGGCGTGAGGCGCTCGTCTATCTGGCATGGGCGGTTAGGCGTGCAACGAAATGCGCTGGAATGCGCCGGCGAGCATATTTAGCCTTGTCCACAAGTATCTTCACCACTTGGCATAAAGATCCTAAAAACTACTAAACGGCACACATTGGTTTGGTAACCTTAACCCGTGACTTTATCTCCCCTTCAGCTAGCAGCCATTGTCTCCGCCGGTGTGCCCGGGATTTACCCCGTCGGCGCCGAACCGGTTCGCGAAGACAGCGACGACTTCGACTCGGCAATCATCGCCGACTCCACCGGTCGCCGCTGGCGAGTGTGCGCCCCGCGCCGCCCCGACGCCAGCATGCGTCTTGAAGCTGAACACCTCATCCTGCAGTCGTTCAGCCCCGGCCTGCGCGCCCGACTGCCCTTCGCCGTACCCACCGTCGCCGGCACCGTACCCTACGCGGGCGGCAACGTGTTCGTGTACACGCACATCCCCGGCACCATCTACGACGTGGACCAGCTCGCCGAGCTGAGCCGCCGCGAAGTTGCGGCGGGCCGCCCCTCCCTGGCGTCCATCATCGCCAAGGACATCGCGACCCTGCACGTGATGCCCGAAGACATTATTTACGAAGCCGACCTGCCCTCCTACTCTTCGGAGCAGATTCGCCTACGCAAGAACGCCGAGCTCGAGCGTGCCGCCGCAACCGGCAAGGTACCCGCCGACCTGCTCGCGCACTGGCGTACCGTGCTCTCCCCCGGACCCATGTGGCAGTTCCGCCCGCGCGTGGTCCACGGTGACATGGGCGCCGAGAACCTCGTACTGCACGTCACGCCCTCGACTGCGCGCATCGTGGAGGTCACCGGCTGGTCCGATGTGCACGTGGGCGACCCCGCGCAGGACTTCGCCTGGCTGTACTCCTGCCAGGACATCGACTTCACCGACGAGGCCATCGAGGTGTACCGCCAGCAGATGCCTCAGCTGCCCGACGCCTACCTGGCGCAGCGCGCAAACTTCTACGCGGAGTTCGCGATTGCCCAGTGGCTCACCCACACCGTGGAGGTTGGCGACCGCGACGGCGCAACCCACGCGGTGTCTATGCTTCTGGACATTCAGGACGACCTGCGCGCCTCCGGCGAACTGCTCGGACAGGAGGAGGTCGGCCCGCTGGTTGGCCCCACTGAGTAGCTATTGGCTCGGGTAGCCGTTAGGTTACCCCACTAGGGCGCCACCTGCCGCATAGGTTTTCAGTTCAGCCCCGCAGTACTGCACTGCGGGGCTGAACTGTATCTACGGGGGTTTACGGGGGAGGTATATCCGCTGGCCTGTGCCCGGTGAAATCGGTTGCCTTAGCTGTCTGTCACACTAAGTGTCTGTCAAACCGACGGATTTATGCCCATAAGGGCTAGTGGAGGGGCTTTAGCGGGCTTTTTATCAAAATTTCTTTAAGTGTTTCCCCTCACCTTTTGAGCACCAGTTTTGCATTTTTGTGCATGAATGACTCAGATTAAGGCTGAGAGTTGAAGGTGTGTAAAAGGCTTCATTCACAATATTTCCCCGATGCAAATACACCGCAAACCCACAAAAACCAACTTTTAGCTTTGAGAGTCCACAGAGCCTCAACTCCACCTTGAACTATGCTCAAAATAGTGCATTTTAGGGTAAAAACTTACCCTGTAGATTTTTTCAAAAACTCCTGGAATACTTTTGCTGTGCCGCGAGAATACCAGCGGACACACTCCCCATAGCGCACTGACCAGCGCTGATATCGTGGCAGCGATAAATTGGGGAGACAGATTGGACGGGACCCTGACCGGTCATGTCAGGCCCGAGCCGGATTCATGCACCGCGCAACCAATCACCGATGGCAGAAATCTATAGAGCTACTTTCGAGGTTGTGTTTGAGAGTAAAGACGCACGCAAACCCCACGGGGCGCCGGCGGCGCGAGTGAGGCCGCGAAAGCGGCAGTCGTTCGGCGCGATTCTTTCCCGGAGCGTGCGAGGGCACGAAGTACCTCTATAGTTCTTCAGCGGCTGAGGACGCCTCATCACCCTAATGCAGTGGGGTGAAGAGGCGTCCTCTGCCATTAACCGTAAAAGTCCGCACAGAAAAGCAGCTCACGAGGCGCAACGCCTACGTGAGCTGCTTTTCTCTATTCGGTGGCAGCAAGCGCTAGCACGGTGCTGGCTGGCACGGCGCAGGCTAGCGGGGCACACTAGTACGCGAGCGCATGCCTCCGCCGCTTAGCCTTACTGCCTAGCCTTTGCGCGCCTCACGAATCACCTTCGCCAGCTGCGCCTCCGTGGGCAGGCCGCCGCGGATCTGGTGATCCCACACCTCCGCAACACCCTTGCCGCCCAGGTATACGAACACGGTGCTGATACGCTCCGGATCCACGCCCATAATGCGGGAGAACGCGATACGGTACAGACCCAGCTGGAAGCGTCGAGACTGCATGGTCGACATCTTCGGGCGGGAACCGCTCTTCCAGTCCACCAGGACCCAGCGTTCGCCGTCTTCGTCCTCGGTGCGGAACACCGCGTCGATACGGCCGCGCAGGCTTAGACCCTCGATATGGGTTTCGACCGGGTACTCGACCGCCCAGATGCGTTCCTTCCACTCATCGCTGCCCCACTCGCTGTTGGCGAAGCGCTCCCAGAGGCGCTGGACGGAGGCCTCCAGTTCGCTTTCGGATTCCTCGTAGGCGTCCTCGAAGGTGAACTCGTCCTGTTCCTGCAGGTCAGCCGGGTCAGCGGGCGCGGTGGAGGTGGCTGAGGCGGCAACGGAACCAGGCAGGTCAACGCCCACCGTGTCCTCCGCTTCGGGTGCCTCCAGCGGGTCGGCGCTCGGCGCCACACCGAAGTGCTCCTCAATCAGCGCGTGCACCGCCGTACCAATCGTTGCCGCACGCGAGGGACGCTGAGGCACCGGGCGCATCAGCTGATACACCGTGCCCTGCGGGTCCTCGCTCAGGCGAATAAACGTGGATGCGGACAGGTGCCCCGGCAACTGATCGCGCAGCACCGGGTCGGTCTGACCCATCATGAGCAGAAGCAGGTCGGCTTCGCGTTCCCAGTCCACCGCCTGCTGGCGCAGGGATTCGGGAATGGCGGACTCACCCTGTGCCGCGGCTGCAGCAGGTGCGGCGGGTGCAGGGTGGCTTGCGCTTTCCCCCGCTACATCCTCGCTCTGGTGCAGGTTATCCTCCCCCGCGCCGACAGCGAGCTCCACCGCCAGGGCGGCACGCTCGACCGCCTCGCGACGGCTCGAGGAGTTAATCGCAATCTCACGCTCCAGGTGCTCATGCTGGCCGCGGCGAAGCACCGCCTTCGTACCCTGCGTGAGAGCGTCATCAGAAGCCCAACGCCAAATTACCGGGCGCTCCAGCGGGTCAAAAGGCCACATGGCGGTCAGCACCGCACCCAGGTTCGGGTTCCTGTCCTCGTAGTTCTTCTGGGCGAATTGGCCGCGCACCTCAATCGGCAGCGCCGCCGCGACCGTGGGCGAGAAACCGGGCTGAGGCGGTTGCGTCTCACGCCATTTCTCCCGTTCGGTGGCTTCGATGATCCATTCGGGCACCGGCAGGTTCAGGCGGGTGCAGTTCTCCGCCACCGTGCGTGCTCGTACGGAAGGAGCCGCCAGCTGCCAATCCTGCGCGAGGGCGGGAGCCATGACCTCAACCAGCGCCCAGGCGTAGCGTTGCACCTGCTCGGCGTAGGTTGCCCGGGCGTTCGCGCGCGCCTCCGCCTGCTCGGGGGTGAGCTCGTCAGCGTCTACGGGGTAGAGTTCGAGGTCCTCCAGTAGAGCCGTCTCATCGGGGGCGGGCGGCAGGTTCGAGGGGTCCACGACCGTACCGTGCACCAGGGTCACCGGCTCAACCAGGCGGTACTTCGACTCGGCCAGCTGCTCCACCCAACGGCGCACATGGTTCAGGTGCACCTTTTTGCGCTTATCGGCGGGGTTCGGCATCGTGTACGACAGGCCCATACCCACCAGCTGCGGTGCCGCCCAGGGGGTATCCATCGTCTCCTCGAAGTGCACGGAGGGCGCATCTACCGTGGGCGTGCCCATGCCGAAGAGGGACTTGAAAAGCATCTCCATCAGCTCCTCCCAGAAGGGCTGCACCGGCAGGGGGAGCATAGCGGCGCTCTTCCAGCGGTAGGCGCTCATCGCCAGCAGGTTACGGGCACGGGTCATCGCCACGTACATGAGGCGGCGGTCCTCCATGCCGGCGTGCTCGGCGGCATCATCCTTATGCTCGGCCAGGTAGTCTTCCAGGTCCTTTGCCTTCTCGAAGGCGGTAATCTCCTCCGGGGTCTCAAGGATCGACGGGAGGTACTCGCGGTCGCCACGCAGCGGCCAGGGCAGAGCCGCATTAGCCGACATCTGCCACAGGTTCGGGGTCTGCCCGCCGGTCGCGCTACCGCACAGACCCGGCAGAAGCACGTGATCCCACTCCAGGCCCTTCGCGGCGTGCATGGTCATCAGCTGCACCGCGTTCGGGTCAGGTTCCACAGCACCCAGCGCCAGGCCCTTCTCCTCATCATCGGCACGCTCAAGCCAGGCGAGGAAGCCCATCACGTAGCTCACACCACCCGAAGACAGCAGGAAGCGGCGCGCACCCGGGTCGCCTTCCTCCGCGCTCACGCCGTCAGAGCCGGCGTAAATCATCGCGTTAATACGCGGCGCCGACATGCCGTAGGCGGCGGCAACCTCGTGGAAAGCGTCCAGGTTCGCGCGCGAACCCAGCGGGTCGGTACCCGGGCGGACCGCCAGCTCAATATCGAGTAGCATGGTCCGCTCAATCTCGTACAGCAGCGTGCCCAATTCCTCGCTCAAACCGGCACGCAGCACGCGCATCTGCTCAGCAAAAGCACGCAGACGCTCCAGCGCCGCCGGGGAGAAGCGGCGGCCGCGGTAGTGCTCACCGTAGAGGGGTTCGCCGTCCGCGCCGTCCTGCGGCAGGTTCTCCACCGCCTCAATGAGGGAGGCGTAGCCGGAGGAATCCTCCACCGCGCCCTTGAGGGTTTCGTCCAGGCGTTCCTGGGCGGCACGCAGATGCTCCGCCTGCAGGGTGATAGCGGCTGCGTCGTCGGCGTCTTCAGCCTCCGCGAGCATACGCAACGCCATCTGCTCACGCAGGGCACGCTCACGCTCACGCACCAGCGACTGCGCCCAATCACCCAGCGCCAGCATATCCGCCGCGCCCAAACGCCAACGCGCACCCGTCAGCAGGCGCGCGAGGGCATCCGAACGGTTCGGATCGGCCAGCACACGCAACGCCGACACCAAATCCACAACCTCCGGTTGGGAGAGCAGACCGCCCAAACCCACCTGCTGCACCGGAATGCCCAGGCGCTCACACTCCACACGAATCGGGTCCAGCTGACCGTGCACACGCGCCAACACCGCAATCTCAGGCATCTTCAAGCGCGGACGCACCGAACCATCACCGGAACGATGCGCCGCGTAGGCGCGCTCATACTCGCGCACCGCCTGCGCGCGCATCGCCGCAATACGCTCGGCAATAGCCACAGCCTCCTCACGGTCTGAGTCGTGGTAGGTCAAATCCACGCGCCCCACCATGCCCGCGGCAGCCTGCTCAAAGGCGGGCGAACCGGGCTCCCCCACCAGGGCGCAGCGCGGGCGCAGGTCGGGAACCTGAGCGGCGGTAATATCGCCGTCGGCGGCACGCACCCACTCAGGAACCTCCTTCAGTTTCTCCGCCACGTGGTTCGCCGCGTTCAGCACCGAAATGTCGTTACGCCACGCAATGGACAGGAACAGCGGCTGCACATGCTCGGTCGGGAAATGACGGTAGAAGCTGAACATCTGACCGTCCGAAGCACCACGGAAACCGTAAATCGACTGCTTCGGGTCGCCCACAGCCATCACCGGATGCGCCGGAATACCCGCAGCCTCATCGGCACCGTAAATCGAGGAGAACAAGCGCATCTGCGCGTGCGAAGTGTCCTGGAACTCGTCCAGCAGAACCACCTTGAAGCGGGCACGCTCACCCTCACGAATCGCCGGGTCAGCCTCCGCAATGCGGGCGGCAAAACGCATCAGGTCACCAAAATCCAGCACCTGCATGCGCGCCTTCACGCGGGCGTAGCTCATCGCCATACGCGCGTACACTCGGCGGTTACGCAACAGACGCTGAACCTTCAGGATGTCCCTCTCAGTCTTCGTCTCACGGCGCGGATCAGGCACCGCCACGTACGCCGCCAGCTGCTCGGTGCAGAAGTCAATGACCTGTTGCGGCTCCACCAGGTGCTCCGCGCACTCGTCAGAAAGCTGCAGCATCTGGTTAATCATGGTCGCCGCAGACACCGGCACGCCGTCCTTATCGAGGGGAAGCTCCCCCTCCCAGTACTGCACAATCTGCGCGGCAAGCTGCCACTTCTGCGCATCGCCAAGCATCTGCGCGTCCTGCTCCACGCCCAGGCGCAGACCGTACTCCTTGACGAGGTTATTCGCGTAGGAGTGGTAGGTGAGCACGGTCGGGTCAGCGATGCCCTCGCGCAGCTCCTCATCGGTCGGGGCGACGCGGCGGCTACGGCGCAGAGTGTTCAGACCGGCGCGCATACGGCTGCGCAACTCGGTTGCCGCCTTGCGGGTGAAGGTCACACCCAGCACCTCTTCAGGACGCACAAAACCGTTATCGACCAGCCAAATCACACGGTCAACCATGGTCGCGGTCTTACCCGAACCCGCACCGGCAATGACGAGGGTCGGGGCGGGGCCCGCCTCAATCATGCGGACCTGCTCGGGGGTCGGCTTCTTACCGTCAGCGCCGTTGAGCATCTCGGCAATATCAAGGGCACTGCGGTAGTCGGCAGGCTTCAGCGCGGGGTCGTTCCCGGCGGCCTCTGCGGAGAAGAGCACGCCGTTAGGCAGCTGCCAGCTATTGTGCTCGCACCACTGGGCGGGGGTGAGCATGCCGGAGCCAGAACCGGGGTTAGTACCGGAGCGAGCGCCGGGGTGAGTAGCGCCGTATGCGCCAGAGTCAGTCATAATTCCTCTTCCTCATGGATCATTCTCATGGGAGGTTCGGGGTGAGTGATATCGAAAGTAAGGGGGGGGGGTACGCGACTACTAGGGCTGCGTCACCTGGCGGCCGCGCGTACAAATCGGGCAGATCTCCGGCAGGCGGCACCCATAGCCGCCCTCACGGTGACGAGTCTGCACCTGCGAGCCAGCAATCAGCTCCGCGGCATGCTGCACCAGCTCAGCCGCCCACGAATCGTGCTCCGTCAGGGCGGGCTGAACCTGCAGGCGGGTCTTGCTCTCGTCGTTCACGCCCGAGGCGCCCAGCTGCACGAGCGCCGCGCCTCCGGAACGACCCGTATAGCCGGTGTATTCCAGCTCCTGGGGGCGGGCATCCGGTAGCGGTTCGCCCGCCTCCAGGGCGGCGGCTTCGGCGCGGTAACGCTCCTCCAACTGCTCACCCGCGCCTGCCTCCACCGCAATCTGGTAGGCGGCAAGCTGCGGATGCGTCTCCATCTCCGACCCGGTCGGCTTAGACTTGCCGGTTTTCAGGTCAACGATGGCGTAGCGGCGGGTGCCGTCCTCCGCCGGGGCGGTACCTTCGAGGCGGTCCACGCGGCCGGTGAGTAGCGCATCCAGCTCGCCGACTTCACCGGCGGGGTCGAAGGGCACGGGCACACGCACCGCGAAGGAGCCTTCAACACCGAGGTTCTGCCAGCCGGCGTCACCCATGTGCTGACGGTAGTAGTAGCTCAGGCGCAGAATCATGCGCTTGGCACGCTCGTAGAGGGCGTAGGATTCCCAGGGCACGCGCTCGCGGTACTCTTCGTCGGTTTCGTCCTCCTTGCGGGCGGGCACGCCGAGGGAGCTAATGCGCTCGTCGAGGGCGGTTTGGAGTTCTTCGAGGGTGCCGGTCGGGTACTCCTCGGCGATGGCGTGGATGAGCGTGCCGAGGGAGCGGGACAGGTCGGTCTGGGCTTCTGCACGGGCGGCGGAAACCAGCCAGTCCAGCGGGGAGCTGTGGATGGTTTCCAGGCGTGAGGGCGAGAGCGCAATGGTGCGGCGGCTCGGCTTTTCAGCCTGTTCTTCGCCGTCTTCGGCGTAGTTTTCGTCCAGCTCAGCGTGGTCTGCCGGGCGGTGCGCAAAGAGCAGCTCCGTGCTAGAAAGCGGTAGCAGGCCCCACCACTCGTCGGGTGCGGCGCCGGGTGCCTGCGCATTCGCCAGGCGCGCCAGAGTGCGGGAGGCGGCATCGAGTCGGTACGCGGAAGCCTCCGGGGTGAGCGCATCTTCCTCCGGCATGCTTCCAGCCGGCGCGCCGTCCTGAGCGTCTTCGGCGCGCATCGCGTTCAGCGATTCCTCAACGAGGGTGCGGCGAAGCTCCGCCACGAGGGAACGCAGGGTGGCGGGGCGGCGCACGCGGGTGATGGGCACCTCCGTGGAGTCACCGACCGCGTCGGTGGGCAGCACGAAGTCGAAGAACTCGCCGGGTGCCTGATCATCGTTGCGTACGGCGGTGAGCACGAGGCGGGTGCTGGCGCGAGTGGCGGCGACGGCGAACATGCGTAGCTCGTCGTGGCGGGTGTCGCGCACGCGTTCGGGGTAGCTGCGGATGCGGGCGGGCGGCACAGGCTGCTCGCTCTCCCCCGCTTGTTGTTCTGCCTGCTGGGCGCGCTGGCGGAGGCGTGCATCGCACAGATCCACGAGGTCGCCGGTGCTCAGCAGGGAGCCGCGCACGGTGGTGTTGGGCCAGGTTCCTTCCTGCAGACCGCATACATATACGGTGCGCCAGGACTGACCTGCGGCGAGTGCGGGGGTGAGAATCTCGACCGCATCTTGGCGTACGCCGCGGGCGGCGAGGGTGTCCATGGGCAGGTCCTGCGCGTCGATGAAGTCGAGGAACTGCTCGGCACCGGCGCCGCGCATCTGCTCGTCGAAGCGGTCGGCGGCTTCGAAGAGACCGATCATGGCGTCGAGGTTGCGGTGGGCGGCATCGGCGTCGGGGCCTGCGCCGCGCGACTGGGCGACCCAGGTCTTTTCGAGGCCGCTGGCTTCCCAGAGTGCCCAGAGCACTTCGGTGCTGGTGGATTCGGGGCGCGCGAGTGCTTTACGTCCGGCGGAGAGCACGGCTGCGATGCGGTGCACGGCGCGTCCTACGCCCTCTTCGGGGAGGGTTTCGGGGTGCAACAGTGCGCCGAGGAGCAGGTCGTCGCTGGGGCGGTGGCCGCCACTTTGCAGTTCGATGGATCGTAGCTGCTGGCGGAGTCGTCGCACGTCCATGCTGGATGCGCCACCGAGCCGAGAGGTGAGCAGGGTGATGGCGCTCTGCGCACCACCGAGGGGGTTGGCGCGGCTTTCTTCGGCGATGACGTCGTCAAGGCTTCGGCGCATGAGCTCTTCAGCTTCGGTTGCGCTGAGGGCCTCGTAGCCGCCGCGCTCCCCCGCCTCCGCACCTTCTGCCGCGGGCATGTGTACGGCGGGGTTCAGTGCCTTCTCGCCGCGCTTGCGGGCGTAGACGAGCAGGCTGAGCGCATCCAGGAAGGGGCGTACGGCGGGCTCGTCGCGCACCGGCACGAGCGCCGCGGAGGTACGCGACGGAATACCGTTCGAGGAGAGCACACGGCGGATGCGCGCCACGTCCGCGCTACTACGCACGATGATGGCGGACTCGCGGTAGGGGTGGTTGCCGTAGATGCGTTCTTCAAGCAGCATTTGGGCGATGAGGTTCGCCTCGTCCTGCGAGCTGGAGAGCGCATACTTATACACGCCGGCGGGTGCGGTGCGGTAGTGTGCAGGGTCGAGGATTTTGCCGTCGGCGCCCAGGTGCAGCAGCGGCTCGTCGGCGGCACCCCAGGTGAGGGCTTCGTCGGCGGGGGTGGTGTTGATGCGTCCGAAGGTTGCGGGCGCGCCGTTCTTTGCGCCTCCCTGCGCACCGTTCTTTACCCCCTCCTGCACGCCCGTCCCCTCCTGCTCGGCGGTGAGCGGCACGAACCGGGTGTAGCGCGGCAGGCGGCGGCGAATGTCCGCCACGAGCGGCATCATGAGTGCGGGCAGGCGGTACGAGGTGGTGAGCGTGCGGGTGCGCATGCTGGGGAAGCTTGCCTGCAGGGTGGTGACGAGGTCGGGGCGGGCGCCTCGGAAGCCCTGGACGACGGCTTCGTCGCTGTAGGTCATGACAACCTGGGAGCCTTCAGCGAAGAGGTCGGGGTGGGTTTCGGTCAGGTGCGCGGCGTCTGCGGGGGCGATTTCTGCGGCGATGAGGCGCAGCAGCCGGTAGATGGAGGGGCTGAGTTCCTGCACGTCGTCGATGAGGATCAGATCGTAGCGGCGGCGTTCTTCGGCGAGGAATTCGGGGGCGCGCAGCAGCAGTCGGCAGGCGTCGTTGATGAGTACTGCCGGGTCGTAGGCGTTTTTGGCGCGGAGGGCTCGCACGGCACGGTATTCGGTGTGCAGTTGGGCGAGGGCGTGCCAGGCGGGCTGGTTGTGTTCGGTGGCGAGGGCGTGTACGTCTTCGGCGGTGAGGTCGTATTCTGCCATGCGGTCAAAGAAGTCACGGATTTCGTGGCGGAATCCGCGGGTTGCGAGGGCGTCGCGGAGTACGTCGGGCCAGGCGGGTCCAGGGGCGATGCCTTCGGCGTGGTTGGCGAGTAGTTCGCCGATGATGACGTCTTGTTCGGGGCCGGAGAGGAGTTTGAGGTTGCCTTCTACGCCGCTGAGTAGCCCGCGGGTTTGGGCTCGTTTGAGCAGGTCGAAGGCGTATGCTGCCCAGGCGCGGGTGGGTGCTACGGAGAGGCTGCGGTCGCTGGAGGCGGCGATGGTGTCTCGCATGCGGGTCGCGGCGGTGCGGGTGGGTGCGAGGATGAGCAGGCGGGCGGGGTCGTTCCCGTCGGCGAGGTAGCGCAGGGCGCGTTCGGTGAGGTGGTGGGTTTTACCGGTTCCGGGGATGCCGGTGAGAAGCTGGGTTGTCATGGTTTCAGTCTATCGGCTGTAGCGCGGTTGCACCTTGTCGGCGGTCATTCGGGCTCGTCGGCTGTTGATATGCCTCTCCCGGGGCTTAATATGCTGCCCTGCCGCGGGGGTTATCCACAGCAGCATGACCCGCGGGCGCGCGCCCGTTGCCCCGCTGGGTTAGTCTTATAGCATGACCTGGATGAACGGCCTGCGCGCCACTTTTGACCTTGAAACCACCGGTGTGGACGTCACCACCGCCCGCATCGTGACTGCTTCCCTGATTCTGCTGGATCCTCAGGGTAATGTGGTGCGCCGTGGCGAGTGGCTGGCTGACCCCGGTGTTGAGATCCCTGCCGGTGCCGCCGCCGTGCACGGTATTACGACCGAGTACGCGCGTGAGCACGGTCGCCCCGCCCGCGAGGTCGTGTGGGAGCTTGCCGGTGCAATTGGTGCGCTGAACCTTGACGGCGTGCCGATTATTGCATTCAATGCCGCCTACGATTTTTCGGTGCTGCACCACGAGATGCTGCGCCATAATATTGCCAACGGTGAGCTGCCGCCGGGTGTGGTGCTCGACCCGTATGTTCTGCATAAGCACGTGATTCCGCGTAAGCGCGGCAAGCGCACCCTGGAGGTTCTTGCCGCCGAGTACGGTGTCTCCCTGGAGAATGCGCATACTTCCGCTGATGACGCCCTGGCGGCGGAGCGTCTGCTGGTGAAGCTGACCGAACAGTTCCCCGAGGTCCTCAACGTAGATGCGCGCCAGCTGCACGAGCAGCAGATTCAGTGGGCGGCGGAGCAGGCGGCAAGCTTCCAGGCGTGGTTGCGTACGCAGCCGGGTAAGGAATCTGAGGTCATTGACGGCCGCTGGCCGGTGCGCCGCTAAACTCGCGCTCTCCTCCTCCCCTTTTTCCCTCCCCAACCACCTAACATATCTCCCCCCCTTTACTGACGGGCTGACACTATCCCCGCCGGGGCTTCTCCCCTATGCTAGAAGGTGACCGCACCTGCAACGAATAGCACGTGAATAGCACGACCCGGAAGGCCTCTCATGGATGATCAGCCCCGCACTACCGAGCCGTACCCCGACACTAATACGCGCAGTATTTATTTGGGTTCTACCCGCCTGGCGCATGAGCATTTGGTGGCGCAGTCTCAGGTGGTGCTCCGCCTGGGCCGCATCCTGATGAAGTCGGGTGCGAGCGCCTACCGTATTAAGGCGTCGATGGCGCGCCTGGCGAAGGCTGTGGGGTTGAAGGAGCATCACGCGCAGGTGACCTTCACCGAGATTTCGACTTCTTCGTACACGGACGGTAATTTCCGTACTGAGGTCGCTGAGCAGCGCACGATGGGTATTAACGCTCATAAGCTGGATCAGCTGGGCAAGTTCATCTCCGAACTGCCCGAACGCATCACCCCGGCGGAGG
>ERZ773272.521-NODE-521-length-15246-cov-23.679350_pt1 | contig 15246 bp, 8 predicted proteins | sample MGYA00511891_ERZ773272 | MGnify/ENA primary metagenome ERZ773272 (study PRJEB29015, sample SAMEA2738150) | human oral metagenome | biome: human oral; feature: human-associated habitat; material: saliva | place: China | collected 2198 ...
AGGCAGTCAAGGAAATCGCCGCCGACCTGGTGAAACTCTACTCGGCACGCCAGGCGTCGCGCGGTCACGCCTTCGCCGCAGACACCCCCTGGCAGCGAGAGCTGGAAGAGTCCTTCCCCTATAACGAGACCCCCGACCAGCTCACCGCCATCCACGAGGTGAAGGAGGACATGGAGAAGGAAATCCCCATGGACCGTCTCATCTCGGGCGACGTGGGGTTCGGCAAAACCGAGGTCGCCGTGCGCGCCGCATTCAAGGCTGTGCAGGACGGTAAACAGGTCGCCGTGCTCGTGCCCACGACCCTGCTCGCCCAGCAGCACTACGAAACCTTCACCGAGCGTTTCTCGGGCTTCCCCGTGAAGATTCGCGTGCTCTCCCGCTTCCAGAAGGCCAAGGAAACCCGCCAGATTACCGAGGAAATCGCCTCCGGCGCGGTGGACGTGGTCATCGGTACGCACCGCCTCCTCTCGGAGAGCATCGTTTTCAAGGATTTGGGCCTGGTCATCATTGACGAGGAGCAGCGCTTCGGCGTGGAGCACAAGGAAAAGCTCAAGCAGATGCGCACCAATGTGGACGTGCTGGCCATGAGCGCAACCCCGATCCCGCGCACCCTCGAAATGTCGCTGACCGGTATTCGCGAAACCTCGACGCTGGCCACCGCCCCCGAGGAGCGGCACCCCGTGCTCACCTTCGTCGGCCCGCGCACCGACAGCCAGATTACCGCCGCGATTCGCCGCGAGCTCATGCGCGAGGGCCAGGTGTTCTTCGTGCACAACCGCGTGGCCGATATCGATAACGTGGCCGCCGAAATCGGTAAGCTCGTGCCGGAGGCGCGCATCGCCACCGCGCACGGCCGCATGAGCGAGTCGCGTCTGGAGCAGATTATCGTGGACTTCTGGGAGCGCCGCTTCGACGTGCTGGTGTGCACGACCATCGTGGAGACCGGCCTGGACATCTCGAACGCGAACACGCTCATAGTGGACAACGCCCAGAACTACGGTCTGAGCCAGCTGCACCAGCTGCGCGGACGCGTGGGTCGTGGACGCGAGCGCGCCTACGCGTACTTCCTGTACCCGGTGGACAAGACCCTCGGCGAGATTGCCCACGAGCGTCTGAAGGCCGTGGCGACCCACAACGAGCTCGGCGCGGGCCTGCAGCTGGCCATGAAGGACCTGGAGATTCGCGGTGCCGGCAACCTGCTCGGCGGCGAGCAGTCCGGTCACATCGCGGGCGTGGGCTTTGACCTGTACCTGCGCCTGGTTGGTGAGGCCGTGGCGAACTACCGCGGCGAGAAGGAGGAGCGCGAGGTCGAGACGAAGATCGACCTGCCCGTCAACGCGCATATCCCGCACACCTACATTGACTCGGAGCGCCTGCGTCTGCAGGCCTACCGCCAGATCGCAGCCGCCGATACCGAAGAGAAGATTGCGGAGGCTCGCGAGGAGCTGGCCGACCGTTACGGTGAGCTGCCCGAGGCCGTGGAGAACCTGCTGGCCGTGGCCACGCTCAGGATGCACGCCCGCGCCGCCGGTATTCACGAGATGGTGGTGCTGGGGCCGAAGGTGCGCGTGGTGAGCGCTCAGCCCCTGCCGGAGTCACGTCAGATGCGTCTGAAGCGTGTGTACCCCGGCTCCACGCACGCCCAGCCGAAGGGCATGGACACCTGGCTGACCCTGGTTCCCCGCCCGAAGACCATGCCGGTTGGCGGCAAGGAGCTGGTGGACCGCCCCATGCTGGAGTGGGCCGAGAAGTTTATCAACTCGATTTACGCGCAGAAGCCGCAGGCCCTCGAAGAGTAACAGGGCTGAGCAATAGCGAGGTAGGGAAGCAGGGGGGGGCGGGGAAGCACCCGGCCCGCACGACTCGTGCCCTCGGGGGGGGGGAAAAAACTCGCCGTGGATGAAGCTTGCCGTGCGGGGTGTCATAATATGGCACATCTGCACGGCGAGTGCGTTTGCCCCGCGCAGGCGGCATAGCTCACAATTAAGGCATGACTTCAACGGTGAACTACGCATCCCAGCGCATTGTAATTATTGGCGGCGGACCCGGCGGCTACGAGGCCGCGATGGTGGCCGCTTCCTCGCAGGCAGACGTGACGCTTATCGAGCGCAAGGCTATCGGCGGCTCGGCCGTGCTAACGGACGTCGTGCCCTCCAAGACGCTTATCGCCACGGCGGATATGATGACCCGCTTTTCCGAAGCCGGAAGCCTGGGCATTGAGAATACCAAGGGTAAGGCCCCGCAGCTTCGGGTAGACATGGACCGGGTGAACCGCCGAGTGCGCGACCTGGCCCAGCAGCAGTCTGCCGATATCAAGCGCGCCCTGGCCTCGGCGGGCGTGAAGATTATTCACGGCACCGGCAAGCTCCTGGACCGCCACACGGTGCAGGTGACCGACGAGGCTGGCCTCGTCTACCCGCTGCACGCCGACTTCGTGCTGCTCTCTGTGGGTACGCATCCGCGTGAGATGCCCACGGGCATGCCCGACGGCGAGCGCATCCTGACCTGGACCCAGCTGTACAACCTCAGCGAGGTGCCCGAGGAGCTCATCGTGATTGGATCGGGCGTGACCGGTGCCGAGTTCGCCTCGGCCTACAACGGTCTGGGCTCGAAGGTGACTCTGGTATCCTCCCGCGACCGCGTGCTTCCCGGCGAGGACGAGGACGCCGCCCGCGTGTTGGAGGATGTTTTCGAGCGTCGTGGTGTGCGAGTTATGCCCCGCTCCCGCGCCTCCGCCGTGGAGCGCACCGAGGACGGCTCCGGCGTGATCGTGACCCTCTCTGACGGCCGCAAGGTCTCGGGTACGCACTGCCTCGTGGCCATCGGCTCGATTCCCAATACCGAAGGTTTGGGCCTGGACGCGGCGGGCGTGGAGCACGCCCCGAGCGGCCACATTACGGTGGACGGCGTGTCCCGAACGAGCGTGAACAATATCTACGCGGCAGGCGACTGCACGGGCGTGTACCCGCTGGCTTCCGTGGCCGCCATGCAGGGCCGCATCGCGATGGCGCATATCCTGGGTGACGCCGTGCGTCCCCTGCGCACCGACAAGGTCGCGGCGAACATCTTCACCTCGCCCGAAATCGCGACCGTCGGCATCAGCGAGAACGACCTGCACGAGGGCTCCTACCGCGGCGAGGCCGTGACCCTGCAGCTGAGCACCAACCCCCGCGCCAAGATGATGGCGATGCGCGACGGCTTCGTGAAGGTTTTCGCCCGCCGCCACTCGGGTACCGTCATCGGCGGCGTGGTCGTGGGCCAGCGCGCCTCCGAGCTGATTTACCCGATCGCCCTGGCCGTGGAGAAGAAGCTCACGGTGGACGATCTGGCCGAGACCTTCACGGTGTACCCCTCGCTGTCCGGCTCGATTGCCGAGGCGGCACGCAAGCTGCACACCCGCGGTAAGTTCTAGCCGCATCCGGGAACAGACACAAAAGCGGTGGGGGCCGCCTTCCATATCTCATGGAAGGCGGCCCCCACCGCTTGTTGCTTTCGGCTACCTTGTAGAACTTTACTTCTTGGAGCCGACGGCGTTCATGTCCACGTCACGGGTTTCGTGAGTGAGTAGGATGAAGACGACGCTCAGAATCGAGGCGAAGGCCAGGTAGCCGCCCACAGCGGCCACGCCGAAGGAGGAGTTCAGCCACACTGCCACGAACGGGGTCAGAGCCGCACCGAGGATGGAGGCCACGTTGTAGGCGATACCGCTGGCGGTGTAGCGCACGTTGGTGGGGTACAGCTCCGGCAGGTAGGCCGACATGGAACCGAAGGACAGACCCATCAAGCACATGCCGATGAAGATGAAGACAGTCACGGCGACGGTGTCCACGTTCGCACCGGTGCCGACGACGGCGGGGGAGATGAGCGGGCCGAAGCACAGGCCGAAGACTGCCATGGCGATGGTGGTCCACAGCTGCTGGGTGCGGCGGCCGTACTTATCAGCCAGCCAACCCGAGATCGGGATGAAGATGGCGAAGCCGATAATCGAGACCAGCTGAATGATGAGGAACTCGTGGTACGGAATGGCCAGGCCACCCTTCTCGGCCTTGGCGATACCGTAGGAGAGAACCCACGCGGTCATCAGGTAGAACAGCACGTAGCAGGCGACCATGATGAAGGTACCCTGAATCATGGGCCACCAGGCAACCTTGAACGCCTCAACGAGCGGGGTCTTAACCTTCTCGTTGTTGGCGGCAGCCTTGGCGAAGACGGGGGTCTCCTCCAGGCGGAAACGCACGTAGAGGCCGACGGCGACCATCACGATGGAGAGCAGGAACGGGATACGCCAACCCCAGACGAGGAAGGGGTGCTCGAGGTTCTTCGCGTCGGTGGTGGAGTTAAAAGCGATGAAGCTGGTCAGAATCAGCATGAAGCCGTTGGCGAGAACGAAGCCGATGGGGGCACCCAGCTGGGGCCACATGGCGGCGCGGGCTCGCTTACCCTCCTTCGCGTACTCGCTGGCGAGCAGAGCCGCGCCGGACCATTCGCCGCCCAGGCCCAGGCCCTGGCAGAAGCGCATGATGGTCAGCATGGTCGGTGCCCAGAGACCAATCTGGTGGTAGGTGGGCAGCAGGCCGATGATGAAGGTCGCTATACCCATGGTGAGCAGCGCACCGACGAGGGTTGCCTTACGACCAATCTTGTCGCCGAAGTGGCCAAAAATAATGGAACCGAGGGGACGCGCGACGAAGGCGACACCGAAGGTTGCGAAGGAGGCCAGCAGCTCGGTCGTGGCGTCCTTCGCGGGGAAGAACAGCACGGGGAAGACGGCCACGGCGGCGGTGGCGTAGATATAGAAATCGTAGAACTCAATGGTGGTACCAATGAGCGATGCGAGAATCACGCGGCTGCGAGGCGTCGTGTTCTCGACCGGCGCGGCGGAGGCCCTGGTGTCGGATACGGTGGTGCTCATGAGAGATGCTCCCGAGGATGGACTGTGCGTACAAAAGGGAACCGGTGGCGTCGGTGACGCAGCTCTCGGCGTGCTAGGCGGCGGGGATAGTGCCGCGGCGTGAGGCCGGAGGAATTGAACCGGGTGTGCGGGTTCGGAACGAAAGGTTCCCCTAAAGTGCATTATTATAAACCGTTCAGAAAAGTTAGCGCAGGCCCCGTCACTATCTGGACGGCGGCCCTCCGAACGGTAATTTTTAGGGGCGGCGCATCCCCGGATAATCCTCAGCGGAGGAACGGGGGCCGCCGCACCGCGCAAGTGATGAGCCAATACGCAAGCATCCCCGCCGCGAGAGAAACTCGCAACGGGGATGCTTCGCAAACGCTACTTGATGGTCGCTACTTGATGATCGCCAGGACCGCACCGGAGGTGACGGTGTCGCCCGGCTTAGCCGACAGACCCGAAACCTTACCGGCCTTGTGCGCGGTAATGGGCTGCTCCATCTTCATGGCCTCCAGGACCAGAACGAGGTCACCCTCGGCCACGGTATCTCCGTCGGAGACGGCCACCTTCACGATGGTGCCCTGCATGGGGCTGGTCAGCTCGTCGCCGCCGGCCTTCGCCGATGCGCGGGAGGAGCGGGACTTGCGGCTCTTCGAAGCCGGCTTGGCGGCGGGCTTGGCGGCGCCACCCATCTCGGGCAGGGACACCTCCATTCGCTTGCCGTTGACCTCAACCACCACGGTGGTGCGCTCATCCTCATCGGAATCCACGCTACCGGGGGCGCCAGCGTACATGGGAATCGTGTTGTTGAACTCGGTCTCAATCCAGCGGGTGTGCACCTTGAAGTCCTCACCCTCGGCCGGCACGAACGCCGGGTCCTCCAGAACCACGCGGTGGAACGGGATGACGGTGGGCATGCCCTCGATGCTCAGCTCGGACAGGGCGCGGCGGGCACGCTGCAGGGCCTGCTCGCGATCCGCGCCGGTCACAATCAGCTTGGCCAGCATGGAGTCGAAGTTGCCGCCGATGACGTCGCCGGCCACGAAACCGGAATCCCAGCGCACGCCGGGGCCGGTGGGGACGTTCAGCTTCTCGATGGTGCCGGGGGCCGGCATGAAGGAACGGCCCGGGTCCTCGCCGTTGATGCGGAACTCGAAGGAGTGGCCGCACAGCACGGGGTCCTTCTCCTCAATCTTCTCGCCGCGGGCGATGCGGAACTGCTCGCGCACCAGGTCGAGACCCGAAATTTCCTCGGAGACGGGGTGCTCCACCTGCAGGCGGGTGTTGACCTCGAGGAAGGAGATGGTGCCGTCAGTGCCGACCAGGAACTCGCAGGTACCTGCACCCTGGTAGCCGGCCTCGCGCAGAATCGCGCGGGAGGCCTCGTAGAGGCGCTTGGTCTGCTCTTCGCTCAGGTAGGGGGCGGGTGCCTCCTCGACGAGCTTCTGGTTGCGGCGCTGCAGGGAGCAGTCACGGGTGGAGACCACCACGACGTTGCCGTGCGCATCGGCCAGGCACTGGGTCTCAACGTGACGCGGGGAATCCAGGAATCGCTCGATGAAGCACTCGCCGCGACCGAACGCCGCGGTTGCCTCGCGTACGGCGGACTCGTACATCTCGACGATGCTCTCGCGGTCGCGGGCCACCTTGATGCCGCGGCCACCGCCACCGAAGGCGGCCTTTACGGCAATCGGCAGGCCGTGCTCGTCGGCGAAGGCAACAACCTCGTCGGCGGATTTGACCGGATCCTTGGTGCCCGGAACTAGGGGAGCGCCCACCTTCTGAGCGATGTGGCGGGCGGCCACCTTATCGCCCAGCTGGGTAATGGACTGGGGGGAGGGACCGATCCAGGTCAGGCCGGCGTCGATGCACTTCTGCGCGAACTGCGCGTTCTCGGAGAGGAAGCCGTAACCGGGGTGCACGGCGTCGGCACCGGAGCGGATGGCCACCTCGATGAGCTTATCCATCACCAGGTAGGACTGCGCCGCGGTGGAACCGCCCAGGGCGTACGCCTCATCGGCCAGCTTCACGTGCAGGGAGTCGCGATCGGGGTCAGCGTAGACGGCGACGGTCTGCAGGCCCTCGTCGCGGGCCGCGCGAATCACGCGGACGGCGATTTCGCCGCGGTTAGCGATGAGAATCTTGCTGACCGGGCCGGTGTGTCGGCCGGGGACCGCGGTAAATTTTTTGGCGGCTTCTGCCTGGTTCTGAGTCACTTAAAGCTCTCCTTTATCTCCTGCCGAAAGCATATCGAGAAACGGCAAGAATGGCGAATACATCGCGCATCGTACTGCTCCATGATATCGATTAGTGTTCAAATACGTGTGTTGGAGGTGCGGGGCGCGGTCCGGCGTGCGCGCCCGCGCGGGTGTTTTGTCCTCGGGACTGGTCCGCTGGGTTAGTCCTCGGGCGGTAGCCACAGGTCCGTGACGGCCACGCCGCGGCGGCGCAGCAGCTCGCGCAGGGCGTGGATGGACAGACCAACCACCGTGTGGAACTCGCCCTCGATACCGCGGATAAACGCCGAACCGTAGCCGTCCAGAGTGAAGGAGCCCGCCACCCACAGCGGCTCGCCCGTGGCGATGTACGCTTCGACCTCGGCGGGGCTCAGCTCATCGAAGTGCACGACGGCGCTGCGCAGCTCGGCAACGGCGGGCGCCTCCGCATGCTTCTCGGGGTCGAACTCCCGCAGATCCACGAGCGCGTGACCCGTGTGGAGCGTGCCGTGGTGCCCGCTCATGGCGGTGATGCGTTCGCGGGCGTTCTCTGCGGTGTGCGGCTTGCCGTAGGCCCGACCCTCGAACTCGAAGACGGAATCGCAGCCCAGCACCAGGGCATCGCGCACGCCCTCGGCGGCCAGCTGAGCGGCAACCGCGCGGGCCTTGAGACTCGCCAGGAGGGAAGCGGTCTCGGCCGGGCTGAGCCCCTCGCGTCCTTCGGCTCGTGCCCGCTCGTTGGCGGCGGCGAGCGCGGCGTCCTCATCAACCGAGGAGACGCGCACCGTAAAGGCGATGCGGGAATCCTCCAGGAGCTTACTGCGCGCGGGGGATGCAGAGGCGAGCACCAATCGTGCCGGCGCGGCCTCGGCGGAAGGGACGGGGGAGGGGTCTACTGCAGTCATGCTCTCTATTTTAAGGCCGGGAGCGGGAAGTTTACCCTCACGTGCACCTTGAAGCTTGCCGCGCTCGCGATGGGCGTACAGGTAGCGCGCGAACGGACCGCGATAGGCCGAGTACAGGCCGCGGGCTAGGTTTGCAATTATGGGCTTGCTGTCTAGGCGTGCGATTCATGCGACGAACCCCGCTGCGGGTACGCAAACGGCGTATCCCAATCCCCACAACCGCGGGGAGCGAGATACGCCGTAAACATGACGCCGTAAACATGGTGACGGCCGTTTTGCGCGCCAGCGGCCTCAAAACCGTCCGCGCGGAGCTGCGGGGGCACCCGACTTGGCCGACCTAGCGGGCCTAGCGAGTCTCGGCCACCTGCAGGCGCTTCGGCTCGTCGGCCACCTGCTCCTCGTACAGCGCCTCCGGCACGAAGCCGCCCTCGGAGCGGGGAGCGTTGTAGAGGGTCTCGTCCAGGATTCCCTCGCGGCGCGCCACCACCGCCGGAACCAGAGCCTGACCGGCGACGTTCAGGGCGGTACGGCCCATGTCGATGATCGGATCGATAGCCATGAGCAGACCCACACCGTCCAGGGGCAGACCCAGGGTCGACAGGGTCAGGGTCAGCATCACAATCGCGCCGGTGGTGCCCGCGGTTGCGGCGGATCCCAGCACCGAGACCAGCACAATCAGCAGGTACTGGGTGAAGTCCAGGTGGATGCCGTAGAACTGGGCCACGAAGATGGCGGCCAGGGCCGGGTAGACCGAGGCACACCCGTCCATCTTGGTGGTCGCGCCCAGCGGCACCGCGAAGGATGCGTAGGCGCGGGGCACGCCCAGGTTACGCTCCGCCACGGTCTGGGTGACGGGCATGGTACCCATCGAGGAGCGCGAGACGAAGCCCATCTGAACCGCGGGCCACACGCCGGAGAAGTACTGTCGCACCGACAGGCCGTTTGCGCGAGCAATCAGCGGGTAGACCACGAGGAACACCAGAAGCAGACCCACGTACAGCGCGATGATGAACTTGGCCAGCGAGCCCATCGATCCCCAGCCGTAGGCGAAGACGGCCTTCGCGATCAGGCCCACGGTGCCCAGCGGGGCCAGACGAATAATCCACCACAGAATCTTCTGGATGATGGCCAGGGCGCTCTTCACCACGTCGATGAAGGGCTTGGCGGCTTCGCCCACCTTCAGGGCGGCAATGCCGACCGCACCGGAAATCACCAGAATCTGCAGCACGTTAAAGGAGGCGGAGGCGGTGATGCCGGAGTCGCCGGCCTTAGCGCTCACGCCCAGGCCCAGGAAGTTCACCGGAATCAGGCCGGTCAGGAACGCGGTCCACGAACCGGTGGAACCGGTGTAGGGCTTACCCTGCACCTGCGCACCCACGCCGGGCTGAACCACCAGGCCGAGGATGATGCCGATGGACACCGCGAAGAACGCGGTGATGGCGAACCAAATGAGGGTGTTGACCGCCAGACGGGCCGCGTTGGTCACCTGCGCGAGGTTAGAGATGGAGGCGACGACTGCGGTAAAGACCAGCGGAATCACGGCGGCCTTCAGCAGGGTCACGTAGGAGGAACCGATGGTATCCAGCGTGGTCATGAGCCAGTTGGGGTTGCTCTTGGCGTCGCCGCCGAGGGCGAGTGCAAGCGCTCCCAGCAGCACGCCGAGGATGAGCGAAGCAATAATCTGGTTACCGAATGAGGTAGCCCACGCCGGCAGGCGGCGGGACGACGATGATGCATGAGATGTGGACATGAGGGATACTTTGCCCCCGAGGTGCGGCGGGAGGCAAATTCTTATGAAGAAGTGTTTCATTCGACCCCCACAAGGGCCGTTCGTGACGAAGCGTGACTTGATGCGGATTTCTGTATGGCGGTTTTCTACGCAGCGGATTGTGGGCCGCCGCAGCGGCGCCGGGCGCGGAACCCCGAGGCGGCTCGGGGCGCGCGGCGGCGAGAGAGCAGGCCACGCGAACGAGGCTGCGAAGCCTTCGGAACGCCGAAAAGCAAACAACAGGCAAACTCGAATGGAACGCGGGCATAACGAGACCGGCACAACGCGTGAAACCTCGTGAGACGGCTCCCCGAACTAAGGTGACTCCCAGACTCCCTTGCTATGCTGGATGTGCGTCCGGGATAGGCCCCGGACCAGCGCCGTTTTCGCTCTTCCGGCCCGTGCAACGGCCCGGTGGTCCCCCTCCGAGGCCGTCCTCGGCAGGTACTCACCGGCCGGCCGCGCATCCGGCGAGAACACCCCCGCACGATACCTTCAAGGAGAGATGCATGAGTTCTGCACCCCAACGCCCGGGCGGAACCCACCGGGTTGATCAGCCCAAGACCTCGCGAGGCCCCCTTAACTCCATTGCCGATTTCGCGAGCCGCGCCGCCCGCTCCACCTCGCAGAACGCCGTGAATCTGGGCGCCACCCGCCCCGGCGTGACCAAGATGATCGCGGTGGCCGGCGCCGGCGTGCTGCTCATCGGTGGCGGCATCTTCGCCTACAACAGCATGCATCAGGAGGAGAACGCCTTCCTCGCCACCGGCGATGAGTACGCCCGCGTCTGCCAGGACGCCACGACCGGTCAGCGCGTGGACGACTCCGAATGTGAGAAGGCAGGTGCGCAAGAAACGACCGCCAGCCCCTCTGAGTCGGCCAGCTCGGATTCCTCGAACTCCTCGAGCTCTTCGGGTTCCTCCGGTTCTTCGGGCACCTCGAACTCCTCCACCACGACCCACCACAGCGGCTCCAACGCCTTCCTGTGGTACTACCTGGGCCGTCAGAGTGCCGCCAACTCGAACGGAGCGTCGAGCAACTACATTCCGCGCGTGGGTGAGAAGCTCTCGGGCGGCTCCACGACCCGCCCCTCGAACGGCACGGTGTACAGCGGCGTGCCCTCGAGCGGCGGCGGATTCGAGGACTCCTACCGCAGCGCCAAGAAGTCCTCGACGATTTCGTCGGGTAAGGAAACCTCGACCAAGAACACCGGCAAGACCTCCTCGGTGCGCGATAACACGACCGGCACGGTCTCGAACTCCCGCCGCAACGGCAGTAGCGGTAGCAATTCTGGTTCCTCCGGCTCCTCCAACTCCTCTAAGTCGGGCACCAGCTCCAGCAACAAGTCGGGTAGCAAGTCGGGTTCGTCCAGCTCGAACAAGTCGGGCAGCAAGTCCAGCGGCAGCAAGGGCGGCTTCGGCGGCGGTTCCAAGTCCGGCGGTGGCCGCTCCGGCGGCTAAGCTCTCCCGCGTCCGCACCCGTACATCACCCCCGCTACCGGCAAGGAAACCACTATGCGCCGTGAAGAATTCCCCCTGGGCCGCCCCGAGTGGGAGAAGGTCATCGTCGAAGAAGGCCTCACCTACAGCGTGGACGGCCCCGACGACCCCGACCACTACTGGAACGAGTACGCAGCCTACATCTTCAGCCCGGAGGAGATGAATTCCGTCCGAGCCCAGGCTGAAGAAATGCACCGCATGTGCCTGAGCGCCGTGGACTACCTGGCCTCCGGGGCCTTTGGCACCCTGGGCCTGCCGCACGGCGCGTTCAACCTGGCCGTCGAATCCTGGAACCGCCGCGACCCCGACTTCTACGGACGCTTCGACTTCATCTACTCCGGCGTGCCCGGCGAACCCCTCAAGCTGCTGGAGTACAACGCCGACACCCCCACCGGTATTGTGGAGGCGGCCGTCTGCCAGAAGACCTGGGCCAAGGATCAGCGCCTCGACATGCAGGGCTACGCGCACTGGGGCGAAATCGGCGAGGCCTTCGTGGACCGCTGGCGACAGATTTTTGCGCCCGAGCTCACGAGCGGCCAGCGCCCCGTCCTGCACCTGGCCCACGTGCCCGAGGACATCGACGAGAACCGGGAAGACTACAACAACCTGTGGCTCATCGCCTACGCCGCCCAGCAGGCCGGCGTCGAAACCATCCTCGTGCCCATTGACGAAATTATCTTTGACGAGCCGACCAAGAGCTGGAAGGACGCCGAGGGCCGGCCCATCAGCAACCTCTTCAAGCTCTACCCCTGGGAGGATCTGGCCACCGACAGCGACTCGGGCTACGACCAGCTGCTCTTCGCCTACCACAGCGCGGTGCAGCGCTGGATTGAGCCTGCCTGGAAGATGTTCCTGTCCAATAAGCTGCTGCTGGCCGCTCTCTGGGATAAGTACCCGGGCCACCCGAACCTGGTACCCACCTACGCCGGGCATCGCGGCGACCTGCGCAACTGGGTGCGCAAGCCCATCTTCGGGCGCGAGGGCGATGGCGTGGAGATTTACGCCCCCGACTACAACGTCTTCGTCAAGCCGGAGGAGGACGACTTCTTCTCCACCGCCCCCGAGAGCGAGTTCGTCTACCAGGAGTACATCCCGGCACCCCGCTACGAGGGTATCATCCAGCCGGTGAGCCACCCCGTTCTGGGCGTGTGGGTCGTCGGTGGACGTTGCGTGGGCGTGGGCATCCGCGAATCCAACGGCGCGCTGACCGACTACTGGTGCCGCTTCGCGTCGCACCTGGTTGACCTGAACGCCCCCGGCTCGCTGGGTTCCGCCTCGCAGGATCCCGGCACGGCAAGCTTCGGCTACTAGGCGCGCACGCCGGGCTCGGCCGAGGCAGAACCACCGAGCCCGCTAACGCCGAAGGCCCCCACCTCACTAGCTGAGGCGGGGGCCTTCGGCGTTAAGCCAGCCGTTACGGCGGGGCCGTGACGAAAAACCGGCGCGGCGCTACGGCCTAGTCGTCGTCATCGTCGTCGTCTTCGGCCTCGAGCGGAAGCATCATCTCGTCGGTGAGCGCACGACGCAGGGTGTCCAGACCCACCGAGCCGAGCATCAGGGCTCGAGTGTGGAACTGGCGCATATCCTCGCCGCGGGCCAGGGCCTGTTCGCGCAGCTGCAGCCACAGGCGTTCGCCGATCTTATAGCTGGGGGCCTGGCCCGGCCAGCCCAGGTAGCGCAGGAACTCGAAGCGCACCTGACCCTCGGAATCGTCCAGGTTCTGCTTCAGGAATTCGTAGCCCAGCTCGGAGGTCCAGATCGTGCCGGGCTCAACGCCGAGGCGCTCGGTCCACTCATCGGGCACCGGCAGCTCGCAGTGAACGCCGATATCGAAGACCACGCGGGCCGCGCGCATCCGCTGCGCGTTCAGCATGCCCATGCGGTCGCCCGGATCCTTCAGGTAGCCCAGCTCCTCCATGAGGCGCTCAGCGTACAGGGCCCAGCCCTCGCCGTGACCCGAAACCCACAGCATATTGGTACGCCAGGAGTTCATGGTGCCGGCCAGAGCCGTGGCGATGGAAATCTGCAGATGGTGCCCCGGAACGCCCTCGTGGTATACGGTGGAGGTTTCGCGCCAGGTCGTGAACCGGTCCTCACCCTCGGGCACGGACCACCACATGCGGCCGGGACGCGAGAAGTCGGGGGAGGGGCCGGTGTAGTAGATGCCGCCCTCGTGGGTGGGCGCGATGCAGCACTCGATGCGGCGCATGGGGCCGCCGATCGCGAAGTGCTCGGCGGAGAGGTCCTCCACCGCCGCGTCGGCGAGCTTCTGCATCCACGCCTTCAGCTCGTCGGTGCCGTTCAGCTGTCGGTTCGGGTCTTCGTCGAGCAGCTGCTTGGCGCGCTCGATGCTGGCGCCGGGTTCAATCTCTTCGGCCACTTCGCGCTGACGGGCGATGATGCTCTCCAGCTCCTTCACGCCCCAGACGTAGGTTTCGTCCAGGTCGACGGTGGTGCCCAGGAAGGAGCGCGAGTGCAGGCTGTACGCCTCGCGGCCCACCGCATCGCGGGCGGGGGCGGCGGGCTGCAGAACCGTCACGAGGTAGTCATTGAGGTGGCGGTAGCCGTCCTTGGCGCGCTCGGCACCCTCTGCGGCGGCTTCGGCCAGCTCGGGCTCGGCGGCAGCAACCTCGGCGGCCAGCTCGTCAAAGAAACCACCGGGTGCGTAGTACGCGGCGGTCTGCTCGATGACGATGTCCACCTGGCGGCGCGGGGAAATCTTGCCGTCCGCGCGGGCCGCCTCGAGGCTCAGCACAAGCCCGTCCAGCGCCTCGGGCACGCGGTGCATGCGGCCGATAATGTGCTCCCAGTCCTCGCGGGAGTTGCGCTTCATGAGGTCGAAGACGGAGCGCACCTCCTGCGGAACAGAGGTGATGTTGTTAAGCTGCCAATAGCCGAACCCCGCCTTGCGCTGGGCGCGGTACAGGCTCAAGCGCTCCTGAAGGGCATCCAGGGTGACCAGGTCGACGTCGTCGATGGGCAGAACGCTGTCAATCTTCTTGAGGGTTTTCTTGGCCAGGCGGTGTAGCGCCTTCTCTCCGGCGGGGGAGTAATCGGGGTAGAGGGTTTCGACGCCCTTGCGGCCCAGCTCTGTAGCCAGCACGGGGTTAAGGTCGAGGACCTTTTCGAAGTAATCGTTGGCCAGCTGATCGACGTCGCTCAACTGGCGCTTCACGCGGTAAATGCTCGGAAGTTCCTGGTAGGTGCTCATGTTCATATCCTAACCCAGCAGTGTGCCTTCTGCCACGATATGCCCCTCTTGTGGCGGTATTATTACACACCGCGACGGGGCGGACCGGGTGGGGCACCGGGAGAGCACGGGGCCCGCGCACACGGATGATTCTCGTGTGCACGGGCCCCTCGATAGCGGCTCTTTCGGCCAGATGCGGACCTCCCGGCTCCGCCCGGCCACCCCGCGGGCCGTTAGCTCGTGAAGTACTCACCCTTCAGCTCGAGCAGACCGCCGGCTCCTTCAGCCACGCCCAGGCGGTGCGCGATAAGGCGATCCTGCAGCTCATTACCCGAAACCAGATCCACCAGAATCTGCGGGTACTTGGTCGAGCAGCGGATGAACTCGTCGTAGGCCTCATCGCTGAACGCGGTGTTCGTGATGAAGGTGCCGAGCTGACCGCCTCGGGCGTGCACGGCCAGGAAGAATCGGGTGACCTCCTGCGGAGAAACCGTTCCGGAATCCAGACGCAGGGCCCGAATGTAGAACGCACGTTCTGCATCGCCGCTGGCGGGGGTCGCCACGCCGTCCACGCCCTGAGCATCCAGCGGCTCAACGCTGTAGCCGCGCATGAGGAACAGATCGAACCCGATGCGGCGGAAGCGCTCGTCGCTCACGCCCGCCAGGGCCGGGGCCAGGGCCTCGCGGCGGAAGACCGCGCGGTAGCGCTTGAGAGCCTCACGCACCTGGGAGGCGGCAACCTCTAGGGCTGCGGAGGGCTCGACGCTCGCGGTC
>ERZ773272.527-NODE-527-length-15151-cov-22.165673_pt1 | contig 15151 bp, 12 predicted proteins | sample MGYA00511891_ERZ773272 | MGnify/ENA primary metagenome ERZ773272 (study PRJEB29015, sample SAMEA2738150) | human oral metagenome | biome: human oral; feature: human-associated habitat; material: saliva | place: China | collected 2198 ...
TTCAAGGATTCTTTGATATTCCTGTGGATCACTTGATGGGAGCTCCTCTGATTGCAGATTATTTTGAGCGTCGTGGCATGGTTGGCTCTGACTATGTGGTTGTTAGCCCAGACCATGGGGGTGTGACTCGTGCCCGCAAACTAGCAGAATTTTTGAAAACATCTATCGCTATTATCGACAAACGTCGTAGCGTTGATAAGATGAACACTAGTGAAGTCATGAATATCATCGGTAAGGTAGAAGGCAAGACATGTATCCTGATTGACGATATGATTGATACTGCTGGTACGATTTGTCACGCTGCAGATGCCCTTGCAGAAGCTGGTGCGGTTGAAGTTTATGCAAGTTGTACGCACCCAGTTCTTTCTGGTCCTGCTATGGACAATATCCAAAAATCAGCTATTAAAAAATTGGTTGTCTTAGATACTATCTATCTACCAGAAGAGCGTTTGATTGATAAGATTGAGCAGATTTCAATCGCTCATCTATTGGGAGATGCTATCGTCCGTATTCACGAAAAACGTCCTCTTTCGCCACTTTTCAGTATTGAGCAAAGAATTTAATAGACAAACCTGGGATCTATCTCAGGTTTTTAGTAACAATAGCAGAGCTGCTAAAGCTGTCTTTTGTGTTGACCGTCATATTACAACAGAGCGTGGTAAAACTTTTAAAAAAATCTAAAAAAAATTTTAAAAAATGGTTGACAACTCTAATAAATGTGATATACTTACTAGTAGTAAGGAATCCTTACGAATAATTTTAAAAGAAAAAAGGAGATAAAACTATGAAAAAAGTTTTATTATCATCAGTAGCTGCACTTGCGGTATTCGCAGCAGTAGCACCAGTTTTCGCTAATGACGCAACTGCAGAAGGAGTTTTCGGTGCTAACCGTACAACAGAAGAGTCAGGTATCTACGCAGACACTTCTAAAGACGCAACTGTAGCTGAAATCAAAGAAGCTAACGATAAAGACCTTGGTACTAAGTCTGAAAAATGGACTCGTGACGCTAACAAACTTAAAAAAGGTGAAAACCTTAAAGTTGATAAAGGTGAAGCTAAAGCACCAGCTGCAGGTCAAAAAGCTCTTCCAAAAACAAGCGCAGTTAAATAATTTATTTATTTAATGAAGTACTAAATCACTGAAACTTCGTTTCAGTGATTTTTTTGATAAATAATGAGGGAAAAAGATGAGTAGAAGTTCTATGAGAAAGAAATCGCCCATTGGTAAAATAATAGCTTCCATCCTTACATTCGTTGTTATTGTTGTCGGAGGATTCTTTGTATATAATAGCTTTCTAGCTCCTACGACTGAAAAACAAAATGATGTAAAAGTTACTCAAAAAGCTGAAAAACCAAGCTATGCTGTTAGTGCAGAAGAAAAGAAGTATCTCAAAGAGAGGTTTGATAAGTATAAAGCGATAAATAAGGAAAGTGTCGCTTATGTTAATATTCCAGGTACAGAGTTGGATGAGCCAGTGGTTCAAACAACTGACAATGCGACTTATCTAGATAAGACTTTTGACGGTGGATATCAACCTTACTTGGGTACAGTCTTTATGGATACAGATAACAAAAAGGATTTTAGCGATCGCTTAACTTGGTTGTTTGGTCACGCACGTGGTAGTAAGGTAGGAGACCATCGTATGTTTAACGATGTCAACTACTTTGATAAGCAAGAGTTTTTTGATAAACATCCATATGTAGTAATTGAAACACCTGAGAGAAAGTACTATTATGAAGCTATCGCCATGATTATCGTACCAGAAACTACAGCTTTTTATCGTACTTCTTTTGATGATGATAAAGATTTTGAAACCCAGCTATCAGCTGTTTATGATGAGGCACAAATTAAGAAACCTAATGTTAAAGTGTCTGCAAAAGATAAATACCTGGTTCTTTCAACTTGTCGTGAAGAAGATGAGACGATTCGTTCAAATCTCTACCTTCGTCAAATTCCAGACTCAGAAATGACTGAGTTTTTGAAACAACACAAGGATCAATTAGCTTACACACCAACTCGATAGTCTCTAGTTACTATGTGAGTTATTCATGAATTGGGAAAAATCAGATAGATCACATCTTCTCTCAGTCATGTTGCTGTTTATTAAGTTTAGATTACAAATACGTTTTTGAATAAAAAGTCAGTAATAGCAAGATTTACTGACTTTTTTCTTATAAATGTTTAGTAATTAAACTATAAGAATATGTATAAGATTCTTGATTTTTGTTTTAAATAGTGATATAATGTTGAAAAAATAGAAAATAAAGGATGGTTAAACCATGAAAAAGAACAAACTTATTGCTAGTAGCCTTGCTAGTGTTGCTGTATTAGGAGCAGGTTTCCTTGCTTCTCATCCAGTTAATGCAGCTGAAGTAACACCAGAAGAAGCTGCTGCTCAAAAAGAATTCTTAGCTAACTATGATAAAGCTTTAACAGATTCTGTTGCTGAATTAGAAAAAGCTGAAACTACTTCTCCAGAAGAAGCAAAAGCTAAAGATGATGTTATCGCTAAATTAAAAGAAGCTGCTACTGCAAACAAAGCTGAAATCGAAGAAGCTTTCAAAAATGGAACTACTGCTGATGAAGCTACAAAACTCTTAGAAGAAGCTGCTAAAACTCCAGAAGAAGCTGTTAAAACACCATCAGCTGATGATAAGAAAAAATTAGATGAAGCTGACAAAGCTGCTAAAGAATATGAAGCAAACCGTCCAGAATCAGCTAAGAAAACTGATTTAGCTGACGAATTAGCTAAAGAAAAAGCTAATTTAGCTAAACAAATCGAACTTGATAAAAAAGAAGTTGAAGAAACAATCAAAGAAGCTGAACAAGCTAAAGCTGCTGTTGAGAAAAAAGCTGCTGAACTTGAGGAAGCTAAAACTAACTTAGCTGCTGTTGAAGCTCTTAAAGATGTAGATGCTGATGCTGCTGCTAAAGCTGACACATTAAAAGCTAAAGTTGCTGCGTTAGAAACTGAATTAGAAACTGCTACTAACGACTACAACACTTACGCTAAACAAGTTGAAGAATACCTTAAAAATGCGGAAGAATTAATCAATGAAAAAGTTGATGCTTTCAATGAATTACTAGGTGAGTACACTCTTGCTGAGTACGATGCTTTAGAAACTGAAGTTAACGAACTAGAAGAAGACATCGCTGCTTTAGAAGAAAACATCAAAGTTGCTGAAGAAACAGAAGCTGGAGAGGCTGTTGTTAACGAATTTAAAAAAGCATTAGCTGAGAAAAAAGCTGATTTAGAAGCTGCTAAAGCTGAATTAGCTGAAGTTGAAGCTGAATTAGCAAAATTGGATCCTTCTGAAGAAGCTCCAGCAGTAGCTCCAGCAGTAGCAGGAACTAACAAAGATAACACTTACAAAGCACCAGCTGCTAAAGAAGAAGATAAAAAAGCACTTCCAAACACTGGTACTAAAGAAAATGCTGCGTTGGCATCAGTAGGTTTCCTTGGATTGGTTCTTGGAGCTCTTCCATTTGCTAAACGCAAAAACTAATCTACTAGATAGTAGAAGGGAGAAGGATTAATTTCCTTCTCTTTTTTTGCTTTCTTCTTGCTCATGATAGAGGGGATCAATCAGGTATGAGAAAGCCAACATCTTTCTCTCTTTTATGCTTTTTTGATCTTTAGAAGAGTGGATTTTTTAGTAAAATGAGAGGATCTAGTTTATAGCAGCGATTCCTCAATATACTTGCGTTTTAGTCAAGCATCCTTCTTCTAAAAAGGTCGCTTTTTATAGGGTTTTATGATATAATAATGCGCAAGAGGTTTAGAATGAAAAAAAATTATTTACCCCCGTTTTTTGTGATTTTACTGGGGATTGCAAGTTTTGGAGTTTTGACAAGTCTGATCATTTTTTCAAAAAGTAATGTTCTAATCATTAGTCTCTTATTTTTATTTATTCTTTTTTATCTGTATGTATTTATATTACAAGAAAAAAGGAATGAAGAGGGTGTAAACGAAGAGATTGAGTATGTTAATCATCAAGCTGAAGAGAGTTTGACCAGTTTGTTAGATCAGATGCCTGTTGGGGTCATTAAATTGGATTTATCTAGTGGTGAAGTAGAGTGGTTGAACCCCTATGCTGAGCTGATTCTCTCTAATGAAGAGGGGGAGATTAGTCTAGAATTGATCCAGACAGTGATTAAGGCTTCTGTAGGAAATCCAGGCTCTTATGCGACCTTGGGTGAGACACGTTATGTAGTCCATATGGATAAAGCATCTGGAGTTCTTTACTTTTTTGATGTTTCTGGAGAATATGAAGCAACTGTAGAGTTGGTAACGAGTCGACCAGTTATTGGAATCGTGTCTGTTGATAACTATGATGATTTAGAGGATGAAACTTCTGAGTCTGATATTAGTAATATAAATAGTTTTATTGCTAATTTTGTGTCGGAGTTTGCTAGAAAATATGCTATGTTTTCTCGTCGAGTGAGTATGGATCGTTTTTATTTATTTACTGACTATACGGTACTCGAGAGTTTGATGAGTGATAAGTTTAGTGTTATCGATGCTTTTCGTGAAGAAGCAAAACAAAAGCAGTTGCCTTTGACACTAAGTATGGGTTTTTCTTATGGTGATGGCAATCATGATGAGATCGGGAAGGTCGCCTTGCTCAACTTGAACTTGGCTGAAGTTCGTGGTGGAGATCAGGTAGTCGTTAAGGAAAATCATGATACGAAAAATCCTATTTATTTTGGTGGTGGTTCTGCTGGTTCAATCAAACGTACACGTACACGAACAAGAGCCATGATGACAGCCATTTCTGATAAGATTCGTAGTGTTGATCAGGTCTTTGTGGTTGGTCATAAAAATCTAGATATGGATGCCTTGGGTTCAGCTGTTGGGATGCAGTTGTTTGCAAGTAATATTACTGAAAATAGTTATGCTGTTTATGATCAAGATCATATGTCAGCTGATATTGAACGTGCCGTATTTTACTTAAAAAAAGAGGGGGTAACCAAGCTCTTATCTGTTAAGGATGCGATAGAGATGGTGACCAAGCGTTCTTTACTGATTTTGGTGGATCACTCGAAAACAGCTTTGACCTTATCAAAAGAATTTTATGATTTGTTTACACAAACTATCGTTATCGACCATCATAGACGTGATCAAGATTTTCCAGATAATGCTGTTATTACTTATATAGAGAGTGGAGCCAGCAGTGCTTGTGAGTTGGTAACAGAATTAATTCAGTTTCAGAATTCTAAGAAAAATCGTTTGAGTCATATGCAGGCTAGTGTTCTCATGGGTGGGATGATGCTAGATACTAAAAATTTCACGACTAGGGTTACCAGTCGAACATTTGACGTGGCTAGCTATCTCAGAACTAGAGGAAGTGACAGTGTCACGATTCAAGAAATTGGTGCGACTGATTTCGACGAGTATCGTGAAGTCAATGAACTTATTTTAGAGGGGCATAAGCTAGGCTCAGAAGTATTAATTGCTGAAGCTAAGGACTCAAAATGCTATGATACCGTGGTAATTAGTAAGGCTGCAGATGCTTTACTTGCCATGTCAGGTATTGAAGCGAGTTTTGTTTTAGCTAAGAACATACAGGGATTTATCTCTATTTCAGCTCGAAGTCGTAGTAAAATCAATGTGCAACGAATCATGGAAGAGCTTGGTGGAGGAGGGCACTTTAATTTGGCAGCCGCTCAGATTAAGGATATGACCTTGTCAGAAACTGGTGAAAAACTGACAGAAATTATACTAAATGAAATAAACCAGAAGGAGAAAGAAGAATGAAAGTAATCTTTTTAGCAGATGTTAAAGGAAAAGGGAAAAAAGGGGAAATCAAGGAAGTTCCAACAGGATACGCACAAAACTTTCTGATCAAAAAGAACCTAGCTAAGGAAGCGACTGCTCAAGCGGTGGGTGAACTTCGTGGAAAACAAAAATCTGAAGAAAAAGCTCATGCTGAGATGATTGCAGAAGCAAAAGCGATTAAGGCGCAACTTGAAGCAGAAGAAACTGTCGTGGAATTTGTTGAAAAAGTTGGTCCAGATGGTCGTACGTTTGGTTCGATTACGAACAAGAAGATTGCGGAAGAACTGCAAAAGCAATTTGGCATCAAGATTGACAAACGTCATATTCAAGTGCAAGCACCTATTCGTGCAGTTGGTTTGATTGATGTACCTGTGAAAATCTATCAAGATATCACCAGTGTTATCAATCTTCGAGTGAAGGAAGGGTAAGTTTAGTTCTTCTTGACAATCGTGTAAAGGGAAGGGAAGTCTAATGGCAGAAGTAGAAGAGTTACGAGTACAGCCCCAAGATATCTTGGCTGAACAATCTGTTTTGGGTGCTATCTTTATAGACGAGAGTAAGCTTGTTTTTGTACGAGAATATATTGAGTCTCGGGACTTTTTTAAGTATGCCCATCGTTTGATTTTCCAGGCTATGGTGGATCTTTCTGACCGTGGTGATGCCATAGATGCGACAACGGTTCGCACGATTCTGGATGATCAAGGAGACCTTCAGAATATCGGTGGTTTATCCTATTTAGTTGAGATTGTTAACTCAGTTCCAACGTCTGCCAATGCTGAGTATTATGCTAAGATTGTTGCTGAAAAGGCTACGCTACGTCGCTTAATTTCTAAGCTGACAGAGTCTGTCAATCAAGCTTATGAGGCTTCGCAGCCTGCGGATGAAATCATTGCTCAGGCTGAAAAAGGCTTGATAGATGTTAGCGAACATGCCAATAGAAGTGGATTTAGGAACATTCGAGATGTGTTGAATGTCAACTTTGGAAATCTTGAAGCTCGTTCACAACAAACGACCGATATTACAGGGATTGCAACAGGCTATCGTGACTTGGATCATATGACGACTGGACTTCATGAGGAAGAGTTGATTATCCTAGCTGCTCGTCCAGCGGTTGGTAAAACAGCCTTTGCCTTGAATATTGCTCAGAATATTGGGACTAAGTTGGACAAAACGGTTGCTATCTTTTCGCTTGAAATGGGTGCAGAAAGCTTGGTAGACCGTATGTTGGCAGCGGAAGGTTTGGTGGAGTCGCACTCTATCCGTACGGGTCAATTGACTGATGAGGAGTGGCAAAAATATACTATTGCTCAGGGTAATCTAGCTAACGCTAGTATCTACATAGATGATACACCGGGAATTCGGATTACAGAGATTCGTTCTCGGGCTCGTAAACTAGCTCAGGAGACGGGTAATCTAGGTTTGATTTTGATTGACTATCTCCAACTCATTACAGGAACTGGTCGAGAAAATCGTCAGCAAGAGGTTTCAGAAATTTCACGTCAGTTGAAAATCCTTGCCAAAGAACTAAAGGTACCTGTAATAGCTCTTAGTCAGCTTTCTCGTGGTGTGGAGCAACGTCAAGACAAGAGACCAGTTTTGTCTGATATTCGTGAATCTGGATCTATCGAGCAAGATGCTGATATCGTAGCCTTTCTTTATCGCGAAGATTACTATGAACGCGGTGGTGAAGGAGAGGAAAAAGTTCCAAATAACAAGATTGAAGTCATTATCGAGAAAAACCGTAGTGGGGCTCGAGGAACAGTGGAATTAATTTTCCAAAAAGAATACAATAAATTTTCAAGTATCTCAAAGAGGGAGGCATAAAATGTCAGATGCATTTACAGATGTCGCTAAGATGAAAAAAATCAAAGAAGAAATCAAGGCACATGAAGGACAAGTCGTTGAAATGACATTGGAAAATGGTCGTAAGCGACAAAAAAATAGGTTGGGTAAGTTAATTGAGGTTTATCCATCCCTATTTATCGTTGAATTTGGGGATGTTGAAGGAGATAAACAGGCTAATGTTTACGTTGAATCTTTCACTTACTCAGATATCCTTACAGAAAAGAATTTGATTCATTATCTTGACTAAAGTGAGAAATTTTTCTCACTTTTTATTTTTTTCTCCGAATAGTTTATGTGAAGGTTATCTTCGATTTATACTATTTTTCAAGGAGGAAGAATGAAAAATTCACCATTTAAAGTATCAGAAGCAGGGTTTTCTATTAGAAAGTCAGTTAAAAAGGTTGTTCCTTTTTTAGTAGTAGGGATGATGTTATCAGCTGGAGATAGTGTGTATGCCAATGTGTCTCTTGCTCGTGGAGATGATTATCCTGCTTATTATAAAAATGGGAGTCAGAGTATAGATAAGTGGAGGTTGTATTCTCGTCAGTGTACTTCATTTGCTGCTTTTCGTTTGAGTGGGGTCAATGGTTTTGAGCTACCAGGAGCTTATGGGAATGCGAAGGAATGGGGTTACCGTGCTCGTCGTGAAGGCTATCGTGTCGATAATATACCAGCAATTGGTTCTATTGCTTGGTCTACAGAGGGGGGCTATGGCCATGTTGCTTGGGTTTCAAATGTGATGGGAGACATGATTGAGATTGAAGAATATAATTATGGTTATACAGGGGCTTATAATAAACGAGTAGTAAAAGCAAACACGATGACAGGTTTTATCCATTTTAAAGATGTATCAAGTAGTTCTAATCATTCGACAAATCATTCAAAGCCTCTGACAAATAGTTCTATAAATGTATCCAACAATCAAACTGTGACGGTTCAGCCTACGTACTCAGCGAGAGGAACTCATTATTTTAAGGCAAAAGCTGCTGTCAAAAATCAACCTTCAGTGAATGCGGATACGCTTACCTATTATAAACCTGGGGACAGTGTTCACTATGATCAGGTGATTGAAAAAGATGGCTACAAGTGGTTGAGTTATATTTCTTATAGTGGGAATCGTCGTTATGTTCAGTTAGAAGAATCTACTTCGTCACAAAATCAATCAGGAAGCAGGAATAATTCAAATACAGTTTCAAATAATACATCAAATACTGCTTCTACTGTTGGTTGGAATAAGGTGAACGGTAGTTGGTATCATTTCAAATCAAATGGTACTAAAACAACTGGATGGTTAAAAGATGGCTCTAGTTGGTATTATTTGAAACCATCAGGTGAAATGCAGACAGGTTGGTTAAAAGATGGCTCTAGTTGGTATTATTTGAAACCATCAGGTGAAATGCAGACAGGTTGGTTAAAAGAAAATGGTTCTTGGTATTATCTTGATAGCTCAGGTGCAATGAAAACGGGTTGGTATAAGGTATCTGGTAAGTGGTACTATTCATATTCGTCAGGTAAGCTAGCTGTTAATACAACAGTAGATGGTTATCGAGTCAACAGTGATGGAGCTTTAGTATAGGAAATGAGAGTAGGAAATTTTTCCTACTCTTTTCTGTAAACAGTTTCCTTGACATCTTTCTTATTTTGCGTTATCATATGTCCATATAATATATGGGAGTCTGTGTACAGTCTGAGAGGAAGTGTTAAACTTCGACCGCACCTGATCTGGGTAATGCTAGCGTAGGTAAGGATACTTCGTCACATCTTACACCTTTTCCATATATGAAAAGGTTTTTCTTTTTGGCAAAAGAAGAACTGAGAGGAGGAGGTTTTTATGAAAGCAAGCATTGCCTTGCAAGTCTTGCCCTTATCTCAGGGGATTGACCGGATAGAGGTTATTGATCAAGTCATTGCTTATCTGCAAGCTCAAGGAGTGACTATGGTGGTAACACCATTTGAAACAGTCTTGGAAGGGGAATTTGATGAGCTCATGCGTATTCTCAAAGAAGCGCTTGAAGTGGCAGGACAAAAGGCAGACAATGTTTTTGCCAATGTGAAAATAAATGTAGGAGAGATTTTAAGTATTGATGAGAAACTTGAAAAGTATGATGAGACGTCATATTAGCTTATTAGGCTTTTTAGGAGTCTTATCCTTCTGGCAGTTGGCAGGTTTTCTTAAACTTCTCCCCAAGTTTATCCTACCAACCCCTCTTGAAATTCTCCAGTCTTTTGTTCGTGACAGAGATTTTCTCTGGCATCATAGCTGGGCGACTTTGAGAGTTGCTTTACTCGGACTTGTTTTGGGAGTTTTGATTGCCTGTCTGATGGCTGTGGTGATGGATAGCCTCTCTTGGCTCAATGATTTGATTTATCCCATGATGGTGGTCGTTCAGACCATTCCGACCATTGCTATAGCTCCTATCCTAGTTTTGTGGCTAGGTTATGGGATTTTGCCCAAGATTGTATTGATTATCCTAACGACAACCTTTCCTATCATCGTTAGCATATTAGATGGTTTTAGGCATTGTGACAAGGATATGCTGACCTTGTTTAGTTTGATGCGAGCGAGATCTTGGCAAATCCTATGGCATTTTAAAATCCCAGTTAGTCTGCCCTACTTTTATGCAGGTCTGAGGGTTAGTGTCTCTTATGCCTTTATCACAACCGTGGTATCTGAGTGGTTAGGAGGCTTTGAGGGTCTTGGTGTCTACATGATTCAGTCCAAGAAACTGTTTCAGTATGATACCATGTTCGCTATTATTATTCTGGTATCGGTTATCAGTCTTCTTGGTATGAAGTTGGTTGATATCAGCGAGAAATATGTTATTAAATGGAAACGTTCATAAAGAGAAGAGCGTTTCTGAAAAAGAAAAGAGGAAATTGAAATGAAGAAAACATGGAAAGTGTTTTTAACTGTTTTAACAGCTCTTGTAGCTGTTGTACTTGTGGCCTGTGGTCAAGGAACTGCTTCTAAGGATAATAAGGAAGCAGAACTTAAGAAGATTGACTTTATCCTAGACTGGACACCAAATACCAACCACACAGGACTTTATGTGGCTAAGGAAAAAGGATACTTCAAGGAAGCTGGAGTGGATGTGGACTTGAAACTTCCACCAGAAGAAAGTTCTTCTGACTTGGTTATTAATGGTAAGGCACCATTTGCAGTTTATTTCCAAGACTACATGGCTAAGAAATTGGAAAAAGGAGCAGGAATCACTGCTGTTGCAGCTATTGTTGAACACAATACATCAGGAATTATCTCTCGTAAATCTGACAATGTAGCTAGTCCAAAAGACTTGGTTGGTAAGAAATACGGGACTTGGAATGACCCAACTGAACTTGCTATGTTGAAAACCTTGGTAGAATCTCAAGGTGGAGACTTTGAGAAGGTTGAAAAAGTACCAAATAACGACTCAAACTCTATCACACCGATTGCTAATGGAGTATTTGATACTGCATGGATCTACTACGGATGGGATGGAATCCTTGCTAAATCTCAAGGCGTAGAGGCTAGCTTCATGTACTTGAAAGACTACGTTAAAGAATTTGACTACTATTCACCAGTAATCATCGCAAACAACGACTACCTTAAAGATAACAAAGAAGAAGCTCGTAAAGTCATCCAAGCTATCAAAAAAGGTTACCAATACGCTATGGAACACCCAGAAGAAGCTGCAGATATCTTGATTAAGAATGCACCTGAACTTCAGGAAAAACGTGACTTTGTCATCGAATCTCAAAAATACTTGTCAAAAGAATATGCAAGCGACAAGGAAAAATGGGGTCAATTTGACGCAGCTCGCTGGAATGCCTTCTACAAATGGGATAAAGAAAATGGTATCCTAAAAGAAGACTTGACTGACAAAGGCTTCACTAACGATTTTGTGAAATAATGACAGAAATTAGACTAGAACACGTAAGCTATGCCTATGGCGAGGAGAGGATTTTAGAGGATATCAATCTGAAAGTCACTTCGGGTGAAGTAGTCTCTATTTTAGGCCCAAGTGGTGTTGGTAAGACCACACTTTTCAACCTAATTGCTGGGATTTTAGAAGTTCAGTCGGGCCAAATCGTTCTTGATGGAGAGGAAATTCCCAAGGGGCGCGTGAGTTACATGTTGCAAAAGGATTTGCTCTTGGAGCACAAGACCGTTCTTGGCAATATCATTTTACCCCTCTTGATTCAAAAGGTGGATAAGGTTGAAGCTATTTCTCGTGCGGATGAAATACTCGCTACTTTTCAGTTGACGGCTGTAAGGGATAAATACCCTCATGAGTTGAGTGGTGGGATGCGCCAACGTGTAGCCTTGCTTCGTACCTACCTTTTTGGGCACAAACTCTTTCTCTTGGATGAGGCCTTCAGTGCCTTGGATGAGATGACTAAGATGGAGCTCCATGCTTGGTACCTTGAGATTCACAAGCAGTTGCAACTGACGACTTTGATTATTACTCACAGTATCGAGGAGGCCCTCAATCTCAGTGACCGCATCTATATCTTGAAGAATCGCCCTGGGCAGATTGTTTCAGAAATTAAACTAGATTGGTCCGAAGGTGAGGACAAGGAAGTTCAAAAGATTGCCTATAAACGAAAAATATTAGCAGAATTAGGTTTAAATCAATAAAAATAAGGAGTTGGTGAAGATTATTCTTTGCCAACTCTTTTTGATACATTCTAACTATTTAGATAAAGTGAAAAATCATAAACTGGCTGTTTTACCGTGTTTCTTGTGTGCTTGTCGATTTCACTATTTAGTAGCCCTTTTAAGGGTTTTATTTATGGAATGTTTAATAAAAACAAGGTGACTAACTGTCTTCGAGTTTTTAAAGAAAGTCAGTATTTTCAAGCCTTTGACCTTAAAAATTTGACTTATCTCTTGTGAAATGATAGTATAGTCAAAGATAGTCAAGGTTAGAAGAAAGAGGTGGCTTTGCTGTGAGATTTAAAAATACATCCGATCATATTGAGGCCTATATTAAGGCTATTTTAGATCAATCTGGCATTGTGGAATTGCAGCGAAGCCAGTTGGCAGATACTTTTCAAGTTGTTCCTAGCCAAATTAACTATGTTATCAAGACACGTTTTACAGAAAGTAGAGGCTATCTAGTTGAGAGTAAGCGTGGTGGAGGTGGCTATATTCGCATTGGGCGGATTGAGTTTTCGAGTCACCATGAAATGCTTCGCGAGTTGCTTTACTCGATTGGAGAGCAGATTAGTCAAGAAATTTATGAAGATATTCTACAACTTTTGTTTGAACAGGATTTGTTGACTAAGCAGGAGATGAATTTGCTGCTATCAGTAGCTTTGGATCGCGTTTTAGGAGAAGAAGCTCCAGTCCTTCGAGCTAATATGCTCCGACAGCTTTTACAAGAGGTAGATAGAAAAGGGAAGTAAGATGAACTATTCAAAAGCATTGAATGAATGTATCGAAAGTGCCTACATGGTTGCTAGTCACTTTGGAGCTGATTATCTAGAGTCGTGGCATTTGTTGATTGCCATGGCAAATCATGGCTATAGTGTGGCAGGTGCAACATTAAATGATTATCCCTATGAGATTGATCGTTTGGAAGAGGTTGCTTCAGAGTTAACAGAAACGGTTTATAATCCAGTTGAACGATATAAGGAATTGCCTTTTTCTCATCGTTTAGAAGTCTTATTTGCAGAAGCTGAATATATAGCCTCAGTGGTACATGCAAAGATTTTGGGGACAGAGCATGTTCTTTATGCGATTTTGCATGATGGCAATGCCTTAGCAACTCGTATCTTGGAGAGAGTGGGCTTTTCTTATGAAGACAAGAAAGATCAGGTCAAGATTGCTGCCCTTCGTCGTAATCTAGAGGATCGTGCAGGCTGGACAAGAGAGGATCTAAAGGCACTTCGCCAGCGCCATCGTACTGTGGTTGATAAACAAAATTCTATGGCTAATATGATGGGTATGCCACAGACTCCAAGCGGAGGTCTTGAGGATTATACTCATGATTTAACAGATCAGGCTCGCTCTGGTAGGTTAGAGCCAGTTATCGGCCGTGACAAGGAAATCTCACGTATGATTCAGATCTTAAGCCGTAAGACTAAGAATAATCCTGTCTTGGTTGGAGATGCTGGTGTCGGAAAAACAGCCTTGGCACTTGGTTTGGCCCAGCGTATTGCTAGCGGTGATGTACCGGCAGAAATGGCTAAGATGCGCGTGTTAGAGCTTGATTTGATGAATGTCGTTGCGGGGACACGTTTCCGTGGAGATTTTGAAGAGCGCATGAACAATATCATCAAGGATATTGAAGAAGATGGCCAAGTAATCCTCTTTATCGATGAACTCCACACCATTATGGGTTCTGGCAGTGGGATTGATTCTACATTGGATGCGGCTAATATCTTGAAGCCAGCCTTGGCTCGTGGGACTTTGCGAACAGTTGGTGCCACTACTCAGGAAGAATACCAAAAACATATCGAAAAAGATGCCGCCCTTTCTCGTCGATTTGCTAAGGTGACGATTGAAGAACCAAGTGTGGCAGACAGCATGACCATTTTGCAAGGTTTGAAAGCGACCTATGAGAAACATCACCGTGTGCAAATCACAGATGATGCTGTTGAAACAGCGGTCAAGATGGCTCATCGTTACTTGACTAGTCGCCATTTACCTGACTCTGCTATTGACCTTTTAGACGAAGCAGCTGCGACAGTGCAAAATAAGGCAAAGCATGTAAAAGCAGACGATTCAGGTTTGAGTCCAGCTGACAAGGCCTTGATGGATGGCAAGTGGAAACAAGCAGCCCAGTTGATTGCAAAAGAAGAGGAAGTGCCTGTCTATAAAGACTTGGTGACAGAGTCTGATATTTTGACTACCTTGAGTCGTTTGTCAGGCATTCCAGTCCAAAAACTGACTCAAACGGATGCTAAGAAGTATCTAAATCTTGAAGCAGAACTCCATAAACGGGTCATTGGTCAAGATCAGGCTGTGTCTAGTATCAGTCGAGCTATTCGTCGCAATCAGTCTGGTATTCGCAGTCACAAGCGTCCAATTGGTTCCTTTATGTTCCTAGGACCTACGGGTGTCGGTAAGACCGAATTAGCCAAGGCTTTGGCAGAAGTTCTTTTTGATGACGAATCAGCCCTTATCCGCTTTGATATGAGTGAGTATATGGAGAAATTTGCAGCCAGCCGTCTCAATGGAGCGCCTCCTGGTTATGTGGGTTATGAAGAAGGTGGGGAATTGACGGAGAAGGTCCGTAACAAACCTTATTCTGTTTTACTCTTTGATGAGGTCGAGAAGGCTCATCCAGACATTTTTAATGTTCTCTTGCAAGTGCTAGATGATGGTGTCTTGACAGATAGTAAGGGTCGTAAGGTTGATTTTTCAAATACCATTATCATCATGACTTCAAACCTTGGCGCAACAGCCCTTCGTGATGATAAGACAGTTGGATTTGGAGCTAAGGATATCCGTTTTGACCAGGAAAATATGGAAAAACGAATGTTCGAAGAGTTGAAAAAGGCTTATCGACCAGAGTTTATCAACCGTATTGATGAAAAGG
>ERZ773272.535-NODE-535-length-14937-cov-6.071294_pt1 | contig 14937 bp, 9 predicted proteins | sample MGYA00511891_ERZ773272 | MGnify/ENA primary metagenome ERZ773272 (study PRJEB29015, sample SAMEA2738150) | human oral metagenome | biome: human oral; feature: human-associated habitat; material: saliva | place: China | collected 2198 ...
GCAGGGCGGGGATGAAACCTAGGTGATTTTCTAGGGCTTTGGCGGCGCCGGTGGCAGACCAGATGCCAAGCACAATGGCGTCGGCAACCACCAGGAAGCGATGAGACCATTTGCCTTCAAATTTGAAGAACCAGGCGATGGCGGCGCCCAGACAAGCCATCCAAATGTAGTAGGGGTCGGTCAGGGCGAAGGGCGGGCCGTTTTGGATCATGAGGTCGCGCAGGATACCGCCGGCGGTGGCCGTCATTAGCGCCAGCACCACGAAACCTACTATGTCAAAGTTTTTTTGGCGGGCAATGAGCCCTCCTAGGATCCCATTTAGGATCACCCCGGATAGGTCGATGAACCGGAAAACGGCAGGTAGGGCGTTGGGTTCAAGTAGTTCGTGCATCATCTTCAGGCTACCGTTTAACTCGCGGAGGTGCCGAAAGCCAGGCCCAGCAGGTAGGTTACGGTGGCCGCCCCATAGCCGATAGCTAGCTGTCGCATGGCGCTGGGTAGGGGGGCTTTGCCTGATAGCACGCCGACGGCGCCACCGGTTAGGCACAGTGCGGCCCCTACCAGCAGGGCTGAGGCTGCTACGGCGATCATTCCGCTGAGCCCAACCAGGTAGGGCAGGCAGGGAATGATGGCGCCGACTGAGAACAGCACGAATGAGGACATCGCTGCCCGCTTGGCGGTACCGATTTCTTCATAGTTGGGGGCTTCGTCGCCAATGTGGGAGATTTGGCGGGCGCTGCGTGGGTCAATGTTTGCGGCGCTGAGTACTAGTCTGGCGTGTGCGACGGCTTCATGTTCATCCTCGCCTCGGGCGCGGTAGACCAGGGCGAGTTCGTTGGCGTTGACGTCTAGTGCGGGCACAACCTCCCCCGTGCCAGGGTCTGGGGTGGAGGCTTCTAGCAGCTCGATTTGGGAGCGCACCGAGATGAACTCGCCTGCCGCCATGCTTAAAGCCCCTGCTAGCAGGCCGGTTAGACCGGTTAGTAGGATCGCGTGGGTGCTGATGCCGGTGGCGCCCACACCTAGCACTAGGGACAGGTTGGATACTAGGCCGTCGTTAACGCCGAAAATAGCTGGGCGTAGCGTGCCCGAGAGGCGTTGGCGGTGGCGGGCAGCTAGGGAGCGCACAACTTCGGAGTGGATGCGTTCGTCTGCGGCCATGGCGCTGGAAGCGTCGGCGTCGATCTCATAGTCGTTGCGTTGTTCGGAGCGTTGGGCTAGGGCCAGTACGAACACTGAGCCAAATAGTCGCGCCAGTAGGGGCATGATGGCGCCGCGTAGGGTTTGCCTGGGGGCTGGGTGGGCGTGGGGGCCTAGCAGCTCATACCAGTAGCGTTCGTGGCGGGCTTCGGCTTCCGCTAGGCCTAGGAGGATTTCGCGTTCTTCGCCTTCTCGGCGCATAGCTAGGTCCCGGTAGACTTTCCCTTCTGCGCGTTCTTCGGCTAGGTGGCGGCGCCAGTGTTTAATTTGGGTTCGCGACGGCGCAGCGGCAGTTTCAGGGCTTTGGGGTGCGGAAGTCATTGGTTCAATGTTTCATTTTTTTGGCGTCATTGCAACGTTTGGTTACCCGAAATTAGCCTGGCTTGTCAGCCTCAAGGAGGCTGACAGCTTGAGGGGAAACCTGGTTTTGGATGTTTTGGCGCCGCTAGTTATTGGCGTAAAGCATCTGCAGGTGAAACGCCTGCGGCGCGGCGCACTGCCAGTAAACAACCCACTAAGCCAACTACCATGCCGCCAATGATTCCTACGGGCAAAAGCCGCAGGTCAAGCACTGGCTGCCAGTGGCGCACTAGCACTGTGGAGATAATGACTACCACCGCTGTAAATGTGCCAATGACTCCGCCGATTAAGCCAACTATCGCCGATTCAGCGGTGACTAATGCGGCAATTTGCCAGCGCCTGGCCCCCATTGCCCGGCGCAAACCGAACTCGCCAGCGCGCCGCGATACCGCCGTCGCCGTGGAGTTAGTGAGCATTAGCACGGCAGCTAATAATGAGACGGCGGTTAATGTCACCAGCATTGTGCGCACATTGGATTCCACGCTTTGACGCATGGTTTTAGGGTCTTCAGGCGCATCCACGTGGGCGTTTTCGCCGGTGTAGGGATCTAGGGCGATGGGTGCTTGCTGCGCCACCAGCTGGGCGGCGCCGGGGCGTGTACGTATTTCGGCGGTGACGCCATTGGTTGCCCCCACAGCAACGGCGTCTTTTTCACGCATAACCACGGCATTCATGATGCTGGCGTCTAAACCCGAGTCGCTTATAACTCCCACCACTACGTAGGCTTTGTTGGCGATCCACACTACTGGGCTGGCGTCAACTGGCCCTAGCTCTAGGTTATTTGCGATACCGCGACCTACTAGCACCTGGCCTGGGCCAAGCTTTATGCCGCTGGTTTTAGCTGATTCTTTACCTTCGATTTCCAGCCCGGGCACGCTAGGATCAGTTGCCCCTAATACATCAAAGTTTTGGCCTTTAGTGTCGCTAGTTAGTGAAATATTTTGATTACCATGGTTTGAATAGATTTGTGCTCGTTCCACTCCGGGAATGCGTTTCAGGCGCATTAGTGTAGTGGTGCTGGCTTGTTTAACGCTTCCATCTTTAGTTAATTGTTTAGGTTCTGGCACCGAGACGGCTACACGCTGGTTGCGGGCCGCATCAAATAGCTGCGACACCTGGGCGCGGGCAGCTTCAGAAATACCTACCGTGGCTAACGCTAACGCTACCGCCAGTAATACGCCGGCAATTAGCGCGCCACTAGCAGCTGGTTTAGCGGTAATTGTGCGCCCTGCATCCGCGAGTATGGCTCTTAGGCTAGTTTTTTTGCTGCTGGTTTTAGGGTTTTTAGCTTGCGGTGCTTGGTTGGTTTTGGCTGGTTTTAGAGGCTTTGAACTTTCGCTCTTGGGAACGGTGACGACGCCGTCGTGCACTTCGATGCGGGTTTTAGCGTGGGCTGCAACTTTTGGATCATGAGTGACAACTATGACGGTAGTGCCGCTTTGGTTGAGTTTATCTAGTACACGCATCACTGAACGCGAATTGGCTGAGTCGAGGTTACCGGTGGGTTCATCAGCAACTAGCACCGGGTTAGCGGCCACGATAGCCCTGGCAATTGCTACTCTTTGCCTTTCGCCACCAGAAAGCTGCAGTGCTTTAGCGTGTTGCTTATGCGTGAGCCCCACAAAGTTTAGGGCTTGTTCAATACGCTGCGCATCCGTGATTTGTGGGTTTTCCTCACCAGAGCCAGCCGTATCTCCGCTGTACATCAACCCTAAAGCCACGTTTTCAGTTACAGTTCGCTCATCAATTAAGTGAAATGCTTGAAACACAAAAGAGAATGTGTGAGCCCGCAATGCTGCTAGCTGGGAATCACTTAACTTGGTTGCGTCTAGATCATCAATAAAGTATTTGCCTTTAGTGGGAGGGTCAAGTAACGCCAGAACATTCAGCAAGGTTGATTTACCAGCCCCAGAAGGGCCGGTTATAGACACAAAATCACCCTGCTCAATCAGCAGTGAGGCGGTTTTTAGTGCTTTAACCTCACCAGGAGCACCAGGATTATAGGTTTTAGAAACCTGCGATAATTCTAGTACTGTCATTTGCGGTCCACTCGCACACTGTCGCCAACTTTAAGCTGGTCAGATTTAATGGCGCATTGCCCAGATACGCACCCAAGCTGCTCTACTTTAACCATAACAAAACCGGACGCCTGGCGTTTGAGCACATTTGCGTTACCATTAGCGTCTAGCGCCATTGCGCGTTGAGGTATCAGTAAAGCGTTTTTGATTGGTGCTTGTCGATCTACGGTTAGCACCACTGATTTACCACGCGCATCGCTGGGAAGTTTTCCCTTTTTAACGCTAAAGGTTAGTGTATAAGTGGTTGCTTCAGCTTGGCTTTTTTCGTCTTTCTTAGGCGCAGCAGTTTTGAGAGTTAAGTTTAACTGTTGAGAGCCATAGAGAGCGCTAGCAACGCTGCCAGTTTTCAATACCGAGCCCACACCAGCCGGCACTTCAGCGGTTACAGAAAATTCACCTGTTGATAGGCCTAGCTGGGAGGGTTTGTCTCCATTTAAACTATCGCCAACTTTAGGTAGTGAGGTAACAACAGCTGGAAGCTGCGCAACAAACAGCATCTCAGTTTTCGCTATAACTACCTTCTTTTTGGCTTGCTGCGGTTTTTCGGATGCACCTGCCTCGTTTGAGTTTCCAGCGCCTTGATTAGCACCCGAGTTGTCTGACTCATTTTGATGAGTATCGGTAGTAGCTAATTCGTCTTTGGTTTGCCCGTATAGGTGTTTTAGTGCAGCGATTGTGTCAGCGTCTAGGGTTCCAGTTATTGCTAGCTGGTAGCCGGATGCGACCAGGGCGCGTTGCAGCTGTGACACATCCGCACCAGAATCACCTTCATACAAATCACGGTAGGCGGGAAAACTACCCTGATAGGCAATCAGAGGGCGATCGTTAATCCAGGCCACCACCTGCGTATTTTCAAGTTGCTCACCGGCTTTTACGTTTACAGCGGTAACAACCGAATCGGCGCCAGTAGCAGGCAAGTTAACGGCTGAATCCTGCGCCCCGGTAATAACACCTGTAGCAGTGATTTGATCTGTCAGGTCTCCTTGCTCAACTTCCACAGTTACAGGAGCTGAAGTTGGAGGTGCAGCGGCAGCTGCGCGCTGCGCTGGCGATTGGGTGTAGCTTGCCAGCAACCAGCCTGCACCCACTAGCGCCACCGCCATAAACACAACTAAAACTACAAGTAACCAGCGTTTCACTTGAGATCGTTTAGCGCCCACAGCTACCCCCTTCGATCACAAATAATTACGAGTATTTCTTCACAATCTCACGGCAAGTGGCTTCGACCTGCTTGATTTGTCCCAGCCGAGCGGATAATTCTTTCTGATTCTTTTTGACATAAGCATCGGTGCTGTTCCAGTCAGCGTCGTAGTATGCCTGCTGCCAGCCAGAGCTAATCCGGCACTTTGCATCTGCAACCGCAATTTTTCGCTCATACTCTGACACGGTTCCGGGTGACGCCGCGATAGCAGATTGTGGCGCATCAGCACCTGAATTTAAGCCAATTTTCTGACTGAGCTGCGGTCCTGGCATTAACATTGGATTATCAGGTAGATCACTAAGGCCCAGTGGTTTCATGCATTGCTTCCAAGTGGCAGCAAGTTTTTTAACTTTAGGATCTTCAAGCCCCTGCTCAGCGCCGCCAATTGATGCCAAAAGAGCATTTCCAGTCTCAGATCCTTCTTCATAAGTCTTCAATACTGGATACTGATCCATTAGTTTATTAAAACATGAATTTTTAGCGTCCCCGTAACCAGGATCAGTTTTAGATTTTTTAATAGTATCATAGCTATATTGGTAGACATTCCAGCCAGGAACAATACCCATATGGTAGCCGACTTCGCTTGCAATCTTCTCATCAAATAGACGTCTACCAGCACTATTTACGTATCGCTCAGCCTGCCCCTCTGGCGGTTCTGGCCTTCCTTGATAGGTGTATCCTTTGGACTTCATGCAATACCTAAAATAGACGGTTCGAGCGCGCGAAATTAGAATTGTATCAGCCTCTCTATATGGATCTGTGGGAAGCCGCCATTTAGACATGTCGTAACGCGTTAAACCGTCAGCAGATACTTTAGCAGCCTTATCATTAGGGGCAGTCGGCGAAGCTTTTTCGCCACTCCCACACGAGGCTAAACCGCAAATTAATACTAGAGCTGCAATGATCCTCAGATACTTCATTTCATCTTCCTTACGGCGGGGTTGGCCACTAATAAATAGCAGCCAACCCCACTTACGCGTTCATATGCTAGAAGCACACAAACTGTGCGCTGCTAATCTCTCGGCTTAGCCCATAACGGCCAAGCACATCAATCCCCTGCAGACGCGGGACCGACACGCGCCTCCCCACAAAATTGGGGGAATCATAAAACACTGCCTTACAATCAGAGCGATCACCGTGACTGTATACCGAGCGAGCCATGTTGTCATAGTTACGGTCGGACATCCTAGCAATGGAGTATTCAAAGCTAGGCCCATAGCCAGAATAGTAATTCTGGCTCCAAAGGCACGCCCTGCCTGCAGGGCAGTCTAAATACGGGCCAGTAGTACCAGCACTAACAGTTCCTCCTACACCGAAGGCTGCGGCCAGCAGTGCCAAGCTAGCCAGCACATTGACAATGCGTTTACGCATCTTGTCTCCTGAGAATTTTGGGGTTCATTCCCCATGCAGTTATAAAGGGAACCCAGTTAAGGGCGTTGCTCACGTTAATGAGCGGATGGGCCTGGCAAGGCCAGATCTGGGAACATGCAGTGGATAAGCACTGCATCACTCGTCATTGGAGTAAATACAGCGTACCGCCGCCCCTCCAAGCCCGCAACTAGTTTTGCAATATTTAATCGACAATTTACATTTATAGGTACAATTAATTAGTTCACTAGGCTGTGCTTATCTTACGCGGTGAGCTGGTTCCACAGATGGGTCAAAGTGCGAGACAATGCAGGGGTAATGAACGAACACTCCAGTCAGCCCAGCCAACCAGACGCAACTAACTCAGAGGCAACACCGCGCCGTCGTCCTGCCCGCCACCAGCGCAATCACGGACGGCGCCAACACAAAAACCAGGCGGCGCCGCGCCCCTTCACCCCCACGCAGCTAAGCCAACGCGCAGCTTCTCTACCCTCCATCACCTACCCAGCGCAGCTTCCAGTTTCAGCCCGCCAGGAGGAGATCGCAGCCGCCATTTTGGCTAACCAGGTGGTTATCGTCGCAGGTGAAACCGGCTCCGGTAAAACCACCCAGATCCCTAAAATCTGTTTAGATTTAGGTCGCGGCATCAACGCCATGATTGGACACACCCAGCCCCGGCGTATCGCAGCGCGCTCAGTAGCTGAACGCATTGCCCAAGAGCTGGGCACTAAAGTTTCTAAAGAATCAATAGTCGGTTATCAGGTTCGTTTCACTGATGAAGTTAGTGAACATACGCTTATCAAATTAATGACCGACGGTATTTTGCTGGCCGAAATTCAAAACGACCCGCTATTGCGCCGCTATGACACTCTAATTATTGACGAGGCACACGAGCGCAGCCTAAATATTGACTTTATTTTGGGTTATTTAGCGCGGCTACTGCCTCAGCGCCCAGATTTGAAGGTCATCATCACCTCGGCCACCATCGACTCTGAACGTTTCGCCGCCCACTTTGGGGTTGAAGGCCGCCCCGCCCCAATTATTGAGGTATCCGGGCGCACCTATCCGGTAGAAATCCGCTATCGCCCCCTCGACGGCGTCGAGCCAGAGCCAGATAGCAGCCAAACAAACTCAGCAGCTGCCAGCGCAAGCACCGACGAGCCGCGCGACCAGGTCACGGGCATCCTCGACGCCGTCGACGAACTAATGGCCCTAGGCCCCGGTGACATTTTGGTGTTCCTGGCGGGAGAACGCGACATTCGCGATACCGAAGCCGCACTTATAGACCACCTAGGCCCACGCTACGCCGCCAACGAGTCCAGCGCCCGCCTGCCCGGCAGCGTTGAAATCATCCCCCTATATTCACGCCTAAGCGCCGCCGCCCAGCACCGCGTATTTGAAAAACACCATCTGCGACGCATCGTGCTAGCCACCAACGTGGCTGAAACTTCGCTAACCGTGCCCGGCATCAGATACGTGATTGACCCGGGCGTGGCACGCATTTCGCGTTATTCCAACAAAACCAAGGTGCAGCGCCTACCCATTGAGCCCATCAGCCAAGCCAGCGCCAACCAGCGTAGCGGCCGCTGCGGGCGCGTAGCCGACGGCGTGGCAATCCGCCTGTACTCGCAAACCGACTATGAGGGGCGCGAGCCATACACGGAACCCGAAATTCTGCGTACCTCCCTGGCCAGCGTAATTTTGCAGATGGCAGCGCTGCGCCTAGGTAATGTGGCAGATTTTCCCTTCATTGACCCGCCAGACCGGCGCGCTATTGCCGACGGCGTGGCGCTACTAACCGAAATTGGCGCCATCAGCGCAAACTCTAAATCCATGCACGAGCCGCGCCTGACCGCGATCGGCCACCAACTGGCGCGTCTACCCATCGACCCGCGCCTGGGGCGCATGTTACTAGAAGCCAATAAACGCGGCTGCGCCAGCGAAGTGATGGTGATTGTCTCCGCGCTTTCAATCCAAGACGTGCGCGAACGCCCGCTTGACGCGCAGGAAGCCGCAGACGCCATGCATCGGCGTTTAGCGGACCCCACCAGCGATTTTCTCACCTACCTCAACTTCTGGCGCTACCTGCGCACCCAGTCACGTGACCTGTCCGGCTCCGCGTTTAGGCGCATGTGCCGCCACGAATACCTGCACTACCTGCGTATTCGTGAATGGCGCGACGTCTACAATCAGCTGGCCCAGTTGGCGCGGCCGCTAGGCATTAACGCCCAAAACATTGAGCTGCCCACCCGTGCCTCCATTCGCGCCGCTAGTGACCGCTTAGTTCCCGGCTCCCACGCGGCCGGCATGGCTAATGCGGACGTAGCCGACGCCGTCGTGGCCCTGGGGCAAAGCGCAGACACCCCCGACGCCGACGCGATCCACCAATCGCTGCTGGTGGGGCTGCTTTCCAACCTGGGTAACTATGATGAGCGCCGGCGCGAATATGCCGGGGCGCGCGCCACCCACTTCACTATTTGGCCTGGTAGCGGGCTGCGCCGCAAACAGTACGACTGGGTGATGGCCGCTGAGCTGGTGGAAACCAGTCGCTTATTTGCCCGCACCGTGGCCCGCATCCAGCCCCAGTGGGTGGAGCAGGCCGCTAAACACCTGGTCAAGGTCACTTACGGTGAGCCGTACTGGTCCACCAAGAAGGGCGCGGCCATGGTGCATCAGCGGGTGCTGCTTTACGGACTAACTTTGGTGGCTGACCGCCCGGTCACGCTAGCCAGTGTGGGTACCGACGCCGCCCGGCAGGCTGCGCGGGAAATGTTCATTCGCTCCGGGCTGGTGGAGGGGGGCTGGCACGCCCGCCACGCTTTTGTTGAGCGTAACCGTGAGCTGCTTGAAGACACCGCCGAGGTGGAGCGCCGTCAACGCACCCACGGCATTTTGGCTGATGACCAGGCTCTTTTCGACTTCTACGATGAGCGCCTGCCGGAAAAAATCACCAGCGCGGCGGCTTTCGACAACTGGTGGAAGCATCAGCGTCAAGACACCCCCAAGCTGCTGGATTTCACCCGTGAGCTGCTGCTTCCCGAGGGTGAAAACCTTGACGGCTACCCCGACACTTGGCATCAAGGTGACCTGACCTTGGCGCTTACGTACGTTTTTGAGCCGGGCAGGCTCGACGACGGCGTCAGCGTACAGGTGCCCATTGAGGTGCTCACTCGCCTGCGCCCAGAGGGATTTGATTGGCTTGTGCCCGGGATGCGCCCGCAGCTGTGTGTGGCCACTATCCGCGCCTTGCCTAAGCGGGTGCGTCGCCAGCTGGTTCCGGCCCCCGACACCGGCGCGCGCATTTGGGAGCTCATCTGCCAGCTTTACCCGCAGGCTGCGGGCACAGCAGCAAGCCAGCCCGGCGGCGTCGAACCGATCCCGGTGAGTTTCCAGCAGGCCTTCACCCAGGCCGCGCAGCAGCTACGCCAGGTGGAAATTACCGACGAGGACTGGGACCAGGCGCAAGAGAACCTGCCTGAGCACCTGCGCATGGGCTTTAGCGTGCTGGATGCGCGCGGCAACAAGCTGGGGCGCGGGCGCAACCTGATCGTTTTGCAGCGGCAACTGGCCAAACAAAGCGAGGCGGCAGTGCGCTCGGCGGTACGTGGAGCCCTGGCGGCAGCCATGGATGAGGCCCGATCCAAAAAGTCGGCGAAATCTAGGCGCAAAAACGGGGCCAACGAGAGCCGCAACGGGGTCCATGGGGGAGCCGGTGCAAACGACTCAAACCAGAGCGCCGGCGCCCGTGGAGAAAATGGTGCCCATAACGGCATTTATGGCGGTGCCAATAACGTCGCCCGAGCCAATAATTCTGCCGCAAATAGTTTTGCAACTATTACTTCACAGTCATTAACTAGCCCTTTAAAGGAGCAAACTAATTTAGTTGATTGGCCTGAAGTTCCCCAGGGCGTAATTCCGCAACAAATAGAATCTGCCGGGCGGGCGGGGCTATTAGTTCGCGGTTACCCCACTTTAGTTGCACAACCAACATCTAAAGCATTTAAAGCTGATTTAAAGATATTAGCGGATGTTAATTCTCAGCTAGCTCAGCACGCTGAGGGAGTTTTGGCGTTAGCCTTGGCACGCACCCCGCTCGAAACTGCGCGGGTGACCAGTCGCTGGAACGCTAAACGCTCTCTATTCATGGTGTCTGCGCCCTACAAATCCACTGACACCCTAGTGTCTGATTTGTGCTTGGCTGCCGGGCGCCTGCTAGCCCAGCAGTGGAGCCGCGAAACCGGCCATGACCTGGCCCAGCTGCGCGACCGCAAAGATTTTGAGCTCTTTGCATCTTGGCTGCGCGACCGCCTGGAAGACCAGGTGGAAACTATTGCCGCCCAGGTAGAGGCCGCTTTGGAGGCTAAGGGACAGTTGGATAAGGCGGTGGGGCGTAATACTTCGCTGGCTTTGCTCGACACTTTGCAGGAAATTCGCGAGCAGGCTGCTGCCCTGATTGCGCCGCGCTTTATCGCCGACGCCGATCCGGCACAGCTGGCCCACTATGGGCGCTACCTTAAGTCTTTGGCTTATCGCTTGGAGAAGGCGGCGGCCTCGCCCAGCCAGGATGCAGCTCTGGCCTACCAGGTACGCGAGATTGAGGGGCAGGTGAGCGACGCCGTCGAGCACGCTAAGGGGCTGCCGGCTAATCCCGCCCGCGCGGCGGTGCTGCGCCAGGCCCAAAATATGGTGTGGGAGCTGCGCGTGAGCCTGTTTGCCCAACAGTTGGGGACGGCGCACAAAGTTTCAGCCAAGCGCATCAGCAGGCTGCTGGCCTCTGCCCCGGCGCTCTAGACGACTGTCTACTTCCGCGCCGGTACTCTATCCGGACCAAGGATCACGCCTTTGGGCGGGACTTGCAGTCTGCGCCTTCGGCCAGGACTGCCGCCTAGGCCTGGCTGACCAGGGCCAGCATCCAGATGGGCTGGCGTGCTGGTTGGATGCCACTACCCGCCAGTTATGCCGGCTTGCACCCTAGGCTTGGCTGGCCAGGATTTCTGGGCGCCGTCGTCGCCTTTTTGAGCGCTGGCGGCCCCTTGCCCACGCCGGCGCACACAAATACTGACATTTCATCCCTTCCCTATAAAACCCCATGTATTTTTTATAGGGAAGGGATGATTTTGCCTGTAAATGCATGCATGCATTTTTGCCTGCCTGCTGTATTTGTCTGTAAATGCAACTGGCCCCCGTATTGGCGAAACCCAAAAAAGCCAATCCGGGGGTCAGTTATTCACAAGGAGAGAGATTATCGAGTGTTCAACACCAGTCAGGCGCCCTTATTCACCTCCGCAGCCATAGCAGTTGAGGCTCCCACGAAGGCGCCCGCTAACGGCATGGACGCCATCGACATCGCCGCTGCAAATGCGATGCCCTTTTTCATGAGCTTCATGGTTTCCTCCTCTAAAAGTTTTCCGTGGCCCACCCGCCGGGGCTTAACCGGTGGCATCACCGAGGCTTAGCCAGTGAGTACTGCCAAGGCTTACCCCGGGGCTACCTGCCGGCGGCTTAGTGGGCCAGTTGCTTTGCTGATCTGCATCAGCCTTGCTGGTTAAAACTTTAAAAGGGGCTTTTATGGTGGTGGTTAGCGTAGCCTATGAATCCTCTATGAAAGATAAAGCGTGGCTTGGTTGTAAGAACGCAGGTAGGGACCACCAATCTGGCTTGGCTCCATAGGCACTCCCTTATAGGTCCAGCGCAGCAGGTTGGCCAGGGAGAAACTGTTTGCACACACCCCACAGGCCAGCACGCGGCTAGGGCGGCGCATACGTTCAACCTGGTGACCAGCCGGGCAGGTGCCCACCCAGTCGCCGGGGACTTTAGGTGCGCGCCTATCTACCAGCCGCTGGGCTGAGCAGCCTAGTTCAAGGGCTTTGCGGCGCCAAACTTCATCGTGACCGTGGCTTGGACCAACCAGGGCATGGGCTACTTCATGCAAAATCGTGTCACGCACGCGAGGCAAGTCATAGAGTTGCATTAAGTAACGTGAGAGAGTGATACAGCGGTTTGTGTGGTTACACTGTCCAGCTCGACGCCGGGCACGATCCCACCCCAGGCTCCAGCCTTGCAAGCCGTTGGCGTCCATCAGGTCGCGGCCCAAAGCATAAACCTGATCAAGATGCATTAACTGTCCATTTCGTGGAAAAATAGCCCTTAGTGTCAGAACCTAAACCTAATTCTAAAGCCAAAACGGTAGCCTCCGCCGGCAACGCAACTAGTGGCAAGCGTGAACATGCCATCTCTAGTGCCAGTGCCGAGCGGTTTATTTCGCGTTACCGAGTGGTTTCAATTTTTGCGTTGCTGGCCCTATCTGCTCTAGCCGGGGCGCTGATTCTGCCTAAGTTCACCGCCCCTGCACAGATCGATGATGGTCCCACTCCGGCCGGCCCGGTTAAGGTAACCCCTGATTACAGTGGCTTTAACGCCGCAAATATCATCTCTGACAATAAGCTCTACGGCGCCCCCAATATGAACGCCGAAGACATCGATAACTTCATCAACAAAGTCAATGCTGGCTGCGTTAACAGCACCGATGGCACTACTTGCATCAGCAAGGCCCGCTTTGACGCCAAGGGCTTTGACCCCACCACCGCCTGCCCGCTGGGCATGAATCCCGCCAAGAATCTAACTGCCGGCGAGGTTATTTACCGTGTTTCAGTGGCTTGCAACATTAACCCCCGGGTTTTGCTGGTGTTGCTGCAAAAAGAGCAGGGGCTGCTGACCGCTTCAGGCGAGAAACTGACTGCTTCGCGCTATGAGTGGGCTGCCGGCTATGGCTGCCCTGATGGCCAAACTTGCGATAGCCGTTACCGTGGCTTTGTCAGCCAGCTCTATCAGGCCGCCGCCCAGCTGCAAAAATACCGCCTTAACCCCGCCAGCTACCGAGTGCAGGCCCGCAAGCCGGTGCGTATCGCCTACAACCCCCAGGCCAGCTGCGGCTCTTCCATCATTACCCCGGCTAACACCGCCACCGCCGCCCTCTACAACTACACTCCCTACCAGCCCAACCAGGCCGCTAAGGATGATGGGGACGACTGCTCCAGTTGGGGCAACTTGAACTTCTATGGTTTTTGGAAGGTCTGGTTCGGCGACCCCCACTAGGCGCTGCTTTTACCCGCCAGGGATCGCTTTCCGTCAAGGCCCGCTTTTACTCGCTGTGGCACTGCTGCCCGCAGGGTTGCTTTAACGCCCGCTTTGCCGACGACGGCACCTGGGTGTTTACTTCACGGCCCGTTTAGGTGAGCTCAAGTACAATTGTTAAATGAGTTATATGCAGATGGCCGCCGAAATCTGGGTGGTGATCGAATACATCATTAAGATCGGGGCTATGGGTGTGGTGCCTGAGAATCGGCGCCCTGCCTCGTCGTCGGCCTGGCTGCTACTCATCCTATTCCTGCCGCTGGTGGGCCTGCCCATGTATCTACTGCTGGGAAGTGCCCGTATTCAGGGTAAACGCTACCGCCGTCAAAGCGAGCTAACCAGCATTGTCTCCACCCTAAGCGCCAACCTCCCAGACGTGCCTCCAGGCATAAAAGCTGATGAGCGCCTGTTGGGGATTGTGCGCATGAACCGGCACCTAACCGGGATGCCCTGTATGCCGGGCACAGTCCAGGGCATCTACGACGACACCCGCAGCTTCATTGCGGCCCTGGTGCAGGCCATTGACGCCGCTCACCACAGCGTAAATATTGAGTTTTATATCGTCCACGATGATCCCATCACTGAACCACTTTTTGCGGCCTTAGAGCGCGCCCACAAACGCGGGGTGCGGGTGGCACTGCTGCTAGATCACCTGGGTTCACACCGCTACAAAGCCTGGAAAAAGCTGCTGAAGCGGCTAAACTCCGCCGGCTATAACTGGCACCTGATGATGCCTCTAGGTTTTAAGCATGATCAGCACGGGCGCCCAGACCTGCGTAATCACCGCAAGCTAGCGGTAATCGACGACGGCGTCGGCTTTGTTGGCTCCCACAACCTCATTGACCCCTTCTACGAAACCAACCTGCACGGCCCCGGACGCGAGTGGAAAGACCTATCCGTGCAGCTAGGCGGGGCTATCGTGGCCGAGCTGGCGGGCGTATTCGCCATGGACTGGTACGCCGAAACCGGCAAAATTTTCGTTGGCGCCCGCGCCCAAGCTGTAAACGACAAAGACATCGCCCAGGTAGAAACCGCTGGTCTAAATGCGCTGGCTGCAGAGCTGGTTAACACCTCGGCGGAATGGGAAAAAGAGCTTGCCGACGGCGTCGTAAACGCCATGCAGATTGTCCCCTCAGGGCCGGGCTACTCCACTGAACCAAACCTGCGCATGTTCACTTCTCTGATCCACAATGCGCGCCGGCGGGTAACTATCACCAGCCCATATTTTGTGCCCGACGAGTCGCTGCTGGCCGCCATGACTAGCGCAGCTTACCGGGGTGTGGATGTGCAGCTGTTTGTGGGGGCCAGCGGCGACAATTTCCTGGTGCGTCACGCCCAACGCTCCTACTATGCGGCGCTACTGGATGCCGGGGTGCGTATCTTTCTCTACCCCTCCCCCACGGTTTTACACTCCAAATACATGACCGTGGATAACGAAGTGGGAGTGATTGGCTCCTCCAATATGGATTCGCGCTCATTCATGCTCAACTATGAGCTGATGCTGCTGTGTTTCGGGGGCGATCTTGACGACAAGCTGCGCGCTAATGACGCCAAATATCGCTCCCTGAGCCACGAGCTAACCAGCCAGGAATGGGC
>ERZ773272.536-NODE-536-length-14936-cov-3.332639_pt1 | contig 14936 bp, 10 predicted proteins | sample MGYA00511891_ERZ773272 | MGnify/ENA primary metagenome ERZ773272 (study PRJEB29015, sample SAMEA2738150) | human oral metagenome | biome: human oral; feature: human-associated habitat; material: saliva | place: China | collected 2198 ...
CACTTATAATTCGTCGAACTCACGTTAATTATATAATAGATGGAGAATATGTCTTGCTAATAAGAAAGCAAACTGATACGGAGCGTGATATGAGAATTAATATAGTAGAAACCATTTTTAAAAAATAATAAATGAAGTATCTTTTTTTACTTGTATTTGTCATCGTATTATCTTGTTCTTATAAAGAACAAAGTTACATTTCTATTGAACAGAAAAAATCGGATTATCCTATATCTTTAGCACTTGACAATGATACCATCAAATATATGGATATTCCATTAACTTTTTTAATGAACAAAACCAGTTCAAAAAAAGTGGTCTTGTCAAGCTGCACATACTTATGTGCCAGCGATTATACGCTTGCACCACACGCTTGGGACTTTAATGCAGCACTATTCTCCAATGTGAATGGAAAGGTTGTACGTACATCTGATATCGAAGGACTAAGAGAAATGAATAAGCAGCAGCGCGAGGTTATCGTTTATATACGTTATCAGTGTTTCACACCTGATTTCCAGAAAATTGTGAAAAGCAGAATAAAACTTTCGCAGAAGAATGGAATAGTCAAAATAGGAAGTGTGCAGGAACTTAAAAACAACAATAAGGAACTGATAGAAAATCTACTCCAACATGATAGTATTTGTTTTTCATTTGATTATAAGGACGATATCAATGAATACCGTGTTGGTTATGTGTATATGCCTGTAAGTGTAAGGTAACTAAAGTTTCCCACTTGTGCTTTTTAGTTTAACGTGAGTTCGACGAATTCAGAACAATGCAAGCTGTGTGTCAATGGTCCTTTGTGCATAGAAGCATAGCCTTTAGGAAAACAGACTATAAGCTATAATATTCTTAATAAGTTGATGATGAATATTGGCTTGATAAATGAATAAAACAGTTGTTCTAAATAGATTTTCAACATATGAATATTATATGAAAGCTAATATGAAATTAGGTGTGGAGTGCACTATACTCTTGACTATAAACTTGATGCATTCAATGGCAACAGAAGTGCTGAAACGAAAGTTGCTGTCACTTCTGTCACGCCTTCGTGCTCTGTAATAATTTGATTATAAGTATATTATATGAAGTGTTAAAAGTGAAAGGAAACCAATCCTAAACTTTATCAGGGGTGTTGTTACCAAAACGATCAGAGCAAAAGGATAGCAGGATAAGCAGGTATATTCATTGTTAACTGCTTATCTTTTTTATTTATTATGACGATAGTTCACGCATTATTGCGTATCTTTGCAATGGGAAAGGATGATGTTATCAGAGTCAGTCCATCCCATAATTATCATCAATAAATAAAAAAACAATCGCAAGAAAGAAACTGAATGGTACTTAACTATATTTGGATTGCCTTCTTCCTCATCGCTTTTGTCTTCGGAATAGTAGCCTTACTGACAGGCGATATGACGATTTTTCAAAAGATGGTGGATGCTACTTTTGACTCATCCAAGACTGCATTTGAAACTTCTTTGGGCTTAACAGGTGTTCTCGCCTTATGGTTAGGTATCATGAAAGTTGGTGAGAAGGCAGGTATAGTAAACGTATTGGCACGTATGCTCAGCCCTTTCTTCTCAAAACTCTTCCCTGATATTCCTAAGAACCATCCTGTTATGGGGTCTATTTTTATGAATATTGCATCGAATATGTTGGGACTTGACAATGCCGCCACACCTACTGGACTTAAGGCAATGAGTCAGATGCAAGAGCTAAACACACAGAAGGACACCGCTACCAACCCCATGATAATGTTCTTGGTGCTGAATACTTCGGGCTTAACCATCATCCCAACGACTATTCTTGCTTTCCGAAGTTCATACGGAGCAGCACAACCAACTGATGTTTTCATCCCTATCTTGCTTGCTACAACGGTTGCAACGCTCGCTGGAATCATCATTACTGCAGCCTGGCAACGTATCAATATCTTCCAGCCAACACTCTTTTTAGGGCTTGTTGGATTAATGGCTTTCGTTGGAATCATCATCTGGGGCTTTGGACAAATGGACAAACAGACGATGGGAACAGTGACATCTGTGGCTTCAAACCTCATCTTAATGTCTATAATCGTCCTTTTCATCGGTGCAGGACTGATGCGGGGGATAAACGTTTATGATGCTTTTATCGAAGGAGCAAAGGAGGGATTCCATACCGCAGTACGCATTATCCCATACCTTGTAGCGATACTTGTTGCTGTAGGAGTGTTCCGTGCATCGGGAGCAATGGACTTATTGATAAGTGGAATACAGTGGTGTATGGAGCAATGTGGCTTAAATACCGACTTCGTAGGCGCCCTTCCAACCGCTTTCATGAAACCATTGTCAGGCAGTGGAGCACGAGGTTTGATGTTGGAAGCAATGAAAAGCTATGGTCCTGACTCCTTTGTGGGACGACTAAGTTGTATCTTCCAAGGTTCAACGGACACTACATTCTATATACTTGCAGTCTATTTCGGTAGTATTGGCGTGAGATATACACGTCACGCCGTGGCTTGTGGACTGCTTGCTGACCTGGCTGGTGTGATAGCAGCTATAGCAGTCTGCTACATATTCTTCTAACAAAGCATTACGACTACAGGCTTAACTCACTTTATCAGCCAGAACGTTCAATAACAAAACAAACAATGGCAAATTTAAAATCACTTGCAAAAGATACAGCCATCTATGGTATGAGCAGTATCATCGGAAGGTTCTTGAATTACCTTCTTGTACCATTATACACCGCAAAGATTAGTGCTGCCAGTGGTGGTTATGGCGTTATTACGAACATATATGCCTATACAGCTTTGCTACTTGTGGTTCTAACATACGGTATGGAGACCACTTTCTTCCGCTATGCAAACAAGGCTGACCAAGATCCAAAGAAGGTTTATTCAACTACTTTGTCATTAGTTGGATTATCTTCGTTACTGTTCATCGCATTGGTTTTCATCTTCTTGCAACCCATTTGTAACTTTATGGGGTATCCAGATCATCCCTCTTATGTGTGGGTGATGGCTGTTACCGTTGCTATAGATGCCTTCCAATGTATTCCTTTTGCATACCTTAGATACAAGAAACGCCCTATAAAGTTTGCTGCTTTCAAGCTCTTGTTCATTGCATTGAATATCATTCTGAACATCGTTTATTACCTTATTCTCAACGGACATGAGGTTGGTTTTGCCTTCTATATTAACCTTGTATGTACGGGTACCATTACTTTCTGCTTCTGGAAAGAGCTGAAAGATGGTTTCTTTGCTGGTGGTAAACTGCTTGATATGCCCTTGGCAAAGAAGATGTTGTCTTACTCTTGGCCGATTCTTATCCTTGGTATAGCAGGAATTCTGAACCAAACAGCAGGTTATATCCTCTTTCCATACGTCTATAAGGATAGCGATGCACATGCACAACTTGGCATATTCGGTGCTGCAAGTAAGATAGCAATGATCATGTCAATGATAACACAGGCCTTCCGTTACGCCTATGAGCCCTTCGTTTTTGGTAAATCACGCGACAAGGACAACAAAGAAACATATGCCAGAGCAATGAAGTTCTTCCTCATTTTCACCATACTTGCTTTCCTTGTTGTAATGGGTTACATGGATGTTCTGCGTCATATCATCGGCAGAGACTACTGGGTTGGACTCCGTGTCGTACCGATTGTCATGGCAGGTGGTATCATGACGGGTGTCTATTTCAACCTAAGTTTCTGGTATAAGCTTATTGATAAGACCATTTGGGGCGCATATTTCTCGGGCATAGGATGTGCAGTAATCATCGGAATCAACGTTATTTTCGTGCCTCATTACGGCTATATGGCATGCGCATGGGCAGGATTCTTAGGGAATGCAACCGCGATGGTACTGTCGTATGTCGTTGGTCAACGTAAGTATCCCATTGATTATCCACTGAAGAGCATCCTCGTTTACGTGTTGATAGGAGGCTTCTTCTTCGCTATTATTACCTACTGTAATGCTAATCTTTCTGTTCCAGAGGCATTAGGAGTCAATACATTAGTGATCATTGCCTTCATTGCACACGTGATTTATCATGATATGCCACAGGTAATAAGAAAGTTTAAGAAGTAGAAAGTAGGGCGAAAAAACTTAAAAAGCAAGTAAAAAGGAGACGAAATGGTTCACAAAACCATCCTAATTTAGTCTCTTAATACATAGATAAACACCTCAAAACAAATAAATTATGAAGAAAACAACTTTACTCATCGCTGGCCTTCTTGCATTGGGTAGTACCTCAATGCACGCCGATGAAGGTATGTGGACACTCTACAACCTTCCGAATGCAGTCTATGATCAAATGGTAGCAGAGGGTTTCAAGCTACCTGCTGACATGCTGTACAGTTCTCCTAACGCTATCAGTAACTATGTAATCAACTTCTCAGGCTTCTGTTCTGGAGTTGTAGTATCCCCTGATGGCTTAGTATTCACAAACCATCACTGTGGCTTCAGTGCTATCAATGCACACTCAACAGTAGAACATGACTACATGTTGAATGGCTTTTATGCTAAGAATTATGCGGAAGAGCTACCGAATGAGAACATGTTTGTCTCCTTCATGAAGAATCAAAAGGATGTCACAGCACGTGTGAATAAGCTCATTAATGGTAAAACTAAGGAGCAGGCTGACTCCCTTATTGATGTCTTGACGAACCAGATGACGGACTCAGTGAAGAACATCGACAAGAGCTTACACGTGAATATTGACGCTTTCTATGAAGGTAATAAGTACTACGCTACAACTTATCAGGACTTCCCTGACGTACGATTGGTATTCACAGTACCGAAGAGTATGGGTAAGTTTGGTGGTGAAACCGATAACTGGATGTGGCCTCGACAGACGTGTGACTTCTCTGTTTTCCGCATCTATGCAGACCCAAAGACCAACGGACCGGCTGCTTACTCTAAGGATAATGTGCCTTATCACCCAGAACACTGGGCTCCAGTAAGCTTAGAAGGATATAAGGATAAAGACTTCGCAATGACAGTTGGTTATCCAGGATCAACGAGTCGTTATCTGTCTTCGTATGGTATTAAACAACGTCGGGACATAGAAAACACCACTCGTATACAGGCACGTGACATCAAACTAGCCATTATGAAGAAGTATATGGATATGAATGAGAAGACACGTATCCAGTATGAGGACAAGTATGTCACTGCTGCTAACTACTGGAAGAACTCCATGGGTATGAACAAATGTATCGATTCAACGGGGCTTATCCGCCAGAAAGCAGAATACGAGGCAAGGATACAGAAGTGGCTTGATGCTAAAAAGGTGAAAGATCCATCTGTAGATGTTAACTTCCCAGAGCTGAGTAAGCTCTATACGAACAGCAATGAATCTTCACTTGCAGCCAATTACTGGAATGAATCATTCTGGAAAGTCACAGAAATGTTCAAACGTGCGCTTGATCTTACCCGTGGTGCGATAGAGCCTCAAGGACCAAAGGACAATCCAAAGAAGCAATATATGCAGTTCAAAGACAATAGTGACGAATGGAATTTGGCACTTGATAAGGAGATGACTGCTGCCATGCTGAAGAATTATGCCGAACATGTACCAGCTAAATACCTACCTGATGTATACAGCACAATAAAGAAAAGCTTCGGTAATGATTATAAGAAGTATACGGAATGGCTCTATTCAAAGAGTAAGTTAATGGAGAAAGACCATAAGTTCTATAATGATGATAAGACCCTGAAAGACCCAGGTGTACAGCTTGGCTTGCAACTTATCGTTGCTTATCAAGGTATTCTGAAGGATTTAACGGGTAAGTCTGACTCTATTGACAACGAAGAAAAGAAACTCTGTGAAGCAAAGGTACAGATGGAAATGGACATGCCTCACTACAGTGATGCTAACTTTACGATGCGTCTTTCCTATGGTCAGGTGGGTGGATACATGATTGGTAACTTCGACAGTAACTACTACACAACGGCTGAGAGTATTGTGGAAAAGATGAAACGTGGCGATAAACTCGAAGACTATCAGGCTGAACCAATCATGATGGACCTCATGAGTGCAAAGGATTTCGGGCGTTACACGGATAAGACAACAGGTAAGATGCAACTGTGCTTCCTTACCAATAACGATATTACAGGTGGTAATTCAGGCTCTCCAATGTTCGATGGAAAGGGCAGACTCATTGGTCTTGCATTCGATGGAAACTGGGATAGTCTTGCCAGTGATATCTACTTCGACCGCAAGTTAGCACGTTGTATTGGTGTTGATATCCGCTTCGTTCTCTATCTTATGGACAAGTGGGGACACGCTGACCGCCTGCTGAAGGAGATTAATCCACAGTAAACTGTGAGTGTATAAATACGGAAAAGGATGTGCAATTAATTGTTTTGCACATCCTTTTTTTATGTGATTTAATCTGTAATCACGTATCATCCAAACACCTTATCTTTGTCTCTTATGTAAAGTTGTTTCACATTTTAAAAGTAGGAGACGGCCTTTTGCATTGCAAAAGGGCATCTTTTACAACGTAAAAGGTGCTCTTTTGATGTGTAAAAGGTGCCCTTTTGGAAGGTAAAAGATGCCCTTTTACATTGCTCACCGTAACCCTCTAAGTATGTGATGGTTACAAAACCACATTTTGGATGATTCCTTTGAGATATTAGACAGATTACTTCTGATGATTGTAAGATATTTTTCTGGTACGAAACATTTGCTTTATTGTATAGAGATAGTAGAACAAAAAACGTGTGTCAATAGCTCTATTGACACACGTTTTCAAATCTATACAACCACTTTTTCCTTTCTGTTCCACCAACATATCCTCCTATATGTCCATTGCTTCCTACTACTCTGTGGCACGGAATGATGATCATTAGTGGGTTATGACGGTTGGCATTGCCTACTGCCCTTACAGCTTTAGGACTGTTCATCAGTCTTGCTTCTTCGGCGTAAGAGATGGTTTTGCCATAGGGAATCTTCTGTAGTGCTTGCCAGGCGTGCTGTTGAAAGACGGTACCAAAGGGCTTGAGCGGTAAGGAAAAGTTCTTACGTGTCCCTGAGAAGTACTCATCCATCTGTCGACAAGCCTCAGTAAGCACTGTCTCATGCGTAGTCTTGTCTTCTTCCCAATCGTCAAGGAGCTGATTATTCATGCTGTCTTCCCATAGACAGTAGCACAGGAAGCCGTTGTCTGCAGCAAGAATCAGATTGCCGATAGGCGAACGGTAACGATGAAATCGCATAATTCGGTGGACAGAAGCAATAGATAATGAGAGGATAGGAGACTGGTTTACTTCTTTGGTCTGCGCCTTGCCCATCCCTCTTCTGAGAAGTCTGGCTCTTCACCTTTCAGCTTTGCTGGTGCTCCTTTCATAAGTTCTTTCCAGTCATCCTTTTTGAATTTGCGTGTGGAAGGATACATGTTGTCATCATATTGACGACGATTGCGACGTTCGCTACGTCCTTCCTTGTTTCCACGACCACCTGTAGAACGACCTGAATTACGACCATGTCCGCCTTCTTCAGCATCGTTACAACGCACTTTACGGCCTTTATATGTCGCACCATCCAGTGCATGCATTACCTTTTGGGCGTCCCGTTCGGGCACTTCAATGTAACTTTGCTTAGAAAGAAGGTCGATATGACCTACTGCCTGGTGCCCATGCATGTTCTTATTGATGAACTGCATCACCTCACCCGGATAGAAACCGTCAGCCTTACCAAGGTTGACAAACAACCGTTTGTAGCCACTCTCAGGCTTACGAGAACCACGACCACGGGTGCTTCTGCCTTCTCCTCGCATGCTACGGTTCTCCTCTTTAGAGCTACGTGATGATGGCTTCTCTATTTCAGGAGCGTTTTTATAGTAGTCCAGGAAGCGTCCGAAGGTTGAAGTAACAATCTTTTTGATGATGTCTTCCTTGTCTATATACTCAAACTGGCGGGTGATGTCCTTCATATAAGGAGCAATCTGATCTTCGTCAACATCTGTTTTCAAGATATCATCCATTGACTTGAAGAGCTGCTTCTTACAGATTTCTTCAGGTGAAGGGAGTGTTCCGTCAACGAATTCCTTACCAATCTCACGCTCAATATTACGTACCTTATACTTTTCACGTGAGTGGATGATGGAGATTGATGTACCCTTCTTGCCAGCACGGCCCGTACGACCCGAGCGGTGAGTGTAGTTCTCTATGTCATCAGGTAAGCCATAGTTAATGACATGTGTGAGGTCATTCACATCCAATCCGCGTGCTGCGACGTCCGTCGCAACAAGAATCTGCGTCAGATGAGAGCGGAACTTCTGCATTGTAAGGTCACGTTGCTGCTGTGAAAGGTCACCATGTAACGATTCTGCATTGTATCCATCCTTGATCAGTTTGTCTGCAATCTCCTGTGTTTCAACCTTAGTACGGCAGAAAACGATGGCATAAATCTTAGGATAAAAGTCTACTAAGCGTTTCAAAGCAAGATATTTGTCGCGTGCATTCACCATATAATATATATGGTTTACACTCTCTGCTCCCTCATTACGGCTTCCAACGACAATCTCTTTGTAATCATGAAGATAGCCTTTTGCCACACGTTCCACATCACGACTCATCGTTGCAGAGAACAATAAAGTGTTTCTGTCCTCTGGAACACCGGTCAAGATCTCCGTAATACTCTCCTGAAAGCCCATGTTCAGCATCTCATCTGCCTCATCCAAAACAACGTTTGTTACTTTGTCAAGACGTGCTTTGCCACGGTGCATGAGGTCTATCAGTCGTCCAGGGGTAGCAACGATGATCTGTACTCCATGTCTTAACTGATGAATCTGCGTCTCAATAGATGCTCCACCATACACTGCTGCTATGTGCAAGTGGGGGATGTACTTGCCAAAATCCTTCAAGTCATCGGCAATTTGTAGGCAAAGCTCACGTGTAGGGCTCAACACAATAGCTTGAGTTTCCTTGCTATTCGTATCAATACGTTGTAGCAATGGAAGCCCAAATGCCGCCGTCTTACCCGTACCAGTCTGTGCCAGTGCGATGACGTCATTACGATTACCAAGCAAATAAGGGATTACTTCTTCCTGAACAGGCATTGGATGCTCAAATCCAAGCTCACTAATGGCGCGGCGAATCTCCTCGCTGACGCCCAATTCTTCAAATGTCTTCAAATTCGTTTGTATTTATTTATAATCTTACAAAAGGCAAACTCGCCACCAAACGAACCCACAACAGACACTTGCCTACGACTAATTTCTACCAATCGGTACGCAGACTCTCAGGTGGCATGTTACCTTTTTGGTGTGCAAAGGTACGGTAAGAAGATGAGAGTAGCAAATAAAAGCCAAGAGAATGATACCCAAAGATTCGTAAATAATGAACTTAGGCGTTAACAATAGATAATAAAAAGCCTCTGATTGTGAATAGGATAGCTTGTATTTGTTATAAAGTCTAAAAGTAACACTATTTATATTCTCTGTTCCTTTTACTTATGTTCTTTTTTTGTAACTTTGTCCCGTCAAATAGAAAAATAGTCGTTATTAAAGTTAATTATTTGAGTTAGTACAAGGAAACATGACTTGCGTGAGCAAGCCACATGTTAACGAAAGGCTTCGCAGTGATGCGAAGCCTTTTTGCTATTTAGCCTTTAATATCAGTCGTAAGCTCTGCTTATAGTTTATATAGTTCCATACCCAATTCAGTAGAATGAATGTTTTGTTCTTCACACCAAGGATAGAACGCAGATGAACGACAAGCCACAAAGCCCATGCAGGGAAGCCTCCGAACTTCTTGCCGGCAATCTCTGCCACAGCATGATTACGTCCTATCGTAGCCATAACACCCAAGTTATGATATTTAAAGGGCTTTAGTTCTTCCCCTTTCTGCATCCGCTGAAGGTTTGCTGCAACGGTCTTTGCCTGCTGCAAAGCCACCTGTGCTAACTGTGGATGCCCTAAAGGATACTCCTCATCACCCTCCACCAGACTCTGGTCGCCTATGGCATAGACATCCTGTAAGTCCTTAACTTGGCAGAATCTATCGGTAAGTATACGCCCAGCATGCCCGATACTATCCTCTGGTAATCCATCTATATGATTTGCACAGATACCACTTACCCAGATAACTGTCTCTGTTGGAATCTCTAATCCAGCGCTTGTTTTCAATACACCATCTTTATATTCCGTTGCAAATTGTGGCTGACGAATGTGTACATGTAAAGCTTTTAAGTCGCGTTCTGCACGTGCTGATGATGCAGGATCCATGGCAGACAGTAGTCTGTCGACAGCATTTACGAGGTAAATATGCATTTGTGAAGCATCAAGATCAGGGTAGTCACGCTGTATAACGTTCTTCTTCATCTCTGCAACAGCACCTGCAATCTCTACTCCAGAAGCACCACCACCTACGACAACGATATTCATTAAGGCTTGTTTCTTCTTTGGATCTTCCTCCGTTTCAGCCTTTTCTAAATTGCGCAAAATAGTGTTGCGCAAGCGCATTGCCTCTGAAACGGACTTCATCGGTAATGTGGTAGCCTCTATTTCTTTGTTCCCGAAGAAGTTCGTCTTGGCTCCTGCAGCCAACACAAGGTAATCATAGTGGATGCTACCAACTGAAGTTATGATCTTCTTCTCATTAGTATTAACACCTTCAACAGTTGCCATGCGGAAGAAGAAGTCCTTATTTCCTTGGAACAAACGTCGGAAAGGAAAAGATATACTACTTGGTTCAAGACCCGCTGATGCCACCTGATAAATCAATGGAGGGAACTGATGATAGTTGTTTTTATCCACTAATACTACCTGAAAGTCGGCATCCGTCAGCTTCACAGCCAGCTCTAATCCACCCAATCCACCGCCAACGATTACTACTCTCTTCTTATCTGTGCGTTCGATGTTTGCTTTCATTATCCTTAAAACATTTATATTACTATCCTTAATACAGATATATTACTATTCTTAATACAGAAAAAAACATGCCATACTGATATGGAATGAGGGGAAATAAAGGGGTAAAAGAGGTTAAGATAGCGCTTCTCCCTTCCGTACTTCAACAGAGTCCTCCCTGTAAATATCCCTCTTTTTTATGCGTAAATAAGCTCCGTAAGCTGTTTGTTATCAAACAACTCTTGTGCTACGGATTGTACTTCGGCAGCTGTGATGGCGTCTATGTCATGATAAAGAGCCTGAATATCCTTCTTCCAACCATAGTGCAAGAACACCTTACCGAAGTCTAATGCAAGGTTCTCACGGTTGTCACAGGCTATACCTATTTGCCCTTTTATCTGTTGTTTGGCAACTGATAGCTCTGCATCTGTCAGAGGTGTCGACATAAAACGGTCGAGTTCTTTCCGTACAAGGGTCTTACACTCATCTATATCTTCAGCGTCACAACCAAAATATATGCTCCATATCCCAGTCGTACTATAGCTTACCATTGTACTTTCTACCGTGTAAACCAGTCCACGACGCTCTCGTAATGCAAGGTTCAGACGTGCGTTCATCCCTGGACCTCCTAATATATTGTTCAATAGATACAGTGCCATGCGGCGCTTGTCATGTACGCTATATGCTCTGTTTCCTATCATTACATGTGCCTGATGCGTATGTTTGTCCACCGTAATCTTCTGTGGTTCATATGCATTGAGTGCTGGTAAAGAAATCTCTTTAGGCTTCCAACTGTCATCTTTAGTGGTCACAAATGTGCCGTTTTCAGTTGACAAGAGAGACAATAACTGCTCGAAATCTATATTGCCATAGGCAAAGAACACAGCATTCTCTGGTCGATAATACTTCTGAGTGAAGCGAAGAGCATCCTCAGTGGTGAACTTTCTCACCCTTTTTGCCTCACCTAAGATGTTATGTCCCAGTGGATGACCACGGAAAATGATGTTTTCAAACTCATCATAGATAAGTTCTGAAGGGCTGTCATTATATGATTCAATCTCGTCACAGATAACCTCTACCTCCTTATTGATCTCCTTTTGCGGATAGATACTGTGGAAAACAATATCCGTAAGGAGGTCTACTGCACGCGGAAGATGCTCCTTCAGTATAGCTGAATAATAAACAGTATCTGTCTTAGTGGTGAAGGCATTGAGGTCACCTCCAACCTGTTCCAAACAATTAATAACATCAAGTGCCGTTCGTTTGCTTGTCCCTTTAAAGCTGACATGCTCACAAAAGTGGGCAATACCCTCCTCATCCGTTTCCTCATTGGCTGTTCCTGCATTGATCTGGTAGCCACAATAAACCACCGAAGATGCTGATGGGAGCACTATGATACGCAGTCCGTTATCCAAAACTGCTGTCTTATAACTTGTCATGACTGCAAATTTAAGAAAAAAGAACGAAACACAAACCACTTTAAAAGCGTAAAGGAAAAAGAATCTTAATTCTTTTTTGTAGTCCACCTAATTTCATTATATTTGCAAAACTAATAAGGAAGTTAATATAAATCATAATAGAATGCGGAAAGTTATAGGTATCGGTGAAACTGTCTTGGACATCATCTTCAAGGATAATAAGCCTGTTGAAGCTGTCCCAGGAGGCTCAACCTTTAATGCCATTATCTCTTTAGGACGTTGCGGAGTGAATGCATCCTTCATCTCTGAGGCTGGTAATGACCGTGTAGGAGACTATATCATTAAGTTCCTTAGGGAGAATGGGGTTAATGCAGATAATGTTAGCACCTTCCCAGACTCAAAGTCTCCAGTGTCATTGGCATTCCTTAATACCAAGAATGATGCAGAATACATCTTTTATAAGGACCATCCTCACGACCAATTAGAGTTCACTTACCCTGACATTCAGCCCGATGATATCGTCATTTTCAGCTCTTATTATGCTGTAAACCCTGTCATTCGTCCGCAAGTGTTGGGGCTTTTAGATTATGCCCGGTCACATGGCGCAATCATCTATTATGACGTTAACTATCGACCTGCACACAAAGACGATGTTATTAGGATTACTCCGAACTTATTAGAGAACCTCGATTATGCCGACATTGTGCGTGGAAGCAATGAAGATTTCACCACACTTTATAAAAAAGATGAGGCTGACAAGGTCTATAATGCAGAGATTTCATTCTATTGCAAGCAGTTCATTTACACGCAAGGAAGCCAACCTGTGGAGGTGCGTGGTGGTAAAGACTTTAAAAAGTCATACCCTGTCCATAACACGAATATCGTAAGCACCATTGGAGCTGGCGATAACTTCAATGCCGGTTTCATCTTCGGAATGCTGAAGTATGGCATCACCCGCGACGACTTATTGCGTGGACTCACTGAAGAACAATGGGACAAGGCTATCAATTGTGGCTTGGATTTCTCTGCAGACTGCTGCAAAGACATCTTCAATTATGTAAGTCGAGAGTTTGGAGAGCAGATGAAAGGATAACAAAAAAGAACCACACTAAATCAAAATAGAAAAATGATAGAAATTGCCAACAAAGTTTATTATGTAGGTGTCAACGACCGTAACAAATCTCTTTTTGAAGGTTTATGGCCATTGCCATACGGCGTTAGCTACAATTCTTATCTCATTGACGACGACAAAGTCTGCCTGATTGATACAGTAGAAGTGGACTTCTTTGTCCAGTTCATCGAGAATCTACATGCTGTTTTGGGTGATAGACAAATTGACTATCTTGTCATCAACCACATGGAACCTGACCATTCTGGCTCTTTAGCCTTGTTGAAGAAGTATTATCCTAACATACAAGTCATTGGAAACAAGAAGACATTCGACATGATGTCAGGCTTCTACGGTATCAGAGAGAATACTATAGAAGTGAAAAATGGTGAGACTTTAGAGTTAGGACATCATACATTGCAGTTCTTTATGACACCAATGGTGCACTGGCCAGAGACGATGATGACCCTTAGCAAGGGTGAAGCATCGATCCTTTTCACAGGTGATGCCTTTGGATGTTTCGGTGCTTTAAACGGCGGATTCATCGATAAGGACATCGATACAGAGGGATATTGGTTGGAGATGGTTCGCTATTACTCTAACATTGTAGGTAAATACGGTATTCCAGTTCAGAATGCACTGAAGAAACTTGCAGGTATTCACATTGATTATATCTGTTCAACACATGGTCCTGTATGGCATGAGAACGTTGAAAAGGTGGTGAAACTGTATGATCGTATGTCGAAATATGAGACTGATCCAGGCTTGGTTATCTGCTACGGAACGATGTATGGGAACACAGAGCGTATGGCTGAGCAGATAGCACGTGCTGCTTCATTGGCTGGAGTCAGGAACATTCGACTCTACAACGTATCTAAAACGCATCATAGCTACATCCTTCAGGATATCTTCCGCTTCCGTGGACTGATTGTTGGTGCGCCAACTTACAATGCTGGACTCTATCATGAGATGGATGTTTTGCTGCAGGAAGTGGCTAACAGGGATATCAAGAACCATCTCATTGGTTGGTTCGGCTCATATTCTTGGGCTTCAAAGGCTGTCTCTGCAATAGGAGAATGGAACGAGAATCACCTGCACTTTGAACAGGTGGGTGAGCCTGTAGAGATGAAGCAAGCACTTACTCCAGAGATAAAAGAGGAGTGTGCACGACTCGGTCGTGAGATGGCTGCAAAGCTATTGGCTGAGTAATATGTAATAGAATTTCGTATAACGAAAAGTAATAGGTGCCCTTTCGCACTCTAAAAGACGCCCTTTTGCATGGTAAAAGATGCCCTTTTGCAATGTAAAAGGGCGTCTTTTGGATGCTAAAAGGGCATCTTTTGTTTTGCCCTTTACAACCAATTGAATCTTAGGAAGTTACAAAGTGAGAAAAAATAGATTTTTGTTTGATTTCGAAGTTATGTCACTTCTGTTTTTGTAAGATTATTTCCAACTGTGTCATCCTTCAGTCATTAATGGTGCAAAAGATCTTTCTTTTGCTTTCATCAGGTTGGAGAAAGAATGTGATTACGTGGCTTTCAGTTTGCCAAATTGTTCTCTTATAAGAT
>ERZ773272.557-NODE-557-length-14726-cov-79.556813_pt1 | contig 14726 bp, 9 predicted proteins | sample MGYA00511891_ERZ773272 | MGnify/ENA primary metagenome ERZ773272 (study PRJEB29015, sample SAMEA2738150) | human oral metagenome | biome: human oral; feature: human-associated habitat; material: saliva | place: China | collected 2198 ...
CCGAGTAGGGGCGACGGCGTACAGCCTCGGTCAGCTGACCGCCCTCTTCGTGGCCAACGTATCCGGGAGGGGCACCGACCAGGCGAGAAACGGTGTGCTTCTCGGAGTATTCACTCATGTCGATGCGTACCAGGGCACGCTCGTCATCGAACTGGAACTCAGCCAGTGCCTTAGCCAGCTCGGTCTTACCAACACCGGTCGGGCCAAGGAACAGGAAGGAACCAATCGGACGGTTCGGGTCGGAGATGCCGGCGCGAGCGCGGCGGACAGCGTCAGCGACAGCTACCACTGCGTCTTCCTGACCGATCAGGCGGGCACCGATGCGCTTCTCCATTTCAAGCAGCTTCTCGGATTCGCCCTGCATCATGCGGCCTGCCGGGATGCCGGTCCAGGAGGAGATAACCTCGGCGATATCGTCCGCGGTGACCTCTTCGGAGACCATGGACTCGTTCTTGGCGTTGTCCTCGGCGCGCTGTGCTTCTTCCAGCTCAGCCTGCTTTGCGGGAATTTCGCCGTAGAGCAGGCGGGATGCCTCAGCGAGGTTACCTTCACGCTGTGCGACCTCTGCGCGGGAACGCAGGTCGTCAATCTGGGTCTTGATATCACCCACGCGGTTCAGGTTTGCCTTCTCGGCTTCCCAACGGGCGTTGAGGGCGTCAAGCTGTTCCTTCTTGTCTGCCATGTCCTTGCGCAGCGCTTCCAGACGCTCCACGGATGCGGGGTCGGTTTCACCGGCAAGTGCCAGTTCCTCCATGGTGAGGCGGTCCACAGCGCGGCGCAGCTGGTCGATTTCCTCCGGTGCGGAGTCAATTTCCATGCGCAGGCGGGATGCTGCCTCATCAATCAGGTCAATTGCCTTGTCCGGCAGCTGACGGGAGGGGATGTAGCGGTTAGACAGGGTTGCTGCGGCGACCAGTGCGGAGTCAGCAATCTGCACCTTGTGGTGCGCCTCGTAGCGTTCCTTCAGGCCGCGCAGAATACCGATGGTGTCATCGACGCTGGGCTCGCCCACGTACACCTGCTGGAAGCGGCGCTCCAGGGCGGGGTCCTTCTCGATGTTCTCGCGGTACTCATCCAGGGTGGTAGCACCGATCAGGCGCAACTCACCACGGGCAAGCATGGGCTTGAGCATGTTGCCTGCGTCCATGGAACCCTCGGATGCGCCAGCACCGACAACGGTGTGAATCTCGTCGATGAAGGTCACAATCTGGCCCTCGGACTTCTTGATTTCTTCGAGGACTGCCTTCAGGCGCTCCTCAAATTCACCGCGGTACTTTGCGCCTGCGACCATGGAGCCTAGGTCCAGGCTGATGAGGGTCTTGCCGCGCAGGGATTCGGGCACGTCGCCGGAAACCATACGCTGTGCCAGGCCTTCCACGACGGCGGTCTTACCGACGCCGGGCTCACCGATCAGAACGGGGTTGTTCTTGGTGCGGCGGGAGAGCACCTGCACGACGCGGCGAATCTCGGAGTCACGGCCGATGACCGGGTCGAGCTTGCCCGCGCGGGCAATGGCGGTCAGGTCGGTGCCGTACTTTTCGAGCGCCTGGAAGGTGCCTTCGGGGTCGGGGGTATCCACGGTGCGGTCTCCTCGGACGGTGGGGATGGTCTGTGCGATGAGCTCTGCGGTAGCGCCGAGCTTGTGCATTGCTTCAGCGGTGCTATCGGTTCCACTGGCAATGCCGAGCAGAATCATTTCGGTGGAGACGTAGCTGTCACCGAAACCCTGGGCGCGGGTCTGTGCCGCCTGCAGAGCAGAGAGTGCGGCACGGCTGAGGGAGGCGTTCTGCACGGAAGCGCCGGATGCCTTCGGCAGCTTCTTGATTTCGGCGGATGCCGCCTCAGAGATAGCGTCTACATCCAAGCCTGCAGCCTTGAGGACTGCTACGGCGACGCCTTCGCGCTGGTCCATGAGGGCCTTGAGGATGTGCGCGGTTTCAATAGTGGGGTTACCGGCGGTTTGAGCATTGGTATTTGCCGCCGAGATGACTTCTTGACTCTTGGTCGTGAACTTGTTCTCCATGACGTTCCTTTCGTGTTTCGAGGGGGCTTATCCTATGTGCCCCTGCATTACATAACTTGAGTCTACTCCACTCAACTATGTTTCGCAAGCCTCCTACAAAAAAATTTTTCATATTTTTTCGCCCCACTTCACGCCCCTAGCCTCGGGCGAAATCCCCCGTCGAAACCGCATTGCTATACTGACCGGACTGGGCGCTTGCGGGCTCCCACAACAATCACAGACACGAATGGGGACCCACATGAAAATACTGGTTCTAGGCGCAACCGGCCGCACCGGTTATCTCTTCACCCGCAAAGCCCTGGAGGAGGGGCACGAGGTCACCGTCTACGTGCGCAACCCCGACAAGGCGCTAACACTTTTGGGGTCGCACCAAAATCTCACTATTGTTCCGGGCGCCCTGGACGATGCCGAGCGGCTTTCCGCAGCGTCCTCCGGGCAGGACGTGATGGTTAGCATCCTGGGGCAGAAAGCCACGGTGCGAGAATTTCTCTCCTCCACGTTCATGCAGGAGCGTCTGCCTCTCATCATGCGGACGGTCACGGGCGCAGGCGTGAAGCACTGCGTTCTCATGAGCGCCTACGGCGTGGGCGATACGGTACGGACCGCTTCACTCCCAATGCGTCTGGTGTGCAAGGTCATCATGCGCGGCATTTTTACCGACAAGGTTAAGGCGGACGCCCTGGTCGCCGAGTATCAGCCGTATATTTCGCGTGCACATCCGGGCAGGCTGACCGATAAGCCCGGCAGGGGCGGGGTGAAGATATATGACATGGCGAAGGTCGAGCGAACTGCGGGCATCCCGACGATTGCCCGTGAGGACGTCGCCGATGCACTGCTCACTATCGCCAAGAACCCCCAGAATGCGGGTACAGATTTTTTGGTGACGATTGGGAACGTCGTCCTACGCTCGCCTCAGAAATAAACCGGTAGGCTTAAGGCATGACGACTACGAACACCTTCCCCGCCGCCATTCTCTTCGACCACGACGGAACCCTCGTCGACACCGAACCCGTATGGGCTGCCGCAAAGGTTGCTCTCGCCGCAGAATTTGGCGGCACCTGGACCGAGCAGGACACCCTCGACTGCCTGGGCCTATCGATGCAGTTCACCCTGGATCGCTTGCGCGAGCGCGGCGTAAACCTGCCGGACGAGGAGATTAACAACCTGTTGGTGGCGAAGGTGCACGAGACTCTGGCGCAGCAGCCGGTCGAGTTCCTGCCCGGCATTGAGCGTTTCCTCTCGGAGGTTCGCGAGGCGCAGATTCCGGCGGCAGTCGTCACGAATGCGACCACCTCCGTGGCTCGCCGCACCGCGAACGCGGCACCCGAGGGCACGTTCTCGGTGGTTATTGGTAATGATGAGACCACCCACCCCAAGCCGGACCCGCAGCCTTATCTTTTGGCGGCGGAGCGCCTGGGTGTTGATCCGACTCAGTGCGTGGCTCTCGAGGATTCCCCTTCGGGCGTTCGCAGTGCGACCGCGGCGGGCATGCGCGTTATTGTTGTGCCGGGCGAGCTGGAGGTTCCGGAGGAGCTGGGTACCGTGCGCCTCAAGCATGAGGAGCTGACCCTGGAGGCGGTTCGCGCGCTGGCGTAGCCGCCCGGCTCGCACGCTGGATGCCCTGCAGAGAAAGTTCTGCAGAAAACTGAATACGCTTCACCGTAAAGGGTGGGATGCGCGGCACCAGATACCGCGCATCCCGCCCTTTACGCATGCCTGGGCGGCGAGGGTTTTCGAGCGCGGCGCAACACACAGATGAAGATTTATTGCGAATTACTCAAAATAAACTTGACAATGGTTCCTTAAAATGATTTACTCATAACAACGGTTCAGTGAGGACTCACTCCCCGCCGAACCACAAGCATTACAGCATCATGAAGGAGACCATCATGGCATTCGCAAACTACACCGCACCCGGTCTGACCATCGAAGAAGGCAAGGGCATTTCCGAGGTTCTCCAGGCACGTCTGCACGACCTGAACGACCTGCACCTGCTGCTGAAGCACGCTCACTGGAACGTGACCGGCCCCGGCTTCATTGCCGTTCACGAAATGATTGACCCCCAGGTCGACACCGTCCGCGAGTTCGTCGACGCCATTGCAGAGCGTATGGCAACCCTGGGCGCAACCCCCAACGGTCTGGCTGGCGCACTGGTCGCACAGCGCACCGTTGAGGACTACCCCGTCGGCCGCGCACGCGTTGCTGACCACCTGCGCGCCCTGAACGACGTCTACACCCGCGTGATTGAGGCTCACCGCAAGGCGATTGCATTCGCCGGTGAGTCCGACCCCGTCACCGAGGACCTGCTGATCGGTCAGACCGCTGAGCTGGAGAAGTTCCAGTGGTTCATCCGCGCGTTCCTGGAAAACGGCGAAGGCAACATCTAAGCCATCGTTCTAAAGACACGAATTTTAGAGTCATAAACCGGGCGGGTGCACTCTCCTATATGGAGGGTGCACCCGCCCGGTTTTTCTCTTGAGACATACGCCGGGTTCACCCATCGTTCCTCGTCCACGCGGTACAGCAAAGTACGTTGAGGCGAACATAAACATGGGGTTAGGCCGTCCTAGATTTTCTGTTCAGAGTGCTCTAGAGTGGTTCACTGTTCATGACAGAGCACACAGACATGAACGCATCATCAGGCGCAGGGATCCAGCCCTGCACGCACGGCACCCGTGGAAAGGGAACTATGAGCACGCACGCCCAGCACGAGCACCCCCAGCACAAGAGCACCCAGCACGAGCACGGCGAAGAAACTGAGAAACTTCAGCCGGAAAACACCGCCACCGAGGCTCCGCAAGCCACCCGTCATAGCGCCGTCACCTCCCCCTCCCCCACGCAAATTAAGCGTTGGCGCCGCTACCTTGCCGATGAGGAGTCGGAGGCGCGCATCTACCGCTACCTGGCTCGCCGTGCCGAGGGTACCGACCGTGAGATTTTGCTGCAGGTTGCTGAGGCGGAGAAGCGTCACCAGCAGCATTGGCGTGACATGCTCGGCGAGCACGCGGATGTGCACGTGCGCCCCTCCCTGCAATCGCAGCTGTTGCAGTTCTTGGCGAAGAACTTCGGTTCGGTGTTTATTCTGGCGATGGCGCAGCGCGCCGAGTCCCGCTCCCCCTACGCTGAGGATCCGGACGCCACCGAGGAAATGGCGGCTGACGAGGCGATTCACGAGGAAATTATTCGTGCCCTGGCGACTAATGGTCGCGAGAAGCTTTCGGGCAATTTCCGTGCGGCGGTCTTTGGCGCTAACGATGGTTTGGTCTCGAATCTGGCGCTGACTATGGGTATTACCGCCTCAGGCGCGTCCAGCTCGATGGTTCTGCTGTCGGGTATTGCGGGTCTGCTGGCGGGTGCGCTGTCGATGGCGGCGGGTGAGTTCGTGTCGGTGCGTTCTCAGCGTGAGCTGCTGGATGCCTCCCAGCCGACCCAGGTAACCCTGCGCGTCGCGCACGATTTGGATTTGGATTCGAACGAGCTGGAACTGATTTACCGTGCCCGCGGCATGGAGCCGGAGGCGGCGCACCACCGTGCGATGGAGCGTTTCGGCTACCTGGATTGCGATTGCGACCCCTCACTGTCTCACCGTGAGGATGCGGAACGTGAGGAGAACGTGGCTTTGGGCACCGATATTGGTGCCGCCGCTGCATCGTTCGCGTTCTTTGCCTCGGGTGCGTTGATTCCGATTCTGCCCTATATTTTCGGCTTCTCGGGCGTGTTCGCGATGGTGCTGTCCCTGCTGTTTGTGGGTGCGGCTCTGGGCTTCACCGGCGGCGTGGTGGGTCTGCTATCGGGTGCGTCCCCGCTCAAGCGCGGTATCCGTCAGATTCTGATTGGTTTCGGTGCGGCGTTTGTGACCTACCTGCTGGGTCTGGCGTTCGGTACGACGGTCGGCTAGTCGCAACACCCCAAATAAGCCCTCCCAAGTGTATATAGCCGCTCATGCATGTGCCGCATTCCCCTGCGAATACCGCTGCCTGACGAATGGCACTGCCTGACGAGTGCCACAGCCTAACGAGTATCAGAGCTTGAGCGCAAAGAAACCCCCTGCGGATGACTCATCCGCAGGGGGTTTCTTTATATGCACTAGCCCTATGTTATTTACGGGTTGATCTGCGCGGTGGTGGCCTGACCGGAAACGCTCTCAGAGCCGGTCGCGCCGTTACCGGAGTAGGTCAGGTTAGCGACCTGCACGGTGGAGGTCTGCTTGTACGAAATCCAGCCGTTATCTGCCGGGAAGTTCAGCTGTGCCGGCATGAAGTTGGTCTGGCTGTAGTACTTGGTGCCGGACTGCTTCATGGTGTACGCCTTGCTGGTGGTGTAGACGATACGACCCTTGAAGGTGTAGGTGCCGTCGGAGTTTTTGGTGACGGTCGGTACTTCTGCGGTCCAGGTGCCGGCGGTCTGTGCGACGGACAGGTACTTTGCCTGGCCTGCGGAGGCGACCAGTTCGGTGGTCTTACCGGTCAGCTTGCGGCCGGTGGGGCTCCAGGACTGACCGTTGATCTTGCCGAATTTGGTGAGCGACTGTGCGCTGGCGGAGACGGTGTACTCGACCTCGGTCACGAAGGTTGCGCCTGCTGCGAGGGTGACGCTGCCGCCGGGGATGTAGCCGGTGCCGCTTGCGGTGTCCTTGGTCGGTACGGACCACCAGAAGCCGCTGGAGGACATGTATGCGCCGTTTGCGCCGGTCTGGGAGTTGGTGACGGGGGTGAACTTACCTTCGCCGTTGACGTAGGTTGCGCTCTTGGGCTTGGAGGTTGCGTCGTCCCAGTTGATGTCGGAGTCGGGGTTGGTGGAGGCGGTGAAGTGCGCCTCGGGGCTTGCCGGGTTGATGGTGCCGGTGTTGTTGGAGGACGCGTAGCCGACGTAGCCGCCGTTGTTCTGCACGCTGACGTACACGCCGTACTGTACGCCGGGGGTTTCCTTGGATGCGGCGTAGGCGGGTACTGCTGCGGAGGCAGCGACGACGGGTGCGGACCAGACGCCTGCCTTGGCGATGGTGCGACGAGAAATAGGCTGGGTCATGAGTGTGGTGATCTCCTGTGAGTGTTTGGTGTTTCTTGGAGCCGCTGAAAATAATTCTGACTAGGCTCAATGCAATCCAGTATACAAAGGTTAAGGTTATATCTGCACGTTAGTAGGGCAGATGTGCATAATCTTACTTTCTACTGCAAGTTCTATTGTCAGGGTGCAAACGCCTCAAAAGCACCCTCACAATGCTCTGCTATTCAACAGGTGGAGCGGCTCTAACTGCTCTCTTTTCCCCGGTACATTCCCCCAGCGCATTCCCCCGGTACGCTCCCCCGGCGCCTCCATATTTTCCGGCGCGCCATCCCTGGTGAGCTTCGCCGTTAAAGCACAGATGCCGGTAGCCTCATGGACTACCGGCATCTGCCGCATTATTTATGCTGTTTACTTCGCTGCGAAGATTTCGCGCATCAGGTTTGCAGCCTCGGAGGGGGTCTTACCAACCTTCACGCCTGCTGCTTCCAGAGCTTCCTTCTTCGCCTGAGCGGTACCGGAGGAACCGGAGACAATAGCGCCTGCGTGGCCCATGGTCTTACCCTCAGGAGCGGTGAAGCCTGCAATGTAACCAACGACGGGCTTGGTCACGTTTGCCTTGATGTACTCTGCAGCACGCTCCTCAGCGTCGCCACCGATCTCACCAATCATAACGATTGCTTCGGTCTCGGGGTCAGCTTCGAAAGCTTCCAGAGCGTCGATGTGGGTGGTGCCGATGATGGGGTCGCCACCAATACCGATAGCGGTGGTGAAACCAATGTCGGACAGTTCGTACATCAGCTGGTAGGTCAGGGTACCGGACTTGGAAACCAGACCGATCTTGCCCTTGCCGGTGATGTTCGCCGGGATAATACCGACCAGGCACTCCTCGGGGGAGATGATGCCGGGGCAGTTGGGGCCGATGATGCGGGTGATCTGCTTGCCGTTCTCGTCCACGGATGCCTTAGCAGCTGCCCAGAACTCTGCGGAGTCCTGAACCGGAACGCCCTCGGTGATGACGACGACGAGGCCGATCTTAGCCTCGATAGCCTCGAGAACTGCTGCCTTGGTGAAGGCCGGGGGAACGAAGACGATGGAGACGTTCGCGCCGGTCTTCTCCATAGCCTCAGCTACAGAACCGAAGACGTTCAGCTCGATGTCGGAGCCGTCCTTCGCCTTGTGGGTGACGGTGGTGCCAGCCTTGCGAGCGTTCACGCCGCCCACAATGTTGGTGCCTGCTGCGAGCATGCGTGCGGTGTGCTTGGTACCCTCGCCACCGGTGATGCCCTGAACGATGACCTTGGAGTCCTTGTTCACAAAGATAGACATATTACTTCCTTGAAATCCTTTGCTGGCGATTACGCCTTGTGAGCGAGCTCTGCTGCCTTGTCAGCGCCGGAGTCCATGGTCTCAGCCAGAACAACCAGCGGGTGGTTCGCCTCGGAGAGGATGCGGCGACCCTCAGCAACATTGTTGCCGTCCAGGCGCACAACCAGGGGCTTGGTTGCTGCGTCGCCCAGAATCTCCAGAGCCTTCACAATGCCGTCTGCCACTGCGTCACATGCGGTGATGCCGCCGAAGACGTTCACGAAAACGCTCTTGACCTGCTCGTCGCCCAGAATGATTTCCAGGCCAGCAGCCATAACCTCAGCGGATGCGCCGCCACCAATATCAAGGAAGTTTGCGGGCTTGACGTTGCCGTGGTTCTCACCAGCGTATGCAACGACGTCCAGGGTGGACATAACCAGACCTGCACCGTTACCAACGATGCCGACCTCGCCGTCCAGCTTCACGTAGTTCAGGTCGAACTGCTTTGCCTTAGCTTCCAGCGGGTTCTCAGCGGACTTGTCCACGAGAGCCTCGTGCTCGGGCTGGCGGAATTCTGCGTTGTCGTCCAGGGAGACCTTGCCGTCCAGGGCGAGGATGGTGCCCTCGGGGGTCAGAACGAGGGGGTTAACCTCAACCAGGGTTGCGTCTTCCTTGGTGTAAACTTCGCCCAGCTTGACGAGAACGGGAACAACCTTCTCCTGCAGTTCTGCGGAGAAACCTGCTGCCTTAGCAATTTCCTCAGCCTTAGCCTGGTCCAGGCCAACCAGCGGGTCAACCTCGATCTTTGCCAGTGCCTCGGGACGCTCAGCAGCGAGCTGCTCAATTTCCATACCGCCTTCTACCGAGCACATTGCCAGGTAGGAGCGGTTTGCGCGGTCCAGCAGGAGGGAGAAGTAGTATTCTTCGGCGATGTCTGCGCCGTCAGCGACCAGCACGCGGTGAACGGTGTGGCCCTTGATGTCCATGCCGAGGATTGCCTTAGCGTGCTCGTAAGCTTCTTCGGGGGACTTTGCGAGCTTAACGCCGCCAGCCTTACCGCGGCCGCCGGTCTTAACCTGAGCCTTAATGACGGTCAGGCCGCCAATTTCCTCAGCTGCTGCCTTTGCTTCTTCAGGGGTGGTCGCAACAATGCCCTTGAGCACGGGTACACCGTGCTTTGCGAAGAGCTCGCGCGCCTGGTATTCGAAAAGGTCCACAGGTGTCCTTCTTCTTCGAAGTGGTGCCGAGTACTGGTGCACTCGGCCTGGTCATTAGAGGTGTCTTCCCCTGTGTGTCCGGTACGTGCGATAGGTATCTCTCGCACCCGGCGCACACGCATCATTGACGCGGGGAATTTCTCTCGTCTCTACTCTATCGGATTCGGCGTGAGCTCGCACTCACGGACCCCCAAATCTGAGATTTTAGCGACTCAGCTCACAAATATTTTGGGTAGATTCCACCCAAAGGGTGTGTACCGGGTAACTAACTGGAGCTGCCACTCCCCCATCCGCCGCGAAATACCGGCGAAAAAGCGGCGTTTACCGCCCGGTGCCGAAGCACCCCCGCGCCCTTCTCAGCAGGCGGACAACACGCCCGGCACAGCCCACGAAAGCGGGGCGGGCACCCCATGTACCCGCCCCTCCATCGGCATTGTCAGGTTCTCGCCCCTGACGCGTTAGCTCACCTTCTCCAGCGGCGCGTAACGCAGCAGCAGGCGCTTCTCTTCCGAGCCGAAACGCACCTTCGCCACGGTCTTATCGCCGCTACCCTCAACAGCGAGCACGCGACCCTCACCGAACTTGGTATGGCGCACGGTATCGCCGACCGCCAGGGTCGGGATTTCCTTGCTCTGGTGAACGCGGGAACGGTTCGTCACCTTCGAGGAGGCAGCTGCCGCCGCCAGCCCGTAGCTTGCCGAGCCGTTAATATCCGCGGTGGACGGCTCAGAACGGCGTGCGGGGCGGGACTCGTAGGGGTCGTAGGAGCCACGCGAACCGCCGGAGCTGTAACCACCCGAGCCATAGCCGCCCGAGTAGCCACTGGAGCTATAACCACCGGAGTAGCCACCGGAGCCGTAGCCGGAACGAGAACCGCCCGAATAGCCGCCACCGCCGTATGAACCGCGAGCGCCATACGCGCCCATACCGGAGGCGCCAAAGCCTGAGAAACCGGCGGTGCGCTTCCACTCGATAAGTTCCTCCGGAATCTCTTCCAGGAAGGGCGAGGGCGGGTTGAACTGGCTCTTACCCCACATGGTGCGGGTTTCCGAGCGGGTCAGGTACAGGCGCTCCATGGCGCGGGTCAGGCCCACGTAGGCCAGGCGGCGTTCCTCGCTCATTTCCTTCTCGTCGGTCAGGGCACGCTGATGCGGGAACAGGCCGTGCTCCATGCCGGTCAGGAACACCACGGGGAACTCCAGGCCCTTGGCGGTGTGCAGGGTCATGAGGGTGACCATGCCCTGTGCCTTCGCCTCAGCTGCTTCGGCGGCAATCTGCGCGGCGGAGGCGTTCTCACCCTCCGCGCTGGCGGGACGGTTCGGGATCGAGTCGGCGTCGGCGACCAGAGCCACGTGTTCGAGGAACTGCTCCAGGTCGGCGCCGGGGTTCTCGGTCTCGAACTCGACCATGGCGTCGAGCAGCTCGGAGAGGTTTTCCACGCGCGATTCGTCCTGAATGTCCTTGGAGGCGCGCAGAGCCGCCAAGTACCCGGTCTGCTCCAGGACCGCTTCCAGGCAGGTTGCGGCCGGTTCGGTGCGGGCAATCTGCGCCAGGTCGTCCATGAGGCGCACGAACTCGGCGTACTTCTTGACCGCGGCGGCACCCAGGCCGGGGATGTCGGGTGCCTGGCGTGCGGCGGCGTAGAAGGAGATGCGCTTCGCACTCGCGTACTCCGCCACCACGGACTCAGATTTGGCACCGATACCGCGCTTGGGTTCGTTGAGGATGCGGCGCACGTTCACGTCGTCATCGGGGTTGCTCAGGGCGCGCAGGTACGCCAGGGCGTCCTTGATTTCCTTACGCTCGTAGAAGCGGGTACCACCGACCACGCGGTAGGGCAGGCCGGCACGCATGAGCATGTCCTCGAGGGTTCGGGACTGCGCGTTGGTACGGTAGAAGATTGCGACGTCACCGGGCTGCACGCCGTGCTCATCGGCAAGGCGGTCAATTTCGCGGGTGATGTAGCGTGCCTCGGCGTGTTCGGATTCGGCAACGTAACCGATAATCTTCGCACCCGCGCCGGAGGCGGTCCACAGCTTCTTGGGGCGGCGGTCGGGGTTGCGTTCGATGACCGCGTTCGCCGCGGAGAGGATATTCTGCGTGGAACGGTAGTTCTGTTCCAGCAGAATCGTGTGGGCGTTCGGGTAGTCCTTCTCGAAGTCCGTGATATTGCGAATATCCGCGCCGCGGAAGGCGTAAATAGACTGGTCGGAGTCACCCACCACGGTCAGCTCGGCGGGGGGCACGGCGTCCGGGTAGGGGCCGCGGTCAGCCGGTGCCTTCGCGTGGGCGCCGACCAGTTCACGCACCAGCTGGTACTGGGCGTGGTTGGTGTCCTGGTACTCGTCCACGAGGATGTGGCGGAACTTGCGGCGGTAGTAGTTCGCGATTTCGGGGAACTTCTTGAGCAAAAAGACGGTGCGGCCAATCAGGTCGTCAAAGTCGAGGGAGTTGGCGGCGCGCAGACGCTGCGTGTAGACGGTGTAGATCTGCGCGATGGTCTTCTCGTACGGGTTATCGCTCGCCACGCGGGATGCGTACGCCTCGGCGCTGACCAGCTCGTTCTTCAGCGCGGAGATGCGGTTGCCCACGGCCTTGGCGGTGAACTTCTTGGTGTCCAGGTTGAGCTCTTTAATGATGAGGCTCAGCAGGCGCTGCGAGTCGGTCGAATCGTAGATAGTGAAGGTGGACTTCAAACCCAGGGCGGCAGCCTCACGGCGCAGCACGCGCACGCAGAAGCTGTGGAAAGTAGAAATCCACATGTGCTTGGCGCGCGGGCCGACCAGCGCCTCAATACGTTCACGCATTTCGGCGGCAGCCTTGTTGGTGAAGGTGATGGCGAGAATCTGGCCGGGGGTCGCGCGGTGGGTTGCGAGCAGGTAGGCGATGCGGTGGGTGAGCACGCGGGTCTTGCCGGAGCCGGCGCCCGCGACGATGAGCAGGGGCGCGCCGGAGTGCAGCACGGCTTCTTCCTGGCGTTCGTTGAGCCCGGCGGTGAGGGAGGCGGGATCCACAGCGTTGAGGCTGTGGGTACGTTCGCTGTAGGGGTCGGCGGGGTCGAAGTCCTCGCCGTAGCCGCCGACGCGGTAGGCGGGCGGCATGAAGTCCCCGAGCGGGTCTGCGGCGGTGAAGGCTGCGGGTGCGCCGGATTCAGGAACGGGCGCGCTGGTGGCAGGGGCACTGTAGGCGGGCATGCCGGTGGGCAGGGCGGCGGGTGCCTCCTGGGCGGGTGCCTCCATCATCGCCGCCTCCATCATCGGGGCGTCCATGGGAGGGGCGTAGTAGTCGTCCTCAGCAGGGGGTACGTCGTAGTAGGGGTCGAAGGGCGGCTCATCATCCGCTACCGGTGCTGCGGGGGTGACGAGTTCGGCGGCGAACAGGCCGTCCTGTTCGGTGAAGGGCTGCTTCTGCTGTTCGGGCTTGTCGCTCATCATCTACCTCGCTGCCTAGAATACACGTTCGATATTCCATGCTACCGCATTTGTTGCGCGGCTCCCACCCGTTCGGTCATCCGCGGCTCATCGTTCGATCAGAGATAAGAAAACCGCCCGCGCCTGCTAACGCAAGCGACGGGCGGTTTTCTCGCACCGGCGTGAATGCCGGTTCTGTGTGCCCCCGAGACGATTCGAACGTCCGACACCTTCTTTAGGAGAGAAGTGCTCTATCCCCTGAGCTACGAGGGCGTACCTATCCAGTATAAAGCACCCCGCACCTCCGGTCGGCACAGCCCACGAAAAGCCGTCGGTATCCACCGGCAGTCACCCCACGCTCATACCGCGTCTAAGCCTTGCTCACCGCCCCGTGTTCACCACCCTGTGTTCACCACATGAAGACACCCGCACCCTGTGGCAGAACCGCTCCTACAATGTACGAATGAGCATCTACATTGATCCGCCCACCTGGCCCGCACACGGCACCGTCTTCTCACACCTCATCTCCGATGTGTCCCTGGCGGAACTGCATGAGTTCGCCGCAGCGGCGGGCATCAGTGAGCGCGCCTTCGATTGCGACCACTACGATGTTCCGGCGCACCTCTACGAGAATCTAGTGCGGGCGGGCGCGAAGGAGCTCAGCGGCACGCAGCTGACTCGAACGCTCATTGCGAGCGGTCTGCGCATTCCGCTGAAGGAGCGCCCCGAGAAGATTCGCCCGCGCCTGCTTCGCGCCTGGGATGCGGCGTTTACGCCCCGTCTCAATACGCCCCGCCTCAAGCACGTGGAGGCTCCTGCCGAGCTGCGGGCTCAACTCACGGCGCAGGTGGCTGAACTGGGTGAGAGCCTGCTGCAGGCCTGGGAGCAGCCGCACCGTGCCTACCACCACAGCGGGCACCTTTCGCAGATGCTCACCGATCTAGACCGCCTGTACGCGCATCGTGCGCAGGGTTCTACTCCCCTGGCGTTGATTCTGGCGGCGTGGTTCCACGACGCGGTCTACGAGGGCGCACCGGGTGAGGATGAGCGCCGCAGCGAGCAGCTGGCGAGCACCTCCCTAAAGCCGCTGGTTACCGCGGGTTTGCTCACCGAGCAGGAGCTGCAGATGGTGAGCCTTCTGGTGCGTGCCACGGCAACCCACGAGCTTCCCGAGTCTGCCGACCTACCGGCGGGCTATGAACCGACGGATATTCAGTTGTTCCTCGATGCCGATATGGCTATCCTGGCGGCTGATTCGGCACGCTATCGCCGCTACCTGCGCGGGGTGCGTAGCGAGTACGCTCATTTTGACGATGAGGCGTTCTGTATCGGTCGTACGACCTTCCTGCGTTCTATCCTGGGTCGCGAGCGCATTTTCCTTTCCGAAGAGGCTCTCAAGCTCTGGGAGGAGCATGCACGGGCTAATCTGTGTACTGAGCTCAGCGAGTGGGGGCAGGACCCGCAGAGGATTCTGCAGGCTCTCGCATCCTAGCCGCATACACCTAGCCGCCTACGCCTAAAACACATACCGCCGAGAATGCACCCACGCTAAGGTGCACTCTCGGCGGTATTTTTATGGATTCTCTCGGGTACCCACATCTCGGGTACACAAAAGGCGCCCACCCCGTGCGGGGTAGGCGCCTTTTTGAAGTATGTTGGGCTAGACCCAGCTTCTATGCGCTAAGGCTTAGAGAGCGGTGTAGTAGCCGTCAACGGACATCCAGGAGGTGGGGTGCACCAGGGTACCGTTGGTGGGGTTCAGAG
>ERZ773272.560-NODE-560-length-14682-cov-3.422506_pt1 | contig 14682 bp, 9 predicted proteins | sample MGYA00511891_ERZ773272 | MGnify/ENA primary metagenome ERZ773272 (study PRJEB29015, sample SAMEA2738150) | human oral metagenome | biome: human oral; feature: human-associated habitat; material: saliva | place: China | collected 2198 ...
CGGATCAGTGTGCGGACTTAAAGCTGACTTTCGGCCCGGTCGCGGAAAAGCTCCGCTTGGATCTCCGCGAAAATCGCCGCGCAAAGAGCGAGAAGAGTGCCTTTTTACAGCTGCGCCGCTCCTTCTTTTTGCAACGGTTGCGCCTTCTCGGCATCGGTTTTGCCGCTTTGCAAGGCAGCAGACAGCAGGATGCGAGCTGGGAGGAAAACTGGGTAGTAAGCAGGACGCCGGAGGCGGAGATGCAGCTCGCCGAGGCCGTTTTAAAAGGCGACACGATCGCGCACGCCGTGAGCTTTGATTTGCAGGAGAAACTGACGGCAACGGAACAGATTGCGGAGATTACGGAGCTCTTAGAGAGCGCTTTTCTCTGCGGCATGCCGGAACTTTTGCAGGCGGCGGTCAGCCGGCTTGACGGCGCGAGTATCGATCAGATTTCCATAGAGGAGATTGCGCGGACAGCCAAAATTCTTTCGCGCATGTTGCAGTTCGGGGATGTGCGGCAGTCGGATGTCTCGGTACTCCGCCCCATCTTGGAGCGCCTTTTGCTCCGCGCGGGCCTTACCCTCACGGACGCCTGCTTCTGCGACGACGAGGCGGCGGGGCAGCTCGCAAGGAGCATCGAGGACATTCAGAGTATTTTCAGCGTCGAGAAGGAGCTGCCGAGCGAAAAGTGGGAGCAGGCCATTCGGGAGCTTTCGCGCCGGGATGATTTAAACGCCAAGCTCTCGGGGCTTGCAACGGCGATACGCCTCGATCTCGGCGACCTCGGCGAGGAAGAACTTTCCCGGGAAATCAGCCGCCGCATGTCAATCGGACTTCGGGCGGAACTCGGCGCGCTCTGGTTCGAGGGACTTTCGCTCCGAAATCACTATGCGCTGATTGTGCGGCGCGTGGTCTGGGAGAGTCTGAGCCGCTATATCGATGCGATTCCCGAGGACTGCTGGCAGCGCGCCATGGTCTTTCTGCGCCGTGCCTTCGCGACTTACACGGCGGGCGAAAAGGATATGGTCGCCGAGAATCTGGCGGAATTCTGGGGCTTACAGAAGGAACAGCTCAGCGAAGTTCTGAACGCGGAGCTCAGCCAAGAGGAAAGTCAGGCGCTCGAATCCTTTGACTTTGACGATTTCTAGGGAGGCAGGACATGGACGAAAACGAAGCGCGCATTCGAAAGTGGAGACTGCTCCTCGGAAGAGAGAGCGAGGAGCGCTGGAAACAGTACGGGAGTGGCACGGACAATCTTCTCTCCGATGAGGATAGGCTCATGGATCTCGCGCTCGATGCGATTTACAATGCGAATGCCTATTTCTCTTACGGAGACGGCAATGCTTCCGGCAGTATGCGGGGCGGAAGAGAGACAAGCACCATAAGCCGTTGGCTCGGCGACATCAGAAGCCTGTTTCCGCCGGACTTGGTTAAGCTGGTGCAGGGCGATGCCGTGGAGCGCTGCGGCATGAAAGAGCTTCTGTTTGAGCCGGAGCTTCTCGACGCCGCCGAGCCGAGCGTGGACCTCGGCAGCATGTTGCTCCTCTTAAAGGATCAGGTGCCGAAACAGAGTAAGGAGAGCGCGCGCCGCTTTATTCAGCGCATTGTCGAGGAAATTCAGCGCCGTCTCGCGGAAGATGTGCGCCGTGCGGTTGTGGCCGCCTGCAAGCGGACAGAGCACACGCCGATTCCCTCGGCGACGGGACTTGATTTCAAGAAGACCATACGCCACGGCCTCAAAAACTACGATGCGGCGAAAAAGCGCATCCTCCCTGAGAAGTACTACTTCTTTGCGAAGCAGCAGAACAACGCCGCAAAGTATCACATCATCCTCGACATCGACCAGAGCGGCTCGATGGGAGAGTCGGTGCTCTACGCCTCTGTTATGAGCAGCATACTCGCCTCCCTCCGCACGGTGAAGACCAATGTGGTCGCCTTTACGACAGAGGTGGTCGACCTCAGCGATAAGACCGAGGACCCGGTTGAGTTGCTCTTCGGCTTTCAGCTCGGCGGTGGCACCGATATCAACAACTCGGTTAAGTACTGCGAGAAGCTGATCGAGGAGCCGAAGAAGACCCTCTTTTTCCTTATCACCGACCTCATGGAGGGCGGAAACCGCGCGGCACTCATGCGTCGCCTTGCGGCGATGAAGGAAGCCGGGGTCCGCGTAATCGTTCTGCTCGCGATTGCGGACGGCGGCGCGCCCTATTACGATGAGCACAACGCAAAGCACATCGCCTCTCTCGGCATTCCCTGCTTTGCCTGCAGCCCGGAGCGTCTGCCCGAACTCCTTGAGACCGCACTGAAGGGCGGAGAAATGCGGCAGTTCGAAGGAGATGCGCGTCAAGCAAAGAAATCCGTGCTATAATGTTGCACCGGTGAGTTCGAAACCATCCTCACCTAAAACAAAACTATGGAGGAAACACAAATGAAAGAGAAGTCCCTTGGAAACACGAGGGCGCTGGTCAATGCAGCGCTCCTCGCCGCAGTCTATGCGGCGATCACCTACATGACCAAGCCGATCAGCTTCGGCGCGGTGCAGTTCCGCATTTCGGAGGCACTCTGCATCCTGCCTGTCTTCACGGTTTCGGCCGTGCCCGGGCTCTTTGTGGGTTGCTTTCTCGCAAACTTCCTGTCCGGCGCCGCGCCGCTTGACATTGTCTTCGGCAGCCTTGCGAGCTTAATCGGCGCCTACGGCACCTATCGGCTTCGCGACAAGGGATATCTTGCTTCCCTGCCGCCCATTGTGAGCAACGCGCTGATTATTCCCTTTGTGCTGCGCTACGGCTACGGCATTGAGGGCTCGCTGCCCTTCTTCGGCCTGACCGTCGGAATCGGCGAAATCATCGCAATCGGCATTCTGGGAAATATGCTTCGCCTGGCGCTGTTGCGCTACGGCAACAAACTCTTTCCGGAGGGCGGCATAGCCTGAGCGGAGAGCGGGTTTGAACGCATTTGTTTGAGGAGAGACAGAATGGAAACAGTCAGCATTGATTTTGGAAAGCCCTGTCGCGTCTACTTTATCGGAATAGGCGGCGTCAGCATGAGCGGACTCGCGGAGATACTTCAGAAAGAGGGCTTCACGGTGAGCGGAAGCGATGCGCGCGAGAGCGCATTTACCGAGCAGCTCGGCGCGCGAGGCATTCAGGTTTATATCGGACAGCGGCGCGAAAATCTGAGCGCGCCGGTTGACTACGTGGTCTACACGGCGGCCATCCACCCGGATAATCCGGAGTTTCTGGAGGCAAAGCGCCTCGGCATTCCCATGCTGAGCCGCGCGGAGCTCCTCGGGCAGCTGATGCGCTGCTACCGGGAGAGCATTGCGGTCAGCGGCACGCACGGAAAGACGACGACCACCTCCATGCTCTCTCATATCCTGCTCACGGCGGAAAAGGACCCCACAATATCGCTCGGCGGCAACCTGGATGCCATCGGCGGCAATATCCGGGTCGGCGGCAGCGAGACCTTTCTGCTCGAGGCCTGCGAATATACAAACAGCTTCCTGTCCTTTTTCCCGACGCTTGAAGTTATTCTGAACATCGAGGCGGATCACCTCGACTTTTTCAAGGATATCAACGATATTCGCTGTTCGTTCCGGCGCTTTGTGCGGCGCATGCCGGAGAACGGCAGTCTCGTCATTGACAATCGGATCCGGGATTACCGGGAAATTGTCGGGGATTTCAAGGGCAAGGTCGTGACGGTGGGAACCGAAGCGGCGGACTATTATCCGACGGATATCCGCTTTGACGAACGCGGCAACGCGGCCTTTACACCGTCGGAGCACGGCAAGGCCTTGCCGCGCATTCAGCTTGCCGTGCCGGGAGAACACAATGTCTACAACGCGCTCGCGGCCCTGGCGGCCTGCCGTCTGCTCGGCATTGCACCGGAGCAAATCCGCGACGGCCTCGAGGCCTATCGCGGCACGGAGCGGCGTTTTGAGCACAAGGGCGAGTATCACGGGGCCGTCATCGTGGATGACTATGCGCACCATCCGCAAGAGATTGCGGCGACTTTAAAAGCGGCACAAAAATATCCGCATCAAAAGCTCTGGTGTGTTTTTCAGCCCCATACGTATACCAGAACCAAGGCGCTTTTGCCGGAGTTCGGGACCGCCCTCGAAGGTGCGGATGTCGTACTGCTCGCGGATATCTATGCCGCGCGCGAAACCGATACGCTCGGAATCAGTTCGCGTGATGTCGCGGATGCAATCAATGCGGATCAGCCGGGCAAAGCGCGTTATTTCGGCAGTTTCGCGGAAATCGAAGCCTGCCTTTCGCGGGAAGTTCGAGCGGGAGATCTGGTCCTCACCATGGGGGCCGGCGATATTTATCGCGTCGGAGAAGAACTTTTAAACAGCGAAAAAAACGGCAATGTGAAATAATAAGCGCCCCGAGGGCGCGAAATGAGCCGGTGTGCGGTTTTGCACACCGGCTTTTCCACAATCCTGTGGATAAATTGTGGATAAAGATGTGAAGTCCTATCGGAGAGTTTATGCTAAGATGTGAAATATAAAGAAGGAGGATGAGATGAAAGTTATTTTTCAAGGCGACGCGGCGCCCGGCGTTACCGTCGTCTCAAATGAGTTTATCGACCGCTATATGCCATCGGCAAACGGCGCGTTTGTAAAGGTTTATCTCTATCTCCTGCGCCATCAGGGTGAGGAGGTAACGGATGCCCGGATTGCGGACAGCTTGGAACTCACGGAGGGCGATGTAAGACGTGCCTTACTCCGCTGGCAGCGAGAGGGATTAATTGCGGGCGATTTTACGGAGCCCGAGAGACAAACAGAAGAGGCGGAAGTGCCGCGATATACGGAAGTGCCGAGATATGCGGCAGAGCCGCAGCAAGAGGAAAAGAATACAGAGCTTCCGGCGGAGCCTGTGCGTTCGGAGAAGTCGGAGACAAGCGTTCCGGAAAAGCCGGAGACCGTGTTGCCGCCGGCAAAATTGCCGGATAAATCCGGAGTGGATTTCAGCCGCCTGCAGAACGACGGCGAGTTTGCGGGGCTCAGTTATGCCCTGCAGCGTTATCTCGGCAAAACCTTTTCGCAGACCGACAGCGAGACCGTGGCTTATCTCTACGGGACGCTCGGTATGTCGTCCGATCTCTTGATCAAACTCGGCGAAATATGCGCGGAAAAAAAGAAGAGTTCGCTCCGCTATTTCGAGAAAGTCGCAATCGACTGGTATGAGAGAGGCATCAAGACGCCGGAGGAGGCAGAACTTCGCGGCGAGAATTATACCAGGGAAGTCTATGCGGTTTTAAATGCGTTCGGAATCCGGGACCGCGGTCCGGGTATCGAAGAGAAAAAATATATCGAGAAGTGGTATCACGAGTACGGCTTTTCCGAGGAATTGGTCGTGGAGGCCTGCAGTCGAACCCTGCGTCACGTTCACAAGCCGAACTTCCCCTATACGGACGGCATCCTGACCAAGTGGCAGCGCGCGGGCGTGCACAGTCTCCGGGATGTGGCGGAAGAGGATAAAAAGCGGGAGGAGAGCGGCGGCAAGAGAAGTACGCCGAAGACCGACACGCGCTTCCACAATTTCGAGGAGCGGGATGAAGATCCGAATGACCTTGTGTTGCAACAGCTTAAGCGGAAGCTTGAGCAGGATTCCTGAGAGGAGGTAAGGCGTGGCGCTCAGCAATACGGAATACAATGCGATTTTGCGAGAGTATGAGGCGCTGCAGGCCGCAGAGCAGCAGGTCATACGGGAACGAAAGGCAGAGCTGAACCGCGTGCTTCCCGCCTATCGGGAGACCGAGCAAAAAATCGCGGCGCGCGCCATGGAGCGCTATCTATCGCGCATGCAGGGGGACGAGAACGGCCTTAACGGCCTCGAAGAAGAGCTCGCCGCACTCGAGACAGAAAAGCTTGAAATTCTTCGGCGCGCCGGTTATCCGGTCGATTATCTGCGCCCGGCCTACCGCTGTGAGACTTGCCGGGACACCGGCTTTGTCGACGGGAAAAAATGCCGCTGCTTTCGGCAGAAAATCATTGCGCGACTTTGTCGCCAGGGGCGGCTCGCGGCGAGCATCGAGCGGGAGAATTTCGATCGCTTTTCCCTCGACTATTACAGCGCGGCGCGCGAGGTGCCGAAACTCGCCATGAGCGAGAGAGCCTATATGGAGCAGCTGGTGCTGCCGCAGTGCAGGCGCTATCTCGAGAACTTCGACCGAGAGAAGGGAAATCTCCTCTTCACCGGAAAGCCGGGACTCGGGAAGACCTTTCTCTCGCATTGCATTGCGGGGGAACTTTTAAAGCGGGGGCACACCGTCCTCTACCTCAGTGCGGAGGAACTTTTTTCCCTGCTCGCCGCAACGCAATGGCGGCAGCGCGCGGAGAGTGACGAGGAGAAAATCAAAGCCAGGGAGGAGAAAGAGTTCCGAGAGTATATTTACGGCTGTGAGTTTTTAATCATAGATGACCTCGGGACGGAGTTCAGCAACGCCTTTACGACGGCCGCGTTTTTCAGCCTCTTAAACGAGAGACTGCTCTCGCGCCTCGGCACGCTGATTTCCACGAACCTGGATCCGAAGCAACTGAAAGCGCAATATACCGAGAGAAGCACATCGCGCATTTTGGGTGAATATGATATACTTCCCTTCTACGGAAGCGATATTCGTGCGCAGAAGCGCAGACAATAGCCAACCCTATCATCGAAGGAAAAGGAGCAGAAGAAATGTCGAACGAAGACAAAGAGATTGAGACCATTCCGGTGGGACCGCTTGGGCTGGTGCCCTTAAAGAGCTGCGAGGAACTCGGGAAAAAGGTCGATGCCTATCTGGTGCGCTGGAGAAACGCACGTCAGAGCGAGCATAAGGATACGCTCGCGTTTATGGGCTATGAGAAAGACTCCTTCATCGTGCAGAGTCTCATCAACCGCTTCGGCACGGGTGAAGGCAAGGGCACGCTCTTACAGTCGGTGCGCGGCAAGGATCTCTTCCTCATGGTGGATGTCTGTAACCACAGCCTGACCTATTCGCTCTGCGGCATGACGAACCACATGTCTCCGGACGATCATTTTGCGGACTTGAAGCGCATCATCTCGGCGGCGGCAGGTAAGGCGCGCCGCATCAACGTAATCATGCCTTTCCTCTACGAGAGCCGTGTGTACCGGAGAGGCGGCCGCGAGTCCCTGGACTGTGCGCTGGCACTCCACGAGCTCGTCAACATGGGCGTCGATAACATTTTGACCTTTGACGCGCACGACCCGCGCGTGCAGAACGCGATTCCGCTGAAGGGCTTTGAGACCGTGCAGCCCATCTACCAGTTCATCAAGGCCCTCCTCCAGACGGAGCCGGAACTCAAGGTGGATTCCGAGCACATGATGATCATCAGTCCGGACGCGGGTGGTATGGGCAGAGCAATCTACTTTGCAAACATGATGGGCCTCGATGTCGGCATGTTCTATAAGCGCCGGGATTACACGCGCCTGGTCGGCGGCAGAAATCCGGTCCTTGCGCACGAGTTCCTCGGCACGGATGTCACCGGCAAGGATGTGATTGTCGTAGACGATATGATTTCCTCCGGCGAGACCGTGCAGGAAGTCGCGCGTGAGTTAAAGCGCCGCGGCGCAAAGAAGGTCTTTGTCTGTGCGACCTTCGGTCTCTTCACGAACGGCCTTGCGCGTTTTGACCGCTATTACGAGGAGGGGCTGATTGATAAGATTTTCACGACCAATCTGGTCTATCAGAGCCCGGAGCTCTTAAGCCGCCCCTACTATGTGAGCGTCGAGATGAGCAAGTACATTGCGCTTTTGATTGACAGTTTGAACCATGACACATCCGTGAGTGAGCTCCTGCAGCCCCATGAGCGCATTCACCGCGCACTCACCAAGCACAGAGCCGCGCAGGAACGGAACTAAGGGAAAGAGGGAAGTATGGCAGAGGAAAAAAAGGCGGTCAAAGAAATTACTTCGATGGATCAGGATTTCGCACAGTGGTATACGGATGTTGTGCGGAAGGCAGAGCTTTGCGACTATACGAGCGTCAAGGGATGTATGGTCATTCAGCCCGCCGGTTATGCAATCTGGGAGCGCATCCAGAGTCTCCTCGATCGGCGCTTTAAGGCGACAGGCGTAAAAAATTGCTACATGCCGCTTTTTATTCCGGAGAGTCTGCTCGACAAAGAGAAAGATCATGTGGAAGGCTTTGCGCCGGAAGTGGCCTGGGTCACCCAGGGCGGCCTCGAGCCTCTGCAGGAGCGCCTTTGCGTGCGCCCGACTTCGGAGACCCTGTTCTGCGATTACTATGCCAAGAATGTGCATTCCTACCGTGACTTACCGCAGGTGCTGAACCAGTGGTGTTCGGTGGTGCGCTGGGAGAAGACGACCCGCCCCTTCCTCCGTTCCCGTGAGTTTCTCTGGCAGGAGGGACACACCGTACACGCGACCGCGGAAGAGGCGCAGGAGAGAACCGAGCAGATGCTGAATCTCTATGCGGATTTCTGCGAGCAGGAACTCGCAATTCCGGTGGTGCGCGGTCAGAAGACCGATAAGGAGAAGTTTGCCGGTGCGGTCGCGACCTATACGATCGAGTCTCTGATGCACGACGGCAAGGCGTTGCAGAGCGGTACGAGCCACAACTTCGGCGACGGCTTTGCGCGCGCCTTCGGCATGCAGTTCCAGGACAAGGACAACAGCCTGAAATATATGCACCAGACTTCCTGGGGTATGACCACCCGTATGATAGGCGCACTCATCATGGTGCACGGCGACGATTCCGGTCTCAAGATGCCGCCGCACATTGCGCCGATTCAGGTCACGATTGTCCCGGTTGCCATGCACAAGGAAGGCGTTTTGGAGCGGGCAAAGGCGCTCGCGGCAGAGCTTGAAGCGGCAGGCGTACGCGTCAACGTGGACGACACGGATCGCCGTCCCGGCTTCAAGTTTGCGGAGTGTGAGATGCGCGGCGTGCCGCTTCGCATCGAGCTCGGACCGAAGGATATCGAGGCGGGCAGCTGCGTGCTGGTGCGCCGCGACAACGGTGAGAAATCCGAGGCAGCACTCGAAGGCATTGCCGTTACCGTTGCGGATATGCTCGAGACCATCCAGAAGGCCATGTACGAGAGAGCCAAGGAGCACCGCGACACACATACCTACGATGTGAAGAGCATGGAGGAGTTCGCGGAGACCGTAAAGAACCGCCCGGGCTTTGTCCGTGCGATGTGGTGCGGCGATCGCGCCTGCGAAGACAAGATCAAAGAGGAGGTCGGCGCAACGAGTCGCTGCATTCCCTTTGCCCAGGAAACAATCTCCGAGACCTGTGTCTGCTGCGGTAAGCCCGCGAAAAAGATGGTCTACTGGGGAATCGCATACTAAAACCGTGAGGGCTGCCGCAATGAGCGCGACAGCCCTCATTTTGACTTTGCGGCTGAGAAGGGAGAGTGATGCGCATGTACTTGCCGGAGACGGTGAGAGAAATTTTGAGAAAACTGGAGACGGCGGGGCATCAAGCCTATGCGGTCGGCGGCTGTGTGCGGGACAGCATACTGGGAAAAGAGCCGGACGACTGGGATATCACGACGAATGCGCGCCCCGAGGAGGTCAAGGCCCTGTTTCCGCGCACGGTGGACACGGGACTGCAGCACGGCACGGTGACGGTTTTGATGGGCGGGGAGGGCTATGAGGTCACGACCTACCGCATTGACGGCGCCTATACGGACGGGAGACATCCGGACAGTATTCGCTTTACGCCCTCGCTCGAGGAAGATTTAAAACGGCGGGACTTCACCATCAATGCGATGGCGGTTTCGGAGCGCGGAGAGCTGGTGGATCTCTTCGGCGGACAGGAGGATTTGCGTCGGGGCTGCATCCGCTGTGTCGGCGATGCGCGTGAGCGCTTCCGGGAGGATGCCCTCCGCATGCTCCGCGCCGTGCGCTTTGCCGCACAGTTGAATTTTGCCATTGAGGCGGAGAGTTTTGCGGCAATCGCGGAACTCTCGGAAAATTTAAAGCTGGTCAGCAAGGAACGCATTTTGGCGGAACTCTCGAAGCTCCTGCTCTCGGACCATCCGGAGAAAGCGGAACTCTTATACGAGTCGGGGCTGGCACCGCAGATGGCGACACATTTTCCGGGCTTTCACCCGGATTACCGCATGGCAGCGCTCCCGAAGGAAAAAGCCCTGCGCTTTGCCGCGGCGAGTGAGGCTCTTTTGCCGGCGGAGCTGGCGGCGCTTTTGAGGGAATTGAAGAGCGACCGGGCGACCGCGGAGCGCGCCCGGCTTTTAGCGGAGGAACTGAAGCGCCCGCTGCCCTCGGGAGAGGCGGCGCTCAGGAAGCGCCTTTCGGCCATCGGAGACGAAGCCTTTCTTCAGCTCATGTGCCTCAAGGAGGCGGGCTACGGTGCGGGTGCGGAGCCCTGTTCCGGAGAGGCCTTGGCGGCGCGACTCGCGAACCTTCGCGCGTTGCGGGAAGGCATTTTAAAGCGGGGCGACTGTCTCGGACTCTCGGATCTCGCAATCGGCGGGGCGGATCTTCTTGCGCTCGGGATACCGAAGGGGCCGGCGCTCGGTGACTGTCTGCGCACCCTTCTGGACTATGTGCTTGAGGATCCCGCGCGGAATAAGAGAGCGCTTCTTCTCGCGTACGCGAAGGAGAGGCAGAATAATAATGACAGGGGGCAGTGAGATGAGAGTGCGAAAGATAGCAGCGACCGTGCTCGGACTTTGCCTGTTGGCGGCAAGTCTGACAGGCTGTCGCAGAGGACAGCAACGGTCGGGGGCGACGCACACGGAAGATCCGCTGATTTGGTATAACCGGAGCGGGCTCTATGCCTATTTTCCGGGGGAAGAGATACGGGAGATTGCGAGCTTTGACAGCGAGCGCGAGACCAATGTGATACAGCGCATTCTGGGGCGTCACGACCCGAGCGCGGATGTCGCATTCAGTGCGGACCGGGAGCGCGTGTATTTCCTGAGGAATTATGCGGAGGACAATGTCTACAGCTTCTTTTCGGGAGAACTTTGCGCAAAGAATTGGGAGGGGGAGACTGAGACCGTCGCGGAGCATATTGTAAAGTATGTGCCGCTCGCGGGAGCAGCCGTGCTCGGCGAAGATAAGACGGGGGCCCTCTCGCTATCGTACCGCGGCGAAAAGGGCGGACTCTGGCAATCCGAAGTGATCGCCGCGCTGGTCCTTGATTTTCGCGTGAGCAAGGACGGAAGGCGCGCGGTCTATCTGACGGGCGACGGAGAGCTCTTTGCGCTGCGCTTCGGCGAAGCCGGAGAGAGAGTCGGAGAGCCGCAGCGCATCGGCGCCGGCATACGGCAGCTGAGCTTTGCGAGCGATGATTTGGAACAGCTCTACGGCAGTGACGGCAGCGGGAGCATCTACTACAGTGCGGGCCTCACCCCGCTGCGGGTTGTGAGTGTGGATGTCACCGAGACCGCATTTATTTCAAAGACGGGACATCTCTACTACCTCAGGGATGAGCACAGCGTGCCGGAGAACCTCGGGAGGGCCGAGACAGATACGCGCGGAGCAAAAAAAGAGGAGCTTTCGCAGCAAGAAAGCGAGGCTTCGGAAGAGAATGAGGAAGAGAGCGGTGTGCAGCCGCAGACTGCGGTAAACGGTCTCTCGCCGGCGCAGGGCAAGGTGCTCTGCTATTTTGACGGCAATGAAAGCCGCACGCTCCTAAAAAATGTGTCGCGCCTGAGTTCGGTCTACAGCGACCGCACACAGGGAGACCGCGCACTGGTCTGGCAGGGCGGCGGGAATTCCTACTCGATTTACCTCCTGCGGGATGACAGAGCGCTGAATACCGGCCTGCATCTCACGGACCGGGGACTTCTGGATCTCGCGTTCGATGCGAGCGAAGATAAGTTCTACTACGTGCTCTTTCAGCCGGATGCGTCCGGGGAACAAAAGGCGAATCTCGGGACGGTATTTGAGAAGCGTTACAACGAGGAAGGAATGGAGCGTGAGGAAGCGCTCTTTGGCGATGTGAGCGGCATCTCGAATGCACAGGGCGGCGTGGTGTTTGCCGGCGCGGAACATCCGAACGAGAGCTACGCGAGCCTCGCGGTGAACGGGGAAACCTTGGCAGAGCGCGTCGCGAGTTATCAGCTTGTGCGTGAGAATGGGAGTGCTCTCTATTATCTGAAGGACGCGCTCTCGATCGGTGAGGACAAGCAGGGGACTTTGGTTCGCTGGGACGGAATCGCCGGTGAGACGGGAGAAGAGCTCTTTTACGGTGTCAGCGACTACGAAGTGGAATCGGACGGAAGCGTGACCCTGCTCTCCGGCTACGGCGACGCAAAGGAACTCTGGTATTACTCCGTTTCCGGAGGGCGCAGACTCCTTGACAGCGCGGCCCTCGGTTTTCGACACAGCGAATCCGGTCGCACGGAAAGCAAATAAAAATATAAAAAAAGCATCCGCTGCGAGTCGGATGCTTTTTTGGTGCTGCTGTTTCTATGCAAATGATCATAAGAGGGGGATCTCAGATCAGGAGCTTGTTAGGGGGGCCGGGCGGGGGTAGCCGCCCGGTATGAGTATGAAAAAGCTTTGCGGTCTCAGTTAACTGAAACCCGGGCATTTCTGTCATCTTCCCGATGACAAGTACATCATACCCGAGATCTGTGTCAAAATTGTGGCGCGCCTCTAAAAAAAGAATAAAGTTTCTGAATAATGGCGGTCGAAGTCATTAAGACAATTTAAATGCGCTTTCTTGGGAAAAGGCTTTTATTGCGCAATACTTTTGGATATAATGAATTCCAAACAATAAATAATAGGTTGTGAGGGCGCGAGCTCTCTTTTTATACTGTCCGGAGGGTTTTCATGTTTAATATGTTTGGGATGAGTTCAAATGATATCGGAATCGACCTTGGAACCGCGAGTATTCTGGTTTACATCAAGGGCAAGGGCGTTGTCTTAAAGGAGCCGAGCGTCGTCGCGATTGACCGCGACACCAACCGCATTCTCGCAATCGGTGAGGAGGCGCGTCTCATGATCGGCCGTACACCGGGCAATATCATTGCGATTCGTCCGCTCCGCCACGGTGTCATCTCGGATTACACCGTGACCGAGAAGATGCTCAAGTACTTCATCAACAAGGCGGTCGGCAAGAAGACCTTGCTCCGTCCCCGCATTGCGGTCTGCATTCCCTCCGGCGCGACCGAGGTCGAGAGAAAGGCCGTGGAGGATGCGACCTACCAGGCAGGCGCAAAGGAAGTCACGATCATTGAGGAGCCGGTTGCCGCAGCAATCGGTGCGGGCATCGACATTTCGAAGGCCTGCGGAAATATGATCGTCGATATCGGCGGCGGCACCACGGACATCGCTGTCATCTCCCTCGGCGGCCCCGTCGTCTCGACTTCGATTAAGGTCGCGGGCGATGACTTCGACGAGGCAGTGGTCCGTTACATGAGAAAGAAGCACAACCTCCTGATCGGTGAGAGAACCGGTGAGGATATCAAGATTCAGATCGGTGCGGCTTACCGCCGCCCCGAGATGCTGACCATGGAAGTGCGCGGCCGCAACTTGGTCACCGGTCTCCCGAAGACCATCGTGGTCACCTCGGATGAGACCTTGGAAGCGCTGCAGGAGCCGGCAATGCAGATTGTCGATGCCGTACACAACGTGCTGGAGCGCACCCCGCCGGAGCTTGCGGCGGATATCTACGACCGCGGCATTGTCTTTACGGGCGGCGGTTCCCTGATTTACGGCCTCGATCAGCTCTGCCAGGAGAAGACCGGCATTACGACCATGATTGCCGAGGCACCGCTCACGGCAGTCGCAATCGGAACCGGAAAGTACATCGAGTACGCAAACGGCGACAGCACGGACGCAAAGAAGGAGTATTGATCGCATGGACTCGCTGAGCGGCTTTGTCGAGAAAATCAAGTACCGAAACGAGGAGAACGGCTATGCGATTCTCAGCGTGGAGAGCGGCGGCGAGGATTATGTGCTGGTCGGAACCTTTCCGATGATTTCGGAGGGGGAGTACATCACAGCGGAAGGGCATTTTCAGCTTCACCCGACCTACGGCGAACAGCTGGCGGTCGAGACATACGAAATCAAGACGCCGGAGGACAGCGCAAGCGTACAGCGCTACCTGTCCTCCGGCGCTGTCAAAGGGGTGGGCGAGGCGCTCGCGAAGCGCATTGTCAAAAAGTTTAAGAACGACACGCTTCGCATACTCGAGGAGGAGCCCGAGCGCCTCGCGGAGGTGAAGGGCATCAGCGAGCGCCTTGCGATGGAAATTGCGGGGCAGATTGAGGAGAAGCGGGAACTGCGCCGCGCCATGCTCTTTCTCTCCGGCTACGGCATACGGATGAACCTCGCCGTCAAGATTTACCGGCGCTACGGAGATGAGGTCTACACCCTGCTCCGCGAGAACCCCTATCGAATCGCGGACGATTTGAGCGGCGTGGGTTTTCAGACCGCGGATGAAATCGCGCGGCGCATGGGCGTTCGTGCGGACGCGGAGACCCGAATCCGGAGCGCGGTGCTCTATGTGCTGCGCCTCGCCGTGCAGGAGGGACACTGCTATCTCCCTGCGTCGCTGCTCACGGAGCGCCTGAAGGCACTGCTCCGTCTGGAGCCGGAGAACCTGCGGCAGTTGTTGCTGGATTTGCAGATGGAAAAGCGACTGGTCCTCCGGCATGCCCCGAACGACGCGGACGAAACACGGGTGTATCTCGCAAACTATGACCGCATGGAACTGCATGTCGCCGCGATGTTAAAAGAGCTGGAT
>ERZ773272.570-NODE-570-length-14518-cov-51.238056_pt1 | contig 14518 bp, 7 predicted proteins | sample MGYA00511891_ERZ773272 | MGnify/ENA primary metagenome ERZ773272 (study PRJEB29015, sample SAMEA2738150) | human oral metagenome | biome: human oral; feature: human-associated habitat; material: saliva | place: China | collected 2198 ...
GGCCCGAGATGCCGAAGCGGTCGGCGTCCATGATGATCATGAGCGTGGCGTTCGGGACGTTCACGCCCACCTCAATGACGGTGGTGCTGATAAGCAGGTCAATTTCGCCGCGCTCGAAAGCGGTCATGACGGCGGTCTTCTCCGCCGGGTCCATGCGGCCGTGCAGGGTGCCGATACGCACGCCGACGAGGGCATCCTCAGCGCTCAGGTAGGAGTACATTGAGGCGACCGAGGTCAGCTGAACCTTGCCGTCGCTGCTGGCGTTACCGCCCTGACCGAAATAGCCCTGGGCCGAGTTGCCCGCGCCGGTTCCCGCACCGTTCAGGCTGGATGCGCCAAAGAACGCCGCGCCCTCCTCCAGGCTGTCGCCGTCCTCCCCGATTTTGGGTACGACGACGTACACCTGGTGCCCCGCATCGATTTCTTCGCGGGCGCGCCTCCACAACCGGGACGCCCAGGCGGGCTTCTCGGCGAGGGGCACCACGTGCGTTGAGATTTTCTGTCGGCCGGCGGGCAGGGTGTCGAGCACGGACACGTCCAGGTCACCGAACACGGTCATGGCGACGGTACGCGGAATGGGCGTTGCGGTCATGACCAGGCGGTGCGGCAGGGCGCCGTCGGTGCCGCGCAGGCCGTCGCGCTGCTCCACGCCGAAGCGGTGCTGCTCGTCCACGACGACCAGACCCAAATCGTGGAAGCTCACCTCATCGGAGAGCAGGGCGTGGGTGCCAATCACAATCTGGGCGGTGCCGTCGGCGAGCTCCTGCAGAACCTTGCGCTTGGCGCGGGTACCCATGGAGGCGGTCAGCAGGCGCACGCGCACACGGCGGGGGTCCTCCCCGTTCCCCGCGGGAGTTCCCTCGGCGGAACCGGCGGCAGAATCCCCGGCAGAATCGTCAGCGTCAGAGTCTTCGGGCGCCGCCATATCCCCCAGGATATCCAGCACCGAACGCAAATGCTGCTCGGCAAGCACCTCGGTCGGGGCGAGCATCGTGGACTGGCCGCCCGCATCGGCAACCTGCAGCATGGCGCGCAGAGCCACCACGGTCTTACCGGAACCCACATCACCCTGCAGCAGGCGGTTCATGGGCGATTCACTCGACAGATCGGCGGCAATCTCAGCGCCCACCTTCTGCTGCCCCTCGGTCAGCTCGTAGGGCAGAACCTCCAGCAGCTGATCGGCGAGGCCACCCTCCACGGCGGGGCGCGGCTGGGTCAGGTGCGCGGCACGCACCGAATGCAGGCGAGCAAGCGCGCTCTGCAGCACGAATGCCTCGCGGTAACGCATCTGCGCCTGCGCGGCACGCCAGGTGTCCTCCGAGTCGGGGGTGTGCAGGGCGCGGTACGTCCACTCCAGCGAGGGCACCTTGCGGGCGCGACGAATCGTGTAGGGTACCGGGTCTTCGAGTTCTTTGAGCGGCACCTTTTCGAGCAGCTGCGCCATGTAGCCGCTAATGCGGTCGGTGGGCAGCTTCGCGGGGGCGCGGTAGACGGGCACGGGGGCGGTGGCGGCGTCGGTGACGTCCGCGCCGGAGGCATCCTTCGAGAGCAGGGCGTAGTGCGGGTTGGTGAGGGTGTATTCGCCGCGGTAGATGCCGACCCTGCCGGAGAACATCATGGTTTCGCCCTCGCGGATTTCGCGGGCGGCGGTCCAGGCGTTGAAGAAGGAGAGCTTCATCTGCGAGCCGATGAGCGCACCGGGGTTCGTCATGCTGGGTGCGGGCACGCCAAAGAGGCCTCCCTGAGCGAAACTATCCTGCGCAAAATTATCCTGGCCGTAGCTGTCTGCGTAGCCGCTATAGGAGGCGGGTTGCGCTCCCCTGCCCGGCGCCGGGTTCTGCGCACCGGGGTTCTGGGCGGAATGAGCGAGCGCGTTGATGCGCGGGTTGTGCATCCCGGTCGCCTGCCAGCTCTGCGCGGGCGCGCTGGATACCCTAGATCCGCCGGATGCACCGGAGCGGTTAGCACGGCCGGGTACCACGGATACAGGACCACCAGCCCCAAAACCAGCGGTACCAAAACCGGCGGGTGCATCCTGCCCGGTGGCGTCGGAGAGCCGGTCGGTGATTGTCACTTCCGTGATTTTGCCGCGGCGCGCCGCCATGGTTCGGGTGCTCACGTGCACCACGCGGGCAATGATGGTGACGTCCTGACCCTCAACGAGTTCGGCGAAGGAGCTGAGCTCACCGCGCGGCAGGTACTTGCGCGGGAAGTATTCGAGCATCTGCCCAACGGTGTGCAGGTCAAGGTACGTAGAGATTGCCTTGGCGCTGGGCGCGGGAAGGTACTTTTTGAGCGGCGCATTTTCGATGCGGTCTTCGGAGGCGTAGCGCGCCAGAGCGCGGCTCTTAGCCTCCGCGGCAGCTGATGCGGGCTTCTCAGCCGCGACTTTCTCGGCCACAACCTTCTCAGTAGTTGCCTTCTTCGCGGAAGCCTTCTTCGCCGGGGCTTGCGGCGCGGGCATTGCCTTCTTGTCGGCGGTTTTCGGTGCGGGGGTTTTCGGCGCGGGGGCCTTAGAATCAGCTACCTTCTTCGCCGGGGTTTTGGCAGCGGAAGCCTTCTTTGCGGGAGTCTTCTTCGCTACGACCTTTGTAGTCGCGGACTTTTCAGCTTCTACCTCGGGTGCGCTCTTCTTCGGCGCAGACTTCTGCTCGGCCTCCTCGCTCGCTTTCGTTACCTTCTGCGGGCGCGCCGAAGTAGCCCGCGCAGCAATATCGTTCTCCTGCGGGCTCGGTACGTTCTGCGCAGGTTCTTTCTGAACAGGCTTCTTCTGAGTCGGATTCTTCCGCGCGGGTGCTTTCCGAGCCGGTTCCTTCGGCTGAGTTGCCTGCCGCGCCGCCAACGCAATATCGACCAGCTCGTAGATGGCGTCGTCGGTCATGGTGTGCGCGGCGGGACCCAGCGAATGCTTGAGCGTCTTGAGCGCCTTACGGTAGGGTGCGCTGGCGCGCTGTGCCGCGCGTTCGCTCAGCTCGGCGCGGCTCACCTCGCCTCGGGCGTAGGCGGCAAGATCACGCACGGTCAGCTCGGCGGTGGTGCGGAGCTGCTCATCGCTCAGTAGCGGCGCATCCTGTGTTGCCTGCTGAGCTCGGGTCGCAGAACCGGCACGGGTAGGCTCCACAACCGTTGGATCTACGGGCTCCCTCTGCGCTGCCTCAGCTTTCGCAGGCTTAGTATTTGTCGGCTTAGTTTTGGCGGGTGCAGGCTCGGGAAGCCCCAAGTCCAGGGCTTCCTGCTGCGGGTTCACGGAACGTCGGGCGGGACTCATGCGCCGCCCTCCGCACCGCACGCGTGGTCGGCGTGACGACCGTCCGCCAGGGAGGAAATACGCTCATCCGACCACTGACCGTAGCCCATAATCAGCTCGCGGGCGGGGTCAATGTCGGGAACGTGCACGTGCAGCGCCCAGAGTCCAGCCGCCATGTCCAGGGGCGTAATGAGCAGGCTGTCGCCCATGGCTTCAAGTTCGGGGCGCAGCTGCGCCAGGGCGAGGGGCTCACAGGTCAGCGTGCCCATGAGCTCCCAGCCGCTCTGCCCCGCATGTTCTGCGTGCTCATCTTCTACGTGCTCAGCAGGTTCAGAGCCTGCCCGCGCCGCATCCGCAGCCGAGGGCGCACGGAGCATGGACTCCACCTGCGCCTCGCTCAGGGCTGCTCCCTCCCAGCGCGGGTTGGAGTGCACCACGGCAAGGTAGAAGCCGAGCGCGCCCGCATCCACGAAACCGGCAAGCTCGGGTGAGGGCGGGAACTGCGCGGTACGTTCCAGGGCGGCACGCATCAGCGCACGTCGACGCTCTTTCAGCGCCCTATCAGCGGCTTCTGCGTCCTGCGATGCATCGTAGTGTGCGTCCAGACGGGCAAGCTCCACCATGACCGACAGCATCGTGGAGGGCACCATCTGCTCCCCCACGCTGGCACGAATACGCTCCGCCGCAAACGCCATCGCGCGTGCCTCCGCGTGGGCGTACTCCAGCTTCACTTCGCGGTGCTTCGGCAGGGATCCGCGAGCAATAACGCGCTCGTAGTCTGCTTCCAGGGCGCGCACAAGCGGCAGCTCATCGGCTGCGTCACCGAGCTCCCGAGCGAGGTTTCCGGGCAGGAACCAGTAGCTGCGCACCGCCTCCAGCGCCCAGGCGCAGAGCAGGGTACCGGAGTTGCCGCGCGCCACGCGGGATGCGCGCATAATCGCGTGCTCGTAGATGCCGCCCAGCTGAATCCACAGGTGGGCGAGGGTTTCTTCTTCGGAGGTGCCCGCCGCCTCGGGCGCATACGCGTCTTCTTCGCCAGACAGCTCCCCGTTGGGAAGAACCTGCTCCATGCCCCGTTCGAACTCTTCGGTCAGGGTCAGCAGGGTATGGGCGATATTGGAGCCGGTGTCCTTATCGGGCACGGGGAACCCGTTGAGTTCGTTGAGCGCCTCGCGGTAGCGTTCGATGGTGGTGCGAGCGGCAGTGGACCACGCTACGCCGAAGCGGTAGGCGCGCACGCAGGCGCGGCGGTAAATCTCGCGCTCTTCGGTGCGCTGGTTCTGTTCTGCGTTCACGCTACCCTCCTTGTCGATTTCGTCAGTTTCGCGTGGTTCTCGGCTAGTTTCCGACCGATTTCTCAGCGCCCGCGGCACGGGCAGAATCCAGCCTATTTCGTACTTCTATTCTAAGCAATTTCGGTTAAATGTACGGTATTGCCCGCCACCCATCCCGCGGGCTGAAAGCACGGACGGAACATACAAACCGCACGCACCTCGCGGCACCCGGTGACTTGCGGTACTAGGTGACTTGCGGCGCTCGGTGACTTGCGGTACTGGGTCAAGCTTCTACGCGGACGCTCCGTAGTGTTCCCAGCCCATGCCGTCCAGGGAGCGACCGTCCATCACGACCGCCGCGCCGGTCACCGCGTTGTGGCGGCGTTCGGCACCGTAGAGTTCGGCGCTCAGGCCGCGCTCCGGGGCGTCCGCCACGCAGGTTCCCAGGGGCACGAACTCTTCGGGTACCTCACCGGGGAAGGTCGCCAGCAGGCCGTGGTCTTCTCCGCCGACCAGTACGAAGGTGCGCGCCAGGGATGCGGGGCTCTCCCCCGCCTCGTTGCGCTCACCGATCGCCAGCAGCAGGCGCGCCAGCGGTAGCAGCGGTTCGGCGAACGCATCCACGGCGGCACGGTCGAGGCGCATCTGCACCCCGGAGGCGGCGGCAACTCGCCCAGCGTCCTTGACGAGTCCGTCCGAGAGATCCAGCATGGAGCTTGCCTTATGCTGGCGTGCTACCTCACCGGCGGGGATGGGGCTGACCGGGTGGTGTTGCGACTCGACGGCGCGCTCGCAGACTGCAATCATGTGCGCGGCGTCTTCGGGGGTGAGGGTGCGGGCAAGCTCGATGAGCCCTTCGGGAAGAGCGCCAGCAGGAAGAGCGCCAGTACCTTCCGGTTGCTGCTGAGCCCAGGCCCGGCTCACCGCGTCCAGCGCCGCCTCAGCATCATGACCTGCGGCAACGGCACGCAATACTGCCGTGGCGGGCAGGGAGAGCGGGTTGAGCAGTAGGCGCAGACCGGCATCGGACCAGGCGGTACGTCCCGCCAGGGCGATGGTGTCGCCGGGGCGTGCGCCGGAGCGTAGCACGGCGCGGTCCGTGTAGCCGAGGGCGGTGACGGTCACCGACATTTCGGTGGAGTCGCCAATATCGCCGCCGCCAATCACGCATTCGGTGGCTCCGCAGGCGTTGATTCCGTCCACAATGCCGTGGGCGAAGCCGTCAATCCAGCCGTAAGGAGTGCTACCGGGCAGGCTCAAGGAGATGAAGAGGCTCGCCGGGCGTGCACCCATGGCGGCAACGTCGGCGAGGTTCTGGGTCGCGGCTTTGCGCCCCACATCGTAGCCGCTACTGCGGGCGGGTTCCAGAATGAACTCGCCAGCCTCACCCGCACGTGCGATACCGCCGGGCCACAGGTTCATGAAGTCCTGGTCCTCAACGAGAGTGTCGGTGGTGACCACGGTACGCTGACCGGGCGCGGGCGCGGCGAGGACGGCACAGTCGTCACCGGGACCCACATCGAGGGGCTCAATGTGCCCCGCCTGGCGTGCCGTAGCGGCAACCTGCTCATTGTGGGCGTTGATAATCGGCATGAAGGCGCGCAGAACGCGGGACTCCCCCAGCTTTGAGAGAGGTGTCTCTCGCATGGGGTTGTCCCGCGTTTCGCTAAAAGTCTGAGGATTCACATCCTCTATTATCGCGTATTCTTACGCGTTATGTTCGCCTTATGCTCCGCGACTGAAGTAGCGGATCGCCAGAGCAATCAGCACCAGACCGATGAGCGAGAAGAGAATCAGCGGTGCAATCCCGGAAAGTCCGGAATCGTCCGCGTCCGCGTTCTTCACGGTCTGCTCCTGAGCGGCGTTCGCACCGTCAGCCTTTGTCACGCTCTTTGCGGAGCGGCTGGCGCTAGCCGAGGTGGAGGAGCTGGGCGACTTCGAAGCCGATACCGAGCTTGAGGAGCTCGAGGGGCTTGTCTCCTGGGAGTGGTCCTCGTCGGTCTTATTGCGCGAGAGGTATCCAGCGACCCAGTCTGCCGCACCCGGGATGGAGTCATTCGAGCCGTTATTGGCTGCGATTCGTCCGAGGGTGGTACCACCAGAACGCAACGGATCATCTTCGTCGCCATCAAGCTTGTCATTCGGGGCCTTGGCGCTCGGTGAAGAGCTTGAAGATGAGGAGCTTGAGGATTCAGAGGATTTGCCCGGTCGCGGAAGCTCGATGGAGATGACGACATCTTCCCCCGAGGTTTCCTGACGGTTTCCAGGGACGGTCACCGGGTTGTTCGCCGGAGGAATCGGGGCAACAGGCTCAGTCTCAATCGGGGTAACAGTCTTGGCGTCTGAGCTACCATTGTTGTCTTCTGGCGGATTCACCGGAGCCACCGGAATCACGGGGATTTCTGCATCCTTAGTGGGTTCCTTGGAGGGTTCCTGAGTCGGCACGGGCACTACCGGGGCCTGGGTCGGATCCTGGGAGGGTGCCTCGCTCGGCTCCTTACTCGGTTCCTGAGTCGGCTCGGGAGTTACATCCTTGGTCGGCTCAGGAGTGGGTTCCGGATTCGGTTCCGGGGTTACGTCCTTAGTCGGCTCAGGAGTGGGTTCAGGAGTAGGCACCGGTTCCGGGGTGGGCTCCGGGTTAGGTGCCGGAGTGGGGTCCTGGGTCGGATCAGGAGTAGGCTCGGGAGTCGGGTCCTGAGTAGGCTCCGGGGTCGGTTCGGGAGTTACATCCTTCGTCGGCTCGGGAGTAGGTTCAGGGGTGGGCTCTACCGTAGGCTCGGGAGTCGGGTCCTGAGTGGGCTGAGGGGTCGCGTCCTTGCTGGGTTCCGCGGTGGGCTCCGCAGTAGGTGCAACGGTCGGCTCAGCAGTCGGCTCCGGAGTGGGAGCAACAGTAGGTTCTGCCGTCGGGGTTGCGGTAGGAGCAACGCTCGGTTCGGCACTTGCACTGGGAACTACGGTAGGCTCAGCGGTCGCCTTCTTAGAGGGCTCTGCGCTAGGACTTGCCGTAGCGGTAGCACTCGCAGAAGCGGAGGGCTCGGCAGTGGGCTGCGCAGTGGCATCCGGAGTGGGTGTCGCGTCCTTAGAGGGCTCTACGCTAGGACTCGCCGTAGCGGTAGCACTCGCGGAAGGCTCAGCACTAGCGGTGGGCTGAGCGCTCGAAGAAGCGCTAGGCTGAGCGGTGGGCTCTGCCTGCGCTTTGTCAGTCTTATTGTCCCCCTGAGCGGTGGGCCATGCGCTCACGGTTGCGAGCGTGGGTACTGCCGTCTGAGAGGAAGATGCCGCGTTTGCGGTGGGGTCCAGGGTTTGGCTTGCGGTGGCGGTAGGGTTGGGCGGAACCTGAGACGCTGCCTCCTGCACATCTTGAGCAAATGAGGCTACGTAGGGGCTTCCGGAAGCAACCAGTGCTGTCGCCAGACTCGCAGAGACCACCTTACGGTTTCGTTTTCCCAAAGGTTGTCCTTGACTTTCTGATACGTTGTGAGTGAATAGATACCCAATCGCTAGGGCAGATTGGATATACCTTCATCTATTCTACCGAATCGGCTTTTTCTTCATTACTCATTTTAGCGCTTTCATACCAATCTCTGAGCTTCAAGATGTGCAACGACCATCAACGACATCCTTTCATTACCTAGAAGCATCATTTCATGCACTTATGAGCAGAATTACGTTTTGCCTTATCAATACCACTTTAAAACTTGCACTCCACCATCCAAGCAGCCCCGAGGCGAGCGTGAGTGATTTTTCCCATGGGTGAAATTCGAGTGATTCTCATCAAGATTTAGAGGCTAATACGTACCAATTCTCCCTCTCACACAGGCTGAACTTGCCCACCGCGCAAAAAGCGCCCCGGCGCGAATCCCTCAAGAATCCGCACCGAGGCGCCTTACAGCAGGGGCTACTCCCCCACCGTTACGTATTCAATAACTGAGCGCAGTCAAAACGACAGCGTGCCCAAGAACTAACGCAGCTTCAATAACAACTAACGCAGCCTCAAGAACTAGCGCAGACCCAGGGGGCGTTCCATCGCCAGGGTCAGCAGCTCGCTAATCAGATCAGTGTAAGAGATACCGGTGTTCTCCCACATGGTCTTGTACATCGAAATCGGGGTGAAGCCGGGCATGGTGTTCACCTCGTTGATGACCAGGCGGCCATCCTCGGCGTAGAAGAAGTCCGCACGAGACAGACCCTCGCCATCCAGCGCCAGGAACGCCTTCACAGCCAGCTCACGCAGGCGATCCTGCACGTCCTGCGGCAGGTTCGCCGGGCACACGGTCACAGCAGAAGACTCAGAAACGTACTTCGCCTCAAAGTCGTAGAAGCCGTGGTCCTCGTCCACAACCTCAATCTCACCGGGATAGGATGCGCGCGGCATCTCGCCGTGGTGGCCATCAAGCACAGCGCACTCGATTTCGCGGCCCACAATACCCGCCTCAATAATGATCTTCGGGTCGTGGCGGCGTGCCTCTTCAATCGCGGGCACGAGCTCCTCCACCGAATCCACCTTGGTAATACCGAAGGAAGAACCTGCGCGGGTCGGCTTCACGAACATGGGGAAGCCCAGCTTCAGCACGCGCTCCAGAATCTGCTCGCGGTCCTCGTGCTCCCACTGGCGGTTGGTGACAACCTCGTAGGGGCCGACCTCCAGGCCAGCGGACTCGAAAGCAACCTTCATGAAGTGCTTATCCATGCCCACAGCGGATGCGGTCACACCGCAACCCACATAGTGCAGGTCAGCCATTTCCAGCAGACCCTGCACGGTGCCATCCTCACCGAAGGGGCCGTGCAGCAGCGGGAACACAACGTCTACCGGTGCGGTGCGGGTAACGTTACCCTCAGCATCCACCAGGGTCAGGCGGGAATCGCCGGCACCCATCGGCAGGAACACCTGCTGGGTACCCTCGGGGAACTCTGCGGTACCGCGAGTGCCAGCAGTCAGCTCGGCAAGCTGCTGCTCGTCGGTCAGGTACCAGCGGCCGTCACGGGTAATACCGATAGTGATGACGTCGTAGGCGGTGCGGTCAATAGCGCCCAGAACGCCGGCAGCGGTAATGAGCGAAATCGGGTGCTCGGAGGAGCGGCCACCGCACAGCAGGGCGACGGTCTTCTTCTCGGTCATATATTTCTCCTAGTCAATGTTCCCCAACCTCAGGTCCGGAAGGTGGAACGGCAATGCGTCAATAATCCTAACGCACGAATACCGTCGCGGTCACTGATGCGTTTCTCACGCACCGGTTTTCCGCAACGGTATCCGTCCTTGGATGTTTACATTCAATCTTCTTCTAGTATGTCCTGGCACACAACCCGAATCAAGGGGTGCCAGCACACCAGAAAGCTTTAACCTTAGTGGCCCTCATGCTTGAGGCGGCGACCCAGCAACTGAGGCGCCAACTCCTCAATGCCAATACGGCCCGAAAGCACAGCCACCACAGCCTCAACAATGGGCATCTCCACGCCGTGACGACGAGCCAACTCAGCCACCACCGGCGCCGACTTAATCGACTCAGCCGTCTGGCTCATATGCTCGTGCAGGCGGTCAGGGGTAACACCCTGAGCCAGCAGGCGGCCCGCCGTGTGGTTACGAGACAGCGGCGAAGAGCAGGTCGCAATCAAGTCGCCCATACCGGCAAGACCGCTCATCGTCGCAGCCTCACCGCCCAACGCCACCGCCAGGCGGGTAATCTCCGCCAAACCGCGCGTCATAATGGACGCCTTCGAATTATCGCCGTAATTGCGGCCCTCGCAAATACCCACGCAAAGGGCAATCACGTTCTTCACCAGACCGCCAATTTCGGTACCCACCACATCCGTATTGGTGTACGGGCGGAAGTAACCGCACGCAATCGCGTGAGCAACAGACTCAGCCACCGGCAGGGTAGGAGCCGCAACCACGGAGGCGGTAGGCTCCTCCCCCATGATTTCCTTCGCCAGGTTCGGGCCCGAGAGCACGCACACGCGGTGCGGAATATGGCCAATCGCGCGCAGATCGGCACCGCGCAGAGCCATAGATTCTTCCAGCTCCTCGGTAATGACCTGCGACATGCGCAGACCCGTACCGGTCTCCAGGCCCTTCGCCAAAGACACCAGCATGGCGTTCGGCTCAATATAGCGGGCGAAGCTCTGCAACTGCGAACGCAGAACCTGCGCGGGCAAGGCAAGAACCACAATATCGGCGCCGGTCAGCGCCGCGGGGGCATCCGCCGTGAAGTGCATGTTATCCGGCAGCTTCATTCCCGGAAAATAGCGGGCGTTCTCGCGGGTGCGCTCACACTCAGCCATCACCTGCTCATCACGACCGATGAGGGTCACGCGAGTGTCATCGCCGCGCTCGCGGGCAGCATCCGCCGCAATCTTAGCGAAAGCGGTGCCCCAGCTACCGGCGCCGAGCACCGCAATAGACTGTACGGTTGCCGGAGGGGTAAATTCAGGGCTTGCTGCGGGGGTGCGTCCAAAGAAGGTCACGAAAACACCTGCTTCTCTTCCTTGCGAGGTTATTGTGCGAGTCCCTGACAGACGCCTCAGCGAATAGCCGCGGCTTCTGTCAGGGCCTCTACGATTTTCCCAGCTGGGATGCTACTTTTCGTCCGGTTCGCCGAGCGCGCCACCGACCGGACCCGAGGGGGTACCGGGGGCTTCACGACGCTTAGTGCGCGGGTTCCAACGACCTTCAGGTGCCTTCTCGCCGCGGATCTTCTCCAGCTCGGCGGTAATAGCGTCCAGCATGGCGTCAGTGACCACGCCCAGTTCGGTGCGGGTGTGCTTAGCTTCGGGGCTGGCGTCCTCAACAAGGGAAGCGATATCCAGCGCCTTGCCAACCTGCACGCGCACGGTCTTGCGCGGGAACAGCGAAATCCTACGCTTCTCCTTGATGCGGCCGTCCTCGCCAGCCTCATCCACGTAGCCGAGAATCTGCTCGTCACCCCAGTGCGCCACTGGGAAGACGGGCGCGCCAGTCGCAAGAGCCAGACGAGCCGCACCGGTACGCGCCTGCATGGGCCACAGCTGCGGATCGTGAGTGGTGGTGCCCTCCGGGAAAATCACGACGGCACCGCCAGCCTCCACAATCTTGCGGGCAGTAATCAGGGACTTACGCGCATCCACCGAACCGCGAACCACAGGAATATGCGCGAGCTTGCGCATAATGTAGCCGAGCACGGGAGCACGGAACAGCGAATCCTTCGCCAAGAAGCGCGGCAGGGCGCCCTCAACGAAAGCAGGGAAAGCCACGGTCACCGGGTCAAGCTCGGTGGTGTGGTTTGCCACGATAATGTACCCGCCGCTGGAAGGCAGGTTCTCGCGGCCGGTAATCTCAACGCGCGCGATGAGCTTGTACAGCCCGCGCGCAGCGTTGCCGAGCACCTTGTACAGAGCATCACCGGAAGCGGTGGGCTCAATCTCAGGCAGAGCCTGCTTTCCCTGCTGTCCGCTCACTAGTCCTGAACCTCAACTTCCTCGGGCTCAACAACGACGATTGCTGCATCGGGCTTGGGAGCCTTCGACGCCTTGCGTGCCAGCACCTCAAAGTTGGCACCCAGGCCCTTGAGCTTCTCCTCAAAGTTCTCGTAGCCGCGAGCAATCAGCTCAACACCGCTCACGTGAGAGGTGCCCTTAGCCGCCAGAGCAGCAATGATGTGGGAGAAGCCGCCGCGCAGGTCCGGAACCTCAATATCGGCACCGGTCAGAGGGGTGGGGCCAGAAATAATAGCGGAGTGGCCGTAGCCCTTACCCTCGAAACGGCAGGGTGCGCCGCCCACGCAGTCACGCATAACGACAATATCTGCGCCCATCTGCTTCAGCGCGTTGGTGAAACCGAAACGCTCCTCGTACACGGTCTCGTGCACGATAGACGCGCCCTTAGCCTGGGTCAGCGCCACCACGAGGGGCTGCTGCCAGTCGGTCATGAAGCCGGGGTGCACATTGGTCTCAAAGACGATGGGCTTCAGCTGAGCACCGGGGGTGCGCTGAGCCGGGTGGGTAAAGCGGATGCCCTCGGCGGTCACCTCGTACAGGCCGCCCATCTTGCGGAACTGGTTCAGGAACGCGGTCATATCCTTCTGAGCTGCACCGCGAACGAAAATGTCGCCGCCGGTAGCCAGAGCTGCAGAAGCCCAGGAAGCGGACTCGTTACGGTCGGGCAGAGACGCGTGATCATAGCCGGTCAGCTCGTCCACGCCCTCAATGACGATGGTGCGGTCCTCGTTGATGAAGATGATTGCGCCCATCTTCTGCAGAACAGCAATCAGGTCAATAATTTCGGGCTCAATCGCTGCGTTGCGCAGGATGGTCTTACCCTTAGCGCGCACACCGGTGAGCAGAACCTGCTCGGTAGCGCCCACGGAGGGGTAGTTCAGCACGATCTCTGCACCCTTCAGGCCCTCTTCGGGAACGATCAGGGTGGTGCCGGTTTCGTCGTCCTTCTCAACGACTGCGCCGAACTTGCGCAGCGCAGACATGTGGTAGTCGATGGGGCGGTCACCGATCTTGCAGCCACCCAGGTTGGGGATGCGTGCGGTACCGAGGGTGTGCAGCAGCGGGCCCACCATCAGAATCGGGATGCGGGAGTTACCACCGAAAAGCTGAATCTCCTCTGCGTTCTTTGCAGCGGTGGTTGCATCCTGTGCGGGGTTGAGAGTCAGAACACCAGCGTCGCGGTCGTAGTCGACCTTTGCACCGTGCAGCTCCACGAGGGTGGTAACGATTTCGACATCGCTCAGGTCAGGGACGTTACGCAGGGTCGAGGGGGTCGAACCGTGCAGTGCTGCGACCATCGCCTTGGGCACCAGGTTCTTGGCGCCTCGAACGTGAACCTCACCAACGAGCGGAGTGCCACCTTCAATGCGAAGCTTGCTGATGTTCTCAGTCATTAAAAATCCTTTGTGGAGTCGGCTGGTTTAGGCCGAACTTTAACAGTGTGCCGATGCGCCGCGTTCTGTCGTGCCGCGCCCCTGCCGGTAGCAGGGCGAAACGGGCGCATATATTCATCATTATTCTAAGCCCTGCGTAAAGGTGCTCCAAACACTGAAGAACCTTTGGAACTCGTGACTGAGATTTTGCTCTATTGTGTATGTGAAAAACCGCTCTGACCCCCTCAGATTCAGAGCCAGAAAAACAAAAAGATACACAAACATTCACACTAATGCAAACATTTTCTGTTTCTTCGCCGAAATTTGACGTTAGTTTCGTCTTTTTAACGTCCGAATTTGAACTTGAGAGCAACCTCACCCCTACAATAACGTGCACACTCGTGCCCACTGAACGGCACCTCCACTCTCACGGAGGAGCCAATCAGCTCTACACTGCGGCATAGGCGCCGGCACCGACCTTGCACCCGCGCAGTACAGAGCCTCACGGGAGGGCGCGTGGCGTGCATTCACTGCATAAACCTTTGCGATGGTACCCAACCAAAACGGTTCGGCTTCCTGATTCACTTCAACTTCAAAAATTCACTTCAACATCACCGTAAATATTCGAAAGTCAACTAAAAACCAGGGCCCATCGCAACCAACCACAGGTCGCTTCGCGGCTGCATCCGCGAACTACCGGAGGACCCCAAATATGACACATCACAACACTGCATCACGCATTTCGCGCCGTCGCCTCGTACAGGGTGCGGCATGGAGTGCTCCCGTTATCCTCGCCAGCGCAACCGTCCCTGCATGGGCGGCAAGCGGCGAGCCCACCTGCTCCCCCGCTCTGACCCTCAAGCCGACCGCAACCGGCTTCGACGACAAGGCTGGCGCATACACCGAATGGCTCGTCCCTGAAGGCGTTGGACGAGTACGATTCGATCTCGTGGGAGGTGCCGGCGGTGCCGCATCTTCCTTCACTCCCCGATACCTGACCGACGTCACGAACGCGGCCCTGGCTGGCGGCGGTGCCGGTGCACAGCTCAGCGGTGTTCTTGCGGTCAAGTCCGGCGACATCCTGCGCGTCTGGGCGGGTAACGGCGGCGTCGGCTCCGCAGCTGGCGCACAGCCCGCGCTCGGTGGCGAAGGCT
>ERZ773272.573-NODE-573-length-14489-cov-76.661563_pt1 | contig 14489 bp, 12 predicted proteins | sample MGYA00511891_ERZ773272 | MGnify/ENA primary metagenome ERZ773272 (study PRJEB29015, sample SAMEA2738150) | human oral metagenome | biome: human oral; feature: human-associated habitat; material: saliva | place: China | collected 2198 ...
CAAACATTTACGCACTCCTTGCATTTTCCTATTGATACAAGAGTACGTTGAGCGCGGCCGAAAGGGCGGGCTGATGGGCATCTGTTCGCCATCAAGAGAACAGATAAGCTGTTCGAGGCGTTTGAGGCGCGGTTTAGGTGCGGTTTCGGGGCTTCTGGCGGGGAGGTGCTACAGGTGGGCACCGAGGGACTCGGGGGGGTTTGATGGGCTGCGGCGCTGATACGGAGACACGCTGAAGAGGAAAACACACAAGAACCCACATAGACCAACACTCAAACCGCTTGTTTCCTGCACGTGCATGAATATATTGCAGAAATTTTTCAAAATTTATATGTTTAAGTGAGAAATTTCAATAATTCGCAAAAAATATTTACCCGATAACACGGCGCTTATTTCCCGGATAATTCCCGCATCATTTCGGTGCCCCATCAAGAGATAACCCGTACGTTCCGTAAGTGCCACCGAAGATGCAGGGTCCCCAATTATTCGAAAATTTCAGTCGGTACATTCCAGCCTCTTCGATGGAATACTCGACTCAACGACCGCGTGAATATCACAGCGCATATCCCCCGCCTTGAAGAGATTAATGCACCATTACCTTTAGTGTTCCTGCCAATGCATGAAATCTAAATGAGGAGTCCGAACTCGACACCGGATTACGCATCCCATTCCTCTGCTCTTCCTACTGATAATTCAGAAGCAGGCATCGGCAAAGGAGCAATATATTTTACATGTAAATAGTTAATTGGGATGGGCGACATAAAAACATCCCCTCCCTCCGCAGATATGTAACACATATCAAGAAATACCGAGGCAAAGCTAAAGGCGGATGGTGTTATCACCATCCGCCTTTAGCGCCCGGAGGATTAGCACCCTAAAGCACCAAACCCTCCGACAGCGTGAATACCGAGAGCCTTTAGCCCTGAGCCTTCATCGCCTCATAGTATGCGTCCTGAATATCCTGGTGGATACGGCCACGGTCAGAAACCTTGTGGCCGTTAGCCTTAGCCCACTCGCGGATTGCTGCGGTCTCGGGGTTGCGCTTGACCGGAGCGGCGGTGCCACGGGGGGCACGGGTGCGCTGGGTAGCGGTGCCCTGCACGCGGCGGGACTTCGCTACGAAGGGGCGGATAGCGTCACGCAGGCGAGCTGCGTTTGCGGAGGACAGATCGATTTCGTAGTGAGCGCCGTCCAGGCCAAAACGGATAGTTTCGTCTGCGGGGCCGCCATCGAGATCGTCTTCAAGGATGATGCGAACCTTCTGTGCCATTGAGGCACCTCCTCATCTGTTGCATATATCCTGTGGAGTAAACCCAAAAGCCTCTATCGGGATTGAGAAAATAGTGTGCCGGATATATTTATGTACTAATTTTCTTTCATATAGTAACAGAAACATATTAAAGATTCCGAAAACATTCTGAGTATTGAAACAATGCACCATTCGCTCGTAGCGATATATCGCTTCTGTTCATCCCCGTTAAATCTTCACTCACTACAAGAACATTAAAGTGAAGTTCAGAGTGCAAATACTTTGGATTCTTCCAGACAGCAGACACAGCCCCCAGAGACAAAGACGCCCAATAATGCATCCCGGCATCCCCAACAATCTGAGTGAAATATAGCGCCCGTACGAGCCTGCACATTAGACCATTCGCGCCATACATTCCTACGCTATTCAAAAGCGAAATTCTGCCCCTGTCCCAGCACCCCATTCTTTTCTACACAACACATTCGTGTATAAGAGCAGAACCCCCCCCCCGCCAGGGCGAATAAAGCAGCATAAATCAGCTCCAGAATGGAGCAAAAAAGCACCCTAAAACGCCCCTGACCTGTGCAAATAAACAGAAAACCCCACCCCAGAAGCTATACACCGTGCAAAAGAATGTACAGAAAACGGCGGGTGCCGCAGATACAACCGTATCCGCGGCACCCGCCGCACTAACACCTCTCAAAGTGAAGCTAAAGCTTAGGCTTCCGGCTTCATCAGGGGGAAGAGAATAGTCTCACGAATACCGGGCTGACGCACCACAGTACCCGGACGCTCCGGATCCTGATCGCCCGCCAGCAGCATAATCAGACGGTCAATGCCCAGACCCAGACCACCCATCGGGGGTGCACCGTGCTCCAGGGCGCGCAGGAAGTCCTCATCCAGCTCCATCGCCTCATCGTCACCGGCAGCAGCCAGCAGCGACTGAGCGGTCAGACGCTCACGCTGAATGACCGGGTCAATCAGCTCGGAGAACGCGGTACCGCGCTCCATACCGCCAATAATCAGGTCCCACGCCTCAATCAGCGGTGCACCAGAACGGTGCGGACGCGCCAGCGGCTGAGCGCTCGGCGGGTAATCGTACACGAAGGTCGGGTTCACCAGGGTCGGCTCAACGATCTCACCGAAGAGCTCGGTCACTAGCTTCTCAGCGTCCCACTTCGGGTCGATGTCCACCTCGTGCTTCTCAGCAATCTCACGCAAAACGGAAGCGTCAGTCTCGGGGGTAATCTCAACGCCCACAGCCTCGGACAGGCCCGGGTACACGCCAACCCACTTCCACTCACCGAACAGGTCAATGGTGCCGTTCTCGGTCTCAATACGCTCGGTACCGACAGCCTTCGCGCAGCTCTGGATAATCTCCTTCATGCGCTCAGCCATCACAAACTGGTCAGCGTAGGTCTCGTAGCACTCCAGGGTGGTGAACTCGGGGCTGTGGGTCGAGTCCACGCCCTCGTTGCGGAACACGCGGCCAATCTCGTACACGCGGTCAATACCACCCACCACTGCACGCTTGAGCGGCAGCTCGGTCGCAATACGCATGGTCATCGGCTGGTCAAAAGCGTTCAGGTGGGTGCGGAACGGGCGAGCCGTCGCACCACCGTGCACCAGCTGCAGAACGGGGGTCTCAACCTCAATGTAGCCGTGATCCTCCAGCACGCGGCGGACGGTGCGGGTAATCAGGGCGCGCTTCTTCACCAGTTCGCGAGCCTCATCGCGAACCATCAGGTCCAGGTAACGCTGACGAACGCGGGTTTCCTCGTTCAGGTCCTTGTGCAGAACCGGCATGGGGCGCAGCGCCTTCGACGCCATCTTCCAGTCGGTCACCATAATGGACAGCTCACCGCGGCGAGAAACAATCACGCGGCCGGTCACGAACACGTGGTCGCCCAGGTCAACCAGGGACTTCCACTCAGCCAGGGACTCCTCGCCAACCTCAGCCAGCGACAGCATCGCCTGGATGCGCTTACCCTCGGTACCACCCTGCAGGGTCGCAAAGCACAGCTTACCGGTGTTACGGACGAACACCACGCGACCGCCAACATGCACCACACGGTCAGTCTCGTCGCCAGCCTTCAGCTCCTCAGCAGCCAGCTTCGGATCGTACTCGGCGCGCAAATCCTCAATGTGGTTGGGCTCCACGCGGTTACCCTCAGAATCCAGCAGACCCACCGGGTATGCCTCGCGACCCGACTCGATCAGCTTCGCACGCTTCTCCAGGCGAATCTGCATCTGCTCGGACATATCAGCAATCGCCGGTGCGGCAGTGTGCTCAGTGCTCACAGTGATACCTATCTGTGTAGTGTGTTGGGGACTCTTCTAAACGAACGAACGCTTAGCGCAGGTCCATGTTGTCAATCAGGCGGGTCGGACCAACGAACGCAGCAACCAGTGCCAGCACTCGCTCCGACTCCTCAGTCGGCTCACCGAAAGTCATCGGGTCGACCAGTTCCAGGTAGTCAAGGCGTACACCCGGAGTGGAGTTGATACGCTCACGCGCACCGTCCAAATCAATCTCGTGGAAGCCACGGTTCAGCGAATTCTCACGCAGCATCGCCAAGGTGCGGGACAGCACCAGGGCAGACTCGCGCTCCTCATCCGACAGGTAGCCATTACGCGAAGACAGCGCCAGCCCGTTATCGTCGCGAACGATTGACACAGGGCGCATGGTCACGTCGTGGTTGAAGTCGCGCACCATACGCTGGATCAGGATGTACTGCTGAGCGTCCTTCTGACCGAAGTACGCGTTCACCGGGTGGTTACCGGCTGCGGGGCGAATAATGTTGAAGAACTTGTTGACCACGGTCAGCACGCCATCAAAGTGGCCCGGACGGGTCGCACCCTCAAACTTGGTGCCCAGCTCGCCGCTCGAAATGCGGATAAGCGGGTCGCCGTCGGGGTACATCTCTTCAACCTCGGGGGCAAAAATAATGTCAACACCGGCAGCACCGGCCAGGGCAGCGTCTGCCTCCAGGGTGCGCGGGTATGCTTCGTAATCCTCGCCGGGGCCAAACTGCAGCGGGTTCACGAAAATGGAGGCGACCACTACATCGTTCTGTTCAGCGGCGCGACGCAACAGGGTTGCGTGGCCGTCGTGCAGGGCGCCCATGGTGGGCACGTAGCCCAGGGATGCGTTCTGATACTGAACTGCGGTGCCGTTCTGCTCCGCCTCCTGGCGGGCTGCTCGGTCCAGTTCCTCCTGCGCTGCGGCAAGAGCTTCGGTGATTGCCGTGCGGAAATCCGCAATGGTGGTCACGACTCGGGGCATCGAAGTCTCAGTCATGACGAGAACTCCTTGTTTTCGGGGGCTGAATCATCAATATCGCCGGGGTGGTTGCGGTCCGAAGACTCACCCAGCAGATTCTCAATTCGTCCCAGTTGTTCATCGTTTAACAAACCTCTATTATGCGCTCTTTTTGCGGTTGCGTGTGCCAGAGCGGCATAAGAGTCTGTAATATCACCTGTTTTCTCATGCTCTGAGTACTCATTCAGAGCCTGAAGGTGAGCCTTCACGGTGCCGGCGTCTCCACGTGCCACGGGCCCGGTGAGAGCCCCTTCGCCGCTGGCGAGCGCATTGTCCATGGCGGCTCGCACGAGCGGCCCCATGTAGCGTGCCGGGTCCTCAATACCGATGGAGGCAAGCATCTGCTGGGACTGACCCAGGATGGTCACGAGGTGGTTCGCGGCGTGTGCTAAGGCTGCGTGGTAGAGCGCCCGGTCAGCCTCGGCAACGTGCACGGGTTCGCCGCCCATTTCCACCACGAGTGCCTGAGCAATCGGGATGAACGGTGCGGGCCCGGTCACGGCGAAGCAGGTGCCGTTCAGGCGCTGCAGGTCCACGGACATGCCGGTAAACGTCATGGCGGGGTGAATCGCCAAACCGATAGCACCCAGCGCGGTCGCCGGTGCGAGAACCTCGGTGCCGTGGCGGCCGGAGGTGTGCACCAGAATCTGACCGGCGGTAATACTTCCCGAAGATGCCAGGTAGGTGACAAGACCCGGCAGCTCATCATCGGGAACCGCGAGAATCAGCAATTCGCTACGCTCAGCAATCTGCTCCACCGGCAGCAGCGGCACATCGGGAAGCAGCATCGCGGCGCGCTCCTGAGAAGCCTCAGACACCGCGTGAACACCCACAATAGTGTGCTCGCAGGCGCGCAAAGCCGCACCGAGGACGGATCCGACCCTCCCGGCTGAAATAATTCCAATGCCCAAACGCGCAGGTTTTGAATGCTGTATCACGGCTTTAAGTATATTCTCCCTTTCACACCGGCCCTGCCGTCAGTGTCACGAAGAACACTGACGGCAGGGCGCGTTCTGTAGTTTTGCTGGCGGGTTAGCGCGCGCTGTACCCGTTCGCGCTGTACCCATTCGTAGCAGGCGCAGAACCCATCGCGGGTTCCGGTACGCGGTAGTAGGGCTCAAGGCCCTCCAGTCGAACCGTCATCAACCACACCAGGTCCTCGCAGACGCGCGGCGGTAGGTGCATCATGAGCGTGCGCACCGGGCCGGGCACCGTACCGAAATGCACACTCGCGCATCCGAAGGCACGCTGCAGCGGGCCCTGACCTCGGCTCACGCTCAGCACACGGCTGACCGGAACAATCGACAGGGTACGGATAAAGTAGCCGCCACGAATCAGCAGCAGGTCACCTCGCGTATGCTCGCCAACGCTCGAACGTGCCGCATCAGAATCAATGCGGGTGGTCGCCTGCACCGAACCGGCAGTGTAACCGACCGTGGTCACGCCGTTACGCTTCCAGGTGAGCAGGTCCATCCAGCGTGCCGAAGAGGGCGTCACAATCATTGCCGGAACCTGCGGCTTCTGGCTCTTCAGCGAACCGTCGGCGGTATCCAGCAGCACCTGCGCCTGCGCCTCATCCAGGGCGGGCAACAGCAGGCGCAACACCATCAGCGCCTCCTGCCTGTTACCCACCGGCAGGGCAACATTGCGGGTCACCAGCTTCTGGTTGTCGTTCTTCTCAATACCAATACCGGCAATGGTCATCTTGATGCGGTACCAGCCGAACGCACGCCACAGAATGGACTGCTCCACAGCCAGCGCCTGAATACGCTCAACCATCACATTCTGGGTGTGCGTGCCGGTGAAACCGTACCGCAGGGTCACGCCGCCCTGACCGCTGGGGGTGATTTTGAAGTTCGCGGCACCATCAAACCGTGTCCAGAGGGCAACCACGTAACCAACCATGGGCGCGAAGGTGCCGGGCAGTATCGCCATGAAAATGAGGAACGGGCTCTCACCACCCATGATCGCGGCGAAGACGGCGGCACCGACCATGAAGGCTACGGCGGGCACCAGCCACACCAGGTGCTCCAGCATGATGGAGGCAATCAGACGCACATTCGAGATGCGGAAAATCGGCGGCTGCGAGGGGTCTGCAGCGACCGGCATCGGCATACGAGCACGAGCGCCACGGCGGGATGCAGCGGGCTGTTCGGGGGCAGGTTGCTGGGGCGCAAACTGGTCGGGTGCGAGCTGCTGGGCGCCCTGCTGAGGCGCCACCAGCTGAGTGCCGTCCTGTACGGTACCGTCCTGCAGAGGCGCACCGTAGGACGCCTCGAACGGCTGGTGCAGCTGATCCGCATCCGGCATGCGCTCCGCCGAAATCTGCATGCTACCGGGCAGCACGTCGACCGGGCGGCCAGCCGCCTCCGAACGCAGCAGGTTAATACTCGCCATCGCAGTGCGGCGCAGAACCTCCGCCTTACGGGCAGAAACGTACTTGATGTGCAGCGCCTCCGAAGAGCCGTCAGCCACCTCAAAACGAAGCTCCGACAGGCCCAGCAGACGCGCCACCAGAGGACGCGAAATGTCCACGCTCTGCACGCTCTCCAGGCGGATTGTGCGGTTCTTCTTGAACAGAAAACCGCTACGGCGGTGAATCGCCAAATCGTCCAGGCTATAGCGGGTAAACCACCAGTCAATCGAGCCGCCAACCAGAATCAGCACGAGCACGGCGAAGCCGATAAGCTGCGAGTACGTTGCGCTGAAGTAGCTACTGTTCTCATCGAATGCCTGCGTCAGCCGCGCGCCCCACTCGTTCGGCGGGGTGGTCAGAATATTCAGGATGATGCTCTGGAAGAAGCCGAACGCCAGCAGAATAATGAACCAGAGGTTCATGATGAACGTGCGGATATCGGCACGCCACCATTTCTGCTCCTGCGGCGTCTGAGATACAGGAGGCTGCGGTGCCTGCGGCGCGGGGGTGGGCGGAACCGGGGTACTCATTAGAGTGCCGCCATTCGCTCATCGGCGCGGCGCACCAGATCTGCGCGCAGCTCCTCCGCCACATTCAGCGGAATACCGAACAGCACCATCGTGCCGGTCGTCGTGCCCGCGGTGCGCACCGTCAGGCGGGCAACACCGCACATGCGCTCGAACGGGCCCGAATCCACATCAACATACTGGATACGACCGTACGGCATGGAGCTCATGGAACGGAACACGATGCCACGGCGAGCCATCAGGTGATTCGACTCCAGCGCGTAGCCGAGCGCGCGAGTACGGCGCGGAGTGGTCAGAAGCCACCACAGACCCCACAGGCCAAACACCGCGATTACCGCCAGACCGACAATGCGGAGCGCCTCCGGGCCGCCGAAGAACGCACCCGCACAATACAGGGCAACACCCGCAAGAATCGGGAACGCCAAGGCAGAAATAGTGTGCACAAAACGAACCGTCAGGTAGCCGGAGGCGGCGGGCACCCACTGCGGCTCCGGCACAGATTGCGGGGGTACCGGCTGGGAGCTTACCGGCTGAGAAGGCGCCGGCTGCGGCGCGTTCGGGTACGCGGCAGCGGGCGGAACCTGCTGACCGTACTGGGCTTGCTGGTCATACTGTGCCTGCTGGTCGTACTGGGCACCAGGCTGACCGTAAGCCGCCTGCTGGACGTTCTGCCCGTACTGGTTCTGCTGAACAGGCTGGTCCTGACCATACTGCCCGTACTGACCCTGCTGGGCGTCCTGCCCATACCGACCATTCGGCGAATAACTATTCTGGTTAGGAGCCGACATAGGTTCCTCCCTCTCGCGGCTTGACAGCACCGGAAGAGGAGGCCGCATCCTCATCATCCTCCGGCGGAATACGACAACAATGCTGCGCCCACAGGCCAGCAATCAGCAGGGCAACACTGCCCACACAATTAACAAGAACCTCCCAAAAGACCACCGAAAAACCGCGCGTAGACACCATCGCCAGATGGTAGCCAAGAATCGCACCGCACCAGCCCGTCAACAGGGCACCGGTCATGATGGCCCCCTGCGCATACGCTACCGCACGCGCCGCAAGAATCGGGCCCATATGCGGCACCTTCTCACGCGTCTGAATACGACGATAACGAGCCACCTGCACACCCAGCCACACGGCACCCGCCGCAACCAGCAGGCACACCGCGCCGAGCATCCACGAAAAATTCAGCTCACCAAAACCGGCGCCAATCATCACGGAATTCACCATAAGAGCGACAGCGGCAGCGCACACCGCCGCCACAATAATCGCCCGATAGCTCAGGGGCTTCATGGTGTTTCCTTTCGGTAGGTTCCTCTACCCTCCAGAGTGCCACATTTAAGGCTGATCAGGTACCTTCATCTCACGCATATAGCTAATAGCGTCTTCATCCGCCTCAACCAGCGTGCGGGCCAGCCCCGCAACGTTCACGACCTCGCGGCTCAGCGGCGCAGGAACCTCATCCGGCCGCTCCCCCGAAGGCTTAGCACGATGCGTGACCGTCAGACGCGCCTGCGGGTCCATCTGCGCCCACGGCACCAGCACAAAAGCACGCTCCTGCGCCCGCGGATGCGGCAGAGTCAGCACCGGATCCTCAGAGATCACGCCGTCATAGTCGATCACGTCAATATCGAGGGTGCGCGGGCCCCAACGCACCAGGCGCTCACGGTGATGCGCCGCCTCCACCGCGTGACACAGCTTCAGCAGCTCGTAGGCGCCCAGGTTAGTGGCCACCTCAATGACCGCGTTCACAAAATCCGGCTGACCCGCCGGGCCACCCACCGGGGCGGTACGGTACAGCCCGGAGGCGCGCACCAGCTGCACGCCGCCCGCCACCAGGTCGGCAACGGCACGCTCCAGGGTATCTTCGCTTTCGCCCAGGTTCGAGCCCAACGCCAACACCGCGCGGTGCGCATATTCTGCCGTACCCGCCACTAGCGGCCGTCCTCAGCGGCGCGTTCGCGGAACACGCTCACCGCAACGTTACCGAACGGCAGCTCAATCGGCGCCTGCGGCTTCGACACGGTAATCTCCACCGCCTCAACGTACTCAAACATGGCGAGAATACCCTCGGCAATATTCACGGCGAGGGTCTCAATCAGGTCCAGAGAACCGTTCGTCACGTGGCGGTGAATCAGGTCCACCACGAGCGCGTAGTTCGTGGTCTTCGTCAGGTCATCGGTAACGGCCGCAGCGGAAAAATCACTGTACAGGGTTGCGTCCACGACGAAGGGCTGGCCGTCGCGCTTCTCAAAATCGAGCACGCCGTGGTAGCCCTTGGCTGTAATGCCGGTGAGGGTGATGCGGTCGTGGCGTGCGTAGTCTGCCTGGGTCATTGGGGGTCTCCTAGAGGGTATTCGGGTAGTTGGCGGTTGCGGGCGGGGTTTAGCTGGCAGGGCTCTAGCTAACAGAACGCAGCGCGGAGGCAACCGTCACCGCATCCACGCTGGCGGGCACGTCGTGCACGCGCACCGCCCACACGCCGCGCGCCGCCACCAGGGCGGTCACCGCCGCAGAAGCTGCCGCACGATGCTGAGCCGGGCGCGGCTCCGACAGCGACTGCCACAGTTCGCGTTCAGCCTCACCGGCATCGGTTGCGGTGAAGCCGCTCGCGTTCAGGCGCTCAGCCAGCGCCATATCCGCCGCGGTCAGGGCGTTGGCAATAAAACGCTTGCGGGAACCGGCAATGAGCAGGCGGTGGCCCAGGCCCTGCAGCTCGTCAATGGCGGCGAGCAGCTCCCAATCCTGCATGCCGCCCTTCGCGAAGCCCAGACCCGGGTCAAGAATCAGGTTCTGCGGCAGCACACCGGCGGCGAGGAAACGCTCACGCAGGCCGGTCAGCTCCTCCACAACCTCGGTGACCACGCCGCGCGGGTACTCCGCCAGGCTGTCCATGGTCTGGGAGGTGCCGCGGGCGTGCATGAGGATGTACGGCACCTGCAGTTCGGCGGCGGTTTCAATCATTTCATCGCTCACGTTCAGACCGGACACGTCGTTGATGATGTGCGCACCCGCGGCGATGGCGGCGCGGGCGGTCTGCGGGTTCATGGTGTCCACGCTGATGGTGGTGCCCATCTGCGCGACTGCCTCGATAACGGGCAGGATGCGGCGTTGCTCCTCCTCCACGCTGATGCGCACGGCACCGGCGGGGCGGGTAGACTCGCCGCCAATGTCAATAATGGAGGCGCCCTCGGCAATCATGCGGGCGGCGCGGGCGATGGCGTCGGTGGCGGCGTAGTGCTGACCGCCGTCGCTGAAGGAGTCGGGGGTGACGTTGAGAATGCCCATCACGAGGGTGCGTTCGGCGGCGAGCGCGTCGCATGGCAGGGGGGCTACACGGGTGGTGTGTGTGGATTCAGTCATGGGTTTATCGTACCGAATCTGCGGTGCGGTGGAGTTTGGCGCAGTGATTGGGGCGGGGGTTGGGGTAGCTGTGGGGTCGATTCTGGGGACACGGCATGCAATACTTGCATTACAGATACTTATTTAAGGGTATGCTGGGAGGGCACGCATACCGCACCGGGCGCGTTCCCGGTCGGCGGCGCGCACCCACACATACATACTCTAGGAAGTGACTCATTGTGAATATGAAGACTGGAGCTTGGATTCTCTCCCTGGTAGCTCTTGCCGCGCTGGTGACTATTGTGCTCGCTGAAGGTGCTCCTGCCGTGCGTTGGATTGCTTTCGGCACCGCGACCGGTTGCGGTTTCATTGCCGTGGGCTTGATCGTGACTCTTGCCCTGGGTTGGGATAATCCGAGCGAGGCGAAGGGTAGCTTGCAGCGTTAGCGGCGGGGCTCTTCTAGCTTCTGCGGTGCGGCATTATCGGCGCCGCCACGGCCGCGGAAGGTACCGGCTCAGAACACACTCTCAGAGCACTTTGGCGATGCGAAAAGGGGCGGAGGTTTTCACCTCCGCCCCTTTTAGCGTGTCTATAAGCTGTGAAGATTTTAGCTCCACAAACGGGTTTCTTCCCAGCCTTGCGGTATGCCCATAGCCCGCGATACATCAACCCCAGGAACGGAAATATCAGGGCGTTCCTTCAGAATCTGCGTCAGAGATTCCGTATCCCCAATTCCGCCCTTGTCCATCAGATATTTGAGGAGAGTGAGCATTCCGAAAGTCTTACGCATTTTATGGTTCTCTTCACGTTGAGGAACCCCGAATAGGTCAATAACCTCACGGATTTCAGGGCTCTCAACTCTTCTACCGGACGTTGCCCTCGGTAGAAGAACTTTGGAATGCACCCTGTTATACAGTCGTGCCTGATGTGCGCAGATATTCCGAATCCCTCTCAATGAACGTATCCAGCTTCCAAGCTGCGGATCGGTACAGTTCATATCCTGCGCTATCTGACGACGAACTCGTCTCGGGGAAATCATATATAGAGTCTGCAAGGCTCCCAAATCTAGAACCTCTACCAGCACCCAAACAGGGACTTTACCATCGTATTTTTCTATATGGTGTACAGCGAAATCTTCCTTAGAACGCTGAAGAGAGTCACTACAAATCTGGACAAACTTATTCCAGATTTCTCTCCTAGCCGGTCCCACATCTAGCAGATTTTCCTTCTCATGAATTAGCGGGTCGATCTCTCCCAGTAAATGCCCCAGCCTAGCTCGTAGGTACACTTCAAGCTGAGATAGATGAGGAAGTGCAATAGAACGTAAACGCCGGTCGTACTCATAAAGAGCTACGACATCATCAAAACGTACCCCATCCCTAAACTGATTAAGCGGGGTGGTCTCTCCAAACGCATCACGCTCGGTTTGACGTAAAGCATGCCAATATCCACTTAGACGGTAGTAATTAACCTTGGCGAGAGATTCAATCGCTTCTTCACGATTTTCTATAGCCATCCCTCGACCTTCGAGTATGGCTAGTTGCTCACCATAGCTTTTAAATTCTTTAACTTCCCGCACCGTATCAAGACCCGAATCTACTGAAGATAAAAAAGAAGACCGGTCCTGTACTCCTTCAGAATTCTCAATCATTCATCAGGCAGTGGTGCCGGTTCTAGTAGTAACAACTTTACATTCTTTATCGCTCTTTACGCAAGGACTCTCGTCATACAGCCCAACAAACGTAGCTACACAGCGCAGGGGCAGGATCCCTTAGAATCCTGCCCCCTGGCGTATAGCTATACGCTCATTGCATGCGCTTAGCGCTGCGAGAAGATCAGGCTCATCGCCTCCGCACGGGTTGCGCCGTTCATCAGCGCACCGCGCACCGCGCTAGTCACGGTCTTCGCGCCCGGCTTACGCACACCGCGCATCGACATGCACATGTGCTCAGCCTCAATCACCACAATCGCACCGCGCGGGTTCAAGTGCTCCTCCAGAGCCTCCACCACCTGCGTGGTCAGACGCTCCTGCACCTGCGGGCGGCGAGCGTACAAATCCACCACGCGGGCGAGCTTGCTCAGGCCGGTCACCTTACCGTCCGGGCCCGGAATGTAACCCACATGCGCCACACCGTGGAACGGCACCAGGTGGTGCTCACAGGTCGAGTAGAACGGAATGTCCTTCACCAGCACCATCTCAGAGTGGGCAATGTCGAAGGTCGTACCCAGAATCTCGCCGGCGTCCTGGTGCAGGCCCGAGAAGAACTCCGCGTAGGCACGCGCCACACGTGCCGGGGTCTGCTGCAGGCCGTCACGGTCCGGGTCCTCACCAATCGCGAGCAGAATCTCACGGACGGCAGCCTCAATACGCGGCTGGTCGACGGCGTTCTTAGCCTCGCTCATTCTCTGCTCCATTCTGGTTCGGGGTGCCGTTCTCCGGGCGCTGCGCCGGAGGGGCGGGGTAGTTCGGGTACTGCTGGGTGGGCATTGCGACGGTCGGGTCGGCGTCCGGGTCGCTGAGGGGCGCCTGAGGCGGCAACGGCTGCGTAGGTGCTACCGGGACCTGCTGCGCGGGTGCAGCCGGTGCTACGGGAACAGTAGGTGCCGTAGCAGTAGCGGCAGGTGCTTCCTCAGCCTTTTCGGCTTCCTTCGCCAGCTCGCTCGGTGCCTTCACCGGCGGGATGTCGGTACGCTCGCGGGTCGGCTTGGAGTACCAGTACTCACGTTCGGGGCGCTTGCGAACATCCTTGAAGATTTCGGCAATCTCGTTCTCGAGCAGGGTTTCCTTCTCGAGCAGGGCGTACGCCAGGCGGTCCAGAATGTCGCGGTTTTCCAGCAGAATCTGGAATGCCTCGTCGTGTGCCTGATCCAGCAGGGCGCGAATTTCAGCATCGACCTTTGCCGCGGTTGCGTCGGAGTAGTTGCGTGCCGAAGCGCCGCCGCCACCGAGGAACGGTTCGGTGTCTTCGCCCCCGAGCTTCACGGAACCGATCACGGCGCTCATGCCGTAGTCGGTGACCATCTTGCGGGCGGTGTCGGTCGCCTTCTGAATGTCATTCGACGCACCGGTGGACGGGTCGTGGAAGACAATCTCCTCAGCTGCACGGCCACCCATCGCGTACGCCATCTGGTCCAGCAGTTCGTGGCGGGTCGTGGAGTACTTGTCGTCCTGCGGCATGACCATGGTGTAACCCAGGGCGCGGCCACGCGGAAGAATAGTAATCTTGGTGACCGGCGCGGAGTTACGCAGTGCCGCCGCGACCAGGGCGTGACCACCCTCATGGTATGCGGTGACCTTACGTTCGTGCTCGTTCATGATGCGCGAGGAACGCTGCGGACCAGCCATGACACGGTCGATAGCCTCGTCAATAGCGCGGTCGTCAATCACGTTGCCGTTATCGCGGGCGGTCAGCAGAGCCGCCTCGTTCATGACGTTCGCCAGGTCAGCACCGGTAAAGCCGGGGGTACGCTTAGCGACCTGAGCCAGGTCAACAGTGTTAGCGATTGGCTTGCCTGCGGCGTGAACGCGCAGGATGTGTTCACGGCCCTGCATGTCGGGGGCGTCCACACCAATCTGACGGTCAAAACGGCCGGGACGCAGCAGCGCCGGGTCCAGAACGTCGGGTCGGTTCG